>Ga0118677_10000121_pt1 | contig 156821 bp, 112 predicted proteins | sample AliMusrvi5mmetaG_FD_86154 | JGI IMG/M metagenome (GOLD analysis project Ga0118677, IMG submission 86154) | reverse complement strand
GAATAAAAATATCTGATGATGATTTGAATAAAATCAATTTACAAAAAGATGATTTTCACGGAGAATGGAACTACACAATCAAGCCAACTATTGGAAACCTTATTTCGTAACAGCTACATAGTGACTGTTTTGTTGGATGAGCTCCCTGATAATGTATTGATTGTCCTGAGGTTCTCCCACGAAAGGGCACTGACTTGCCGGTTAATGGTTGGCATGCTTTTACCCTGGCGCCTGGCAATCTCTTTCTGGGGAAAATCGTGCAACAGATCAGAAAGCACTCCTGCCTGCTTATACGTTAACCGGCGGAACAGGAAATCCATGAAGATGCCGATGGCAGTGAACCCGGGCTGTGCAGGGTTCGGTTCATTTTCCGATACGACAATTTTAAACCATTGCCGGTCCTGTACCATTTTGTCAAATGCCCTTCCTGTGTTGACAAACAGGTCGTCTTTTAAAAAAGTAAAATCTCTGATTCCGGGGTCGGCATAGCCCAGCCCCAGGCAAACCCGGATGTCGGGTTTCTGACTGCTGAATTTTCTCACCGCTGAACGGATCCGCATAACCAGATCAAGCGATTTAAGGGGATCCCGCTGCATCGCCTGGAAGGAATCAAAACGACCAAAGCTGAAAATACACTCTCCCGCGGTTAATATCTGCCTGATTTCATCGGCCAGTCGCTCCATCTCTTTACTTGAAAACAACTGTGTTGAATTGGCAATATCTGCCGTAATGTACGAGGCTGAAATCATGATGCTGAATTTTATTTACAATGTGGGCTTATGACAAAGGAGCCAAAAATAAGCATAAAAAGGCTAATTGCAAAATGTCGGAATTCATGGCCGCATGCCGGCCACCTCCGGAAAACAGAAGGAGGACATTACCATCCATTTTTTATTGAATGTGCAAAAATAATGATTATATTGTAATCCGGAAAGTGATTAGAATATGATCATGTGGTCGTATTGCTGTTTCGCTGTTTTGCCATGTATCTCTCTTCGCACTCATACTATTCGCTCCGTTACGGAACCATTTCTGTTGAGAACCTCGTGGAGGAGGCTGTGCGGTGCGGGGTGGAGACCCTGGCGCTAACCGACATCAACAACTCCACGGGTATCATGGATTTTGTGGCGGCCTGCAGGGCGAAGGGGATCAGGCCTGTCGGTGGGATTGAGTTTCGCAGGGGGGATGAATATCTTTATACCGGTTTGGCAAAAAATAACGAAGGGTTTCGCGAGGTGAATGAATTCCTTAGTATTCATAACCTGAACAACCAGCCGCTGCCCGACCGGCCGCCCGAGATGGAGCATGTGCTCTGGATTTGTCCCTGGCATACCGCCGCCTCGCACGGCCGCACCTCGCGGATTACGCACCCCGGGCTGATCGGCATCCGCCCTTCCGACCTGAGTCCGCTGATGTTGTCGCGTCACCGTGATCTTATTCCCAGGATGGTGCTCCTGGCGCCGGTGACCTTCCGCAACCGGCAGGAATACGAACTGCACTGCAACTTCCGCGCAGTTGACCATAACGTGCTGCTGAGCAGGCTGGAGCCCCGGCAGATGGCTGCTCCCGACGAGATCATGCTGCCGGTTGCAGAACTCAGGGAGGTTTGCCGCGATTTCCCGGAGATTATCAGGAATACGGAAAAGATCATGGATGCATGTTCCATCGATTTTGATTTCAAGGCTTGTAAGAACAAGCAAAGTTATACAGGCAGCCGTTATGACGATCTCATCCTCCTCGAAAAACTGGCCATGGATGGGCTCCAGTACAGGTATGGCAAGGGGCATGGCGAGGCCCGGCGGCGTATCCGTCATGAACTGGAGATTATTGATAAAATGGGTTTTGCCTCCTATTTCCTGATCACCTGGGACATCATCCGTTACTCCATGTCGCGTGGTTATTACCACGTGGGCAGGGGGAGCGGCGCCAACAGCATCGTAGCCTATTGTTTGCGCATTACCGATGTCGATCCCATCGAACTCGACCTCTATTTTGAACGGTTCATCAACCCCAAGCGTACTTCGCCGCCCGATTTCGATATCGACTATTCGTGGAAGGAGCGCGACGAGGTACTCGACTATATTTTCAAGCGTTACGGCCATGAACATACCGCGCTGCTTGGCGCCATGTCGACCTTCCGGGATAAATCGATCTGTCGGGAACTAGGGAAGGTACACGGCCTGCCGAAGCAGGAGATCGATGCCTATCTGAAAAACCCGGAAGAGGCTGTCAATCAGAATAAGATTATCAGGAAGATCAATGAGCTGGGGGAGATGATGGCCGATTTTCCCAACCTGCGAAGTATTCATGCAGGCGGGGTGCTGATCTCGGAGGAGCCCATCACCTGCTATACGGCGCTGGACCTGCCCCCGAAGGGGTTTCCGACCACCCAGTTCGACATGTATGTAGCCGAGGATATCGGTTTCGAGAAGCTCGACATCCTGAGTCAGCGGGGAATTGGCCATATCTATGAGGCAGCGGAGATTGTGAAAAGGAACAGGGGGGTCAGTGTGGATGTTCACCAGGCTGGCGCATTCAAGGAGGATGAAAAGGTGAAGGAGATGCTCCGCAATGCCAGGACCATCGGGTGCTTTTACGTGGAGAGCCCGGCCATGAGGGGGTTGCTGAAAAAACTGAATTGCGACAACTACCGCACGCTGGTGTCGGCCAGTTCGATCATCCGGCCCGGCGTGGCGCGCTCGGGGATGATGAAGGAGTACATCTTCAGGTTTCATCATCCCGACAAGTTTAAATACCTCCATCCCGTGATGGAGGAGCAGTTAAAGGAGACCTACGGGGTGATGGTTTACCAGGAGGATGTGCTGAAGATCTGTCACCACTTTGCCGGCCTCGACCTGGCTGATGCGGATGTGATCCGCAGGGCGATGAGCGGGAAATACCGATCGAAGAAGGAGTTGCAGCGGATCATCGACAAATTCTTCGAAAATTGCAGGAACGCGGGCTATCCCGAAGAGGTGACGAAAGAGGTGTGGCGGCAGATCGAATCCTTTGCCGGCTATTCCTTTTCAAAGGCACATTCAGCCTCCTATGCCGTGGAAAGCTACCAGAGCCTCTACCTGAAAGCACATTACCCGCTGGAGTTCATCACGGGGGTGATCAATAATTTCGGAGGTTTTTACTCCTCCTGGGTCTATTTCAATGAAGCCAGGATCTCGGGCGCAACCCTGCATGTGCCCTGCGTAAACCGGAGCGAATATAAGACCTGCATCAGGGGAAGCGACATTTACCTGGGATTTATCCATGTGGCCAACCTGGAGGCTGCCATGGCAAAGTCGATCGTTAAATTGCGCATCCCTGATCCCGGGCAGCGGAACGAAATTCCCTATGAGGGGCTGGAGGATTTTATCCGGCGGGTGCCGGTCACCCTCGACCAGCTGATCATCCTGGTCCGGGCCGGGGCATTCCGCTTTACCGGTAAACCCAAGGCATCGCTGTTGTGGGAGGCCCATATGCTCCTGGGAAGAAACCAGCCGGCACCAGGCCAGAAGAACGGGGAATCCACGGTGACGGCAGGATCCGGTGCTTTTCAAAACGACGAGGCCGACCGGCAGCTCACGGTTCAGTCGTCGATGTTCAGCGCCCTGCCGGTCAAACGCTTTGAACTCCCCCTCCTGGAACAAAATATCCTGACCGATGTGTACGACGAGATAGAACTGCTCGGCTTCCCGGTTACCTACAGCTATTTCGACCTGCTGGAAACAAAATTCAGGGGCGACATCCTGGCCCACGAAATGGCCGGCTGCGTGGGAAAGACCATCCGCATGCTGGGGTTGCTGGTGACGATCAAATATGTCAGGACGATCAAAAAGGAGTGGATGCATTTCGGCACCTTTATCGATGTTAACGGCCGTTTTTTCGATACCGTTCACTTTCCGAAAACGGTCACCCAGTACCCTTTCCGGGGCGACGGGGTCTATCTTGTCAAGGGAAAAATCGTGGAGGAGTTCGGATTTCCCAGCATGAATGTTGACCAGATGGCGAAGATGCCGCTCAAAGCCGACCCGAGAGGGTAAGGGGCCTATTCTATTTCAATGTCGTATTTGTCCAAAAGTCCTGCAATACCAGCCCGGGAAAACTTTGCCTTTTTTATCCTGTTTTTTTCAGGATCAATGGAATAGAGATAGGAACTCCTCAGATCTGCCTTTTCCAGTACCGAATTCTCAAAAGTGGCCCGGGAGAGGTCGCAGTCATCAAAAACAGCAGCCGTCAGATCGGCCTGGGTAAAATCGGTCTCCCGAAGAGTACAGTGTTTAAAATGAGTTTGTTTGAGCTTCATTTTAAGAAAGGAGGAGAGGTTAAGATTGCAGTCTTCAAAGCCGACGGAAAAGAGGAATTCATGGCAGTTTTCAAAACGCAGCCCCAATAGTTTGCACCCGTTGAACCGGGCATCCCTGAAGGAGGTTTTGTGCAGCTTTGCCATGCTCAGGTTGCAGTCGGAAAAGGTACATCCTGTAAATTTGATGGCAGACAGGATGCTATTTGAAAAGTCACAACTTTTAAAGGTGCAGTTTTCATAATCGCCCTTTTCCAGGGCATTGAGGGTGAAATCGGTTTTGTCAAAGATCTTGTCGCAGATAAGGGCAGGATTGTCCATGTAAATTAAGAGTTTTTACGTTTAATGCAGTCGCAAAGTTCACCGGGATCGAGTCAGGGGAACACGGGATTTTTTGTGTACATTGTACCGTTTTGGCGTCATTTTGGCTAAATAATAATCCTGTTTTGAAAGTTAAACAGTGTATGAAAATGTTCAGGTTGATAATTTTTGAATGATGATTGAATCCCGGCAGGGTCAGCCCTTTGCCGGCAATTCGATACAGACCGTGGTTCCCCTGTTTTCGGCACTCTCCACGGTGATCGTACCCTTCATCAGGTCAACGAATTCCTTGCAGAGGATCAAACCAAGCCCTGTGCCGGGTTCCTTTTCGGTTCCGGGGCGCTTGACATTTCCGTCAAGGCGGAATAGCTGGTCAAGTGAGGCAGCAGGAATGCCGATGCCGGTGTCGGAGCAGCAAACCACCACTGATTTTTCGTTCGGGATACAGGAAATCGCAATTGATCCGCCTCCCGGGGTGAACTTGATGGCATTGTTCGTTATATTGAGGATACAGTTGTCGAACAGTACCGGATCGGCAAAGAGCCTGGTTTCGGGGGTGACCGTATGGGTCAGGGTGATCCCCTTTTTATCAGCTCTTGGCTGTAACAGGTTGAGGGTGAATTCAATGTGTGGTTTCACCTCGATCAGTTCGGGATTGGAAGTTATTTTTCCCTGTTGCGACCGCGACCATTCAAGCAGGTTTTCCAGCAAATGGTAGGTGTTCTGGCTTGAAACATTCAGCATGGTCAGGATGTTGAGACGCTCCTCATCCGAAAAGTCCTTATATCCTGAATGGAGTTCATTAAGCAAACCCAGCAGCGAATTAAAGGGAGAACGCAGGTCATGCGAAATGATCGACATGAACTTATCCTTGGTCTGGTTGAGCCGTTCCAGTTTCCGTCTGTTGTAGGCAAGAAAAACCAGGATTCCCGCGATCATCAGGATGACGAGTATGGCAAAGGCCAGGATGATCCTTTGATTGCTGATGATTCCTGACTTTAACGAATTTTCCTCTTTAAGGTACTTGTTCTCCGAATTTTTCATTTCAAGATCGTAGGCGAATTCCTTTTCCGCCACCTTCATCAGGATCTCCCTGTTGTGCAGTGCATCTCTCGTCGCCATGGATTTTTCAAGATGACCGATGGCCGGCAGATACTGCCCCCGTGCTGAATCGAGATGGAACAGTAATTTTTCTCCTGAAATCTTAAGGTTCCCGGCCCCCTCTTCGGAAAGCAGTTTCATTCCCTTGTCAGCAAAATATCTTGCCGAATCATTTTTCCCGGCTGCCATCATGACCACGCCATTGTTGATGTAGATGCCGGCTATGACCGTACCGGGGGTGAATTTATCAATGTTTTTCAGGGCTGCATCGAGGTAGAACCTCGCCGAATCAACCTGGTGCAATTCGAAAAAGGTAATGCCCATGTTGAGATATATGATGCTGACTCTTTCCTGAATCGCATATTTTTTGCATATATCAATCGATTTCCTGAAGGTGACCTGGGCTGAATCATAATTTTCCGCCACATCCAGCCATGCTTTACCAAGGTTATTGTAGTTGTTAGCCCAGAAACGCCCATTCATAAAGGTTTCAGGGGTTACTGAAAAAACCTGGCCGAAATAATATTTTGCCTTTTCAAAATTCAGCAGGTTAACATACACCAGGCCAAGATTCAGATAAACACTGCGCAACCTCGTTGTATCACCAAGTTTTTTCATCGTGATCATGGCGGGTATCAGGAAGTTCAGACTTTGCCGGTAATTGTCACGGGCCGAATACCAGGACCCGAAGTCGAGCTGAAGCCTGGCATGCCGGGCCATGCCCGTTGAGGGTTTCCAGGCAGCCAGCGCTTTAACCAGGTAATATATAGCGCTATCCTTGATTCCATAGTTCAGATAGAGTGATCCCATGTTTTGCAATGCGAGGAAGTAGTTCTGGTCATCGTGATGCTGCCGGCTGAATTCACGTGCCATCCGGAGATAAAAAATTGCTGAATCAGGGTTGTCCCATTGTAATGCCCCGGTTAGCATAATCCCTTTTGCAATGCCGGAGATATAGTTGGTTTTGCGTGAAACCATCAGCAGGGAGTCGAGTTTATGCCGGGTTTCAAGGCCCCTGTCTCCATAATCAAGCAGGGCGATCATTGCCGGAATGATCCCGCTCGTATCATTCCTGCCAGAGACTTCACGGTCTTTATCCCCGGCCGGTCCCGGCGACTGACAGGCCATTAACAGGATGAGTACCGGGAAAATGAGATACACGGATGGGTTTTGGAAAGGTTTCATCGCAACAGGGTCTTTTTTGAAATATTGTAAAATGAAAATAATTGGGTTTCATGGCTTATCTCAACCCCGTCTGACGGCTAAACCACCGTGGTCCTATTTTTTAGCTAAGTTACAATGTTCAGGAATAAAATCAAATTTCCTGCCGAAATTTTGACCATTCTTCGATACAGCCAGTCTAATCACAAAGGTGATTTTATTTTGTTTTTTTATTCCCTGTATGGGATTTTGTCCCTCATGTACGACAAGCCGGCAACTCATGTCGAAATAGTTTAAAACAAATAAAATGAACTTGTTATGAAAAAGGCTTTGTAAAAATAATTTACACCATAATTTTTGCTATGGTCTGTAATGGCATCTCTTTTTATTTTTTCATCTCCGGCTCGCCTGGTGACAGCCTCATGGATGAACAGGTCCGGTTGATATTTGTGAATAACTAGTCGAAAATTTATTTTCCTTGCATCAACTTTTTTATAATTTTGCACCATTGCGTGTAAGTGTATAATAATTTTCCATTTTGAATTGGTTGTGTTTCATTGATTGGTAGTTGTCCATATCGGGAAGAATACCGTCAGCAGGAATCAGCTATGAAAGAGAAAAAACCAAAAATGAGAAATGTTCTATGCAAAAATTAAACTGTAAGTCTGCGACAGGATAATTTTCGGGAGACACAAAATATCGGGAGTAACTATTTTTATAGCTGTATCCTGGTTGTCTGTTCCTGAATAATGAATTCTAAAGCAACTAACCAACCGCCTTAAAAATCTATCAGGGATCAGAATTGTGCACCTCCCGGTGCATAGGACAGTACCTTAAAATACGCTTACACTGATAACCCGCCACGAGCCGACCCCGCCCGGTGCCAATCATGGCAGGCGGTAATATCCAATAACTGCCCTCCAGGCCTCCAAACCCGTCTGATTTTCCCTAAAATTCTTGGTGGCTGGCTTAAACCTGAAACAGGTTTTGATCCAGGAAATAATCGACTTCAATCCTGGTGTGACGATATTATCGTAAAACCGATCAATAAAAAACTGTTTTATGCCAAACTGAACTTGTTCTGCCTCCCCAGCAACCGCAATTGATGGTGGACAATCAAAAGGAGGCCGTCAAGGGGGCCGTCGATGGTCAGTTAACGGTGATCAACTTCATCTGCCTGAGTTTTTCGAGCAACACCTCCTTTAGCAGGGGCTTTGACAGGTACCCGTCACACCCGCCTTCGAGCGCCTTGGTTTCATCACTGCTCATGGCATAGGCCGTAACGGCTATGATTGGGATCTCCGGTTTCATCTGTTTGATCAGGCGGGCAGCCTCCATGCCATCCATCACGGGCATTTTGAGGTCCATCAGGATAAAATCGATATGCTGGTTGTTACGGCATGTCTCCACTGCTTCCATGCCATTCCAGACATGAATCAACCCGAGGTTGAATTTCTGCAGGATGATTTGCAGCAACAGGAAGTTGTCGTATTCATCATCCGCAACAAGGATTGTCTTTGACGGGATCTGATCAGGTTGACTGGCCGGCGTTGCCGGTATTGCTGCAACCGGTTGGTTTACCGATTGCCGGTATGGAATCCTAAACCAGAAGGTTGAGCCCATGCCTGGTTCCGACTGCATCCAGATCGTGCCTTTCAGCATGGCCACGTACTCCTTGCAGATGGCAAGGCCAAGCCCGGTTCCTTCGTACATCCTGTTTCCGCTGGGTTTCGATTTCCAGAACCTGTCAAAGATATGGGGTTGATCCTCTGAAGCGACGCCGATACCCGAATCCTTTACAAAGAAGGTCAGATCATGGTCGTCGAGGCTGCAGCCAAATTCCACTTTTCCTTTGGTTGTGAATTTCAGGGCATTGCCAATCAGATTTGCCAGGATCTGACGGATCTTGTATTCGTCGGAAATAATCTTCGACTGTTCCTTCGAGATACCCGGGCGGTAGTTGAAATAGACCTCGAAGGTTCCAGTTCTCGACTGGAAGGAGATAAAAACCTCATTCATCAGGTCAAGCAGGTCAAACTGGTTATCCCGGGTCACCTCCTGGCCGGTTTCAAGCATGGCCATGCTGATGATGTCGTTGATGACCGTGACGAGCCGTTCGCCGCTGTGGTTGATGATCCTCAGGTAATAATCGTGGTCGGCCGGGGTTGTTGCCGAATCCTTGAGCAGGTTGCTGAACCCCATGATCGCGTTCAGAGGCGTACGTACTTCATGGGAGATGTTATTCAGAAAGGCAGTCTTCAGCCGGTCGTTCTCCTCGGCCTTTTCCTTGGCGGTAAGGAGTTCCGCTTCATTCTTTTTCCGGCTGGTGATATCCACCAGGATGCAGTGGGTACGAACAAAATTCCCCAGGTTATCGGTCTGGGTTCTCCCTTCAAGCAGGACTGTGATTATCTCTCCGTCATTTCTGACCAGGGATATTTCTTCCCTGACCGACCCCTCTTCAACCAGGCAATGAAATTGGCCGGGGAACTTTTCTCTGTACTTAGGATCCCAGTAATTGCCGAAGGAGGTTCCCATCAGCTCCTGTTCCTCATACCCCAGCATGTCACACAACGCCTGGTTCAGGTCAATATACTTGCCATCCCTGTCGAGCGACTGGTAGGCCATCGGAGCGTTCTCAAACAACTCCCTGAAACGGATCTCACTTTTCCTGAGCGCCTCCTCCGCATTTTTCTGGCTGGTAATGTCATGGGTAGTCGCTAAAAACCGGTCATTCCCCAGTTTGACGGACTTTACCACCCATATCCGCCTCTTGCCACCATGGGTGCGGTAAGGCATTTCTGCGCTGTCCTCCCCTGTTTCCTTCAACCTGGTTAAACTCTGGATTGCGGTTGCAATATCCTCAGGAAATACCATATCGCTGATTTTCATTTCCATCAGTTCCATGCGGGTATAGCCTGTCAACCGGCAGGCAGCCTCATTAACCATAAGATACTGCCCGATGGAATCTACCAGGAAAATTCCGTCGGGAGCCTGTTCGATATAATTACGGAATCTTTCTTCCGAATCCCTTAAGGCATTCTCTGATTGTTTCCGGGCAATCTTTTCTCTTTTCTCTTCCAGCGAATGCAGGATTGCCGGCCCCAGGCGGCGCATCTGCTCCTTGATCACATAGTTGGAGGCGCCAGCCTTCATGCACTCAACGGCGGTTTCCTCGTTAACCGAACCTGTAACGATAATGACCGGGGTTGTCGGGGTGTAATCAAGGGCCAGGCGCAGGGCTGTCAGTCCGTCAAACTGTGGCATCGAATAATCGGAGAGGATCAGGTCAGGCTGGAAGGCTTCCAGTTCATAAAGAAAATCCTCACGGGTCTCCACCACGCGGAACTCACAGCTTGGTAATACTTTCAGGGCCTCCCTTTTATTGAATTCAGCATCCTCCGGCCTGTCTTCAACAAGGAGTATATTCACAACATCTTTTCTTTTTTCTGACGACATTACAACATGATTTTGGGGGGTTCATTTAATAAAAGCCAGTACATGCCAATTTCTGATATTACTTTGATAAACGTTTCGAAATCGACGGGTTTGACAACATAGCTGTTGGCCCCGAGTTCGTAAGCCCGGCTGATATCGGGATCTTCCCTGGAGGAGGATACAATGACCACAGGCAGCTTCCGGGTCTGTTCGTTTTCCCGGATCTCCTTCAGAATTTCAAGACCATCCACCTTTGGCAGTTTCAGGTCAAGGAAAATCACCCTGGGGAGCGCGAGACTGATGCGGTCGGCATACTTGCCCCGGTGAAACAGGTAGTCAAGGGCATCTGCTCCGTCGTCAATCACTTCGATACGGTTAACCAGGTGTTTGCGTGTGAGTGCGCGCAGCGCCAGGGCAGCATCATTGGGATTATCCTCGATCAGCAGGATTTCAACGGGGGAATAATTTTCCATTACGGACTAGATTTTGAGGGTGAAATAAAATGTTGCTCCTTTCCCGGGCTCCGAGTCTGCCCAAACTGAGCCGCCATGCCGGGTGATGATGCGGTGAACGATAGCCAGGCCGACGCCGGTGCCGTCGAATTCACGCTGGTTGTGCAGTCGTTGAAAAACGCCGAAGAGTTTTTTGCTGTAACGCATGTCAAAGCCAACCCCGTTGTCGCGGATCATAAAAACAGCATGGTCATTTTCCCTGGTACAGGAGATCTGAATTTCAGGTTTTATGGCCTTGGAGGAAAATTTGATGGCATTCGACAGCAGGTTTATCCATACCTGTTTCATCAGGGAACGGTCGGCCTGTACATCCGGTAAAGGGGTTCCTATAGATAGGATCCGGGGGGGTGTGACCGGGGTGTTAAGGTCGGCAAGACAATCGTCAACAACCTCCTTCATGTTGACCTGCGTCTTGAATAACTCAGTCCTGCCCAGACTTGAAAAGGCCAGCAGATCGTCGATCAGTTTTCCCATTTTACAGGTATTGTCGCGGATAACGGCTGCAATTGATTTTGCATCTTCATTGAGTTGAGCTCCGTAGTCATCCACCAGGATCCTGGTAAACCCGTCGATCGCCCTGAGCGGGGCGCGCAGGTCATGTGAAACAGAGTAGGTAAAGGCTTCCAGGTCATGGTTGGTATCTTCCAGCAACCGTGCTTTTTGTATCAACTCCTCCCTCACCCGTTTCACCTCCTTGAAGTCAACCACCGACGACCGGCTTTTGATATATTTCCCCTCCTTATTGTATATGGCGGTACTGCTGATCAGTGCCGGAAAAATTAAGTTGTTTCGTGTAACAAGCTCAAATTCAAGATCCCGTACAATCCCCTGTTGCTTGAATTTCGGATAATTTTCTGAAAATACGACCTTGCTGGCTTCTGTAAAAAGGTCGTTTATGTTGATCTTTCCAACGACCTCACTCCTTGAATACCCCAGCCAGTCGAGTTCAGTATCATTAATTTCCACGATGAGCCCAGCCGCATCTATCGAATGATATCCACAGGGGGCCCTGTTATAGAGATCCTCTATCATGCCGGCATGGCTGATCAGGTGGGCATTGGCATCTGCCAGCTGGGTCGTACGCTCAAAAACACGTTGTTCCAGATCTTCGTTGAGTTTGCGGAGCTCCTCTTCCGCCTTCATCTTAGCCATGGCAATGGATACATAATCAACAAACTGTTCCAGGAGGGTGACTTTTTCAAGGGTCAGGCGATCTTTTCTTTTATCGTTGAACTGGAACAATCCGATGGATTTACCAAGGGTTTTGACAGGGATCAGGACTACCGTTTCATAGCCCTCCCCGTTACAGCGGTTGCGCGTTTTTGCCAGGCGGTCGCCATCGGTTGTGGCCAGTAACAAACGGGTGGTATCTCCAGACCAAAAACTTCCTTTCGCAGTAAAAAATGGTTTGGATGAATCAAAACGATTGCACAATATGTTGCCACACATGCAGTCGAGTGCAGGATTGCCGCAATCATCGCGCAGCAGATCGCCCGCCTCATCATAGCTGCAGAGATGGTTTTCAAGGATGACAAATTCGTCGGAAAATCCCCGGGTTTCAAAATAGGGATAATCGTTGTGGTCCTTCAACCGCACACCGACGGCCTGACAACCGGTGAATGACTGAAAAAAGACCACCAGGTTGTTCATCAGCTCCCTTAATGAAGCTGCATTATTGCAGATCGTGAGCAATTCGAGGGTAGCCCGTTCCCGCTCCTGCATTTTACGCTGTTCGCTGATGTCGAGCGAGTAGGCTACACGGGCCATGGAGGCTCCTTCGACATTTTTGATCAGGGTAATGTCCATGAGAACCGGTATGGAGGTTCCGTCCTTGCAGAGATGAACCGACTCGAATACGCAATGACCCGAATTCTCCATGCTTTTGATTTCCCTTACAACATCGTCCCTTACGGATGGATGGTAGAGGCTGAGAACAGATTTCCCGGTCAGTTCTTCGGGCAGGTATCCCCTTTGTGTGGCAAATGCATGATTGACCTGCAAAAAGGTATTATCCTTTTCGTCGGCAATAGCCAGGCTCAGTCCTGAGTCACTGAAAACGTGAAGCCACCGGAAGGCCTGTTCTTCCAATGATTTCCGCTCTGAAATATCCTCGAAGGTGCCATCGTAATATTGTATGCTGCCATCCGGGGAATAAACTGCCACCGCACTTTCCCTGACAAATATGGTTGACCCGTCTTTCCTGCTCCATCCGGTTTCCAGCCCCTTGATAAAGCCTTGCTGCTCCATGGTCTCTCTGAAACCTTTACGGCTGTATCCAGGCAGGAAGCCATCTTCCTCAAGGTTCCGCTCGTTGATATCTTCCAGGCATTCAAAGCCAAGCATCTGCAACCCTGCAGGGTTGAGCAGGATGATGCGGCCTTCGGGTGTCGTGCGATAGAGGCCGATGGTAGCGTTGTCATATAAGCCCCTGAACCGCTTCTCACTGTCGCGTAATGAATCTTCCATTTTCCTGGAAGCGGTAACATCGTAAACAAATCCATGCCAGATAATGCAGCCATCGGCTTCCCTGACCGGCATTGAACGACCCTCGATCCATAATTCCCCCTTTGCCGGGTGACGGTAACGGTAAATATCATGCCACTGGGTCATGGTTCTTTCAGATTCGCTGTTGGAGGCTTTGATCCTGTCCAGGTCGCCGGGATGTATCCTCGAAAGTAACGGTCTGGCGTCACTGACCAATTCCAGGGTGGTAAAGCCCAGCACATCTTCGATCTGGGGACTTGCATAGGGAAGGCAGAAGGAACCGTCGGGAGATTTCCGCAAGGAAAGGATCAGCCCGGGAACGGTTGCGGCGATCATCGAGAAACGGTCGCGTTCGTTTTTCAGGGCCAGTTCGGCCGCTTTCCTTGCGGTGATATCCCGCATGATGACCTGGATGACAATCCCCGGTTCATTGACAATGCGTTCCGCTGCCGTTTCAACATATCGCTCGGCACCGTCAAGCCTGATAATTTTTTCTTCTGCCAGTTGCAGTGGCTTGCCCTTGGTCAGTAACCCGATTCGTTCCCTGACCACCTGGTGTGAATCGGGATGAAGAATGGTGAAAAAATCTTTACCTTTGAGTTCCTGCGCACTTCCGGCGCCAAAGAGTCTGACGGCGGCAGGATTTACGAAATCGATGAGACCATCCCGGTTTACCCAGATGGCATCGGGCGACATCTCCACCATGTCGCGGTACTTCTTTTGGCTTAAACGCAGGTTTTCCTCCGTTTTTTTCCGGTCATTGATCACATAAAAAACAGCCACGAAATGATCAGGTTCAGGACGGTACACCGAAAGGGAGAACCACATTTTCATGGCTTCTACGAAAAATTCAAACTTGGCGGGAATCCCGGTTGCAACCACCTTTCCATACATTTCAATAAGTTCGTGGTCGGTTTCGGTAATCCCAGGGATGGCTACAGAGGCTAGCCTTCCTTTGACATTTTTCAGCCCGGTTAGTTCAGCAAACTTGTCGTTTACATCCAGGTAGAGGAAATCCACAGGCTTGCCCTTGTCGAAGATCATACGGCATAAGGCGAATCCCTCCGACATATGTTCAAAAAGATGCTGGTAGTGCCTTTCACTGGCGCTGACAAGTTCTTTGTCGTGCTTCCGCCCGCTGATATCAGCAGAAAGTACCAGTATTCCCTGCGGAACAGGATGGATGCGGAATTCAAACCAGGCCTTATCACCGTCCTGATACAGGAACTCGAATTCCTCTGTACGGCTGATCCTTTCGGTCATACATTCCTGCATGGCCTGGTACATCCGGGTGTGTTCGATCCCCGGGAACATATCCATTACCGTGTTTCCCAGCAATGAGTCAACCCGGCATCTTCCGAAACGGGCAGCGCTCTCATTCAGATAGAGATATCGCCAGTCGTGACCAATGACCTGGCATCCTTCCAGAAGGTTGTCGAGGGGAGCTGTATATCGCCTGTATCTGGCGGTTATCGCAAGCACGGTTATGCCATCCGGTGAAACCTCCTGCAATATCCCGAATAACCTGATTACCGACCCCTCATCGTCTGTTTCAGGTTCCAGGTGTACCTCAAAGGAGCTGATGGCCCCGGTAATGTCCTGGTGTCTGAATTCAAGAAACCCGATATTGCCCTCCCTGCTTATCTCCTCAAAGAAGGATCTGAAATTGTCCTGGTCGGCTTGAAAAACCCAGTCGGCAAGCTTTTCCAGTGTGGGGGGGGGATTTCGGTATCGAAGCCGGTAATGCGGTACATGCCGGGTGACCAGTAGTTCCATCCCGAAAGGAGGTCAACTTCAAAAAAGCCGAAATTGGCCAGTGATTCCGCCCGCATGTACCTGGGATCACGGATATCATGTGAATGGCTGTGGTTTTTCTGAAAAGTAATTCTGTGTGTTTCCATAGGATAAACAGCTAAATTTCCCGTTGACCATCCATCGCTCAATTATTAGCGGCAACCTTTCAAACAAATCCTGTTCGTTCAACCATGCTTCTGACCGGGGTTCAGCAGGGATTCGTACGGCTATTGGCGAATTCATCACCGAAAGAATGACAAAGGCGTTTGACTTGTTTGCCCTTTGAATCAGCTTCATAGCCGAAACTCCTGTCATATCAGGCAAATCCTGGTCGAGCAGGACGATGGATCCCGGGGATTTAAGGGCATGGTGAATACCCTCATTTCCTGTAGCTGCTTCCGAAATCTCGGCCTGGGGAAAGAGCTCTGCCAGCCATTTATGACATGACGACCGTAAGGCAGTATGTCTCAGTACGATCACGATGGATCCGATTATTGGAACGTTTTCATGCACCTGATAAAGATACGCTCAAAGGTGCGGAGAACTGTGTAGGGAAAGTATGATAGGTTGGGTAGGGGATACCCTTTATATTTTAGTCACGCCATACTGGATGGCAAATTTTACCAGGGCGGGGATGTCTCTGATACCGAGCTTCTGCATCAGCCGCGACCGGTATGTTTCAACGGTTTTGGCAGAAAGGAAGAGTATTTCTGCTATTTGCTGGGAGGGTAATCCCTCTACAACCATTTGAAGTACCTCCAGTTCCCTGGGACTCAGGCTTTCGAGAGGGCCTATGCCATTCAATCCATTGCGATGGTGAATATAGCCGTCGATCAGGATGTCATCGACTTTGCGTGAAAGGTATCGCTTGCCGCGGCTGCTGGCAATAACGGCTTCAATGACTTCCGCGCCGGCCGATTCCTTCAGCAGGTATCCTGTTGCCCCGGCTCTGAGGGCGCGGTAGATATCTTCCAGGGTTGACTGCATGGAAAGGATCACGATGGCGATGGCGGGAAATTCTTCGTGGATGCGCTCTGTCGCGGCAATGCCATTCATCACGGGCATGGCAATATCCATCAGGATCACCTCTGGTTTAAACTGGCGTGCCTGGTGGACCGCTTCGAGTCCGTTTTTGGCTTCTGCCACGATCGAGGCCACTTCCGAGGATTCCAGAATGAGGCGGAGCCCCTCGCGAACAATGGTGTGGTCATCTGCAATGAGTACTGAAATAGCCATATCAGCTAGTTATCTTAAAAGTAATCGTAGTCCCATGCCCGGGTAATGAAGTTATGTTGAAAATGCCGCCTGCTGCCTTGCTGCGTTCCTTCATGACAATCATACCCAGGGTGGGTTTTTCCTTATGAGTCAATAAACCTGTGTCGAAACCGACCCCGTCATCCTTAATTTCAAGGATGACCCCGTTTTCCGATTCCACCAGGCTGATGCATGCTTTTCGAGCGTGGGCATGTTTGGCAATATTGGTAAAGGCCTCCTGTACGATGCGGAACATGGCATATTCCACACGGGACGGAAGCGGACGCGACAGGTCGTGACCCTTTACCATGACAGTCAGGCCGGTTCTGCCTGAAAATTGTGTGGCATACCATTGTATGGCTGCATAGAGCCCGTAATCCTCCAGTACGGCAGGACGGAGTTCAGTCATGATATCACGTGTCCGGGCTATGGTATCTTCAAGAAGCAGGATCGAATCGTCGAGGAATTTCATCAGTTTCGGGTTCGCCCCGGAAATGAGTTGTGTTTTAAGGTAGTTCATGTTAATGACCAATGCCGTGAGATTTTGCCCTACCTGGTCGTGCAGTTCGATGGCGGCCTTACGCCGGATATCTTCCTCCATCTCCGTCAGCCGGGTCAGGGTAACCCGCAGGTCCCGCTGGGAGGCTACAAGGTCCATCTCACCCTGTTTCTGACGTGTAATATCCGAGATAACGACCACGGCACCCAGGTTGGCGATGGAAACCGGGGCTGCATTGACATTGACCCACCTGGTTTCCCCGTTCTCCAGTCTGATGCCGATCTCTTTGTCACTGACAGACATTTTTTCGCGTATGGCGGTAATCACAGGCCATTCATCAGGCGAAACAGGCATCCCGCTGTTGTCAAGGAAAGTCCGAACGCGGTGACTCCCGTCAAGCAGCGCTTCTTCAGAAGCAGAGAGGATTTTTACCAATGCGTTGTTCATTTCTACGATTCTGCTGTCAGCATCATGAAATGAAACCCCCACCGGCAACACCTCAAAAAGCGTCCTTAATTTTTCTTCATTGAGCCTGATGACTTCATCAGCCTCTTTGCGCTTGGTGATATTATCTATTACAGTTACAAACTCGTCATTTTGCAGGCAATAGAAATAAATTGAAAACCAGGATTTCAGGGCAGGAGAAAAGGTTTCAAACCTCGAAGGTCTGGCCGAACCGGCCACTTCACGATACCGTTCAAAAATGTCAGTGTTGTCCTGTTGAATATTGTGCACAACTTCACTTGCCCTCTTTCCGATCACATTGGTGAGACCTGTCATATTTTTAAATGCCTCATTAACATCCAGGTAGATGTAATCATAGGGTACACCATCCCTGAACAGCATTTTATGGTTTGCACAGCCCTCCACCATGTGATCAAACAACCCCCTGTAGTGTTCCTCGCTTTTCAACAGTGCATGGTGGCTTTCTTTTACCAATTGTTCCGACCTGTTGAGCCACATTCCCGAGAGGATGATCAGGATAACCGGAACAATTACATCGATGATCGAGGCGATGGCCGATCCTGAAGCTGTAATGAACAATCCTGCATTTTCGCCGGCTATTACCAGGAACCCGACGATTACCGGGACCCCCACGGAGACTGCCAGGAAGAACCTGGCAATCCTGGTGCCATTTCCGCCACCATAAAGTACGGAGAACAGGCCTCGGTCGGGGTAGCATCCAAAAATACCAACTGCCAGGACGAAAAACAGGGCTGCCGAGGTTAGGGTCATGGTTGAGAAAGGGCCTATCCTGAACCCCTGCCCGATATTATACAGGTACCCTACAAGGATAATGCCGGAGATTAACCCTGTCAGTAATCCTGTCGTCTGGGCTATCCGGAACAGTATTTTACGGGGAGAATGAATAAATAAAAGAGCAGTGCCCGAAAGAAAAAAGTTCAGGGCAGCCGACAGGGTCATGTGACCGCCAAAAAAACTGGTCCTGTTAAATGTGTCTTTGATAATCAGATCGTTGATCCCGATATCCTTGTGGAGAAAATATTCTGCCAGGGTGAGCGCCCCGCAGATGATAAGCGCCAAGGCGAGGGGGCGTACCACGTATAGCCTGGCCCTGCCCTCTGTCATTGCCGATGTAAGAAGTGCGATACCTGCAAGAAAGAAACAGGCTGCCGTGTTGACCATCATCGGGTCGAGCCCGGGAATGACGGCCATCAGCTTTTCATTCCCTGAAATCCAGCCTGAAGTGGCTGCCAGCCCTGTAAGGGTAAGGATCGTCCCGGTGAACAATAAGATGATTTTCGGAAATATTTTTCCATTTGTATTCATAACGGGTCGGAGTATCTTGAGATGACAGTACCCCTGCGACCCAATAAAAGTACAAAAATAATTTTTGATTTCCTATAAAATATGGAGATGGTTTGTTCGGTTCTCGGGGTAAATGAACCGGTTGAATTACAGTTCCATAACAAATATATAAAATGTTACGGAGTTGCTGGTGGATTGTCCGGCAAACCTTTACAGACCAGCGTAACGCAAAAACCGTGTGTGAATATCCCGGAGATAAGGGGATATTCACACACGGTTTGAGAAGAAAAGGTGATTGTTAATTTATGGCAAACGGATGTGAGGTTACCACATCGATATTTTTATGGATCAGTTTATGGATGTTCCGCAGGTAGGCTTTCTCGTCGGCCGAACAAAAGGACAATGCGGCTCCGCTTTCGCCGGCCCTTCCGGTACGTCCGATGCGGTGTACATAGGTCTCGGCCTGCTCGGGAATCTCGTAATTGATTACGTGGGTCAGCTTGTCAACATCGATACCCCTGGAGGCAACATCGGTGGCAACCAGCACGCGGATGCTGCGGCTCTTGAAGTCCTTCAGCGCCTTGTCACGGGCGCTCTGCGATTTGTTGCCATGAATTGCCTGTGCCGTGATACCATTGCGCATCAGGTCCTTGACAACTTTGTCGGCACCGTGCTTGGTACGGGTAAAAATGAGGACATGTTCAACGGCATCATTTTTCAGCACATGCGTAAGGAGCAGCTTCTTGTTCTCCTTTTTTACATGGTAAACCGATTGCGACACCAGGATGGGAGGCATGGCATCGGGAGAAAGGTTCAGTTGTACAGGGTTGTGAAGCAGGGAAGCAGCCAGTTTCCTGATCTCATCAGGGGCAGTTGCTGAAAACAGCAGGGTTTGTCTTTTTGATGGCAGTTTTGCAGTGATCTTCCTGATATCGTTGATAAATCCCATGTCGAGCATGCGATCGGCTTCGTCAAGTACCAGGTATTCAACTTTGTCGAGGTGGACAAATCCCTGGTTCATCAGGTCGAGCAAACGGCCTGGTGCGGCTACGATTATATCAACCCCCCGCTGCAGCGACTGGGTCTGGGCTTTTTGTGAAATCCCACCATAGATGGTAACGAGGCGAATGTCAAGTTCTTTGCCGTAACTGTTTATCTCTTCACTGATCTGGGCGACCAGTTCGCGGGTAGGGGCAAGGATCAATGCTTTAACGGCACGGCGCTGGGTACGTTCTTTTTCTGTTTCAAGCAGCTGAAGAATAGGCAGTGCGAAGGCAGCGGTTTTACCGGTACCGGTTTGTGCACAGCCAAAAATATCTTTTCCCTGGAGAATTACCGGGATTGCTTTTTCCTGGATTGGTGTTGGGTTCAGGTACCCTTTCTTACTTACAGCATTTAATAACGGCTGGATAAGATTCAGATTTTCAAAATTCATTGAATGGATTTAGATATATATAATATTGATTAACCCCGACGATAAACTGGATTGCAGTCTTACCCGGGTTTCATTAAAAAAGTGTATGCTGGGCTGAATTGTAAAAGTGGAAGGATTACTTACAGATTGAGATACAATCTTTCAAATGTGGCTGCAAAGGTACGAATTGATACCCAATGAAAAACAATTATGGAAAATAAAAAAGATTTCCGGCAGCAGTACCTCCTCTGAAACGGGCTGATTTAGTCCTTAACAACCTGGATCACACCAAAATCACCCGATGTTGAGGTGGCCTTCAGCAGGTAGAGACCCTTGGGCAACTGTCCCGGTGATAGCCGGATCACCCGTGTCCGGAACCCCCGGGCTGTCATGACCCGTTGTCCTCCAAGTGTTATCAGTTCGATGGCTGTAACATCGCTGCTGGTCTCAACCGTAAGGTAATCGGTAAAGGGGTTGGGATAAACCCTGTTGATAAGGGCCCTGCGTTCATCAATACCAACACCGAAGATCACAGAGCCGGAAACAAAGCGTACCGGTTTGCCGACTGCGGAATCACCTTTTGCAGCCCTTGGGGTGACCTCGAAAACCAGGTACTTGCCCATATCGAGGGTGTCAACGGTGTAGGTTATCTTCCAGGCCGAGTCGATGGCCACGGCATTGTTCCCTGCTGCATCCGCACTACGGAGCCAGCGGTAAGTGGTACTGTCCTCAGGAAAACCGTTGATATCCTCATAGGTATAAATTCCGCTCAGGATCTGTTTGTGAATGAGGGTTCCCTGAATGCCAAGGTTATAGGCCCATGGCCGGGTAAGAACCGTCGGGTCGTAATTGTTGTAATAACAGTTGAAAATATTGGGATTATGACCAATGGTGTCGTGAATGGCATAGGTGCGGTTGGGCTTCCCGGTCAGTTCGGTGCTGCTCCAGCTGCCGTTGATCCTGAATTTAAAGGTAATCGGGCTCTGGTGGATATAGGTCGTATCCAGGAATTTCCGCAGCGTGTACACCGTGTCGGTATCCATCCTGGACAGGACATCATGAGCCCCGCCATTGTTGAAACTTCCGGCAATGTCGAGGTAATCGCCGGCCATGCTGAACCGATGCGACTTTACATAATAGGCCATATTGCACCGAAAGGTCATTAGCAGTTTTGAAGGGTTTACGTTGTTGTAATCGTCGGCAACCTCCAGCAGGGTATCCGGGATACGGACAAGACGGTTGGGCTGGTTAAGCAGCTCTGCCTGCCCTTTTGCAGTGTCGCCATGGTTGATACGGTATTTGTACTCCTCGACACTGCCCGGGGCAAGGGTATAAGGATAAAAATAATCCAGGGTAGTGCCGATCCTGATCATCTTGGGGGAACCCTGCATGTTATTCATGGTTCCCACCACCGATACGGAATCAGTAGCAGGGTTGAAGAGCTGGCTTTGGGCCGCATATTGCATATGCACGACAAAGGTGGTGATATTGAGCGGGTCATTATTCCACCAAACCGCCAGGGTTGACATTCCCGGTTTCGGGATGAACTGGCGGGTTATCGCCTCCGGCGTGGTTCCGTTTTTTCTGAAATAATAGGTATAGGTGGTGGTGGAATCAATCTCATTGTACAGCGTACCGGAATAAATATACCCTGCTCCTTCAACCAGTTTCAAAGGGGCTATGCCCGGGCTCAGAACCACGAAAACAGAATCGGTTGCAGCATTGAAACTCTGTTCCTTAACGGCTTTCGACATGTTGACACTGAAGGTGACCGACCAGGTGGTATCCGGGGCTGCGACTGCTTCCCTGACTGCCGAAAGCAGGATCAAAAGGGCAGAAACAAAAACCACAATCAGTTTGGCTTTCGGGACGGTGGCACCATGAAGGAGAGAATTCATAACGAGAAGAATTTAGCGCTTGATTTTCATGCAAAGATATGAAAAAAAATAAGGCTAAAGAATCCGTTCAAACACCTGGGCAGTACGGTTTGTGTTATAGATCATCAGGTGATGGGTTTGGTTTGCCTCATCAAACCGTGTAGTATAGACCAGGTTTTCGTTCACCCTGTCGTGACCGCCAAGGTCGGCGCGGTCGGTGTTGAGGATGATCCGGTAGTCACCCGGTTCGGGAACCACAAATTCGTAATCGGGAATGGAGTTTGCAACATGGAAGTTGAACACGAAAATGAGGCTCCGGCGCTCAAAGACGAGAGTCTGGTTTTGTTCATCCATATTCAGCTGGTTGGCGAAATCCTGGTTGAACAAGGTATGTTTTTTTACCAGCGACAACATCTGACGGTCAAACAGGGCAAGATAACGGTACTTAAGGTCAGGATTTTCGATCAGTGACCACTGCCGGCGGGCATGCTGGAAACTCCAGTTGTTTCCCTCCCTGGGAAAATCAACCCAGTCGGGATGGCCGAATTCGTTGCCAATGAAGTTAAGGTAGGCCTGGCCGCCTGTAGTGATGGTAATCAGCCGGATCATCTTATGCAGGGCAATGCCCCTGTCAATGACGTGGCTTTCGTCGGCCTTGTTCATTTTGAAATAGATCTCGCTCTGCATCAGCCTGAAGGCGATCGTCTGGTCGCCAACGAGCGCCTGGTCGTGCGATTCACAGTAGGCAACGGTTTTCACATCCGGCAACCGGTCGGTCATGACCGACCACATCTCATGGATATTCCAATCCTCATCTTTTTTCTCCTTCAGCATCCTGATCCAGAAATCGGGTATGGCCATGGCCAGCCGGTAATCGAAACCGATCCCGCCTTCGCGGATGGGCCTGCACAATCCCGGCATGCCACTGACATCTTCGGCAATGGAAACTGCATGCGGTTTTACCTTGTGAATGAGGGTGTTGGCCAGTTGCAGGTAGGTCAGCGCATCCCATTCCACGCCATCCTTGAAATAGCCGTTCAGATCCCAGACTTCACGGTAGCCATGATCAAAATACATCATCGAGGTAACACCGTCAAACCTGAAACCATCGAAATGAAATTCGCGCAGCCAATATTTGATATTGGAAAGCAGGAATTGCATTACTTCGCGTTTCCCGTAATTGAAGCATTTTGAATCCCAATGGGGATGATCGCCGCGTTCACCGGGATGAAAATACTGATCTTCCGATCCGTCGAACTGGTTAAGCCCCTCCATCGTGTTTTTTGCCGAATGGGAATGTACCAGGTCCATCAATACGGCAATCCCCTGTTCATGTGCCTTCCTGATCAGGTATTTTAACTCTTCAGGTGTTCCGAACCGCGAGGAAACCGCGAAAAAACTGGTGACATGATAACCGAACGATCCATAGTAGGGATGCTCGGCCAGGGCCATCAGCTGAATGGCATTGTAGCCTGAGTTTTTAATATACGGGATGATATAGTCGGCAAATTCGACAAAGGTACCAACGGAAAGGTGTTCCATGGCCATACCAACATGGCATTCATAGATAAGCAGCTCGTTCAGCTGTGCGATATCGAAATGATCGCCCTCCCAGTCGAATGGCTTTGGTGGTGCCCAGTGTTGTCCGCTGAAATCGACCGAATTTGTATCCTGTACAACCCGGTGGATATAGGCAGGGATCTTTTCGTGCCAGCCTGTTTCAGAATGGACCAGGATCTTGACCTTGCTCTGGTGCGTGAGCCGGTCTTTATATTCTTCATCAGGCAGGAATATTTCCCACTGACCGGATTTATTCGGTGTCAGCCGGTGTGCATACCGCTGCCAGTTGTTGAAATCACCGAAAAGGTAGATGTCCTGGGCTTTAGGTGCCCATTCACGGAAGTACCAGCCCTTGAGGTTCCGGTCATAGTGAAAACCATAAAACTGGTAACCATTGGCAAATTTGTTCAGGCTTTCCCAGTCCTCTTCGATCCCCGAAAGGGTGAACCGGTAGCGCTCATACCGTGCCATGATATCCGGGGCTGCTGGTTCAAGCCAAGGGTCGTTCCTGACAAGGGCAAGTTGTTTGATCGGTTTTTCTTTCATGGGTTCCTGTTGGTTTGTAACGGTGCCTTGCTAGACCATCAGGGCAATAACAACAATCACGATGATAACAAGCGGAACTACCACCGAGATTGTTTTACGGTCGCGGGAAATGTTGGCATTCATTTCGTCGATTTTCCTGAGGCATTCTTCATCGCCGGGCTTGTAGAATAAGGCCGCTTTGAATTCTTCCCTGGCAGAACGAAACAGGTCAATCTTGATAAAATTGGCTCCACGTTCAGTATGTTCCCTGAATTTCAGTTGCTCATGGGTGAGCGTTCCGGTGTCTTCTGCATGATGCGCCATAACGATTTATTTTTGACTTCAAAAATACGGATTATATTATTAGAAACAGTTGATAATCCATGGTGAAAAATCATTGCCGTATAATACACATGCCGGAAAAACGACAGCTTTATTTAAACTTGTAGGTTAATCCAAGCCCGAGCAGCTCCTTGAACTGGGTACGGGGACCTCCGGGTTTGTTTGGATCAGTTTTAATGGTGATATCATCATCATACAACAGCTGTGTCTGGATAGAGGCTGCAAGCCACTTGTTGACCTTCATACTAAGCAGGAGGCTCCAGTTTACATCGATATTTCCCGGTTTATGAAGGTAATCGGTAAACAGTTCAAGGGTTGAGGTGATGTTGATGTTTTTGGCCAGGTCCTTGTTCAGGTCGGCACGAAGATAGGGGCCGAATTCACCATGCATGGTTTTTCCTTTTTCAACGCCAAAGGCACCCGAATCGGAAAGTTTTTTATCGGTAACAAAGGTAAAACGGCCCGACGACGGGGAGATGTAGATGTAAAACCATTTTACCGGGGCATAGGTGATCCCGATGCCGGCAACGAGGTAGCCGGGGGCCATGAATTTTGATATGACCGTTTTGTCATCGGGGTAATTATACCCATTGTCAAACTGCGACCTGAAATTTACCAGCACGGTGAGATACCACTTTTTGTTGGGGTGCAGTTCATAGCCGTAAGCGCTGGTGATTTCAATCTTGTCGTTGGTTTTATTGAATTTTGCATCACTGCCCTTGCCCAGGTAGTTGAAACCGTAACCGAGGTCGATGTTGTTTGACCATATATGCTTGCCATGATGGTAATTCGCTTTGAAATTAATCCAGGCAACCAGGCCAAGCGAATTCTGCCCCCCGGCCGACCAGTTGGAAAATGATGCCTGGGAAAATTGAAGGGAGCCGTTTCCCTGAACCAGCCATGATTTTGTGGAATCCGGGGTAACCTCGGCCAATGCTTCTGCTTTTGCCTTTGCGACTTTCTGAATTTCCTGGCCGAACATAACACCAGCCAATAATACCGACAAAATAATAATGCCTAATCGTTTCATGATCAAATTTTTAAAAATTAGCAACTACATTCGCTGTTATTCATCCTGACCCTTTTTCAGCAGATCTCTTATCTCAGAAAGCAACTCCTGGTCTTTGGTAGGAGGAGGAGGAGCCAGGGGAGGGGTTTCAGCCTTATTCCTGTTCAGGTTGGTGATTGCCTTGACCATCATAAAAATGGCAAAAGCCACAATGAGGAAATCAACCACCGTTTGGATAAAGTTGCCGATTTTCAAAGAGACGGCTTCCTTCAGGATTTTCCCTGTTGCCGGGTCCTTCACGGCATCTTTCAGGTTGACAACGATCTCCTTGAAATCAATCCCCCCTACCAGCAGTCCGATAGGCGGCATAATAACATCGTTCACGAGGGAAGAGATGATTTTTCCGAAGGCCGCACCGATGATGATACCAACAGCCAGGTCGATTACATTGCCCTTCATGGCAAATTCCTTGAAATCTTTCACGATTTTCATGACATCATTTTATGTTTATAACGATAACAATTTCAGTGTTTTTATCTGAAATAAACACTGAAACAGGTACTGAATTACCCTTGTTAAAAGGCGCAAATATAAAAATGATCACGACAAAAAACAAGGCTGTTGCTTTAACAAAGGGCAACTGCAGGCGGCTCCGGAAAGGATACGGTAATTTCATAAAACCGGCTGTGTCAATTATTTTTGAAGGATGTTAGGGTGGTAAATTTTTTAAGTAATGGAATATGAGTATGATAGATATTGCATATGTTTGAATGGATTTTGTTTTCCGGGGCCATCAGTTTCTTAAAATATTCTGTTAAATTTGTAAAATAATCAATAAACAACTTATGAAAACACGATCATTACTGCTGACCACAGTTTTTTGTCTGTTTATCCTCGGGCTTTATGCACAGGATATCCCGGTACACCCGGCCAAAGTGGCTACAGGAACCTATTATGGATTGAGTAAACCGTTGCGCGACATTCCTGCCATGACGAAGGCGGAATTCAACCAGCTTGTGAAAAAGGGAAAAAACCGCGAGCTGAACGAGGGGTTGAAAAAACGTGTTTTCCCATACGCATCCACGGCCCTGCCAAAAGGTCCCGATCCTGCCTGGCAGGATTTTATGGGCACTGTGAAAAACGGCAACAAAGCCCCCATTGTGAATTTTCCAGGACAGGGATCTCCCTATTATCCTCCCGATTGCAACGGTACTGCAGGGCGCAGCCATTATATGCAGCTGATCAACTGTGTTTATGCCATTTATGATAAATCAGGGGCGCTGGTGGCAGGGCCCACCAATATCAACCAGATCTTCGGCAGTGTACCGGGTGCCAACAGGAATGACGGCGACCCTGTCATGCTTTATGATGACCAGGCCGACCGGTATGTTGTGACGGAATTTTCCATCCCGAATTCAGGAACGAACTATATTATGTTTGCCGTTTCGGCTACCAATGATCCCCTCGGATCGTGGCATCAGTACTCCTTTCCGGTCGACGCCATGCCCGACTACCCGAAATTCAGCGTATGGCGCGATGGTTATTACATGGGCGACAACAACAGCTCGGGTAACGACATCTACGTGTACCAGCGCGACCAGATGCTTACCGGGGGTGTGGCCACGGCCATCGCCTTTAACAATGCCTGGCGCCCCAGTTCTGTCGACGGGTTCATGTGCGTGCCTCCCATCGATAACGACGGTCCGCTGGCCCCTGCCGGTTCTCCCGGCATGTATGTCGCCTTCAACGATGATGCTTTGGGTGGCGGAACCGACCAGCTCTGGCTTTATGAACTTAGCGTCAACTGGACAACTCCCTCACTCTCGACCTTTGTCCGTACACAGCAGCTTGATGTACAGCCCTTCAGCAGCAGCTTTGGCAATAACTGGAACAACATTGACCAGAAGGGTACCAGCCAGCGTATCGATGGTATCCCCCAGGTCATCATGAATGTGCCCCAGTATCGCAATTTTGGCAGTTACCAGACCATCGTCTGCTGTCATACCGTTAATGTCGACGGCGCACACCATGCCGGGATCCGCTGGTATGAACTGCGGAAAACCAGCACAACCTGGTCGGTGAGACAGCAGGGAACCTATGCCCCCGATATCCACAGCCGGTGGATGGGCAGCATCATGCTCAATGGCTTTAACGAACTGGCCCTTGGCTATTCATTGTCAAGCACCACCATGTACCCCAGCATTCTTTATTGCGGACAATCCGCCACAGCCTATGCTGCCGGAACCGGGATCCTGGATATTGCCGAAGATACCATACAGATCGGTACAAATTCCCAGACCGGAATCAACCGCTGGGGTGACTATTCCCAGATGTCGGTTGATCCGGTTGACGACAAGACCTTCTGGTACACCGATGAATACGGCGGCAACCAGAAAACCAAGATCGCCTCCTTTAAATTCAGCATTCCCCCGGCTGCCGTGACAAAAGCTGCCGATTCGGTTAAGGTATCGTCGGCCAACATCAATGGACAGATCAACCCGAACGGATTGCCGACAACCTACTTTTTTAAGTATGGAACCGCCCCGTTTGGCATGACCGATACCACCACCACCCAGTCGGCGGGCTCGGATGTCAACCCGGTAAATGTCAGTGTTCCGCTTGCAGGATTACAGAGTGCGACGACCTATTATTTCAGGATATTTGCCTCCAGCGCCGGCGGCCCCGCTTCGGGGACCAATATGTCATTTACCACCCTTGTCGCTCCGTTTCTTGCCGTTACCCCTCCCAGCCGGAATGTAATGACGGATGCCGGCATCACCACCTTCCTGGTGAACTCCAATACTACCTGGTCGGCAACCAGCGATGCCCCATGGTGTACGATTACCAGTTCCGGTTCCGGCGCGAACAATGATACCATCAGGGTAACTTACCTGGAAAACGTTTCCGTCGCGACACGCGTTGCCAATATTACTGTCAGCGGAAGCGGCGTTTCATCACAAACGGTTACGGTTGCACAGGCTGCCGTGGCGCCCATGCTGTCGGTTACACCTCAAAATATCAATGTTACCTCTCCCGCAGGCAATACCCAGTTCAGCGTAAATTCCAACACTACCTGGACGGTAATCAGCGATGTGGCCTGGTGTACGGTGACTCCCTCGGGCTCGATGAATGGTGCGATTATTGCCACCTACTCTGAGAACCCTACCCTGAGTACCAGGGTGTGCAGTGTAACAGTTACCGCTCCCGGGATACCCTCGGAAACCGTAACCGTTACCCAGGCGGGCTATACCCCCCTGATCAGTGTCACCCCCCCGAACCAGAATGTTGCGTTCGATGCCGGAAGTACTGCCTTTGCCGTCACCTCCAACGTTAACTGGACCGTGGTCAGCGATGCATCATGGTGCACCGTTACCACATCAGGGTCAGGCAATGGCACCATCGTAGCCGATTATACGGTCAATACCGACCACCTGGCGAGGATGGCCAATATCCAGGTTACCGGAACATCCCTTCCTGTTCAGACAGTTACCGTTACCCAGGCAAAATCGACCATCGGTGTGGCCGTGCATTCCGAAAATTCAATCCAGATCTACCCGAACCCGACCAGGGGTATCTTTAAAATCATCCCGGGCCAGGCAAATAAAGGCAGGATGGATGTCAGCGTGCAGGACCTTACAGGTAAGGTAATCCTGACCAAAGAATGTAAGGGATCTGCCGAATATGAAATAGACCTTTCCTCGGCTCCCCAAGGAACCTACCACATCATCATCAACACTGAAACAAACCTGCTGGTCAGGAAACTGGTGGTGATAAAATAAACTGTCATCTCCATGTGATTATGGATACCCGCTGAACACTACCCGTTACGCTATATGGCGGACGGGTAGTGTTTTTTGAAGTTGCTTCCATTTTGATTGCTTCGCCCGGAACATTGGGAATGAACGAATTAAGGAAAATAAATAGGACAAAAATACGAAGGTTATAAAACAAGGATACTGCGCATGAAGCTCTATATCAAATACATGGTAAGCATTCGCTGCAAAATGGTGGTGAAGGATGAATTGAAAAAATTAGGACTGCACCATCTCACGGTAGACCTGGGAATGGTGGAGGTTATGGAAAATATTACAGAACAACAACGTGAACAGCTGAAATCCGCATTACATAAATCAGGGCTTGAACTGATGGACGATAAAAGGGCCATCCTGATTGAGAAAATTCAGAATGTGATCATTGAAATGATCCATTATTCGGATGAACTGCCAAAGACAAATTTTTCAGACTACCTGTGCGAGAAACTGGTTTACGATTACACCTATCTTGCCAACATTTTTTCCGAAACCAAAGGGATCACGATCGAACACTTTATTATCCTTCATAAGATAGAAAGGGTAAAAGAGCTGATCATCTATGACGAACTGAACCTTTCCGAAATCGCCTGGAAACTGCATTACAGCAGTGTGGCACATCTTTCCCACCAGTTTAAAAAGGTTACCGGCCTGACACCCTCCTTTTTTAAGGGGCTCAAAACCAAAAAGCGGAGCGCCCTCGAAAATGTGTGAATGATGCAACTTTCATTCAAAGTTGTGTAACACTCCTTTAACCATTCCGCTGCATCTTTGCACCTGTTGACCTATCCTGTCCGCAGTTGGTTTGAATATTGTTTTTTCCATTGCAACTGATCGAAGGCACCAGTTAGCCGTCGGCAAATTAACCCATAATTTGCACTATACCTTATGAAAGCCCTGGTCATTTTGTTTACGGTCATTTTCATTCCCTTGGGAATTTTTTGCCAATCTTCTGATTCAACGAAAACTCCTGCAAAAAAAGCAAAAGTGTATCGTGTCAACTACATCGTAACCGGCAGTATTATTGGTGTCGGGATGGTGGGGGATTTTTTTGCCATCAGCCGCCTGAAACACAAGCTGGCAGTTACGGATGAAGAACTGCTCCCAAAAAACCTGGATCTGCAGAGAAATTTAATGAATTCCATCGACCGGTGGTCGCTGCACCAGAATCCGGCTGACCGCGTATTGTACAAGAAAATCTCCGATTACGGGGAGATTGGCATTTTCCTGCTTCCCAGCCTGCTGATCATTGATAAAAACATGCGCCGTGACTGGCTGGATTTATTGATGATTTACGTTGAAGGGCACACGGTGACCTTCAGCATGTACAACTACAGCCCGTTAGGACCAACCTTCACCAACAGGTATCGTCCGGCAGTATATTATACTGATCTTGCCCACGATGTCCGTGCGAACAACAACAGCCGCAATTCATTTTTCAGCGGCCATGTCGGATCGTGCACCTACAGCACCTTTTTCATGGTCAAAGCCTATTGCGATTATCATCCCAATATCGGCGCCGTCAAATATCTTCTGTACCTGGCTGCATCGGTGCCCCCGCTTGCTATCGGGTATGCGCGGATAAAAGCGCTGGATCACTTCCCTTCGGATGTTGCCGTTGGTTTTGCTCTGGGTGCCGTTATTGGTATTGTGGTACCTGCCTTGCACAAGGTTCCCTACAGCAGGTACCTTGCCCTTGGTCTTACTACTTCTCCCGATGAAGTGGGCGTGAGCGTTCACTGGAAACTGGGAACAGGCCGCCAGCTGGCCCTGAAAAAATAGGTCGACTGGCTTTGGCCCAACTCAGGGGTTAATCCTGTAACCGCATGCCGGCTGGCAATGATGACGATACCCACTCCCATGAAATTTACGAAATCCAGGTTGTTTAAATCGGTTGTGATCCTGATCATTACTGCTACAGTTCTCTTTGTGGTTGTTATCATCATGGCATCCCCGTTGGCCGGGTACATGGTCGGGCGTTATGATGAAGAGGTTACCGGAAGGAAAATCACCACGGGCTGGATTTATGTGAATCCCTTTACCGGGTATGTCCATATCAGCAACCTTAAGATTTATGAATCAACGAAGTGGATTTCACGATGGCCGGCCGACAGCCTCTTTTTTACGGCAAATGGTGTAAGCGCAACCTTCTCCCTGCATCAGCTCCTCCATAAAACTGTTGAAATATCAGAACTCGACCTCGACAAGCCCAGGGGCACGGTTTTCATGGATAAAAAGGATTTTAATTTCAGTGATCTGGTAACCAGGTTTACCCCGTCGAAACAGGGTAAAACTTCTTCGGCCTTCCATCTTAATTTTCTCCATGTCAACATCACCGAAGGTGAATTTTATTTTCACGAACGTCAGGTTCCGGTCGACTATTTTATCCGTCATGTAAATATCGAAAGTACCGGTAAAAGGTGGAACGCCGACACGCTGGGGGCAAGGTTTGCACTTCAGCCCGGTATCGGGACGGGTGATATCAGGGGCGATTTTACCATCAATTTCAGGACGATGGATTACCGGTACCAGGTTGTCGCCCGTAAATTCGACCTGAACCTCATTGGTCAGTACCTCAGGGACCTGGTCAGTGGCGGCACTTTCACCGCCAACCTCGATGTCGACCTGAAGGCAACCGGTAACCTGAAGGATGAACAAAATCTCTCGGCATCAGGCCGGATGGCCATCAATGATTTTCATTTTGGGAAAAACCGGAGTGAAGACCTGTTTTCCTTTGACCGCCTCAGCCTGTCCATTATCAATATAAACCCCGGCAAACACCAATACCTGTTCGACACCGTATCGCTCATTCACCCATTTTTTAAATTCGAACACTATGAAAAGCTTAATAACCTGCAGGTTATCTTTGACAGCAGCGCTGGAAAAATGAACAGGGTCAGTTCCGATCCTGCCCGGTTTAATCTTGTCATTGAAATAGGCCGATATATCAAAATACTGTCAGCGAACTTTTTCCAAAGTAACTACAGGATCAACAGGTTTGAAATTTGCAGGGGGGATGTTAAATTCAACGACTACAAGCCGTTCGAGAAATTTTCAGTTGAGTTAAGTCCGCTGGAAATTGCGGCCGATTCGGTTTATAAGAGGCAAAAATGGATTTATGTGGTTGTCAAATCAGGAATACTGCCTTATGGGAATGCTATGGTCACCCTAAAAGTCAACCCCCGCGACAGCACCGATTTTGATCTGCAGTATCACCTTGAGCAACTGCCTGTTGCCATGTTTAACCCCTACCTGATCACCTACACCTCCTTCCCTGTTGACAGGGGTAGCCTGGAAATCAATGGGTCGTGGAAAGTCAGGAAGGGGATCATCCAAAGCAACAACCACCTGGTGATCATTGACCCACGGGTTGCAAGTCATTTGAAAAACAGAGGCATCACATGGCTTCCGCTCACCGTTATCATGTCGTTAATCCGTGAAAGGGGGAATGTTATTGACTATGAAATTCCGATAACAGGAAACCTGAAGGTCCCTGAATTCCACCTGGGTGATATCCTGGCCGATCTTGTTAAAAACATTTTTGTCAAGCCACTCACCACTCCCTACCGGATGGAGGTCAGTACCCTTGAGACCGAAATCGAAAAGTCACTCACCTTGAAATGGCAGATGCGCCAGTACTCACTCAGCAACAGGCAGGAAAAATTTATAAAAAAAATGGCCGGCTTCCTTACAGAAAACCCCGGATCGGTTATTACTGTTGAACCGCAACAGTACGATGCCAGGGAAAAGGAGTATATCCTGTTTTTTGAAGCAAAGAAAAAGTATTTCCTGGCCACTGGTCAAAAAACCGGCAGGACCTTCAATGAACATGATTCAGAAACGGTGGACAGGTTGTCGCCCCAGGATCCCCGCTTTTTACAGTATTTAAACAGCCAGGCCCATGACCCCGCTCTCTGCAGCAATCAGGAAAAATATGCCAGGATTATCGATCCATCGTTGATAAATGTAAGGTTCCGGGAGCTGAACCACCGGCGCTCGGAGGTTTTTTATTCAGTTTTCAGAAGCAGGAAAGTGGCAGACAGGATTCAGATGTCAGCGGCAGCTAATGTCATACCCTATAATGGATTTTCTTTTTACAGGATCAGTTACCATGGGGTGTTCCCGCGATCGGTACTGAGGGCCTACGAAAGGTTGAATGAATTAAACCAGTTTCCGCCAAGGGAACAATATCGCCGGGAACGGAAGGAGAACAGCAGGGCCCTGGCCCATTGATAAATTGGAGAATGCATTGCCGTTAATTGAAATTATGCCACAAAAGTGTGAATGATGTAAGTTATTCAATTTGTTATGTAACACTTGCCGGCTTTCTGACCTGTACCTTTGCCTTCTACCTAAAAATATATGTTATGCCACTGTTTACAATATTAATCGTACTGATCGTCGTCGGAGTGCTGCTCTGGCTCGTCAACTCCTACATCCCGATGGATATCAAGATCAAAAGGATCTTCAACGTTGTGGTCGTGGTCGGGGTAATCGTATGGCTGCTAAAAGTTTTCGGACTTTTTGCCTACCTGATGAATATTCATGTCTGAAAAGAGCCGATGAAGAGCCGTCATGCGTTGACACCGATCCATACAGGACCGGTGTTTTTTTATTAGGGAATGTGTGAATTATATAAATTTCAACCGGAATTATATAATACTATAACCTGAAGGATATGTTATTTTTGAAAACAGATTTCAGGAACTGGAATTTTATACCATATTGAAACGAATGAAAATATCCTACGTCATCGCAATTGTTATTTTATGTATCTTCGGTGTAAATGCCATGGCACAGGAGGATACATCCTTTGTAAGGCTGCGGGCCATCCCTAAGAATGAACGGACCCTGTCGACCATTCCCGACAAGGCCTATTTCAAATCATGGCTGACCGACTCAAGGGATATTGCCATCGCACCTTACCGGTGGAACAAATACCAGTGGATCGCCGCGTCGGGCGTTGTGATCTTAACCGCCGTAATCTTCACACAGGATGCCAGGATCCAGAAAGCTGTTCAGCTTTCTCATACGAGGTTCCTCGATCAGGCGGCAAAATACGGGTTTGAACGTCTGGGCAGTGGTTTCTACAGTATTCCGGCACTCGGTATTCTATACGGGGTCGGGGCGCTGACAAAGAATGACAAGGCCCGTTATACGGCCTTGAAGGGGGTGGAGGCTTATGTGCTGGGTTTTGTTGCCGCCGAAGTTTTAAAACAACTTACCCAGCGACACCGGCCCTATAATGACGTTCCGCCAAATCCCAATTTATGGGACGGGCCATTTACCCTCAAAACAAACAGCTCATTTCCGTCGGGACATTCAACGGTAGCCTTTGCCATTGCCACGGTCGTAGCCACCTCCTACAGCAAGACCATCTGGGTGCCCATTCTTTGTTTCTCATTTGCCGGGCTTACCGCTGCTTCGCGGGTGTACCAGAACGATCACTGGTTTTCTGATGTCTTTGTTGGATCGGCGCTGGGATTTGCCATTGGGCGAACCATCATGAACAACCACCTGAAAAAAATAAAGGTTCTCCCTGTGAGTCATGTGGGAGCAGGCGTTACTCTGATCTACCACCTGGATTAACCTTTTTCCATGCCATTCAAATTTTAACTTCCCGCGACAGATAAAGGATGCGTGATGCCAATAAGTTGAAATATCTTAAAACGAGGTTGTTCCGATGGTTTTCAGGAGGTTCGGCCCGATGCTGATTTCAATTTCACCACGGGCAACCATTAGAGAAAATGGGTGTCTGACAGGAACTAATCCCACTGCCAATGCAACACGTACAACATCATCTTCAGGATACTGAAGCTGCTACCCAAAAATCTTTGAGAAGGTTCCGAAACATGGTCGTCATGTTTACTGGTATCATCCTCCTCCTCTCGGCATCCAATATCTTTTTCTTTATCAAGGCTTCGCGGTTAGCAAATCAGGTGAAAAGCCAGCGTCTTACCAGCAGCCCGTGTTCCCTGGCGATCATCCGGCTGGCCGATGTGCACGATGCGTTAACACGACCGCTGCTACTCGCTGAATCGGAATCGGAATCGGAAGCCTTCACATCCCTTAAAGCGGATATTGCCGGGTTCATCGAGCAGGCACAGAATAATGGATTGATTACCTCCGCATCGGTTTATGTGAAGGACATGAATTCAGGATTTTGGACTGGCATGTTCGGGAACAGGGATTACCATCCGGGCAGCCTGATGAAGGTGCCTATCCTGCTTTATTACCTAAAACAGGAGGAACTCCGCCCGGGGTCATTAAAAAGGGAATTTGTGTATGAGAGAGCGCATATCACCTTCCCGACACAGAAATATAAAGGCGATTCGATCATACCCGGACGGAAGTACCCGGTTGAGAAACTCCTCAGGTATATGATCGACGAATCGGACAATAATGCCACCTATGTGCTGAACAGCCATATGGACATAGTTCAGTACCGGGAGTTTTTCAAGGATATTGACATTCCGTACTATGAACCTGCCGATTTTCTCTATTCAATTTCACCGCGACAGTATTCGAAATTTTTCAGGTTACTCTTCAACGCTACTTTTGTCAATGAAGAGCTTTCGGAATACGGATTGAGACTTTTAACAGAGAGCAGTTTCAGGGAAGGAATCGTAAAAGAACTTCCTGAAGGCACTGTCGTAGCGCGTAAATTCGGGGAGAGGGGCATCAATGAAATAATGGACTTTTCAGAATCCGGCATCATTTATGCCCATAATTCCCCCTATATCCTCACCATCATGACCCGCGGAAATCATATTGAAAAACAGACTGCATTCGTCAGTGGACTTTCAGCTTTGATTTACAAACGGCTAGGAGGGAAGTGATCCTTTCCGGGTTGGCTGCAGCTTCATTCTTGCCATTAAAACCCGACCTTCCTGTAGAAAATATGCTTGGTTATCTCAGCAGCTGCAATATAGACAATGACAATCAGCAGCAACCACAGGTATGTGGTAAAACTGAGGGGCGTGAATCCGAACAGCGTTGCCAGGGGCGACAGGGGCACGACAATTGTCAGTGCCGCAATGGTTAAGGTGGCAATCAGCAGGTATTTCCCGGGCAGGCTTTTAAAAAATGGTTTCCTGCTTCGGATGACCAGGACGATCATCGAGGCGGAGATCACAGATTCGACGAACCACCCTGTTCTGAACTGGCCTTCATTGGCGCGCAATACCAGTAAAAGCAGGCCAAATGTGAGGTAATCGAAAAGGGAGCTAACCAATCCGAAGGTAATCATAAATTTGCGGATGGCCTTGATATCCCAGCGCCTGGGGTAGTTGACCATTTCCTCGTCAACACGGTCGGTGGCGATGGTCATTTCAGGGAAGTCGGTCATCAGGTTGGTAAGCAGAATCTGCTTTGGCAGCAATGGCAGGAACGGTATAAACAGCGATATTCCCGCCATACTGAACATATTCCCGAAGTTGGCGCTGGTGGCCATAAAAACATATTTCAGCGTGTTGGCAAAGGTAGTACGGCCTTCACGCACCCCCTCCACCAAAACGCTCAGATCCTTTTCGAGCAGCACGATATCGGCAGCATCCTTGGCGACATCGGCAGCCGTATCGACCGAAATGCCCACATCAGCTGCGTGAAGCGCCGAGGCGTCGTTGATGCCATCGCCCATATAACCCACCACATTCCCTGCCTTTCGCATCGCGATGATGATACGTTCCTTCTGGTTGGGCTCAATTTCGGCGAATACATCAACCGACCCGACTTTCCGGAGCAGCGCCCCGTCGCTCATTTGCCGGAGTTCGGGGCCTGTTATGATGTTGTTATCCGACAGTCCCATTTTTTTACTCAGGCTTGAGGCGACGAGATGATTGTCGCCGGTGATGATTTTCAGGGAAACGCCAAGTTTTTTCAGTGAGGAGATGGTCTCCAGGATATTGGGCTTGGGCGGATCAAACAGGGTCAGAAAGCCCAGGAAGGTCATTCCCGTTTCATCGGTTTTATGGAATGGTGTATCTGGCGCTGTCTTTTTATAGGCGATCCCCAGTGTCCTGAATCCCTGGTTGCTGAATTCAACAAAATGTTGCTGGATCTGCTGCTGCAGCGGGGTGATATCGGTAACACCACCATCGCCGTTTTCGGCTGAAGTACACACTTCGAGTATATTGGAGAGGGCCCCTTTGGTGATGATCAGGCGCTGATCACCCCGAGCAACCACGATACTCAGCCTTTTACGGAGAAAGTCATAGGGGATTTCATCCAGTTTACGGTATCCGGCCAGGTCAATCTTGCGATGGCTGAGAATGGCAGCATCAATCGGGTTTGTAAAGCCTGTTTCATAAAATGCATTGAGATAAGCATAAAGAAACGCCTTGTCACTGGTGCTGCCCTCCACGTTAAGCGCCGATTCGACCTGCACCGTGCCTTCGGTGAGCGTGCCGGTTTTGTCAGAGCAGATGATATTCATGCTGCCGAAATTTTCTATGGAGGCGAGTCTTTTAACAATCACCTTTTTCCCGGCCATCTTTTTGGCTCCGTGAGCAAGGTTGATGCTGATAATGGCCGGCAGTAGCTGGGGGGTTAACCCCACGGCGAGGGCCAGTGAAAACAAGAATGCCTCCAGAACAGGCCTGTGCAGGTATACGTTGATGCCAAAGATCATGACCACCAGCACAAGGGTGACCTCACCCAGGAAATAGCCGAACCTGCGGATGCCGTGTTCAAAGTCTGTTTCCGGGGATTTGAGCTTTAACCGCTCCGAAACCTTTCCAAACTCAGTATTTTTACCGGTAAGGGCAACCAGGGCCTTTGCCGTTCCGCTGACCACATGCGTCCCCATCCAGACCGTATTTGACCGCTGGGCAAGGGCTGTTTCAGCGGGCAATACAGAAACCAGCTTTTCCACAGGGTAGGTCTCGCCGGTGAGCATCGCTTCGTCAACAAAAAGATCCTTCGCCTCCAGCAGGAGACAGTCGCCAGGTACAATATCACCGGCGTTGAGGATCACGATATCGCCGGGAACGATATTTTCGACAGGGATTTCCAGCTCTTTCCCGTCGCGAAGAACGGCAGCCTTAATCTGCACGATGGCCAGCAGTTTTGCTACGGCATTCGTAGCGCTGTGTTCCTGCCAGAATCCCAGGAGCCCGCTGATGAGAACAATGATCAGGATAATGGAGGCATCCACCAGGTTGTGCAGTAAAAACGACAAGCCTGTGGCAAGCAGGAGGATAAGGATGATGGGACTTTTAAACTGTGCTACCAGCAGGGTGAAGATATCCGATTTTTTTTGCGGTTTAAGCCGGTTTGCACCGTAAAGGGCAAACCGCTTATTAGCCGCTTTGGAGGTAAGTCCTCCGGTTATCGCGTGCAGGCTGTCAAGCAGGCCTGTAACGGAAAAACTCCAGAATGGTTGGGGGTTCTGCTCCATACTAAGATTTTTATTGACAGTTACTGCTGTCAGGTCATGGTAAAGATAAAAAATAAAACTGAATCCCGGGTCTAATCGCGCGCCAGCGCGTCAATCGGGTCGAGTTGTGCAGCCTTTCGGGCAGGAAGGTAGCCAAAAATGATACCGGTCAGGAAGGCAAACCCGAAAGCAACCACAATGGGAGCTGCGGTGAAAATCACACTCCATCCGGCAAGAACTGCAATGGCCAAACCGCTTCCGATTCCGACGAAAACACCTGCAATTCCTCCGAAAAAGCAAACCATGACAGCCTCAACGAGGAACTGGAACAGGACGTCGAACCCCCGCGCACCAATCGCCATCCGGATACCGATTTCCCGGGTTCTTTCGGTAACCGAAACCAGCATGATGTTCATCACGCCTATTCCTCCAACGATGAGAGAGATCACGGCAATAGCGGCAAGCAGATAGGTCAGCGTATTCTGGGTTTCATTGGCAGTTGCAATGGTATCTGCCATATTCCGGATATTGAAATCCTCCTTGCCATGTCGTTTGAGCAGCAGCGATTGTAAACCTTTCTGGACGGCGGCCATGTCGGCGCCTGGCTTTACCCTGATCACGAAGTGGTTGAAAAAACGTTGTCCGAAAATTCGGGCGCCAGCGGTTGTATAGGGAAGCCAGACAGAGTTATCGAGATCGTCTCCTCGTGCAGTGGATCCTTTTGGACTCAGCATACCAATGACCAGGAAGGGAGCCGTACCTATGAGGATGTATTGGCCAAGCGGATCCAGCGTGCCGTGGAACAGGTTTGTGGCAACCGTCTGTCCGATGACCACCACCTGAGCGTAACGCCTTACATGTTCGGCTGTGAAAAACACGCCTGACTGGACCGGCCAGTCGTGGACCTTGGAAAAATCCTCACCCGTACCAACCACCGTGACGGTCAGGTCCTCGTTGCCGAATCGCAGCAACGAAGATAACTCGGTTTCAGGAATAGACATTGCCACCCCCTGCACCAGTGCGATGGATGGTAAATCTTCAGGCAGGAAACTGGTCACAATTTGTCCCGACGCGCGAACATTTCTCGGACCCCGTCCTACGGTCAGCAGGTCAGTGCCCATTGCCTGGATACGCTCAAGAACCTCCTGTTTTGCACCGTTACCGATCGCCATCAGGGCCACCACCGAGGCGACACCGATCACGATGCCAAGCATGGTCAGTGCTGTTCGCATCCGGTTGTTTACCAGCGAGCGTAAGGCCATTTTCAATGCCTCTCCAAGCACGGCAACCCCCTGTTTGGCTGCCATTACCGGTTGTACGGCAGGGGAGGATGGGCTTCCTGTTACTGGCTGCAGATCGTCAGAGGTGATACATCCGTCAGCAATACGTACGATCCGGTGAGCATAGCCGGCAATGTCGCTGTCGTGGGTCACCACGATGATCGTGTGCCCCTGCCTGTTCAGCTTTTCCAAAATGGCCATAACTTCTTTGCCACCGTTTGTGTCGAGTGCCCCTGTCGGTTCGTCGGCAAGGATTACCGGTCCGCCGTTCATCAGCGCACGGGCGATACTGACCCGTTGTTGCTGACCTCCTGAAAGCTGGTTGGGATGGTGACCTAACCTGTCGCCCAGCCCGAGATTCGTTAAAAGTTTACGGGCACGTTCTTCCCGGGGAGCCTTCTCCGTCCCCCGGTAAACAGCCGGGACCTCGGTATTTTCAACGGCGCTAAGGTCCGACATGAGGTTATAACGCTGGAAGATGAAGCCGAAAGTGTCGCGCCGGAGCGCTGCAAGCGAATCGCCAGAAAGTGCTGAAACATTTACTCCCCTGATACAATAATTGCCTGTTGTGGGTTTGTCGAGACAACCGATGATATTCATCAACGTCGATTTCCCCGATCCCGAAGCGCCCATTATCGCCACGAATTCTCCGCTTTGAATTTCAAGGGTAACCTCCTTCAGTACCGTCAGTGGCTCTCCCCCGGAAGTATAGGTGCGGGTAACTCCCATCAAGCTGAGAAGGGGTGAACCGGTCATAGACCTTTGCCTGAACTCAAGGCGCTTTTTGCAGTGCTTTTTGCCTTGTTTTCACTGATAACAACCAACTCGTTTTCTTTCAGGCCTGTGATAACCTCTGTCGAGATCTCCCCCTTGATACCGATCCTGATTGACCTCGCTTCGATGGTGCCGTCGGGCTTCTGCACTTTTACGGTCAGCGATGAATTTTCATGTGCATTACCTACTGCAGCAGTGGGTATAATCAAAACCCCCTTTACCTGTGCCAGTACGATGAAGACTTGTGCCGTCATCTGGATATACAATTCCCTTTTGGGATTGGGAATGTCGAAAAGCACATCATAGAATACTACATTATTGATCAGTTCCGGGGTTGGCAGAATCTGCCTGATTGTGCCATTCCATCGCCTGCTCTGCCCAAGGACTGTAAAATACACCTGTTGTCCTGTTTCAACACGATCGATGTCGGCTTCAGAAACCTGTGCCCATACAGTCACGGTTTTCAGATCGGCTATGCGCAGGATGTTGGGCGCCGATTGGTTTGCATTCAGCGTCTGCCCCTCCAGCATATTGATGGAGACGACCTCCCCGGCCATGGATGCAGTGATTTTTGTATATCCCAGGTTGGCTTTGGCAGTATTCACCGATGCCGCGGCCTGTTTCATCTGTGCGGAAAGCGATGCGGCATCGGCTGATGCAACATCAAACGCAGCCTGGGTGATATCCCGTTCATTTGCCGAAATAACCTTCTCCGAAAAAAGCTCATCATTACGCATGCGCTGTACCCGGGCGAGTTCGAGTTGCGCCCCTTTCAGGGAATGCTGCGATGTCATGTTCTCGAGTGTGGCATTGGCTGCCGTGAGGGCAGTCGTTGCCAGAACCGGGTCAATCTCAGCCAGCAACTGTCCCTCCTCAACCTGATCGCCCCGCTTGACTTTCAGCGATTTAAGTTTTCCAGAGGTTTGAGCGCCAACGTCTACATATTTAAGTGGCTGTATTATTCCGGCAGCGATCACGTTGTTTTCCAGGTCCCCCTTTACAACAACAGCGGTTTTAAACAATACTTCAGGTTTTGCAATAACCTTGGTATAGGTAAGCACAGCACCAGAGCATACCAGGATGGCACCCAGTATCCAGAGGCCTTTCCGTCTGATAAAGTGTCTGAACCGACCGGGATTGCCCTGCCGGGGAGGATTGACGATAATATCTCCGGCCGCCGGTGTCCCGGTTTCCGGTTTGATTTTATTTAACTCCATTTTCGTGGTTTCTGACATTAAGTTTACGTTTGCACGGATACATTTTCTTTCAAACTGGTTCTCCGGATTTCACCACAACGAGGGTATTCCGAAGGAGAGAATTAAAATTCCTATCCTTATCGTGCCGGGCCTCATTGTGCTTTATTTTTTTTAACTCCGCTACAAAAACAAAACAGAATCCTGTATTACCATTCCCCATTGGAACCAATTGAGCAATGATTTGCTGTTTTTTCTGCAAATCTGTAAACCATTATGCCGCAATGAAGACAGGATTACATTCACGAATATCGTTCAGACAACCATTTTGCCATTTCAACTTATCCGTGCTCCTCTAAGCCTCCTCTAAGCCTCCTCTAAGCCTTCTCTAACTTACCATCAGGTTAGGCTTAGGCAAGGCTTCAGTAAACTCCCGGGTTTTTTAGGTTATCCTTCCCAGCGCTATGCTTTATGATGTTTATTCGAATGATTCATATAGCCGGAGCCTGTTTCTGAGCGCAGTCATTTCATCATGCATTATGGAGATCCTGTTTAGAAGATAGGTGATCGATTCAATCCCTGCAATATTGATATCCAGTTCGTAATAAAACCTGACAATCTTCTCCAGCTGTTGCAATTGATCTGCTTCGATAAATGCGGTCTCCTTTATCTGTGTAACCTCTATCAGTCCGGTCTCCTGCAACGAACTGATGAAGGAAATTTCGATACCGTGGTTGGCGCAGAATTCGTCTAATGCTATTAAATTTTCCCGTTGCATTGGTCCAGTTTAAGATTGCAGTGTTGACAGTTCCGTGAATAATTCCTTTTGACGGGCGGTTAAATTGGTGGGAGTCCTAATGGCCCAGGTAATGTAAAGGTCGCCTGACTGGCCATCATTTTTATAGACAGGGAACCCCTGCCCCTTTAATTTTATTTTACTGCCGTTCTGGGTTTCGGGCTTCACTGTCAGTTTTACCTTGCCGGTGAGGGTGTTGAGCGTTACCTCGCCTCCCAGGACGGCGGTGTATAAATCAAGGTCGGCCGTGGTATAAAGATTGTTTCCCAGCCGTTTTATTTTGGGATGGTTTTCAATTGAAAATGTTATATAAAGGTCCCCGGCAGGGCCGCCGTTTTCTCCGGGGCCGCCATGGCCGGCAATTTTGATGGTTTGCCCGTTTTCAATTCCGGCAGGGATGGTAATCCTGATATTGTTCCCGTTTACGGTCAAGGTCTGCTTATGCGTTTTACTGGCATCAACAAGGGCCAGCCGGAGTTCCGAATGATAATCCTCACCCCTGAATTTCACTTGCCTTCCTCTTCCCGGCCCGGCTGAACCGCCAAACATGGATTCAAAAAAATCTGAAAAATCGCCTTCAGGCGGCATACCGCTGTTGCGGGAACCCCGGGAAGCTGATGATTTCTGTTGCTCCCTGCGGGCTTTTTCATATTCATCTGCATGTTGCCAGTCTTCTCCATGCTGATCGTATTTTTTCCTTTTTTCGGGATCACTCAATACTTCATTCGCCTCATTGATCTGCTGGAATTTGGTTTTAGCCTCCCTGTCGTTCGGATTCAGGTCGGGATGCAGTTTCCTGGCTAACTTCCGGTAGGCTGATTTGATCTCCTTCGGGGTCGCTGTTTTATCGATACCCAGAATTTTATAGTAGTCAACGAAGTTCATAAGTTCACGGAGTTGGGTTATGTCCCTGTTTGTCTTTCGTTTTCAGGTACTTATTGATAATGGCTTTGAGATTGCCAGGTGTTACTGGTTTTACAAGATATTCATTGCAACCTGTGGATAAAATTTTGAGTTTTTCTTCCTCAAAAGCATAGGCTGTCTGGGCAATGACCGGTATATCGGGCCTGGTTGATTTTATCAGTTTTATTGCTTCGATACCATTCATTTCCGGCATTTTAATATCCATCAGGATCAAACTGATATCCGGGTTTGCCATCACCTTCTCAACCGCCTGCTTCCCATTTTCAGCATGAATGACGGTTATTCCCAGTTTAAGCAGAATTTTGTTCAGGTACATGTAGCTGATCCAGTCATCCTCAGCCACCAGGACCTTTCCCCGGATGGATCTTTTCACAATCTCCCTTGCATTTATGATGGTTGAAGGCTTTACCTTGATCGTTTCATAGGGAAGCGTGAAAAAGAAGGTTGTACCCCTGTTAACCTCCGATTCAACCCATATCCGGCCCCCGAGCAATTCAACAAGTCCCTTGGAGATAGCCAAACCGAGGCCGGCACCTTCATAGGTTTTTGTCAAAGACTGTTCCGCCTGGATGAACCGGTCGAAAATCCTGTCATATAATGCTTTCGGAATACCAATACCGGTATCTTTGACATAGAATGTAATCGTTTTGCCGGCAATTTCAAAACCGAAATCAATGCAGCCTGACTTGGTGAATTTTATCGCATTATTGATCAGGTTCGTAAGGATTTGATGGAGTTTAGCCTCATCCGTATAAATGGTCCTGAAGATATTTTCCTGGTTGTGGTAGCTGAGGCTGATCTGTTTTGCTTTGGCAAGGGTATTAAAAAAGGCAAAAAGATCCAGGAAAATGGAGTTAACCGAAATATGGGCCTGGTTTAATTTTAACTGGCCGGTCTGGATTTTTGAAATATCAAGCACATTGTTGACTATCTCAATCAGCCGTTTTCCGCTTTGGCTGATCATGGAAGTGAAATCCTTAATCTCATCACTTCTCAGGTTCTCTTCATTGAGCAACGCAGAGAAGCCAATGATACCATTCAGCGGCGTGCGTATTTCATGCGACATGTTCTGTAGGAAGGCTGTTTTTAGTTTATCGCTTTCTTCCGCTTTTTCTTTGGCAACCTCAAGCTCAATAGCCCGTTTCTCCTTTTCACTGTTCTGGAAGGCAAGTTCGGTGTTGGCGATTTTCAATTCGGCGGCGCGGTTTTCCTTCTCATCATTCTGGAAGGCAAGTTCGGTGTTCGCGATTTTCAGTTCCGCAGCCCTGCTTTCCTTCTCCTTATTCTGGTATGCAAGCTCTGTATTGGCGACTTTCAGTTCGGCGGCGCGGTTTTCTTTCTCTGCATTTTGAAAAAGGAGTTCGGAATTGGCAGCGATTAATTGATATTCAATGGTTGTAATATCCCTGATGGTTGCCTGGATTACAGGTTTCCCCTGCAGGTTGAAGGAGGAGAGGGTCACTTTGACAGGGAACTCGTCGCCGTTTGAACGGCGGTGAATCCAATCGAATTGGTTCAGCCCCGTTACCATGGCAGAGTTGATTTTTTCATCGGCTGACTCAACCGAGGCTCTTCCATCCTGCTGAAAGGAGGGAGAGACGTCGGAGGGGTGTAGTCCCAGGAAATCAGACTTGGTCTGTAATCCAAACATCTCCAGCGTTCTGGGATTACAATCGAAGAAACCGGTATGATCCATCAGCGTTATGGCATCGTGTGAACCCTCATAGATTGATTTGAATTTTTCTTCGCTCTCACGGAGATCGGTTTCCACCTGTTTCAGCCGTGTTATATCGTGGCTGATTCCAAGAACTCCCGTTAACTTTCCCTCCGAATCGTACATGGGGGTCTTGATCGTGTCAAGATATACCCGCGTGCCGTCATCGGCATAGGAGATCCATTCCTCATTGCTCTGGGGCTTTTGGGCTGCCAGCGCATTGCGGTCATTCCTTCTGAACCCTTCCGCCTGATCATGGGTGACGAAATCATAATCGGTTTTTCCAATGATGTCAGCTTCCGTGGCGCCGAAGAACCTTTCAAACATTCTGTTGCAGGAAAGGTATACACCGTCGGTATCCTTTAGCCAGACAAGGTCGGGAATCGTTTGTACAAGTGTGTGCATGCGGACCTCGTTGTTGCGCAGTGCTATTTCGGCCTGTTTACTGCCGGTGATATTCAGAACGAGGCCGCTGACAACCAGCGGTTTTCCTTCGGAATCCCATTTCACAACCGATCCTATATCATGGAACCATTGATAGACGCCCGATTTATCCAAAATCCTGTAATCCGTTTCATATTTATCAGCCAAACCGGCGAAGTGCTTCCGCATTGCCGTCATTGTTCTATGAACGTCATCGGGATGAACCAGTTTCATGAAATCAGTATAATGGGAAAATTGTTCAGGCGGATAACCCAGCATGACCGCCTTGTTTTTCGCAAAGGTGATTTTGCCTGTTGATTTCTCCATCTCCCACCAGGCAATGTTTCCAGCCACCATGACAAGTTCAAGACGCGATTTGCTCTCGGCAAGCGCAATTTCAACCAGCTTTCGTGCCGTGATGTCGTTTATCACACTGAACCGGTATTGCCTGTCCTGAATATAAATGGTTTCAGAAGAATACAGCACGTGTTTAGTCATACCTGTTTTTCCTTTCAGCGCAGCTTCAGCGTTGACTACATTTCTGTCTGGATCGATGTTCCGCAAAAGGGATGTCCAATCAGCTCCGGCAATAATCCCCAGTTCCACCGCAGTTTTTCCTATTATTTCACCCCTGCTGAATCCAAACAGGCTGCAAAAGGATTCATTGACTTCAATGTATCCCTTACTTTCCAAATCGCTTAAACTGCATGCGGCGGGATTAATATGAAACAGTTTTGAGAATTTTTCCTCCGACAACCTGATTTGTGATATCTCTCCGGTGGCTGCTAAAACGGTGGGTGTGCCGGCTAAATCTTCTTCCGGATTAAAAGAACTTTCAGGAATCAGAAATGACTGTTGTTTTTTGCCATCAGTCAACCTGCGGCCGCTAAGGTCGCGTATGTTACATTGGATCAGTTTCCTGTTGCCTTCAAAATAGATGTTGCCTGTGAACTCGACTGGTACCTGCCGTCCCCGGGCCGTATCCAGCAAAAGGTTGTCAAATTTCAGGTATTCACTTTGCTGTAATTCCCTGAAATTGTCGGTATCGGCAAAAACCTCGCTTAAAAATCCCAACTCCCAAATCGCCTTGTTAATGATGCTTTCATTTGGATATTCAAGCAGCCCTGTTAAATATGGATTTACCTCTTCAACCAGTCCGGTTTCCGCATCGAGGATAAGAATCCCGTCCCTTGCTGTTTCAAAAAGCCGACGGTAGCGGATTTCAGAACCTGTCATCGATTCCGAAGTAGCAGAGGGTACTGTTGCCATAAGGTTTTTTTAAGGATTATGTGAATTTGTGTTGTATTTATCTGTTTTTCGAACCCTCATGCCTGCCATTGTCGTGGTGCTCATGGCCATTTTGCTCGATGATAACCCCGGGCCTGGGCGGATGCCGCGAAACGGGTACGGCTACGAAGCACGATGTAAGTAAGGCTGCCCATGACAGCATGAAAATAAAAAGTAGAAACCTGAATATGTTTTCTGTCGTTGTCTTCTTTAGTTTTTCTGCACCGGTTGATGGTTCAACAGGGTGAAATATGTTGATCGGTTCCATATGATGAGTTTTAAATGAATTGTTTTAATGTTTCAGTCATGGTCAAACGCCCAGATCCCCAGCCTCTGCCAGAATTTCCGGCCGGTATCATATGACGTTGACGGGGCTTTAGGGCAGCGGTCTGCAGGCTTTCCTGAGACCTTGTTTTTTTGGTTCATCCCGCTGTTGCCATACTGCCCTGATACCGGAGATCCTCCTGGTTTTACATTGTTCCTTGTCATTGTTGCAGAGTTTGCGTTTTTCTAAGGTTCGGCGAAGGTGGCTGGTCAGAAGCCGGTTAGTTTAACCACAAAGTTCATAGTGAGTTACAAAAAGTTCACAATGGAATTCGTTGTTTGCCTTGTTACTTTTTTTATTCCTGGTGGTTAACTTTTGATTCGATTTTTTGATATTTAATCAACCTCCCAACCTGAACATTATCTATTTCCGTTTTTTGGTAGGAATGATAAAGAGCGGCAGGGTCGTGTGATGCAGCACCATTTCAGTTACACTGCCCATCAATATCTCGTCGAGCCAGCGGTGACTGTGCGAACCCATGACGATCATATCGGCATGGAGCTGTTTTGCTGTTTTCAGGATGGTTTCCCCGAAATCGCCCTCTTCGACCCGTATTTGAATTGTTGTGTCTCCGAGGTGGTGACGGGTTTTTTCAAGAAATTGAAGAGATGCCTTTTTAAGCCCGTCGGTACCTTCCAGCACCAATGGTTCGAGGGCCAGGTATCCGGAATATCCCATAATCGGGGAATATTCAACGGAAGAATAGTAAACGGGATCAGAGATCACATGGAGCAGGATCACCTCGGCATCCATTGCCTTTGCCAATGCAAATCCCGCCTCTGCCACTTTTTTTGCAGTCGGATCATAATCCAAGGCAATCAGTACTGTATTTTTCTTAATTTTTTCCATCTTTCTTTGTCTTTTATGTTGTGGTATCATCTTCCGCTTCATCAAGTTCGCCATTCGCCAGGCTGTAAAAGTTATTCTCCTCATCTTCTTCCCCCACCTCTTCCATCAGATCGTCCAGGTCAGCGCCGGGTACGTCAAGATCGCTGCCGGGAAAACCCGTGTTGAACGAGGAATAATCCGGGAATACCGCGTTGTCAGTTTCATCAGGGTCCTTGTCCTTGGCGATATCTTCGGGATTCACATCCCGCTCCTCCCGGAGTTTGTTGTAAATATCCTCACTTGAAGGATAAAGGGGATATCCCTTGAAATCAGGGGGCGATTTAGGGTCGTTTGCAAGGTCCGGCATATTTGGCTTGTTTTCCTGTGTTTTCATACCGGCAAAGTTCGTTCCCGGCGCCCCGGAATGTGTTATATAATTTCAATATTAAGTTACATAATTCACACATATATCAGTGAAGATGAAACATGCAATCCGACAGGAAGGAGGAAGGAATGTCAGGAAGGCTGAAGAGGTTGGATGTGTTGCTTTTACGTCAAAGTGTAACCTTTTTTTTCAGGTTTACCATTTTGTATATTTCAAACCACGCGATCGTTGTGGCACCTGCAACAATACAAAGGAGAATATTGACAGGGGATGGCCTGTCGAACTGGAAGAGTTTCAGGAAAAAGGGAATATTCAGGATCATTGTTAGAAAGAATATGGCTCCACCGATTACCCAAAATTGTGCCGGGTTTGGGGTCGCCATAATTTTGAAAATATGATCAGTCCAGGAACGGTTTGTCATGATTACCGCGATATTGGAAGCAATCAATGAAATAAAGACCATGGCTCTCAACACTTTTTCATCATACCCCGCGTGCAGCCCGACCAGGTAAACGCCCAGGGTTACGATCAGGATTCCGACTCCCTGGAGACAACTGAACAGGATCTTTTTCCAGCCGAAAAAGGGTTCTTCCAATCTCTTTGGAGGTCGTGTCATCACGTTTTTCTCCTCTTTTTCAGCTTCGAAGATAATGGAGCAGGCAGGATCAATGATCAGTTCGAGGAAAACGATGTGCACCGGCCATAAAATGATCGGGAAGTTGCCCAGCAGAACCGGGATCAGTGATAATCCTGCAATGGGGACATGTATGGCAAAGGTATAGCCAAAGGCTTTCTGGAGGTTGTCAAATATCCGCCTACCCATTTTAATGGCTCCCGCAATGGATAAAAAGTTATCATCCATCAATACCAGCGATGATGCTTCCCGCGCTACATCGGTGCCCTTTTCGCCCATGGCAATGCCAATGGCGGCCGCTTTAAGCGCGGGCGCATCGTTGATGCCATCGCCCGTCATTGCTACAATTTCACCATTATTCTTTAAGGCTGTAACAATCTTAAGTTTCTGCTCCGGGATTACCCTTGCAAAAACATTGACAGATCTGATTTGTTCGCATAATTCCGCATTTGTCATAATGTTTAATTCCGCGCCTGTTATGCACTGGTCGGGGTTTTCCAGTCCTATTTCCCTCGCAATATGGCAGGCTGTAACAGGATAATCTCCGGTAATCATGATTACCCTGACGCCGGCTCCTTGACAATGTTTAATTGCCTCAGGAACATTTTTACGAACAGGGTCGGACAACCCGATCAAGCCGGTAAATTCAAATGGAAAATCGTGTTGGATATCAGGAAGCCACTTCCTGGTTATTTTTGCTTTGGCAACACCCAGTACCCGTAATCCCTGTTCTGCCATCAACTCAACAGCTGAAAATAGTCGTTTTTTCTCACTTTCACCCAGGTGACACAGATCAAAAACAGCCTCAGGAGCTCCTTTGGCTGCAATAACCTGCTCATCGGTGCCCTGAAGCAGGAATACACGTGAAATCGCCAGCAGTTCCCTGGAAAGCGGGTATTCTTTTGTCATTTTCCAGGTTTTATGGATATGATCAGTGCCTTTCAGCAGCAAGTCGCCAACACATGTTATGGCCTTTTCCATGGGATCATAGGGATTGGTTTGGCTGGCCAGGATTCCGTACTCAATGATCTCATGAAATTCAGGGTTCAATGCGGCTGTGTTTACAACAGTCATGAAATTTTTTCCGTTATAAAGTGTTGTAACGGTCATTTTGTTTTCCGTAAGGGTCCCGGTTTTATCGGTGCACAGAACCGTTGCGGAGCCAAGGGTTTCAATTGCCGTTGCGTTGCGTGTCAACACTTTTTTTTTCGACATCCGCCATGCCCCCAGTGCCATAAAAACCGTCAGAATTACCGGGAATTCCTCCGGCAAAATGGCCATAGCCAGGGTGATCCCAGTCAGAATCCCTTTGATCATACTCCCCCTTGTAATCGAATACCCGACCACGACCAGCAGGCAGAGGACGGCGGCAATAATCGTCAGGTTTTTTACCAGTGATCCTATTTCCCGATTCAGTCTTGTTGGCTCTTTCTTTACTCCCTGCAGTGCCTTGCCAATTTTCCCGATTTCGGTGTTTATCCCGATGCTGGTCACGCGCGCAAGACCATTGCCCCGTATGATCATCGAACCTGAATATACAAAAGGCAGGTCATCTCCCCCCGGTTGTGTGGGTGTCTGAACCCCGTCCCATTCGCACTTCAGAACCGGCACCGGTTCTCCGGTAAGTAACGATTCATCAGCCTGCAGGCTGACCGAGGTCAGTATGGTGGCATCGGCAGGAACCCTGTCGCCCTGCTGCAACACAATAATATCGTCGGTTACCAGTTCAAATCCGGGAATCCTGGTTTCAATGCCATCCCTGATGACCAGTGCCCTGGGACTGGCCAGCTCGTTGAGCATGCTCAGGGCCTTTTCGGTTTTCCTTTTCTGGAAGAATTCGATGCCCATGATCACAAAAACAAAGCCAAGTAACATAAGGCCACCCTGGATATCGCCCATGATAAGGTATAACGTTCCGCAGGAGACCAGCAGAATAAACATGGGTCCTTTGATCACGCCAAGGGCAATCGTAAAATAATTTTTTGGTTCTGAGGATGGCAGCTTGTTATAACCTTCCATCCTTAACTTCTCCATAACTTGCGGAGAGGTTAATCCGTTGTGTTGTCCGGGAGGATAATCCATTGTTTATTATTACATCCTCTCCATATACCAGTTCAACTCCTTTTCCATTTTCTTATACTTGAAAATAGTGGAGATGATCTTCTGCAGCCGCAGGAAAGCTGTTTCACTTTTCACCACATAGTCAAACGCCCGGTGGTGCATGCAATTGACTGCTACTTCGATTTTATCCTGCGACGACAGCATGATTACAGGGATATCCGGGTCGAAGGCCTTTATTAAATCGAGGGTGTCGATCCCGTTCATGGCGAACCTGTCGATACCGTCGAGCATGTAGTCGAGGATGATCACATCGGGAAGGTGCGACAGGCCTGCGACGCAGAGTTCGCCTGTCGCAAAAGTTTCAATCTCAAAATCAGCGTGCTGCAGGAATTCGATTTCCAGGGATTTCAGAAACAGGGCATCGTCATCCACCAGGAACATTTTGATCTTATTTTTGTTTTTCATTATCAGCAGGTTAATTTATTCGCGATTTATTGCGACCCCGGTTTCGGGGATAAAGGTTGATACATGGTACATTTCAGTACGGTTGTACCTTAACACGAATCTCAGGGATTATTGTTTTTAATCTTGTTAAACTCCTCTTCCAGCTCGCCGCATGCCTGCGTGCATACGTTCCCAAGCTGCCTGACCAGCTCCTGCATACTGTCCGCCTGCTGTTGCACCCCGGCATAATCCTGTACTTTTTTGGCCATGTTCTCAAAATCAACACTGATGCCCATGATGGCGAATGAAGGGATCATCTTGTGCACCGAGGCATGTAGTGATATCCAGTCTTTTTCCCTGAAACTTTTTTTCATGATGGTGATCAGCTGAGGGGTCTGTTCCAGGTATAGTGAAATCATCTCCATCATCAGTTTGGGATTGGATTTTGTACGGCGGATCAGGTATTCAAGATCGGTGCACCGCGGCTTTTTATTTGGCAGTGATCCCATTTCAGGGTGATCCGCCTCTTTTGCAAGCCCGGGTTTTTTCACCAATCCGACAATTTTGCTGTAGAGCAGCCTTTCGTCAACCGGTTTGGCAATGTAGTCATTCATCCCTACTGCTTTGCATTTGGCCAGGTCAACCGTGGTTACATCGGCCGTTAACGCAATGATCGGAATTTGAAGTTTCAGCGTGTTGCGGATGTATTCTGTCGCCTCAAACCCATTTATCTCGGGCATCTGTAAGTCCATCAGGATTACATCATAGGTTTTTTCCTTGAGCTTTTCAATCGCAATCTTCCCATTGGCCGCAATATCCCGTTCAAAACCAAAATCATCCAGCAACGTCTTCATCAGTAATTGATTAAGTGGAATATCTTCGGCAACCAACACTTTGATATTTTTAATCTCACTGTCAAGTTCCAGGATTTGCAAATCAGATTCGGCCTCCACTTTGGTTTTCAGGAAACACAGGATAAAGCTGAAGGAGGAGCCGACATTGAAGGTGCTTTGGGCGCGGATCGTCCCATCCTGGGCTTCAACCAGTTGTTTCGCAATGGCAAGACCCAGGCCTGTGCCTCCGTACAACCTTGACGTGCCGCTCGAAGCCTGCTGGAAATTTTCAAAAATCTTGTCAATCTTGTTTTCTGCGATGCCTATACCGGTGTCTGAAACAGTAAACTCAATGGTTACGGTCTCCGCATCCTCCTTTAGCATATGAACGGTGACGGTTATCGACCCTTTGGTGGTGAATTTTACGGCATTGCTGACCAGGTTTAGAATGATCTGGTGCAGCCTGACCGGGTCGCCCACCAGGACATCAGGGATGCGGTCGTCATATTCCTTAAACAGCAGTAAGTTTTTTTCCTGGATCTTGGTATCGAACAGGTGGAGCATGGCGGAAATGGAAAGCGCTATTTTAAAGGGTGTTTGTTCAAAAACCATTTTACCGGCATCCACCTTGGCCAGGTCAAGGATATCGTTGATCAGCACAATGAGTGCATCGCCGCTCATTTTGATTGCGGTTAAGTATTCTCTCTGATTGACCGACAGGTCGGTTTTCAGCACCACCTTGGTAAAGCCGATGATGGCATTCATCGGGGTACGGATTTCATGGCTCATGTTCGACAAAAACTGCTGTTTTGCCTTGACCGCATTTTCTGCAATACGGGTGGCATTTTCGGCCTTGATCTTGGCCTCTTCAGCGATTCCCGTTGCCAGTTTTGCAAACACGATGGCCTCGGTTAACTCCGTTGCCACCCTCTTTTGATCGGTAATATCCCGTGCCACAACAACCACACCGATTACCGTTCCCCGGTCATCCATGTACACAGAGCCGTTGAACAGGACATTGGTCAGTTTCCCGTCCCTGATCGTAAGAGGGTAATCCGCCACAAATCCGTTGGCAAAGACCTCCAGGTAAACTTCCCGTGCCTTTTCGGGTTCTGTGAAATAATCAAAAAAATCGGAACCCAGCAATTTCTCACGGGCGACTCCGGTAATATCAACCGATGCCTTGTTCATATCGGTGATTTTCCCCTCGAGACTGATGGTAAACAAAGGATCAAGGCTGGCTTCAATAAGGCTGCGGGCATAGTTGGCGATAATCAGTTCTGCCGCCCGTTTCTCCTTTTCATCGTTTTGATAGGCAAGCTCTTTATTGGCAATGATCAGCTCCGCCGCCCTTTTTTCCTTTTCATTGTGCTGGAAGGCAAGCTCTTTATTCGCGATGATCAGCTCCTGGGCCCGCTTTTCCTTTTCATCATTCTGGAAGGCAAGTTCCTTGTTGGCGATGATCAGTTCCTCGGCCCGCTTTTCCTTTTCCTCATTCTGGAATGCCAGTTCTTTGTTGGCGATGATCAGTTCCTGGGCACGCTTTTCCTTTTCATCGTTCTGGAATGCCAGCTCCTTGTTGGCGATGATCAGCTCCTGGGCACGCTTTTCCTTTTCATCATTCTGGAATGCCAGTTCCTTGTTGGCGATGATCAGCTCCTGCGCACGCTTCTGCCCGGCAATGTCACGGGCAACCACCACCGCACCCAGCACAATGCCCTTTTTATCCTTATAAACCGAACCATTGATCAACACCTCCGAAATGGTGCCTTCCCGATCGACAATGGAAAGATTTGAATCTGAAACAGATCCATGCGAAAAAATTTCCCCGTAAAGTTCCGTGGCACGCTGCGGTTTGGTAAAGCACTTGCAGAAATCCTTGCCGGTAAGATCTTGCCGCGAAAATCCTGTGATGGTCACAAATGCAGCATTCATATCGGTTACCTGGCCTTTCTCATTGATGGTGACGAGAGGGTCCAGGCAGGTTTCCATCAAACTCCTGGTATACTGTGATTCCAATGTTTTTGCTACTTCCATATGATTTTCCAAATGGTCAGGGGAGACCTGTTATTAATTTCCGATATCCTCAATCGGGTTTCGTCTTTTATCCTTCAGCTGTTTAAAATGGGAAGGGGAGAGTCCGGTGACCTTCTTAAACTGGTTCGATAAATGGGCCACGCTGCTGTAATTCAGTTTCCATGCTATTTCAGTTATGTTCAGTTCGTCATAAATGATCAGTTCTTTTATCCGTTCAACCTTGTGTGAGATTATATAATGCTCGATCGTAGTTCCCTGGACCTCTGAAAACAGGTTGGCCAGGTAGGTATAGTCATGATTTAATTTTTTACTTAAAAAATCAGAAAAGTTAACCTTGATCATTTCATCGGAATAATGAACCATTTCAATAATGACATTTTTGATTTTTTCAATCAGCACCGCCCTTTTGTCATCCATTAACTCAAGTCCGGCTTCGTGTAATGCAACCGCCAGCTGGTTGTGTTGCTCCCCGCTGAGTGATTCCATGATCTCCACTTCGCCCAGATCGACCACGATGAAGTGCAGTCCGAGTTTTTTCAGAATGGATTTTACCACCATTTTACAGCGGATACTCACCATGTATTTAATATAAATTTTCATCCGGATTGCTTTCTTTTGGAATGCATACCCTGTTACATCCGCTATTTTGATAAAAAAGGGGCATTATCACCGATGCGTTCGTGAAATGACCCGTTCTAAACAATTATAATGAGTTGATTCAATGTTGAAACGTTCATATTTCTGCACCCCGGAAGATATCATGCAAATTTGGGGGGCTTTAGAGGAATAAGTTTTACACAATTCCTGAAATTGTTTGTATAATTCCCACAATTTTCAGGAACCTGTTAACTTAACCGTTAAATCGCTGTCATGGTTTTGAAATACAGCAAAACCGGCTGTATCTTTTTTATAATCTGTAGAATAGCAGCAGCTTTTAACATGGTTTACGATCCTTTTCCGGTAATGCGACGGTACCCGCAGTGCTGGTTCAGCTTCCTGGTCGTTTTTCATGGTTAACCGGGCCATCAGGTAGCTTACCGTTGACTCGGCGCCCTGGTTGAGGTTAACGCGGGTCTCTTCCAGTCCGTCGAAGCAGCCCCCGGTGCACGGGTTATAGATAACCTGGTGCAGATGGTTATTGCCTAAAAACCAGCTGAAAGCAGTCTTCATCTTTGCCAGGTAATCTTCATCCCTGAAAACATCGTAAAATTTGCCTAAGGTCATAATGGTGTATGCTACATCGATAGGCTGTTCTCCGAAAAGGACGGCCTTTCGGCCCCTTTTCTTCCAGCTTTTGTTGGATATCACCCTGATCCCGATGTCATTAAAGGTTTGGGAGAGCAGGAAAGTAAAGGAGGAAGCAGCAATTTCCCGGTAGGTTGTATCCTGGGTCATCAGCCAGGCATACAGCATGGCCTCCGGCAAAATGCTGTTGGCATAGGTCAGGTAGCCTTCAAACCATACCCAGTTTTCATCGGATTCATGCCGGAACATCTGGACCATCCGGTTGGCCAGGATTTTTACCAAAGCCACGTTTTCTGGCGACTTGATCACACTGTGATAATAGTAAATGCCCTTGATCGCAAAGGCCATGGCCCGGGTTGAATGGACTTCTTCAAACCGAAGCAACGATTTTTTCAGGATTATTTCCGCCTCTGATATGATTTTCAATGGCAATGGTTCGATCATTGAAATGAGGTAGCCCAGGGCCCATACGGCCCGTCCGTTTGAATCATCCAGGTTGGTCGTTGTATTTTGTTCCGTAAAGTTGTTATCCTGGTCGGTATAATTGAAAAAATCACCCCCCGCCTGCTGGCAATGGCTTATAAAATTGAGATACTTGTAAATGTCGGAAAGACAATTTTCATCACCGGTATGTTTGAAATACATGCAGGTGGCCACGAGCGCCCTTGCGTTATCGTCGAGTGTATAGCCGGTTGCGAGGTCAGGCTGGTTGATTTTTGAAAACTGGATAATCCCGGTATCGGTTGTCATCTGCTTCACATGATCCAGGTTTATCGCTGGAAGATTGTACCGTATGGTGATGTTCTCGCCACATGTTTTTTTGAACAGCATGGCATGTGCAACAGCTGAATTTTCCCAGGAGGTGGGAGCGATTTTCTCCAGGGTGTTCAGGCTGATACGCCTCCTCAGGGGTTCATCGCTGAGAAGCCTGTTAACCCCTGCGGCGAGTTGGGTTGAATTGCGGAAGTCGAAAATGATGCCGGTTTCGTCATCCAGGAGTTCCAGCGCATGGGGAATCGGCGTTGAGATGATCGGGCAGGCACAGCTCATGGCATAGGCGAAGGTACCGCTGACAGCCTGGTTCGGATCGTTGGTGGTAAACAGGTATATGTCGGTAAGTTGCAGGTATTCCAGAAGTTCCTGCAAGGAGACATATTTGTTGATAAACCGGATATGATCCTGGAGTCCACAGGCCTCTGCCCGCTGAACCAGCATGTCCCGGTATTTTTCCCCTTCCGATTTCACCACTTCGGGATGGGTCTTGCCGATTACCAGGAAGATTGCTTCAGGGCATTCTTTAATAATGGCAGGTAAGGCGTCAATGGTTGTTTCTATACTTTTTCCCGAGCTGAGAAGGCCAAAAGTGGTCAGAACCTTGCGACCCTCAAGACCGTATTTTACCTTTAACAACTGTTCATCCAGGTGAGGAACGAGGTGAGTGCCATGCGCGATCACCGATATTTTTTCAGGAGACAGGTCATAGTCGCCGGTAAGGATTTCGGCCGAATGATGGGTCATCACTACGACCGATTCGCAAACGGCTGCAATGTTGCGGATTTTGGCCTTCAGCATTGGTCCGGGCAGGGGCAATACCGTGTGGAACACGATAATTACAGGCTTTGCCAGGCGGTACAAAAACTGCATGAATGCCTGTTCCTTTGCCCTGTAGAAGCCAAATTCATGCTGGATCACCACGGTTTGTATGCGGGGGTCGTTGTTGATGTTAAAGGCCATTTTCTCAAATTCAACGGCTGATGAGGTATTCAGAATATATTTAACCTCCCCGGGATAATCAAGATGTTCGTCGGTTGATTCCAGGGCGCATACTTTAATGGTAAAGGATTTACTGAACCGGGTATTGATGGCTTTGATAAGATCCTGTGAATAGGTGGCGATGCCGCATTCCCTTGGGGGATACGAAGTAATTATCAGGATTTCAGGGAGGTCGTTGGAAATGGTGTTGTTTTTCATTTTTTTGTATTGGTATAAGTAAGTAATTCTGCCATTAATGCGGATAAACTCAATGAGGCCACGGCAATGTGTGAATCGGCCGCTCCGTAATAGATAAAAAGGGTGTCGCCAAACAGGGCTGTACCCGTGGGAAACACGACGTTATTTACATCGCCTTTCAGTTCCCATTCAAATTCGGGGGTGAAAAGGGCATAGGGCAGGCGGGCAATTGCCTTTCCCGGGTCATTCAAATCCAGCAGGGCTGCAGCGCAGGCAGAGTAAATAAGCCCCTTGTCGGAATCCTCCACGCCGTGGTATATCAGGAGCCAGCCATGTTCAGTTTCAATCGGCGGACAACCGCTGCCGATATAGTTTTGCTCGTGGGGATAGACCGGGTCGATGACAATATGATCCTGCAGGTTCAGGAAATACTGTTCCCAGAATTCCTTCGTAAGATCCTTGAGGCTGTCTATGGCGGTTATCTGAATCCCGGGGCGGATGCGGTGCAGGAACACCAGTTTCCCGTTGATCCTCCTGGGGAAGAATACCACGTTTTTATCCCAGAGCATCATCTTCTTCTCCGGGTCGGTATCCTGGTAATAAAATTTATGGTTACGGTAATAGTTTTCATTGACCTTCCCCGCCGATTCGGCGAGATATACAAATTCGGCATAGGTAATGGGGGGCACGATAATGCCGTGTTTTTTAAAATGGATCAGATCCTTCGAGGTTGCCAGCGCCCCCCTGGCATTGGTGCCGTCATAGCCAGTATAGGTCATGTAATAAAGGTCGTCAATCATGACGATCCGAGGATCTTCGACGCCATGTGATTCATAGTCGAATTCAGGGACAAGGATGGGTTTTTCCCACCGTTCGGCGATCGTTAACGGACCGTCGAGCCTGCAATAACCGATACTGGAATAATTTCCCTTGCGCACGGCGCGGTAAAACAGGTGGACGTTGTCGCCCACACGAAGGGCTGCAGGGTTCAGCACCGCTTCATTTTCAAATTCAAGGCCGGTTTTTGACAATAAAATCCCCTCTTTTTTAACTTCAATCATCTGTCTATTATTTATAAAAGGTTATAGTTTCAGTTTTTTACCTGCCGGTTTGAAGGTAATCAGCTCCGGCATGGTGTCGCCCAGCAGAAATCCCCAGGGCTTCAAGGGGCCGATATGGTCAAAAATGAGCTTTACAATGGCCAGTAGCGGGATTGACAGGAACATGCCTGAAATTCCCCACAGGGCATTTCCTGCAATTACCACGATAACCGAAAAGAGCGCATTGATCTTCACTTTCGAGGATACAATTACCGGCACGATATAATGGTTGTCAACCATCTGGATGAAATAATAGGCGGCAAGAACGTAAAAGGCGGGCCATACTGTCGCTTTGGTGGCTATGGCAATCATCATGGGCAAAGCCACGGCGATGATTCCCCCTAAGTAGGGAATTACATTCAGCACCGCCCCGATGATGCCCAGCAGGATGGCGTAATCGATTCCGATAATAAACAATGCCGTGGCATCCAGGACGGCGATCATCACCGCCTCAATGATCAGGCCTGTCAGGTATCGCTGAATAACGCCCTTTATTTTGGTCACAATTTCGGCTACCTGGCCCTGGTGGCTTTCGTTAAACAACCTGTGGATAAAATCAAGCAGGAGAGGCTGGTAATACAGGATCATAAAGATATAGACCGGCACCAGGAAGACGACAATCAGTCCGCTGCCAATCGTGTAGAGGGTGTGACCGATCGCCGAGGTGCTGCTGCTGATGAGTTCCTCCCTGGAATCGGCAATCCATTCATGGATCCGTTTTGGATTGATTTCGAAATATCCGCTGTACCAGGTGATCGATTGGTTGAGGATAATGGTAAACCTGTCGACCAGGAGCGGCCATGATTCACTGAACCGGCTGACCTGTGAAAACAGGAGTGCAAAAAAGGCAGCAATAACAAGGAAGGTCAGAACCAGGGTGATGGTGATGGCAATGATCCTGTTCAGTTTTATCCTGACGAAAATGTTCACAACCGGCTGCAGCAGGATGGCTACAATGGTCGCAAACACGATCGGGACAATGATCCGCTGGGCCAGGTACAGGAATGCAACGAGTGCCAATAATCCCACGAGTAAAATGGTGGCCCTGAGGTAAAACGGGAATGTTACTGCTTTGGTTATCACGATGAATGAATCTGAATTAAATTAGGATGCAGGGTTTGGAGCATAAAATTGCCTGGTCACAACCGGCTCATAAGTCAATTTAAGGCGGAAACGGAAACGATATTTCGGACAGGACCAGGCAATGGTTGTAACCGGGATCAGCTTTACGCCATCTGAATTGGCTCCTCAGTCCCGGCAAGGTCCATTGCCCCGTTGGCGATGGTAAGCAGGAGAACGGTCTCCTGCTTGGTGGTAAGGCTGAATTCTGTGTTCTCATGCAGGGCAACCAACTGACCCTTTTCAAGTGTTACCTCCTCTTTCCGGGTCCTTAATTTGATGCGTCCCTCGAGGATTTGAAAAGTTATGGAGTCGTTTGTCTGAAGCGATTTGATTTTTATTCCTTTATGAAAAGCCGTCAGCACTATTTGCTTTCCCGGGCTTTTCAACAGGATCATCTCATTATTGTCCCCGACTGCCCAGGTTTCGCGAAGTTTCATTTTTTCAACCAGGCCGGGCAGGTCGAACGCATTCAGCGAAGAGGAGGGAGGCATGCTACAAAACATTTCTTCCCTGGATGACTCTCAGGATAACTGCGATCATGGCAATAACCAGCAGGATGTGCACAATGCCTCCGAAGCTGTAGGCAAAGAACCCGATAGCCCAGGCGATGACAAGAATAACCGCGATGATGTAAAGTAAATTTCCCATGGTATGTGGTTTAGTGAACGTGAATAACGTATTGTACTCACAAAGGTATGCCCGGCAAGGCCGGTGGCCGTTACATAATTATACGAATATGTTGCATCATTCACACATTGCCGGATGCCCAGGTTGCTTCCCGTGACCCGTTCATAGGCAATATGTTGCGAATAATTCACCGGGGGTTGAATTCATGATGTTCCGGGGGAAAATAAAAAAAAGCTGCCCCTGTAAACCAGAAGCAGCCGCAATTGAAAATTAAAGGTAAAGGTCTCCTGAACTACCTGGAAAACCTGAAGTCAAGCCCGATGGAGGCGATGGCGAAATTATACCCGAATTCGGCATTCATCCCGATGACTTTGTTGAAAAAATAGGTGCCGCCGATAAAGCAGGTTGGCAGGAAGCCGACCTGGGTATCATTAATCGGCGTACCATACTCGGTATTCCGGTACATGTTAAACAGCGTACCTGCCCCAAAACCGGCGTAGGTGTCGAGCCCGCGCACTTTCCAGCCATAGTGGTAAGCCGACCTGAACACAATGCCCACGTTGGTCCACCTGTTGGTATAGGGATCTCCTCTGTGGGTAAAATCTGTTGAGAAAAAGGAGACTCCCATTTGTCCGCCCAGGCTAACGCTCCCGGGACCGGCACGCCAGATACTCTGGTCGTAATGCACCAGGATGGCAGGACCAAAACCGCTCCCCCCGAAATAGGGGATGCCGGGGCCAAAACCGAATCCCAGGATGCCGTTTCCGGCGCCGGCAGGGTTAACGGGCCCCTGCCCGCTGGCTGACTGAACCGATATTCCGGTTGTAATCATTAATAAAGTAAAGATGATGGCTAAGTTTTTCATTTTTTAGTTATTGGAAAAATTAATATTAACAGATTTGATTGATCACAATTGTACCAGGATATTCTTTTGAATGTTTGATTACATGATCAGAAAACGCAATTGCCAGGATGTTGGGCCACGCCATGGCATGTCCCACCACACCCATTGTCCTGTATTTCAATGACCGGAAATATTAAGCAAACCCTGTTCCTTGTTTAACACCGTCATAGAACAACCAAAATTCGGTTGATTACAATTAATAACCGAGTCTGGTATGATTCCGATCAATCAATTTTTAAAATTAATAGAGCAGTTTATAGAGCTCCTTCAAGTCGGGAGAAAGGATCACTTCAGTTCTGCGGTTTCCTGCGCGGCCTTCAGCTGTTTCGTTTGTTTTCACAGGATGAAATTTGCCCCTGCCTGAGGCCGTGATGTGGATCGGGTCGAAGCCGTAGTCATTGGTCATGATCCGTACAATAGAGGTGGCCCTTGCGGTGCTTAAATCCCAGTTGTCTTCAAACTGTTTTGTTTTGATGGGTATATTGTCGGTATGCCCTTCTATCATAACGGTGATATCCTTTGTGCTGTTAAGCACTTTGACCAGTGATTTCAGCGCCTCTTTGCCCTGGGGGTTCACCACATCGCTGCCTGATTTGAAAAGCAGCTTCTCTTCAAGCGACACATAGACGTTACCATCTTTAACATACACCGAAAGTTCATCGGCCTTGTAGTTAAGCAATGCCTCCGCAATTGAATTCTGAAGCCTTGTCATGACATCATGCTGCGACTGGATCATCGACTGCAGGTTTTTCAACCGTTTAGCCTGGTCGGCAATGGTCATTTTTGATTCGGTAGTCAGGGCCTTCAAGTCATTTTGAACGGATGCGTTTTCATCCTGCAGGGATGTTTTTTCATCCTTTAGCCTCTTTGCCTGGGCAGTGCACTCGATCAACTGGTTTTGTTTGTCGGAATTCTCCTTTTGGAGTTTGGCGCCATTGGCTTCCGAGGCCAGGAATTTCGCATTTGATACACAGGAGATGAATGACATGCTCATAATCAGGGATAGAAATGCGAGGCCGAGAATTCGTTTTTTCATGGATTGTTTTTTTAGGTAAGTAACAAGGTGCAAAGATGAGCACCCGTAAGTTATTAATTGTTACATATTTATTGAATTTTCTTACATGATTCACACCTTGTGACAGGCAAACGGGTGTGAAAGATGTAACTCTTGCCCGGAATTATGTAACACAATCCCCCCGCCGTGTAATGACATTTGCAGACTGAACATCACATCACTTAAAAATGAGTTATGAATGCTAAAATGAAATGTATTGTTTTATTCCTGGTCCTGCTTACAGGTACAGGGATGTTGCCTCAGAAGGCACCGGCTCAGGACGCATCGGTGAGTTACCAGGAATTTTATAATGAACTGAGTCCCTACGGTACCTGGATAAACAATCCTACCTGGGGTTATGTGTGGGTGCCCAATGTTGGGCCGGGGTTTATACCCTATTCTACAAACGGATACTGGATTTTCACCGACGAGGGCTGGACCTGGGTCTCCGGTTACTCATGGGGATGGGCCCCTTTTCACTATGGGCGCTGGTTCGACGATCCCAACTGGGGACCTATGTGGGTTCCTGATAATGAGTGGGGACCAGGATGGGTGACTTGGAGAAGCTCGGAAGGTTATTACGGATGGGCTCCCATTGGTCCCGGGATCAGTATCAGTATTGCCTATGGCAATAGTTACTACGTGCCGGATAACCAGTGGACCTTCGTCAGGGACCGCGATTTTGGACGACGTGATATAAACAATTACTATGTCAGTTCCGTAAGGAATGTCACCATCGTTCATAATTCCACCGTGATCAACAACCCACGCGAAAATAACAACCGTAATGTAAGGTACAATACCGGACCCGTGAGATCGGAGGTTGAAAAACGCGCTGGTAGGCCAATTGTTCCGGTGACCATCAGGGAAAACCCAAAACACGGGCAGAGTCTGAATAAAAACCAGCTGCAGTTGTACAGGCCCCAGGTTCAGAAAAATATGGCATCAGGCCCGAAACCGGCGCCTGCAAAGGTTGAAAATATGAAGGATTTCAAATCTCCTGCACAGAGATCAGCAGCAAGTCCAAAACCAGCCGGGAACCCACAGGAGGTACACCACCCGTTACCCCCTGTGAAGACAGGTCAACCGGTACAACATCAGTCATTGCCGCCAGTAAGAACCGGCCAGGCGCCGCAACAGCAGCAGCCTTCGAAACCGCCGCAAACACAGCAGCAGCATCCCGGCCAGGCACCGCAACAGCAGCAGCCTTCGAAACCGCCGCAAACACAGCAGCAGCATCCCGGCCAGGCACCGCAACAGCAGCCGCCATCGAAACCACCGCAAACACAGCAGCAGCATCCCGGCCAGGCGCCCAGGTCACAGCCAACACAACCGCATGTGGCAAAACCCGAAGATCATAAGGGCGGGGAAATTCCTCCTCGTTGATCGAAAAAATAATGGAGAATATTTAAAAATAATTCAGGATCAAATTAATACGAAAAACGAATTCAAAATGAAAAAGCTCTATAACACAATTTCAGGATTACTGATTGTCGCATTGGTGGCAATCATACCTTTCCTTTCCAAAGCCCAGGAGGCTTCGAAAGCACAGGGGAAAAGCGATAATGCCGCTCAATCTTACAACTACTGGTCCGTTGGAGTTTTTGGCGGGGTCATGCAGTTCAATGGCGACCTCTCTAAAAACCTATGGATCAACCTTTATCCAAACAGTGTCGGGTATAATGTCGGAGTTGTTGCCACAAAACAATTTACCAGGGTTATCGGTGCAAGGGCAAGAATCGCCTATGGCATGGTACAAAGCCGGGTGGAAAACAAGTTCACCTGGGATTATAATGGCGGAAACGGCACTCCCGGTTACATTTCGCAAAGTTTCAAAACGAATATAGTCGAAACGGACGTGCAGGTGACGGTTAACTGGGTAAACTGGGCCCTGGGCTACAAGCCCGGACGGTTTTTCTCCTCCTACCTTATTGCCGGGATTGGCCTTGACCAGTCGATGGGCACCAAACGGGATCTGATTCTTGATAAGGACATTGCTTACCTGGGCCGCCAACACAACGCGCTGGATGTGGGAAATTCGGACGGCATTGGTCACAGCGACCTGAGAATCAAAGCGGATGCGGGTATCGGGTTTGATTTCAACATCAACCGCCATTTTTCCATTCCTGTTGAATTTTCATGGAGATGGCAGAAGTCGGATGTATTGGATATGACCCGTGGCGGAGCCATGAAAATGGTCAACGACATGTATAGCTCGGCTACCATCGGCCTTACCTATAAATTTGCCTATAAAACCGATAAGGTAAAGGTTGTGGATATTCCTGTCGTCGCAGTAGTTGCGCCACCCGAGCCCAAATTCAGGTTTAGCGTGGTTGCTCCGAAGAATGTCCCTGTAGAATACAATGTCAGGGAGATATTCCCCCTTCGCAACTATATCTTTTTCGACCTTGGATCAACGGAGATCCCGGCCCGGTATGTTTTGCTGACGAAAGAACAGGTAGCAGGATTCAAAGAGGACCATCTTGAATTATTCCCTCCAAAGAACCTGGCGGGCCGGTCTGAACGACAGATGATCGTTTATTATAATATCATTAACATAACCGGTGACCGGATGCAGAAAAACCCGGCGGCTTCCATCAGGCTGACAGGCGCCTCCATGGCTGGTCCCGAAGAGGGCCGGGTCATGGCCGAATCTGTGAAAAATTACCTGACCGTTGTTTTTGGCATCGATCCTTCCCTGATTACAACAGAAGGACGTGTGAAGCCAAGAATCCCTTCGGAACAACCGGGTGGTACCAAAGAACTTGACCTTCTCCGTGAAGGCGACCGCAGGGTTTCCATTTGGAGCACATCACCTGCCATGCTGATGGAATTTCAGAGTGGCCCCGAAAGCCAGATGAAACCTGTCGAGATCTTTGGCGTGCAGAAGGCGCCGCTTGACAGTTATGTCACCTTCAGGGTTGAAGGCGGAAACCTGGTACTCACCACCTGGTCATTGGAAATTAAAGACGATAAGGGAGCTGTTCAGAAATACGGGCCCTATACACATGAAATGGTAAGCATGCCCGGAAAAACCATCCTGGGTGAAAGGCCGGCGGGCGTTTATAAAATCACCATGACCGGTCAGACGAAAACCGGGATGGCCGTCAGGAGAGATACATCCGTTACCATGACGCTTTGGACACCCCCTAAAACCGACAGGTTGACAAGATTCAGCATCATTTATGAATTCAATGAATCAAAGGCAACTGCCACCTATGAAAAATACCTGAATGAGATCGTAATTCCTGGGATTCCTGTAAATGCCACCCTGATCCTGCATGGCTATACCGATATCATCGGCGATGAGGACTATAACCAGAAGTTGTCGCTGGCCCGGGCCAATGATGTAAAGGGCATCCTGGAAAACGGACTGGCCAAGGCAGGCAGGAAGGATGTTACCTTTGAAGTTTATGGATTTGGCGAGGATGAGAACATGGCGCCATTTGAAAACAAGTTCCCCGAGGAACGCTTCTATAACCGTACGGTCATCCTCGATATCATACCGGCTAAATAGTGAGGCCCTGGTCATCCTGATTAATAACTGGCTCCCTGGCACCTTTGCCGGGGAGCTTTTTTGATTTTCCGGCGTAGGGGTAAAACACTTTTACCCGGCGGAAGTGTGAATCATGTAACTCATTTAGGATATTGTGTAACACACCGGCCATTGAACTCACCGACCTTTGTCGTGTTGTGAAAATCCCTTCACAGATTAGAAAAAATGAAATGAAAACTATACTATTTAAGTCATTTTCAGCAGTTTTGATCCTGTTAATCCCGTTGCTGAATTTTGCGCAGGCTCCTCCGCTTGGAACAGCCGCCGGGTTCGTTCTTTTTTCCACGGTTGGGGCGGTTGGCAATACCGGCATTTCCCAGGTTACCGGCAACGTGGGTACCAATAATGGCGCCATCACCGGTTTTGGCAATGTGAACGGTGTGATGCAGTCGGCCGGAGGGGCAAGCGCCCAGTGCGCGGCAGACCTGCTGATTGCCTGCAACCTGCTGAACAGTGCGGTTCCGGCCTTTTTCCCGGCGCCTTTGCTGGGAAACGGACAGGTGCTTAACGCGGGTGTTTATGCCATCCCGGGTGCAGCCACCCTGAACCTGGATCTTACCCTGGATGCCCAGGGAAATTCTGGTGCGGTATTTATTTTTAAAATCCAGGGACCCTTTTCAACAGGTGCCAATGCGAAGGTCAGACTGGTCAATGGTGCGCAGGCGTGCAATGTGTTCTGGAAAGTTGAAGGGCTCGTCAGTATGGCAGCAGGCACCACCATGAGAGGAACTGTCATTGCAAACAATGCGGCCATCAGCATGAGCACCGGTGATACCCTTGAAGGAAGAGCGCTCTCCACCTCCGGCGCCGTCAATGTTGCAGGCGTTATGGCCTATACACCCATCGGTTGCTGATCTCCTGTGCTTATGGGGCCCGCAGCCCCCGCCCTTGCCACTGCAGGCTGCTTTGCGCTGTTGTCGGCCAGCGGACCGGTTACCAATGCAGGAATTACATACGCAACCGGAGATATCGGTACCAATGTCGGGTTGACAACAGGTTTCAATCCATTGTTTGTGACAGGGACCATCCACCCCATCCCGGATGGTTCAACTTTACAGGCGGCGGCTGACCTGGGGCTTGTATATACTTACCTCAACGCGCTGCCCTATGATATTGAGCTGCTATATCCGGCTCAGTTCGGCAGAAACCTGGTGCTTACGCCGCACACCTACCTGATGAACGCAGCGACCACCTTTACCGATACCGTCTACCTCAATGCACAGGGCAACGCAAACGCGGTATTTGTCATCAAGATCAATGGCGCGCTTTCTACCAGCACCTATTCGAAGGTGATCCTGACCAACGGGACACTGGCAAAAAATGTGTACTGGAAAGTAGATGGGGCGGTGTCGATAAATGATTATTCGGTTTTCAAAGGTACCATTGTGTGCAACAACGGTGCCATGCTTTTCAAAACAGGTGTGAATCTTGAAGGCAGAGGCCTTACCACCACAGGTGCCCTGGGGACGACTGCAATTACGGCAACCATGCCCCCGGGATGCGGAGGTTCCACTTCACCCGCCATTATTACCCAACCGTTAAGCCAGACAGTTTGTGCAGGCGGGGTCTGCAATTTTTCGACTTCGGCTACAGGAACCACCCTTGCCTATCAATGGCGAAAGGGAAGTGTCAATTTGTTGAATGGCGGGAACATTTCAGGCGCCACCGGGCAGACTCTTACCGTTAGTCCAGCTGGCTTAACAGATGCCGGGTCAGATTACAATGTAGTATTATCGGGCGCTTTCCTGCCAAATGTTACTTCGGCAAATGTTGCCTTAACCGTAAATCCATCTCCCGTACCTACAATCGGAAGTACCAACAACCCATGCGCCGGATCAACGAATAACATTTACTATACTGAAAGCGCACAGTCCGGTTATTTATGGACCGTTACGGATGGGGTGATTGCAAACGGACAAGGCACCAGCACCCTGAACGTTACCTGGACTGGAACCGGGCAGCAGGTGGTTACTGTAAATTATAGCAACCTATCAGGTTGTTCTGCATCAGTACCAACAGCCTATAACCTGTTTGTCAATGCAATGCCGGGAGCAGCAGGGCTCATCACGGGGCCGCCTTCAGTGTGTGCCGGTGGCACGGGCGTTGTCTTCAGCACCCCATCCATCGTGGGCGTAACAGGGTATGAATGGAATCTTCCGGCAGGCGCAAACATAACCGCCGGGAATGAAACAAACCAGATCGAGGTGACCTTCGGTTCGGGCGCAGGTATTGGTACCATCACTGTCAGTGGCGTGAATGGATGCGGAAACGGGGCATTATCGTCAGATTTCATGATTCTGGTCAATGAAATCCCACCGACTCCCCAGATTGCTGCGACCGGTAATCTCCTCACAAGCAACGCTCCTGCGGGTAATCAATGGTACTATGAAGGCAATATTATTCCCGGGGCCACCTTACAGGTTCTTACCGTTACGAACAATAGCGGAAATTACTGGTGTTCTGTGACCCACAACGGGTGTTCATCGGATATTTCAAACAAGGTGTGGGTCGCGGTAACAGGGATAAGGAACCTGCCATCCTCTGCATCGTTCAATGTATATCCTGTTCCGAATAACGGAGAATTCACAGCATCCATCCGGTGTCCTGCCGATGGCGCCTTTTCGATCCTGGTTTATGACATGATCGGCGGAAAGGTTTTCGCACTGCCCGAAACCCGGACCGTTGGTGGTAAACTTGATTTGCAGATCGATCTTCGTCCAATAACCAACGGTTTGTATTTTGTCGTGTTCCTGAATAGTCAATATAAAGTCATTAAGAGGATCGAAGTGCAGAATTAAGCGTGAAAATTTTTATTTAACGTATGGAAATAAAACAGCCGGGTTGCAAGCCCGGCTGTTTTATTGTAGATTACGGCGTAGGATGGATGGGCTGACCTCCGGTGTGTTTTTTCGAAAGGGCTTTATGTTGCTGGTATAGCCTTGCTTCAGCAGGTGTTCCCAACAGGATTGCAACCCAGTGTGTTTTCGGGTTCTGCTCCAGGATTATCTTAATGGTCATGGTAAGGGGTACCGACAGGAACATCCCCACCGTTCCCAGGATAAAACCCCAGAAGAGCAGGGAGAGGAATACAACCAGCGTTGACAACCCCAGCCCTTTCCCCATGATCCTGGGTTCTAAAAAGTTACCGAGGATATTGTTTACCAGCATAAACGATCCGAGCGTCCACAGCGCACCTGACACCCCGAGTTGTACCAGGGCAAACAATACTGCAGGGACAGCCGCAATGATGGATCCGATGTTCGGGATATAATTCATCAAACCCGCGATCAAGGCCCAAAGCAGGGGATAGTCAACGCCAAGGATCAGCATTGCAACATAGATCAGAATGCCTGTGGCGATACATACCAGCGATTTTATACCAAGATAGTGACGGATATTTTGGGTGATGGTGGAAAAATAGGAGATTGAATCTTCTGATGCAGTCAGGATAGCCTTTGCCTTGACTGAAAAACTGCCGGATTCCATCAGGGTGAACAATACGATCAGGAAGATCAGGAAGGTATTCCCCATCATATTCAGCAGTTCATTTACAGCTGTAGCGGTGAATTCGAGGATCCTGGCCGGCTGTATCAGGTTTGACAACTGGTTGTCGGGAATATTCATCCCCTTGTCGTTCAGATACCGGATAAAGGAGTCGCTGATGGAGGTGAGGGTGGTTTCATATTTCGATACATTGCTGGAAAAGGATGATAACGTACCCCCGATCAGCACGGCAAATCCCGAAAATAGCAGGATCAGCCCGAGAATCACGATGATCATGGCAAGCCACCTTGGCACACGTTTGGTTTCCAGCCATGCAATTGGCTGGGCGCAGACAATACTGATGAAAAATGCGAGTAAACAGGGGGTAATGATCGATTTTGCATAAATCACGCCCGCCAGGATGATCATGAGTGAAGCGACCTTTACAACAGGTGAACCATCAAAAGAACCGGTATCTTTCATAATTTTTTTTATAAGGAGTATCGCAAGCCGATACAATCATGAAAGACAAAGTTCAACTATTTTTTCATTTAACTGCTATTTGTCAAATTACTTATCCGAAAACGGTTTCATGCCTAATCCCGGTGATCACTTTTTATCTGCCTCCTTTTGATCGGAAATCCTCTTTTTTTCTGTATCTTTCTTCACCTTTTCCTCCGCCGCTGCCTTTTTTCTGAAGAATCCCTTGAGCAGGAAATTGTGTTTGGCCGCCTCCATGTTTTCATCGAGACCCTTGGTGCTTCTTTTGATATTGAGCATCGTCTGGCTGAAGTTCTCCGCAATGGAGGTATCCTGGATCAACCTGCCCAGGGTTCCTTTACCCTCATTTATTTTAACCATGATTTCAGCCAGTTGCTGGGTGATGATCTCGGCATTTCCTGCCGTTATCTGCAAACTGCTCATAATGGCACCGGTCTCAACAGGTTCGGCCGATACCAGCTGCTGCCCCTCTTTTGCCGACGGTGAACCAGTACCACCCTGTGAAATCAGTAAAAGCCTGTCACCGATAAGTCCTTCGGAACCGATTGCCACCTCGCAGTCTGATTTGATAAACTGCCTGACCTCTTTCTTTAACAGCATTTCAACCCTCACATTTGAATCGTTGATAATGGTGATCCGGTCAACGGTGCCAACGTTGATACCACAGAAACGGATGTTGTTCCCGACCTGCAACCCGCTGACGTTGGAAAAAACCGACGACAGCCGGTATACAGGGTTGAACAAATTCTTTTGTTTCCCGATGATAAAGATGGCAAGCACGAAAAGTGCCATTCCGCCGGCAATAAAAAGGCCAAGCCATACTTTAAACCTATGTGTCTGTGCATCCATGAAATTTAATGTATTATGTATGTTATCTGAAAAATGACTGAAGGACAGGATCGGCTGAATTTTCAAAGTCAGTCACACCGCCCTCCGCATAAACATCCCCGTCGCGGAGCATGATGACCCGGTTTGCCGTGTGTCTGGCGCACCTGATGTCATGCGTGATGATGATGGACGATGTTTTATATTTTTTCTGAACTTCGTTGATGAGTTCGCTTATTTCATCGGAAGTTACAGGGTCAAGTCCCGTGGTTGGCTCATCATAGAGCATGATCAGCGGATCGGAAATAATGGTTCGGGCCAGGCTGATCCGCTTGCGCATGCCACCTGAAAGCTGGGAGGGCATTTTATGCAGGGCATCGGCAAGCCCAACATTTTCAAGCACTTCATGGACCTTGTCATTAATTTCCTTTTCTGTAAGATCCCTTTTCGTCCGTCGCAAGGGAAATTCCATGTTTTGTTTTACGGTCATCGAATCATACAGGGCTCCGCTCTGGAACAGGAACCCGATTTTCTGCCGCATCTCTCCCAGTTCCTGCCGGGTCATAGTTGCAATATTGTTGTCAAATACTCTGATGGTCCCGCTGTCAGCGGCAAGAAGACCTACGATGCATTTTATTAGCACCGATTTGCCGGAGCCCGATTTCCCAAGCACGACGAGGTTTTCGCCATCATATAAATTCAATGACATATTGATCAATACCTCCTGCCGCGAAAAGGACTTTTTCAGTTTTTCGATCCGGATAACCGGGTTCAACTTGTCAGGATTGCCGGGATTCACCGTGTTTGCTTCTGTTTGATTGGTACTCATTCCTGGATATTGGTTTTTATCAGTAAAGCAGATCGGTCAGCTGAACCGCCACCATGTCGATGATGATCACCAGCAGGGATGCCAGTACAACCGCCGAATTTGCCGCAATTCCCACACTCTCTGTTCCACGGCCGGCATTATAGCCCTTGTAGCATCCCACCAGTCCGATGACAGCGCCGAAGAAAAATGATTTAATAATAGCCGGGAAGAGATCAATGAATTTGACATGACCGAAAGCCTGTGAAAAAAAGAGGTAGAAGGTTACATCCCCTTTGATGTTTGCGCCTGCCCAGCTTCCAAGTATACCCAGCGCATCAGCATAGAGGATCAGCAGGGGGATCATCAGGGTTGCGGCCCATACCCTGGTAACAACCAGGAACCTGATCGGGTTGGTGCAGGAGACCTCCATGGCATCGATTTGTTCGGTCACCTTCATCGACCCAAGTTCAGCCCCGATGCCTGATCCGATCTTGCCTGCACACAGGAGCGCCGTAATCACCGGTCCCATCTCACGGATAAGCGAAATTGCCACCATCCCCGGCAGCAACGAGACTGCCCCAAAGCGTATCAGAACAGGTCGCGACTGGATGGTAAGCACCAGCCCGATGATGACCCCGGTAACCGAAATCAGTGGTAATGATTTATTTCCAATCTGGAAACACTGCCGAAAAAACTCCCGGAATTCAAAGTCGCGGGTAAAGGTTTCCCTGATGATCCGGGCAATGAAAAGGTAAACATCGGCAATGTTGGTGAAAAAACTGTCGGCCTGCGCAGTTTTTGCCATGGTTTTTTCGCCCAGCTTTACGGATTGCACGCGGGCGAATCCCTTTACCTTCACAACAGGATTGTACTTTATCATATCAAAAATGCTTTTACATTCAGCAAAACTAAGGTTGCCTGCCCCGGAAAGTGTTACAGAACTCTGTAAATACTTTGCAAGATTCACACATTGTTTTGCCATATGATATTGCCGGATCACGATGTCCACCTCGACCTGCCATGGGCACATACCATGGGGATATGCCATGGGGACATGCCATGGCATGTCCCTACAATGTTGTTTTTCATCACCACCTTGGAACCGGCATCATTCATTCATTACATTCATTGTTTGCCTCTTTGTTGAACAACCATGGTTCGGGCCGAAAATGGCTATTCGATGGCATGGGGGTGAACAATCAATCATATCCTGCAAAGAAATATCCGGTAACCGGGTATACCCTGATGGTAACAAAACAGGAGTGTTTCTGACATTATTTGCCTGCCCCTTACTGGCCGCAAAACCTTACACAATAATAACCCCGGATAATCCTATGTGTGAATATTGCAAGTTATTCACAACATTTTGTAACACAAACCGACGGCGGCGATCACACCTTTGCATCACACAAGACAGTGATTGAACCTACGGATTAAACCTTTAAAACTTATACTATGAATACCAGCAGGTGGAGCATATCTGACAGTGAAATAGCCCAGGAAGTTATAAGCGCGTTTAACTGGAACTGGCAAGTTCCCGTCAGAAAAGTAAAAGTAACCGTTGAAGATGGCTGGATTACCCTGGAGGGCGATCTTAACTGGAATTATCAAAGGGAGGCAGCCGACAAATCTGTTGCCGACTTGGTTGGGGTCAAGGGGGTGACCAATAACTTAACCATCCATTCAGAAACGCATGACGAACTTGAGAAACATAAAATCGAGATGGATCTTGTCAGGGACTGGTCCATCAATGACGAGAAGATACTGGTGAATGTTGCCGGCCCGATTGTCACACTTTGCGGTTCTGTCAATTCTGAATTTCAGAAGGTTGAGGCCGGGCGGATAGCATGGAACTGCCAGGGTGCCTGGATCGTATTCAACGACCTGGTCATTGAAAACCAGGATTAACCTGTAATGACCGGCAATCCACATGCTGAAAGAAATTGAAATAAACCATCTATCCAACAATATCATGAACCAGTTGAAAAGACAAAACGCCAAAGAATCGACCATCTACCTTATCGGGAGCGGAATAGCCTCCCTTGCCAGCGCCTTCTATCTTGAAAAAGATGCCGGTGTCCCCGGTGCCAATATCCATATCCTGGAAAAGAGCAATATTGCAGGTGGAGCGCTGGACGGCTCGGGCGATGCAGAAACGGGTTTTGTCGCCAGGGGCGGGCGGATGCACGAGTTGCATTATACCTGCTACTGGGACCTGCTCTCCTTCATCCCCTCCCTCGAGGATCCTGCGGTTTCGGTAAGGGATGAATCTTTTGAATTCAATAACCGTTTTGTCTCCAATGCACAGGCACGATTGCTGAAAAACGGGCTGAAGCAGGATGTCTCCTCCTTCGGGCTTTCCCTGGCACAGCAGTCAAAACTGCTTAAACTCACCTTTTCCTCCGAGCGTTCACTTGGTAAGAAAAGCATTGAAGAATGGTTTGACCAGGATTTTTTCACCACCAATTTCTGGCTGATCTGGACCTCGATGTTTGCTTTTCAGAAATGGAGCAGCGTGGCCGAAATGAGACGGTACATGAAGCGGTTTATCCACCTGGTCGACGTTCTTCCAAAGCTGGGTGGGATTTTGCGCACCAAATACGACCAGTACCATTCGGTGGTGCTGCCGATGAAAAAATACCTGGAGGAAAGGGGGGGGCAATTTGACATGGGAGTGGAGGTTACCGACATCGACTTTAACCTGTCGTCGGATAAGAAAACTGCAACGGTACTGCATTTGAAGGATAAAAATGAAATTGTCCTTGGCGACAATGATTATGTTTTCATTACCAATGGTTCGCTTACCGAATGCACTGATAACGGCACCTGGGACAAGGCAGCAAAATTAAAGGGAATCAGGGAATCGGGGTCATGGCAGCTATGGAAAAACATTGCCGCAAGGGATGCCGCATTCGGAAACCCGGAGCCCTTTTGCGGCGATATCGGACTGCAGAAATGGTATTCCTTTACCGCGACCCTGAAAGATAACACCTTCCATGATTATATGGAGAATTTTTCGGGAAATGTTGACGGTACGGGGGGGCTGGTGACCATAACCGATTCAAACTGGCTGATGTCGTTTGTTATTGCCCGTCAGCCCCATTTCCCGAACCAGCCCGGTCATGTTAAAATTTTCTGGGGTTACGGCCTCTATCCCGACCGGAAGGGAAATTACATCAATAAGACGATGGCGGAATGCACCGGCAAAGAGATCCTCGAAGAGTTGTGGTTCCACCTGAAGATCCAGGAGCTGATGAAACCGGTGATGGAATCCGGAAAGGTAAACTGCATCCCGGTGACGATGCCCTTTGTGGATAGCCTTTTCATGCCCAGGGAAGCGGGCGACCGGCCCGATGTGCTGCCTAAGGGCACTACCAATTTTTCATTTCTGGGCCAGTTTGCTGAAGCCCCGAAAGATTGCGTGTTTACCGTTGAATATTCCGTACGAACCGCCCAGATGGCTGTTTATGGCTTATTTGAAACAGGCAGGGTGGTGATGCCGGTGTATGATTCGATCCACAAACCGGAATTCCTGCTACGGGCAGTAAGGGCGATCTCCTTGTGATTTTGCCGGTGAATGTGTGAATGTTGCAACTTAATCCCGGAGTTATGTAACACTTCACAAGGAGGGGCAACCCATCTTTGCAGCATGCTCCGGGACCAGATGGAGAAACAATATCCCGCAAACCAGTTAACTAAATTTAAGATGAAAAATACGAATGTTACTTCCAAAACCAGGTGGTCGATCGACCAGGCTCATAGTGAACTTGCCTTTACAGTGAGACATTTACGGATTACCAATGTCGGAGGTTCCTTCCGGACCTTTGATGCCAGCATCTTTACCCGTGGGAACGACTTCACCACGGCTGAAATTGACCTATGGATCGATGCATCCTCCATCTGTACGGGTGATGCAAAACGTGATGAACATTTAAGAAGCGGCGATTTCCTTGATGTTGAAAAACATAAGCAGATCTCCTTCACCTCCAACTCTGTTGGAAAAACGGACAAGGAGGAAAATCATGAAATGTGGGGTGAACTGACCATGCTGGGGATCACCAAAAATGTGAAGCTGATGGTGCAGTTCGGCGGTATTGAAAAGGACCCCCGCGGAAATGAAAAGGCCGGTTTTACCGTGACCGGGAAGGTGAACAGAAGCGATTGGGGATTGGTCTGGACCACTGCCATGGAGGCAGGTGGCATCATGGTAGGCGAGGAGGTTTCCATTACCTGCGAGGTGGAACTCACCAACCTGGGCCAGGAGGGACTGACCATGCAGCTGGTTCCCGAAGTGCTTATGAAATTACCGACAGTAAAGGCCCTGTGACATGTCCTGAAACCTCCCTGCGGGTAATTTCACCGGTTGGAACCACAGGTGTGAATCATGTAACTTATTTCCAAAGTAATGTAAGACATTCATTTACGACTTATCTCACCTTTGCAATATCTTAAATCATAAAAAAATAAAAATGAATACGACTGAAATACTGGGAACCTGGAATGAACATAAAGGAAGGCTCAGGCAAAAATTCGCGGTGTTAACCGAAAATGATGTGATGTTTGAAGCTGGCAAGCAGGATGAGATGATCGGGCGGCTCCAGGTCAAACTTGGGAAAACCAAAGAGGAGTTGAACAGGATCATAGCATCCCTTTAATCCCGGGCAGTTTCCCCTGCAGGCTGCAACGAATTTTACGACAGCCACTTAACAACCATTTAACCAATAACAAATCAAACTATGAAAAAATCAATTTTTGCACTCGCGGCAGCCATGTTACTGACAGGTGCGCTTATGACAGGATGTACGACATCTGCCGAAAAGGTGGATAATGCCCAGGATAAGGTATCACAGGCAAATAAGGAGCTGGACCAGGCAAACAAGGAATACCTTGCCGATGTGGAAAGCTATAAAAAGGAGACCGCTGAGCGGATTGCAGCCAATGACAAGGCCCTGGGCGATTTAAAGGCGAGTATCGCACAGGATAAGCATGCTGTGAAGGCTGACTACAACAGGAGAATTGCCGTACTGGAACAGAAAAATGCCGAAATGAAGATGAAAATGGCAGATTACCAGGCCAATGGAAAAGCACAATGGCAGAGTTTCAAGGCTGAATTCAGCCACGATATGGATGAACTGGGCAAGGCCTTCAAAGACCTGACCGTCAAAAATGTAAAATAGCCTGATTACAAAAACCTAAAAAGATGAAACTTCTAAAATTATTCCTCATCAGCCTGGTTTTGTTTTTCGCACAAACGGAGGGACAGGCGCAATTCTCGGTGAGTTTGAACCTTGGTACCCCGCCCATGTGGGGACCCTCGGGGGTCGCAGAGGCACATTATTACTACCTGCCTGATGTGGAGGCCTTCTACGATATTAATGCTTCCATGTTTATCTATTATGGCGACGGAGCCTGGATTCACCGCTCGTATCTCCCGGCGAGGTATAAGAATTATGACCTGTACGGCGGATATAAAGTTGTGATGAATGATTATCATGGAAATACCCCATACACCCATTTCAGGGAATATAAAGGGAGATATGCCAAGGGATACCACGGCCACCCCCAGAAAACCATCGGTGAACGGCCGGGGAGGGGAAACCAGGGGGAAAACAGGCCCCATGAACCCAATCATGAAAACAGGGACAATGGTGGTCACGACAGCCATAACAACGATCAGCATGGCCATGACAAAGGCCCTCCCCCGGGTCACGATCATGACAAGAAGGATAATCACGGGGATGATAAAGGAAAAAATAAATAACCCTTAAAAATCAAACATTATGCGTTCAGGAAAAGTAGTATTAGGTGTGCTGGCAGGCGTTGCCGCCGGCGCTGCAATGGGCATTCTTTTTGCCCCGGGAAGAGGTTCGTCGACCAGGCGGAAAATCTCGCGTAAAAGCGATGAATATACCGATGAAATCGGGGAGAAGTTCAATGACTTTATCGACAGTATCAAGGTTAAGTTCGACTCAGTTGAAAAAGTGGCCAAAATGATGGCTGACAAAGGAAAACTGAAAATGGATGAGGCCTTCGAAGAGGTCCAAAAATAACCTGTAAAAGAGAAAAATATGGAAATCCGGGAAAACTCACTTGAACGTTTAATGGAACGTGTTGAAGCATTTACAGCAACAACTTTTGAACTTTCAAAATTCAGATTACTGGAGGCGGTAACCCGAATAGTGGCCTCCCTGATCCCAAGGCTGTGCGTATGGCTCCTGATTTCCATGTTTTTCCTCGTACTGAGTGCGGCGGTTGCCCTGTTCCTGGGTGAACTGCTGGGTAAAAACTGGTATGGACTGTTCATCGTTGCTGCCTTTTACCTTATGGTTGCTGGTTTTCTGCAAATTTTCCTGCGGAAGAAGATAAAAAAAGCCGCCGGAGATTTTATTATTAAACAAGTACTTCAATAACCTGACCATGCAAAATATCGATACGTTGACCGGTCTGCGGGAAGCTATTACCCGGCTTGAACAGAGGCGCGCCGCGGAAGAACAGGTGCTGAAAGCCGACCTGATGACGCTGTTTGAAACCTTGCAGCCGGTGAACATGCTCCGCGACTTCGTACAAGGTGGCACCGCCAGTCAGGAGGGAAAGGGAAACCTGCTGTTCACCACGGTGGGTCTGACGGCAGGCTATCTTGCCAGGAAGGTTGTTGCCGGCATGACGAAAACCCCTTTCAGGAGGCTGGCTGGCGATGCGGTGCTGGTGAGTGTCACCAATGCCATTGAGAATCATCCTGACCTGGTTGTTTCAGCGGGCAGGGCGATCCTGGGTCTTTTCAGGAGAAAACAATGCCCTGGTTCGCCGGTATCCGGACGAACCTAGATTACATTATAATCAATTACGGTAACGCATTCCATTCGGCCGATGACAGTTAAGAAAATCTTTTTCAATAAATTTTTCAGATTCTGGAAAATCCTGGGCCCCGGGCTGGTTACCGGCGCGAGTGATGATGACCCCTCCGGCATTGCAACCTATTCGCAGGCGGGCGCAGCTTATGGACTCTCAACCCTCTGGACCGCATTGATCACCTTCCCGCTCATGGCCTCCATCCAGGAGATGTGCGCCAGGATCGGCCTGGTAACCTCCCATGGCCTGGCAGGAACCCTTAAATCAAATTATTCAAAACCGGTTTTATACCTGATGCTGCTGTTCAGCTTTCCCGCCATCGTTTTAAATATCGGTGCCGATATTGAAGGTATGGGGGCCGTCGGGAGCCTGCTGTTCCCATCTATTCATGCCACCTGGTTCAGCATCTTTTTCACCTTTTTATTGCTGGGACTCATTATCATGCTGCCCTATCAGAAAATGGCAGCAATCCTGAAATACCTGTGCCTGGCACTGTTTGTCTATCTTGTAATTCCATTTTTATTCAAACAGGACTGGCTGGCCATTCTGAAAGCAACCCTGGTCCCGAAGATCATCTTTGATAAAAACTTTATCAGCATCCTGGTCGCCATCCTGGGAACCACCATTTCGCCCTACCTCTTCTTCTGGCAGGCAACGATGGAGGTTGAAGACAGGAAAAACGGGAGGAAGCACCTGGTGGTTAACAAAAGGATTATGAGTGAAATGAAACAGGATGTAGACTTCGGAATGCTTTTCTCCAACCTGGTCATGTTTTTTATCATCCTCACCACAGGTACGGTTCTGTTTAATGCCGGGATTCATAAAATTGACACGGTTGAACAGGCAGCACTTGCATTGAAGCCACTGGTAGGAAAATCAGCCTACCTGCTCTTTGCCGTCGGGGTGATCGGTACCGGTCTGCTGGCCATCCCCGTGCTGAGCGGCTCCCTTTCGTATATCATAACTGAAACCTTTGGCTGGAAAGAGGGATTGGATAAAAAGTTTCATGAAGCAAAGGCGTTTTACCTGATCATTGCCGTATCCCTGTTGCTCGGATTATCGCTCAACTACGTTGGTATTTCGCCGGTCAAGGCGCTGATCTATTCTGCCATCCTGTATGGAGTAACGGCGCCGGTGCTCATTGCAATCATCCTGCATATCTCCAACAATAAAAAGATCATGGGGAAATATACAAACGGGAAATGGTCCAATATCCTCGGATTCGCAACCCTGACACTGATGACCGTTGCAGCCGTCGTATTACTTGTCATACAGTTTATTTAGCAACCGGATTAATTTCAAAAAACCTTCTTTTGTTTACAATAATGCAAAAAGTGCAGGAATGCAGGCATGCGGGAATGCGGGCAGTACCAGTAAATATTATGTGATTACATGGGGAATTTATGGCGGTTTCAATTCCGGCTTGGTATTGTTACCGGTTTTTCATGCATTCATTCAGTAAGGTCCGTAATGCTTGATTACTATAAGGCTTAGCGATATAGTCGTCGCATCCGGCCTCCAGGGCTTTCTTCTTGTCGCCGCTCAACCCGTAGGCGGTTTGCGCAATAATAACCACCTTTTTGTTAAACCTGCGGATTTCCCTTGTTGCTGAATATCCATCCATTACGGGCATTTTTATATCCATCAGGATGACATCGATCGCGGGGTTGTTACGGCAAATTTCTACCGCTTCAGCCCCGGTGGTAGCGCTGAAAATTTCCTTATATAAGTTACGGACTGCCATGCTGATCAATATTCCTGAAGTGTCATCATCTTCGGCTATCAGGATATTCAGTTTTGCCGGCTGAGGTTCTTCAGCCACCGGTAAAAATACAGGTTTCTTCAGCCCCGTTGTTTCATCCTCCAGTGTACAGGGAATGGTGAAGGTAAACATAGAACCCCTGCCTTCTTCGCTGTCGAGCGAGATGGAACCACCCAGCATTTCCACATACGCTTTCGAAATTGACAATCCCAGTCCTGCACCCTGGAATGCCCGTATATCGCTAATGTCAGCCTGGATAAAACGGTCAAAAACAGCTTGCTGCCGCAAGACCGGAATTCCGATACCGGTATCTTTCACGAAAAATTCCAGGACTTTGCCCTTCATGTTACACCCGAACACCACCGAGCCTGTGTCGCAGAATTTAAGGGCGTTGTTGGTGAGGTTGACCAGGATGGCGGTTATCTTCTCCTTGTCGGAATAGATGATGGCATCCTCAGCAGTTAAAGAGGTTTCCAGTTTTAATATAATTTTTTTGCGATCAGCCTCTGGTTTGAAAAAGGTATAGATGTACTCCATCTGCTGGTTCACATCTGTTTTTGAATAGGAAACTTCCATCTGGCCCGATTCGATTTTTGAAATACTTACAATGTTATTGATGATGTTGAGCATACGGGCACCGCTTTTTTCGATGATGCCGATATATTTTTCCTGCTCCTCGCCGGTCAGGCCTGGTTCTTTCAGCAGTCCGGCAAAACCGAGGATCCCGTTCATCGGGGTCCTGATTTCATGGCTCATATTGGCGAGGAAGGCTGATTTCAGACGGTCGCTCTCCTCGGCATGCTCCTTGGCGACGAGAAGTTCATCCAGGGTTTGCTTACGCATGATTGCCGTTCCGATGATCAGGCAGATCGCCTCAAAAAAGTGGATCATATCTTTTGTAAAGGCCCCTTTCTTCTTTTCATTCAGTTGCAAAATACCCACGATTTTTTTATTGATCCGGATGGGGATAATGGCCATGGAGCTAAAACCCTCGTGGATGCATGTGTTCCGCGGATGAAGTCTCCTGTCAATATACGTTGGAAGTGATATCAGTTGCGACGAATCGTTAGTCCAGAAACTCCCGGAATCAGTGAATAAAGTTGAAGAAGGATCCGTATTACCGTATAATACCAGGCCACAGGTGCAGGCAAGCAGCGGAGTGCCATCATCATTTTTACAGGTCCTGCCATCCGGGTTGGTGAAAGCAAGGGAGTTTTCTGTTTGAATCAGGTTTTTTGGAAACCCATTTTGGACGAAATAGGGAAAGTCCTCCTTGTTTTGCAACCGGATCCCGACAGCCGAAAATTTCGTTTCCTCTTTAATGGCATTGATGATGTCCAGGCTTCGCTCCTCGAAGTCCAGGTTGCTGGCTAGGATCCCCAGAATAACATTGGAAAGATTCTGAAAACGTTCAGCCCTTACCCGGTCGGTGATGTTGCGGATATTGCACTGGATCACCTTTTTCTTGTCAACCAGGTAAACATTGCTGACAAACTCGACATGAATCAGCCGCCCGTCGGAGGTTTCCAGTGGCAAGTCCTCGTAACAGATATATTCCCTGAGTTGTAATTCCATGAAATTATCCTGGTTTGCCACGATATCTTTGAAGAAACCGATCTCCCAGATAGCCTTTTCAATAAACTGTTCCTTGGAATATCCCAACAGGTCAACCAAAAACGGGTTCACATCCCTGATCATCCCGGTTTCAGCATCCAGGATCAGAATCCCGTCCTTGGCTGTTTCAAAAAGGCGGCGATAACGGGTTTCAGAATCAGCCAGTGAGGTATGGTCTGTCGGTATTTTTACCGGGTTTTTTTGTTTGACATAATTTGGAAATTATCAGAACCCTGATTTTTAATTATTTTGACAAGGCACCGCTATTAACCGGTGTTATCCTTGTACAATTTTGGGTAATATTTGCGAAATTCCCACATGGCAGTTTGGCCGGTGATTGTTTTTAAGGCTCATTTTCATTACCAACCCCGTCATGATTATGAATTCCAAAACCATGGCTGTTTCCCCACCCTCCGCAAATGTGTGAATGATGTAACTCTTATCCCGAATAGTGTAACCATTGCTGGCTTTAAATGAATCACCTTTGCTGCGTGAAAATTCTTTCATAAAAAAAAATAATAAAATGAATACCACAGAAGTAAAAGGAAGCTGGAATGAACAGAAAGGCAAACTCAAACAAAAATTCGCCGTATTGACCGATAATGATCTGATGTTTGAATCAGGCAAAAAAGAAGAAATGTTTGGCCGGCTGCAGATTAAGCTGGGCAAAACAAAGGAAGAATTACATAAGATTATCTCTTCACTATAATTTTACCTGTTCTCCTAGTTATCCTTAAGCCGGCTGTTTATAACGAAAGGTTCAGGGTTTATTTATCCTGCCGGCTTTCGGGTGATTTTTCCAGTTCTATAAACCCCATCAATCTGATACTTTTATTCTTACTAACAAACATAGGCAGTGGACATCAACGAACTCGAAAAATCGAAGGCGCACATCACGGTTGAAATCATCGAATATGTTCCGAATTCGGTGGTCATTAAAACGATCCTTAAAAAATCGACCGGGAACATCAGTGTCATGTCGTTCGACAGTGGCGAAGGGTTAACGGAGAAAACCAGTCCCTTCGACACCTTTGCCCAGATCATAGAAGGCAAGGCAGAAATTGTGATCAACGGGGAGTCGAATTTCCTGCAAACCGGCCAGTCGATCGTGATCCCCGCGCATGAATCAAATTATGTCAAACCCAACGGCCGCTTTAAAATGATCCTGACCGTGATCAAGAGCGGTTACGAATAAACCGGTGGCTGACAAGCGATCAACAGGCATGTGATCATGGAACAGGAGATTGTCCTGCCTTGATTTTTTGGTGTGTCATGATGCCAATGAAATTCTGTTTCGGATCAGGTCATCCCGACACACAAGGCCGTCTCCGGCAGATAAGAGGTCATCCGATGGTTTTCAAGTGATTTTATCGATTCCGCGCGAAGAAAATTCTGTCCTGATTTGGGTAAAAACTGTACCGGTACGGATGAAAATATTAACTTGCAGTCGAAAAACAAAATACACCTGAACTATGGAATTCAGCGCTGCACAGATAGCCGGGATGATCAATGGAGCCGTGGAGGGCAACCCCGGGGCAACCATCTCGAAATTGTCAAAAATAGAGGAAGGAGTGCCGGGATCCCTGTCGTTCCTGGCCAATCCGCTATATACCCAGTACATTTACAACACAAAGGCATCGATCGTCATTGTGAACAAATCGTTTGTGGCCGAACACCCCGTGGCGGCAACCCTGATCAGGGTTGAAAGCGCTGATATCGCCTTTGCAAAACTGCTCGAGGTTTATAATAAGATAAAGTACGACAAGCGCGGCATCTCTCCCCGCAGTTCGGTCTCTGCCTCGGCCACGGTGGGAGAAAATATCTATATCGGCGATTTTGCCGTGATTGGCGACAATGTAGTGATCGGGAAAAATGTAAAGATCTATCCCCATGTCTTTATCGACGATAACTGCATCATTGGTGATAACACCATGTTGTTTTCAGGCGTGAAGATCTATTCCGATAACGTGATTGGTAAAAACTGCATCCTTCATGCCGGCACCGTGATCGGCAGCGACGGTTTCCGGTTCAACCAGCAGGATGGTCACAATGTAAAAGTACCCCAGATCGGCAATGTGGTCATCGAGGATGATGTGGAGATGGGCGCCAACTGCGCCATCGACCGCGCCACCTTCGGATCTACGATTATCCGCAAAGGGGTCAAATTTGATAATCAGATTCACATCGCCCATAATGTGGAGGTAGGTGAAAATACCGTCATTGCTGCCGGAACAGGTATTGCAGGGTCGGTAAAGGTGGGAAAGAACTGTATGATCAGCGGTCATGTCTCCATGACCAACCACATTACCATCGCCGACGGTACCATGCTTGGCGGTGCGACCGGCGTTTCGAGAAGCCTTACCAAACCAGGGCAGGCTTATCTTGGCGTGCCGGCCCTGGAGGTGTCAAAGTTCAGGAGATCCATTGCCCTGTTCAGGAACCTGCCCGAACTGGCTGAACGGATCACAAAACTGGAAAAAGAAGCGCAGAAATGAAAAGCTCATCCACTGACAATGATGGACCCTATAAGTAAAACGAAATGAAAAATGCGATCGCAGCTGTTTTATTGCTTCTTTCAGGATTCCTTGGGGCCCAGGTCCCCTTTGAAGGGAACAACCTGAATAAGATTGCAAACATGGAGCGTGATGCCCATGTAGCGAAAATGGTTGGAACAAGGGTTGAAAGTACATCCGGTTATGATGTTCGCTGGTACCGGTGCTGTTGGAATATCAATCCGGCCGTAAAACAGGTCTCCGGTAATGTCACGATACTTTTTAAACCGGTTGCACGTCCGCTCGATTCCCTGGTCCTTGATCTGAACCAGGCACTGCGGGTCGATTCGATCTATTATCACAACCAGGTTATAGCCTGGAATCATCTGTCGGACCTGCTTTCGGTAAAATTCCCTGCAGCTCTTGCCGTGCAGGTGGCCGATTCTGTTACTGTTTTTTACCATGGGGTGCCGCCTGACAATGGGTTTGGATCGTTTGTCCAGAATACACACAGCGGTACGCCCATCATCTGGACCCTTTCAGAGCCTTACGGTGCCAGCGACTGGTGGCCCTGCAAAAACAGCCTGACCGACAAGGCAGATTCCATCGATATCTACATTAAAACCTCCCCGGCTTACAAATCGGCATCCAACGGTACTCTCGTTTCGGCAACACCCGTGGGCAATGATGTCGTTTATCACTGGAAACACAGGTACCCTATAGCCACCTATCTCATTTGCCTTGCCGTTACCAACTATTCGCGTTATACACACCTGGTTCCCTTCGGTCCCGACACACTGAAGGTGATCAACTATGTCTATCCCGAGGATTCTGCCGCAGCATTTGCCCAGACCGCTGCCATTGTTCCCATGATCCAGCTGTACGATACCTTGTTTGGAATTTATCCCTTTCAGAATGAAAAATATGGTCATGCCGAATTCGGATGGGGGGGAGGCATGGAACATCAAACCATGACCTTCGTGGTTTCATTCGGGTATGAACTGATAGCACATGAACTTGGCCACCAGTGGTTCGGTGACAAGGTCACCTGCGGAAGCTGGAGCGATATCTGGCTCAACGAGGGGTTTGCCACATATCTTTCGGGACTTTGCTATGAACACCTGTCGCCCATCTGGTGGAAACGGTTCAGGCAGGTTAGAGTTCAGAGTGTTGTTGCCCAGCCGGGCGGATCGGTATTCTGCACCGATACCACCAGCGTGGGCCGGATCTTCGACAGCAGGCTCTCCTATGCCAAAGGCGCGCTGATCCTTCACCAACTCAGGTGGCTCATGGGCGACTCTCTGTTTTATGCGGCGCTGAGAAGTTACCTGGCCGATGCGGCCCTTTCTTACGGATTTGCAAGGACGGCCGACCTGAAGTCGCATCTCGAAGCTGCCTATGGTCACGACCTGGCCTGGTATTTCAACGACTGGTACACAGGTGAAGGATATCCATCCTATCACATCGACTGGGCGCAGTCGGGAAATGCCGTAACCTACACCGTCAGCCAGACCCAGTCGCATCCCTCCGTAACCTTTTTCCCGATGTCCATCCCGGTACAGTTTAAAAATGCCACCCGCGATACCCTGATCAGGGTGTTCAACAGCTTTTCGGGACAGACCTTCACCGCCACTATCCCTTTTGCCGTCGATTCGGTCATTTTTGATCCCGACTACCAGCTCATCTCGGGGAATAATACCGTGGGCGCGGTTGCCGAACATGACTGGCACCGGAATCTGCAGATATATCCAAACCCGGCAGGGAATGCGATAACCGTCTCCATTGAAGAGGCTAAGACCGGGATTGCGTTCAGTATTTTCAGTGCCGACGGGAGAAGGGTTAAAACCGGGCATCTCAACGGAAAAGAGAATAAAATCAGCATCAGGGAGTTGCCCGATGGCGTGTATTCCATCCTCCTCTTTTTTGAAAAACAGTCGACCTCCCGGATCTTTATCAAACGACGTTGACCTGTCTTACCGGCGGGGGGCAGGTTCCCGGTCCGCGCCGGTTCATATTCTTCAAATAGTTATCCACTATGTCATATTCTGGCGGGGGTAATGTTTACTTTTGTCTCAATTCATAATCCTTTCAATGAGATCCATTTCCAAATCAGGTTTTATCCGTGGTATAAAATGCCCGAAATCGCTATACCTTCATTACAACCAACCCGAAGACCGGGATGAACCTGACGAAGCGAGACAAAATCTGCTCAACAGCGGTCACGACGTGGGGCGCCTGGCCCAGCAGCTTTTTCCGGGAGGAATTGACGCCAGCCGCGGCTTACCTGCCAGTTACACCGAAAATATTGCTTTTACGGCTGAACTGATCCGTGATGGCTGCCCGGTGATATATGAGGCGGCCTTTGGCGATGGCGAAACGCTTTGTTACCTGGATATCCTGGTAAGGGAGGGGGATGAGTGGCAGGCATATGAGGTAAAGGCCTCCACGCGTGTGAAGGAGTATCATCTCCAGGATGCTGCATTCCAGTATTTTGTCATGAAAAGGTCGGGGGTGTCGCTTAAGTGTTTTTCAATGATCCACCTGAATAGCGGTTATATCCGCCAGGGAGAGCTGGATTTGTCGTCACTTTTCGATATCGAGCCTGTTACCCGAACTATCCTCAGGAGGCAGGCGGAAATTGCTGAAAACCTGGCCTCTCTGCAGCAGATGCTGGCAGTGGGAATGGTGCCCGGCATTACGATGGGTCAACAATGTTACCGGTCGTATCCGTGTGATTTTATTGAATTCTGCATGAAGGACCATATCCCGGCTACGCCGCCGGCCGACCCCTTCCCGGATAACCGGAACCAGGATGAACTGGATGCCTTCCGGCATAAACTAGAATACCCCTTGTATTTCATGGATTTCGAGACATTTATGCCTGCCGTACCGCTGTATGAAAATACACGGCCCTACCAGAAGCTCCCCTTCCAGTATTCGCTGCACGTGCTCGATACCCCCGACGGAACCCTTCGCCATTATGAGTTCCTGAGTAATCCCCCCGAAGATCCGCGCCGGGCATTTATCGTTTCGCTCCTTGGCAGGCTGGGCAACAGGGGCAGCATCCTGGTCTGGAACCAGAGTTTTGAAAAGACCATCCTCCGGGAACTGGGCAGGGATTTCCCTGAACATCAGCCGGGAATTTTTCCTCTTTTCGGAAGAGTTGCCGACCTGATGGTCCCCTTTCGCAGGAAACATCTCTATACAACGGAGATGAACGGAAGCCATTCGCTGAAAGCGGTGCTGCCCGCCATCGTTCCGGAACTTTCCTATGCCAGCCTGGGCATCAGCGACGGGGGCTCAGCCTGCATGGCCTACGAAGCCCTCTTTACTGAACCCGACCCGGAAGTACTGCTTACTATCAGGCAGGACCTGCTTGAATACTGTAAACTGGATACCCTCAGTATGGTGAGGATCCTCGAAAAAATCTGAACCTATGAAGATTATGCATACCTCCGACTGGCACCTTGGAAAACGCCTGGAAGGCTTTTCGCGACTGGAGGAACAGGAGGCTGTCCTGTTGGAAATCTGTGAAATTGCAGACCTGGAAGAGGTTGATGCGGTCGTCATTGCCGGCGACCTGTTCGACACTTTTAATCCCCCGGCAGAGGCTGTCGACTTGTTATACCGTTCTCTCAAAAGACTTGCCAATAATGGCCGCCGCGCCGTTATCGCCATCGCGGGCAACCACGACTCGCCCGAGCGGATCGATGCGCCCGACCCGTTGGCCCGCGAGTGCGGCATCATCTTTGCCGGCAGCCCCGATACTTTGATGAGGCCCTTCTCCCTTGAATCGGGATTGGCACTGACCCGTAGTGACGAAGGTTTTATTGAACTGAACCTTCCGGGGGCAGCGTACCCGCTGCGGTTGTTACTTACCCCCTATGCCAATGAACTCAGGCTGAAGACATGCCTGGGAGTGACGGATACCGGTGATGAACTGAGAAATGTACTGGGCAGCCGCTGGCGTGATCTCGCCGGAAAATATTGCGATGCCGGCGGGGTGAATCTCCTTGTTGCCCACCTCCTATTTGCCCCTGATGCCGGGTCGCTCCCCGAGGAGCCGGAGGAGGAGCGACGCATCAATTACGTCGGGGGGGCACCGGCGATCTTTACAGGTAACCTGCCGGCCGGAATCGGTTACGTCGCCCTGGGGCACCTTCACCGCCGCCAGGCGGTCGCCATGCAGCCCTTCCCGGTCGTCTATTCGGGCAGCCCGCTGGCATACAGCTTCAGTGAAGCGGACCAAGATAAATTCGTGGTCATCGCCGAAGCCAGTGCCGGAGAACCGGTCAATACCCGTAATATCCTGCTGACACAGGGCCGCCGGCTTGTCAGGATGCGGTTCGGGGATATTGGCGAAGCAGTGGAGTGGCTCACCGCAAACCAGGATGTATTTGTGGAACTTACCATCGTTTCTGATCAATACCTGGCCGCCGTCGACAGGAAACGACTGCTCGATGCCCATCCCGCCATTGTCACCATCATTCCCGAATCGCGTGCAAAAGCGGGGGAACTTACCGAAAGTGGCCGTGTGATAGATCTTACCAAAGGGACGGAAGAGCTCTTCATCGATTTCTTCCAATATAAAAAAGGACAGGAACCCGGCAGGGAGATCATGGAAATTTTCAGGGAGGTTATTGCAGAGGAGGGACAGGCATGATACCCTTAAAATTAACCATTGAGGGGCTCTATTCTTACAGGGCCAGCCAAACCATCGATTTCAGCAATCTTACCCGATCGGGGCTTTTTGGTATTTTTGGCGGCGTGGGAAGCGGGAAATCCTCTATCCTGGAAGCTATCTCATTTGCCCTCTACGGTGAATCAGAGCGGCTGAATTCGCGCGACAAGCGTAGTTATAATATGATGAACCTGAAATCGGCAAAACTGCTGATCGACTTCGAGTTCAAATCACAGGATGACACCCGGTACCGCTTTGTAGTCACGGGAAGCAGAAACAAAAAAAGGTTTGAGGAGGTGGGAACCTTCGACCGGCGGGCCTTCCGGTTTGTGAAGGAGGGCTGGATCCCCATTTCTACCGACGAAATTGAAACCATCACCGGCTTGAACTACCCGAATTTTCGCCGTACGATCATCATTCCCCAGGGCAAATTCCAGGAGTTCCTGCAGTTGAATTCATCCGACCGTACCACCATGCTGAAGGAGTTGTTCAACCTGTCACGGTATGAACTTTCCGATAAAATTGGCAGGATGGAGGCTGAAAACGATTCAGCCGTCCAGTTGCTGACCGGTGAAATGCAGGGGGTGGGGGAGATCAGCCAGGAAACCATCAGCGGATTGGAGAACAAACGAGTCTTGTTGCTGGAAGAAAAAACCAGGGTAGCATCGGATCTCGGCCAACATGAAAGGCTCGTCCAGGAGGCGGAAAATCTTAAAAAACTTTCGAACGAACTTATCACAAGGAAGAGCCGCCAGGCAGAGCTGATGAGGTCAAGGGATGCCATGCAGGAGCTGGAGAACCAGCTCGCCGAGTTTGAACTCTGTTCACGGTTGTTCCGGGCTGACGTGGACTTGCTTGAAATGTCGGACCTTAAATTTAGGAATACTTCAGCTGAACTGGCGGTTGAAAAGGAACAACTGGCTGATATGCAGAAAAAATCACAGCTAGTCCGGGAAAATTATGATGAACTGAAAAAGAAGTTTGATACCAGGGATGTGTTATTGCGTGAATCGGACGAATGGGCGAAACTGGCGGAGATCAAGGCAAACAGGGCCATACAGGATGTGTTGGTTCAGAAGGGGGAGAGTAGCCGTTCGGCATTGAAAGAGATACAGCAGCGAATCCAGGCCTCCAGGGAAATCCAATCGGTGAAGGTACTTGAACTGGCCTCGCTGAAGGAAAAACTTCCTGATTACAAGATGCTTGCTGATATCCAGGGGTGGTTTGCCGAGTCACACAGACTGGAAAGGACAGTGACCGAAAATCAGAGGAAAACCACCGATCTGAAGGCCACGCTGGCTACGCTTAATAACCAGGCAATTGCTGAAATTACTCGTTCTGCGCTGTTCAACAGGGTGCCTTTGGAGGCTGACATTCCCGGTTTTATCCAGGAGGCTGAGCTTCTGGCAACCGCCTGTGAAACCAGGATCGGGGAATGGGATGAACAAATTTCAGGATTGGAGATCAGGAAAAAGCTGGAGGATTACGCTGCCGGACTTCACGATGGAAAGCCATGCCCATTGTGCGGTTCCGATGATCACCCCCATAAACTCAACCCCTCCGGCGTTACCAGTGGACTGGAGCAGGCCAGGAGTGGCAGGAAGAAGGATTCCGGCGAGTTGAAAAAGTGCAGTGAACTGGTGAAGTTCCTGTCACCAAACCTCACCCGGCAGGAATCGGTGAAGCAGCAGCTCCGCGATCTGGCAGATGCACTGGAGGATCTGCGGCTGGAAAAATTGCGACATCAGGCTGCCTTTACCTGGGCAGGCTTTGACAAGGACCGTGAAGAGGAGGTGGTTGCCTCGGTCTCGATGTATGAACAGGTTTCTGCAAAAATCACTGCGGCAGAGCAACAACTGAAAATGAGATCGGATGAAAGCGAACGGGATGCAGTGCGGGTTGAAAAACAGCAGCTGGAACTGAACCGTCTCACGCAGGAGATCACTACGGTTGCAACCAAGATACAGATGCTGACCGGGCAGATCACCCTGGTCAATCCTGAAGCGCAGGGAGAACTCTCTTCTGCCCGGCTTCTTGAAAAATCGAAAGAGGCCATAAAACAGCATACCCTGATCACTGAAAAATTCACCGCTGCCGGGAATGAGCTGAACCTGCTCAATGGTTCAATTTCAGAGGTTACCGGCAGGATCGGCGAAAAGGAGAAAAACCAGGTTGAACTGCAGTCCCAGATTGAGCATGCCAGGTTTGCAATCGAAAAAAAATTAAAGGAAAACGGGGCGCGAAGCCTTTCACAAGTCATGGTTGTTCTTCAGAGCGAAATGGATGTGGAACCGGTCAGGAAAAGGCTGGAGGCTTATCGTCAGGAGGTGGCTGCCGGTGAAAAATTCCTGAAGGAGGTGGAAACACAGATGGCCGGCCGCATCTATGATGAGGAGGCACACCTTTTAATCATCCGGGAAACCGGCCGGCTGAAGCTTCGGCTCGATACCCTGAACCTGGAACTTGGAGGACTTGAATCCACCATCACGGCCATGAAGGTAAAAGTGTTGAAATATGCCGCCTTGAAAAAGGAGTTGGACAAAGCGGAACGCAGAGGAAAGGAGATCAACGAGTTGAAAAATCTTTTCCGCGGCAGCGGTTTTGTCAATTATATTTCAACCGTCTATCTTGAAAACCTGTGTAAGGCAGCCAACGAGCGGTTTGGCAGGCTGACGCGACAAAAACTGGGGCTTGAGCTTGCTGAGGACAACAGTTTCCAGGTACGTGATTATATGAATGAGGGGCACTTACGCAATGTCAAGACCCTTTCGGGGGGGCAGACATTCCAGGCCTCGCTTTCCCTGGCGCTCTCGTTGGCCGATAGCATTCACAAACTGGCCGGATCTTCCGAAAACTTTTTCTTCCTTGATGAGGGATTTGGCACCCTTGACAAGGAGACCCTGGAGGTTGCCTTTGAAACCCTGAAATCACTTTCAAAGGAGAACAGGATCGTTGGCGTCATTTCTCACGTAGAGGAGATGCAGACTGAGATCGAGACCTACCTGAAGGTTACCAATGATGAGAACCATGGTAGCGTGGTGAAGGGGAGCTGGGAGTCGTGACCAGCGTGACGACCTGCTCCTATCGTAACAGGATAACCGACCCGATTGTCTTGTTGTTCCCGGTCCCGGTTTCCGATCCTGTCCAGGGTGATTCGTCAATGAACCGTGCTTCAATTTTCCACATATAATTTCCCTGTGGCATCGGCTGGCCGTTAAAGGTCCCGTCCCAACCTTCAACCGGCGCTCCCTTGTCGTCAATCAGCGACGATTCCCACATCAGGTGGCCGCCCATATCGAATACCATAGCATGATATTCCTTCAGGTTGACACCCACTGGCTGAAACAATCTGACAGTCAGTTTTTCATTTGAAGGCGAAAATGCATTAGGCACATAGAGTCCCTTGAAAAACAACCTGTACTCGTAATAATTGGTGTCGGCACAGTCGAACTGGTTCAGGGAGATCAGCCTGATGACATAGGTTCCGTCATCGGTAAATACAGCAACAGGGTTTTTATCAGTCGAAAAGGTGCCATTTCCGAAATTCCACATACAACTGTCGGCGCCGGCAGATAAATTTTCCATTTTGACGGTGCCCTGCCGGCCATTGAAATTATCGGTAACCGTAAAGGAACTGACAGGCCTTATATGGATATTTACTAATGAATCTATGGTATCAATGCATCCGGCCCGGTCTTTGATGATCATCCTGATGGAGAATTGTCCGGCCAGATCATACTTATGTTCAGCATTCTGTTCATGGGAGGAATCCGCGACAGACTTCGGGTCGCCGAAAAACCAGCGCCATGCCGAAAGGGTCGTGTCGGCCTGGATGGACTGATCAAAGAAAAAAGTAGGTGTTCCCTGGCATGCAGCCGAGTTCGAATACCTTGCCGCAGGCAGCCCATAAACGCGGGTAGGCTTTTCAAGTGAATCTTTACAGCCATATTTATTCATTACGACAAGGGTCACCGGGTATATGCCGGCAGTATCGAACAGGTGACCGGGGTTTTGCAGGTGTGAGGTATCACCGGGTTTCGGGCTAAAAGTCCAGTCCCACCTGATATTCTTTTCTCCCCATGTTTTTGAGGTATCCCTGAAAACGGCATTTTCATGCAAACAGGACGGGACATTTGAAAAGAGAGGCAGCGGTGTCGAGTGAATCGTTACGGTTGCTGAACTTTGATCGGTTATTGTTTTTACACCTGCCTGGGTCTGCACTTCAAGATTCACCTGATAATGGCCACTGTCGGCAAAAGTGTGGTAAATCGGTGAGCCATGAGTGAAGTAGGTTGTATCCGGTGTCCCATCTCCCCACATCCACCGCCATTTTTTGATAATGCTGCCGGGCATTGAACTGTCGGAAAAGGCAATCCTGTTCCTGGCGCAAAGCGTATCTTTATAGGAGTAGATGGCTTTAATGCAACCAGTATGATGAACGTTGTCCGTTATACTGTCGACACATCCTTTCTGATTGATCATAACCAGGGTCACCGGATAGATCCCTGCCGTGTTGAAAAGGTGTTCTGTGCCTCCGGGTCCCGGAGCAGGAATTGTCAGCGGGGGCTTCCCGTCACCCCATTTCCATGTCCAGCTTACAACGCTGCCGGAACCGTAATTCTGCGTTGAATCCCTGAATTGAACCGTACTGTCGCAAAGCACCGATAGGTAGGTGAAAAGGGGTTCCGGGGAGGCGTAAACCACGACATTCCTGTAAACAATGTCGGGGCATTTATCCGAATCATATGAACGCATTTTGACCGGAAAGCTGCCAGGCACCGAAAATATATGCGCCGGCTGGTATAGGGATGAAGTATTGTTTATACCCGACATGGGATCTCCGAAATCCCATGATACAGAATAGAGAGAATCACCGGGTGTCTGGTTCTCAGGATAAAAATGGGTTTTATAACCCTGGCAAACAGTATCAAAGGTAAAGTTGAACCGGAATCCGGGTTTGATATGGACACTGTCGGCCACGGTATCCTTGCAGCCGTATGTACCGGTAACAACCAGTGAAACAAGGTAGGTGGTATCCGTAACGGGAAAGGTGAAGGAGGGGGCCGGGATATTCGAAGTATACCCGGGAATGAAAGTCCACTCGCGTTGAATGATTCCTGAACCATTGGAGGTTGACTGATCCTGGAAATCAACTTTCCCCTTTGGACAAAAGAACGGAATATAGGTATAGGCGGCTGCTGGCGCGGGGTGGGAAATTACCGGGATTGTCAGCGAATCAGTACAGTTTGAGGAGGTTGTTACCCGTAATGAAACCTGGAAGGTGCCTGCGCTGGTGTAGACATGGACCGGGTTCTGAATGTTAACGGCAGGCGTTCCATCTCCGAAATCCCACCTCCAGCCCTGAATGGTGCTGTTGTTTACAGTTGACAGATCGGTAAATTGTGTTCCGGCGTTGATGCAGGCGGCTCCGTACTGGAACATGGCCTGCGGGCTGGGATTCACCATCGCATACAGGGAAGTATCCCTTACGCATTGATCAGAGTTGGTTACCTGGAGCGTGACGGAATAGATACCGGACAAATTGTACGTATGGGTGGGATTCTGAATCGTCGAATGATTATTGGAGCCACTGGCGGGATCGCCGAAATGCCAGTCCCAAGCAATAATCGTCCCTGCCGGGGTTGTTGAAAGATCGGTAAACTGGGCCGGGACATTCGTACAGGTCGTATCAGCCGAGAAAAGGGCTACCGGCGCCGGTTTTACCGTGACTACCCTGGGAGGAACAAGGCTGTCGAAGCACCCGTCGGCGTTGGTTACCCTGAATTTCACGGTAAAGGGGCCGCCAGTGGTAAATGCATGTGTCGGATTCTGGAATGTTGAAATATTACCGGAACCTGAAGCAGGATCTCCGAAATCCCAGTTCCATCCTGTGATCGGAGCTCCCCCGTTTGATTGTGACTGGTCGGTGAACTGAAGCAGCGCCCCTGCACAGGCGATCGGGCCTGCAAGGAAATCAGCTGCCGGGTTGTTGAGGATTTGCAGGGAACCCGGTTTGGAATCGCGGCAATTGAAGGAGGTGGTGACGGTAAGCGATACCATGAAGGTGCCTCCTCCCGGGAATATATGGGTAACATCAGGGTTTGCGGGAAAGACAAGATCTACCAGGGGTGTCCCATCCCCGAAATCCCATTCCCATTCCTTGATATAACCATCCGGGGTTGAGGAGAGGTCATGGAAATGTACCGAATCAGCGGCACAGCCTGAAGAGGAATAACTAAACAGCGGCAGGGGCTTTGATAGTACCTTCACCTGGTGCAGGGTATCGCGGTAACAACCCGTTGAATTGGAGATGGTCTGGCTAACAGAGAAGGTGCCAGCCGTGGCATAAAGATGAACAGGGCTCACGGATGTTGAGGTGTGCCCATCGCCAAAATCCCAGAAGTAACTTACCATGGTCGTTCCCGGGGAGGTGGATGACAGGTCGGTAAAGGTGGTGATGCCTCCCTGGCAGGCGGTATCGGCTTTAAAATCGGCAACCGGACGTTCATTGACCGCGATAAATTTGTCGACAGTATCTTTACAGCCATTGGCATTGGCGATGATCAGCTTGATATCATAGGCGGGATGGGGAGGGCTGGCCTGCGTGAACTGGTGCGTCGGATTCTGGATGGTGGCCAGGTTCGTGCCCGAGGTGGGATCGCCAAAGGTCCATCTCCAGCTCTCGATGTTTCCGCCGCCATTGGCCTGTGAGAGATCTGTAAACTGAACCGGCTGGTTGTCGCAAACGATGCTCGCATAAGAGAAATCAACAATAGGCGATGGGACGCTGGTTACCGTTTTGGTGATGGTTTCGCTGCATCCCCCGAAGGTGGTAACCGTGAGGGTTACCAGGTGCGAGGTGGCATTGCCGGTAAAGGTATGCGAAATGTCGGGGAAGGCCGGGAAGGTGATAACAGGGATCGTGGTGCCGTCGCCGAAATCCCATTGCCAGCTCTGGATTGCAGAGGATGAGCCTGCGGGAACGCTTGATTCATTATGGTAGCTCACTGGCTGACCGACACAGCTTGCCGGGGAATAGGAAAAATCGGCCGTGGGCGCAGGGCTTACCTGCACCGGCTTCGTTGCCGCGTGGATACAGCCGTTCGAATTGGTTATCGTGAGGGTTGCCCCAAAAGTGCCGTCCGAAGGATAGGTGTGCTGGGGCGACTGGGTTGTTGAGCCGCTGCCATCGCCAAAATCCCACAGATAGGAAATCACCGAAGGTGCGTTGGAGATCGAGTTGTCGGTAAAGGTAACAGGGCTGCCTTCACACCCGGCGGAATGGGTAAAATCAGCAACGGGCAGCTGGTTGATGGTGATAGGACTGACAAGCGTATCCCTGCAGCCGTTCATGTTTACGACAACCAGCTGAACAATAAACGGGCCATGTGCTGAGAACTGATGCACTGGATTCTGCAGGTAGGAGCTGTTCCCGGTCCCCGTGACCGGATCCCCGAAACTCCACAGCCAGCTGAGAATGGCAGTGCCTCCGTTGAGCTGTGAGAGGTCGGTGAACGCTACCGGCAGGGTTTCACAGGTGGTGTAGGAATGGTTGAAACCTGCAATCGGAGAGGGTTCACTAAGGACAAGCTGCCGGGTTGAATCGACGCATCCCGAAGTTGTGAATACCTTCAGGGAGACCAGGTGGGATGCGGCATTGCCTGCAAATATATGGGTTATATCCGGGTTTGCTGGGAAACTGACTGTCACCGGGACCGACCCATCCCCGAAATCCCAGATCCATGTGCCGATGTAGGAAGAAAACCCTGCCGCTACGACTGACTGGTCAGTAAAAAGAACAGGATCGCCGGTACAACTCCCGGGAGAAAAGGTAAATCCTGCAAGGGGTTTCGGAAAAACGGCGACCTGCCTTGTGAATGTGTTGATACAACCATTGGCGTTGATTACGTTGAGTGTCACATCATATACACCCTCTGAGATAAACGAGTGTACCGGGTTCTGCAGGGCGGAGGTGGCGCCGTCGCCAAAGTTCCAACCATAGGATACAATCGATGCCGCATTTGGGACCGAAATGTCTGTGAATAGTGTCGGGCTGCCAGCACATGGCTGGGAATTCGTAAAAAGGGACTGGGGCGACGGACTGATGTTCACTGGCAGCGCCTTCGTACCGATGCATCCATTGACATTCGTCACAGTCAGGGTAACAAGGAACGGGCCCGGACCCGTAAAAGCATGTACCGGGTTTTGCCCGGTGGAGGTGTTGTTTGCCCCCGACAGGGGATCGCCGAAATTCCACTCCCTGCTTTGAATACCAGCGCCGCCATTGGTTTGGGACAAGTCGGTAAAGGTTACCTCCTGCCCTGTACAGGCGGCTCCCGAAAAGCTGAAAGCTGCAGAGGGCGAGGAAATGCCGGTTACGGTCCTGGTCAGCGAATCGGTGCAGCCTTCCGTAGTTGTTACGATTAGTTTGACCTCATGAACTGTTGCCGGACCGTTGAAAATGTGGGTGATATCCGGTGGGGCGGGGTAATGAATGGTCACCTGTGGAGTGCCATCACCAAAGTCCCATACCCATTGGTTAATGTATTCTGAAAACCCGGAGGGCATCCCCGAAAGATCGGTAAAGGTAACAGGGGCCCCTGTGCAACTGGCTGCAGTGAAATGGAAATCGGCTACAGGCCTGGGATAAACGGTTACCTGTTTCGAAACTGTCGCCATACAGCCATTTATATTGATGATGGTGAGCACGGTGCTGTAAACTCCGCTGGAAAGGTAAGTATGCCCGGGCGATTGCAGGGAGGAGGTTCCCCCGTCGCCAAAGATCCAGTGGTAGGAAGTAATCGCCGCGGCATTGGGCAGGGAGTTGTCGGTAAACCAGGTTTCCGACCCGGTACACGCTTCAGTGGCGGTAAAATCGGCCACAGGAGCGGGATTGACGGTAACGGTCATTGAAACGGTATGGCTGCAGCCGCTGGCATTGGTGACGGTAAGTTTCACACTGTAGGGGCCCGGTATGGTAAAGATATGGGAGGGGGAGGGGGAGGCGGAGTAGTTGTTTTGCCCCGAAGACGGATCGCCAAAATCCCATGACCACCCTGTAATGGCAGCTCCGCCGTTGGGTTGCGAGAGATCCATGAAACCGACCGGCTGGTTTGCGCAAGTGGCAGTTGCAGGCTGTACTTCAAATGCGGCAACCGGCGAAGGGATGAGGTTAACGATATGGGTAACGGAGTCTCTGCAACCAGAAGAGGAGGTGACCGTAAGTTTTACTGTAAATGTTAAGGTACCCGCAGGAAAGATATGGGTAAGATCAGGGGATGCAGGAAGCAGGATGGTCGTGTCGGTTCCGTCGCCCCAATTCCAACTCCAAATGCTGATATAACCCGGAAATCCTGAAGGCATGGCCGACTGATTGTTAAACTGAACCGGCATGCCGGCACAAGTAGACGCATTAAAACTGAAGGAAGTCAATGGCGCAGGCATGATATCCACTGTTTTGGAAAGACTGCCGGAACAGCCATGAATATCGGTGACGGTCAGGGTTACCGGATAGGCACCTGCCGTTGTATAAATATGGGATGCGCCCGACGGGTTGGCCGAATGGCCCGAGCCATCGCCAAAATTCCAGTCCCAGGTACCGATACTGGCAGGGTTCATCACGGTAGGGTCTGCAAAAAAAACAGCCTCCTGGTTCCGGCACACATTGTTGGTAAATGTAAAATCCACCGGGACGGGTGGAAATACGGAAACATCCTTCCCGGTAAGATCCATGCAGTTATAGTTGTTGTCGGTAACCCGCAGGGTAACATGATACACGGATCCCGCGCTGCTGAACTGGTGCGAAGGGTTCTGGAGGCCGGAACCATTGCTGATTCCTGATGCCGGGTCGCCAAAATCCCAAGCCCATTGGATGATATTTCCCGAGGCGGCGGCGGAGAGATCTGTAAAAAATACAGGCTGGTTTGCGCAGGCGGTTGAATCGGGGTAAAGGAGATTGTTGGAATAGATAAACCCTGCATTTGGCATGGGTAGAGTGGTTACCAGGATGCTGTAAGACAAGGTGTAATTGTAGTTGTAGGTGACCGTCCGGGTAACCGACCAGGTACCTGTGGCTGCATAATGATGGTTCGCGAAGACGGGGAAGACTGCCGGGGGCAGAAAGGTCTCCAGGGTGCCATCCCCGTAATCCCAAACTTCTTTGATGATGTCGCCCCCCGGAATTAAGGGAATAAAATGCAGGGTGTCAGCTACGCAGATAACAGGTGAGAGGGTTGTAAAATAGGGATTTTGAATTACCGGGCTGACGTTGGCCACCAATCCAAAAGAGGTTGAAAAACACAGGATTAACACGGATACCGTTAGGCTGAAAATATTGATCCTGCGTGTAATATGCTTCACTTCATCTCCATTGGAAAACAGGGCTAAATTAGGAAAAAAAAGAGAATAAGGAGGCCTAATCATTAAAAGTCCTTTACACACCTGACCGGGAATGCATTTGATCGCAGCGAATTATAGGTGGATACACTTTGATTATAGCTGTTCAGACCGCGGACGACAACCCTGGGATCAACATCGGTTGTAGCCGTCCAGTACATCGTTCCCTTCAGGGCACCGCTGGTGAAATCCCACTGGTTATTCTGGTAAAAGAGGCCCAGAAGCACAGCATTAAAGCCCAATACCGGGTTCGGGTCCTTCAGGCTGCCTCCTGCAATGCCATTGCCGGCTGCTACCTGTGAGTCGATCATTCCTTGCCATTCCTGCGTCGTTGGCACATGCCATTCGGGAGGGCAGAGACCCTGGAGGTAATCACCGCTGGCAGGAATACCATACAGCATCAGTTCATCCCACTGGTATAACCCTCCATAGGAGGTACAATTCAAATCGGAGGTGCTGCAGTATTTCTCGGCAATACAGTTGTCGGTCTGTGGCTGGTTATCGGGGATAAGTTTGCTGCCGTAATCAAGGTTTTCGATCATCCAGCAGCGCCCGCCCATGAGGGCTGCATGATAAACCCTGCTGTTCCTGGAGTCGGTAAAGGTATAGGGACATGAAGGTAAAAAGCTGCCCTGCAGTACTGTCAGGGAGACCGGAAGTGAGAAATTACTGCAGGTATGAATATTGGTGTACTGGTAGGTTATCTGGTGCACCACGGGCATCAGCGCGGAGGGTGTCAATAGTCCGCCGGGTAAAACAGTGCCGTCGATAAAGTATTGTCCCCCGGGTGGTAGTCCCCCTTTTAGATAAAATGGCCTTGCAGAGGTCGTTGTTTTGGCGTCGTTGCAGGAGGTGAGCGAGACAACAGGAAGAGCATGCAAATTGATGGCAAACGCCGGGGAGGCTGGCCCGCTGCCACATCCTGTTTTATTTCCTTTAACATATAAACTGCCGCTGGTGGCGGTAAGATCAAAGGCAAGATCGGCGTTTGTACCGTTGTTGGTAAGGGTTACGCCTGCTGCCGGGGTGTACCACCAGGTATAACTGTCGGAATTTGTTATGGTACCCACCGAATAACTCCTGCTCCATGTATTGCAAACGTCTGCCGGTCCGCTGATCGGGCCAGCCGCAAGCGGAAAGGTGATCAGAGTTACCCGGAATGCCGGCGCTGATGCAGGGCAATTTACACCGCCGGAATAGGCTATGGTTTCAACCACAGAGATCGAAACAGGATTTATATTGCCCCAGGTTACGGTAATACTGGTCCCAGTGCCCGTGGCAGGAATCCCGCCTGTGACGGTCCATGCATAGGAGTGGCCGTTCTGGGGGCTGCCCACGGTGTAGGTTTCCGTGCTTAACCCGCAGGGATTGTGATTCCCGGTGATCACAGGCGTAGGGTTGGGATTAATGGTCACATTGTATGGCTGGGTGGTGGCCGAACAATTGGTTGAAAGCGATTGGTCAACATCCTCTACCTGCACGGTTCCCGTGGGACCGGCACCCCAGTTCACGGTAATGGCGCTGGTATGATTGCCCGTGAACCCTGATGCCCCGGTAACGGTCCAAAGATAATCGTGGTTTGCAGCGTTGGGGGTACTGTAGACAGCGCCGGCAGAATTGGCGCAAACTGACGGGGGCCCTGTAATAACGGGAGTTGGTAAAGGATTGATATGGATCCTGTATACCTTTTTATCTCCTGGACAGGCATTGGCCGCCTGGAGTAAAGGTGTGATGCTGTCATCCACATACTGCGGAACGCCGGTATTGTTGATGATGGTTTGTACCGGGATCGTCAGGGAACCTGTCGCAGAGGCCGTATATCCCGAAAGAAGCGGACTCGAAGGATAAGCCGTCCAGTTAAAGTTGACCACCGAGGGGGGGCCTGGTAACGGAACGAGGTAGACAGCGGTTGATGGGGACCCGGAACATACCGACTGGCTCAGCACACTGTTGGCAAGGGTTGGTTTAGGCAGCACCACAACTCTGTAAATCGTTCCGTTGCTGATGCAGGTGTTGTTATGGGTATGGATCAGGTACTCCACTGTATCGGGTAACAAGCCAGAATTGAACAGGGTGTCGTTCAGAAAAGCTGTGGGAACAAGGTTATCGTGATAGCCTGTCGTGGTGGCAGAATATTGGGGGGAGGCCGTCCAGGTGAACCCGGTACCTGTTACATTTGAGGTGAGAGTGAGGTTTATGTGATCGCCGCTGCAGATGGTTTTTATCAACGGGATGTTGGTAAGCAATGCCAGCGTATCAATGGTAATGCTTTTAACGATGGTATCGGTACATCCTTCGGTTGAATGGGCAATCATGGTGACATTGAAGGTGCCCGGATTTGGAAAGATATGCGTTGTGTTCGGCAGCGAGGTAGTGGTTGCTGAGGTGCCGTCGCCCCAGCTCCAGTCCCTGCTGATAACCTGGTTCTGGTTCACCGTTGAAATATCGTGGAACTGGCTGGTGTACCCGGGACAATTGGGAGTGTAGGTAAAGTTGGCATTCACGACAGTATAGGTAAGGGTAATCGTGAGTGTTACCGAACAGCTGTTAAAGGCCGTAAGGGTGCAGCTGTAGGTTTCACCCGTCAGGGGGTGGGGCACCGTGATCGATTCGGTTGTGTCGCCGTTACTCCAAAGGTAGTGTGCGAACCCCGGGGGGGCCGTAAGGGTGGCGGAAGTATCGCCCTGGCACATGGCAGTCTGGAGGATCAGCGAACTGCAATAGGCTGAAACAAAGGCATACCCGCGATGTGATCCGGAAGCGATACAGCAACCCTTGGCGATAAAGGCAAGGGTGATATGCCGCCCGGCATAGGGGGTCAGGTCCATTCCTACCGTGGTCCACGGCCTGGCATACCTGTCCCTGCCATAGGTGTTGCAAAAGGTCCAGCCCGGTGGGGGCGCATTGGGGACGGCAGGTGCCGTGATGGAATAATAACCGCAAACAGGGTCAAGGGTCACACCAACGCTGTCGCGGATCACCACCTGGAAACTGGGCTGCTGGTTCGTGCTATGGTTGGGCGATTCCAGAACCACTGCGTAACGATAAACAAACAGGTAGTTCGAGTCGTTGACAAAAATATCGTAATGTAGTTCAGCCCCATGACGCCCGGTCGAGGTATCGCCCAGTCGGGCCGAAAAGCTCTCACCGGGAAATACGGTGGGAATTATACCACAACTCCAGTAATCAATATGGCTGGGCGATGTCATGATTTTGTGCAGCGGGGCGGTATAATTCGTCGGGTAGGGTGGCCCGGTAATCATTCCGTTAACCTGGCAGGAATTCAGGGGAGGGATTGTCCCGTAGCCGTAGCAACCGGTCCAGCCATTCCAGTTGCCGTTGCTGAAGTTTGAATTCGGACAGGAGGTATTCAGGTTTCCCGTCACCGGGTCGTACATCTGAATGCCCTTGCCCTGGTTGCTTTTGACCTTGAAATTTTCGGGTAACAACTGCGGACCCAGTTTAAATGCGCTCTTTAAAGGTTGTGCGTAGGAACCGGCGGCAGCAAACAACATAATCAGGACCAAAAGGAGGAGAAAAAAAGAGCGGTTAAATGCCGACTCCTTTCCCCGCTTGATATTGAATTGGTTTTTGCAGCTATTCATAAACCCTTCCAATTGTAACGCAACCGGACAGTAAAGATATAAAAAAAAGTAATTAAAATCCATACCCTGAATGGGGTGTCGCGAGAAAAAAAAACTGGCATTCCCTGGGATCATCCCTTATAGGTTCGCCAGCACCTCGTCTATGCCGGTGAAACCGTCACGCCGGGAGACCAGGGTGCAGAATAACAGGCAATTCGATTTCAGTCCTGACCCTTACCTAAAGGACCAACCACGGGAAATTCCCGGGAATAAGGGCCATCCAACTCAAAAACCTGCTGAACCAGCGCCCCGAAACCGGTTATGTGTACAGCGACAATAACCATACTTTCGAACCCGTCAGGTCGATGGGAATACTCCCCTTCAACTATAAGGCTGAATTTTTAACGAACCGGCCTCAACTTTTTTTACCATGCAATACATATCATATTTTATTTTTCAACCGATCAACTGTACAATTGGGTGACCGGTTGAAGGATAAAAGGGAATGAATTACTTTTTTTATGTTTGGGTAATTGAAGGTAAATTTATATCTTTGAGTTTATTAATTACCGTTTGAAAAATTCAAGGATAATTTGGAATTATCTGATGAAAATTAATTTAACAAAACGAAGATACAAGATTGTTATCTCTGAAGAAAACTATCTTGAAGAGGCGTTTGACAGGTGTCCTTTTTGCGGTTCAGGCTTCGTTAAGTATATAGGAACCATTCATCCATCACCGGATATTAATATCTATACAGATTTTTTGACTGTTATCGGGACAGTGCTTTCTGATCGTCCGTCTACGGATAATAAGACCTTTGCCTGTAATAATTGTCACATCGGGTACTTCAACCCCCAGCCAACAGGAAAATACCTGCAGGCATTCTACAAAAGTTATGACTTGGGAGATAACAGGCGGAAAAAGACGGATCACCTGCGCCTTGCAAATCATATAATAAAAAATCTTGGAAATTTAAGTCCAGGCGAGACAGTCCGGATTCTCGATTTTGGCGGAGGTGACGGGGCTGTTGCAAAATGCCTGGGTAAATGCTTGCTTTCCTCCGGATTTGCTAAAAAAATTGACATTTCGATAGTTGATTTTAATACCATACCCGATAGGAGCGAGAATTCAATTTCTCAAAATTCGTATGAAACCCTCGATCTGATCCCTCCATCCGAAGAATTTGACATTGTTATTGCCAGTGCGGTTTTGTAGCATGTTAAAAATCCTGGACAAATCATCCCGTTGTTATTGGATAAGCTGAAGGAACAGGGAATATTTTTTGCCCGGACACCCTATTCATTTCCCTTTTTCAAATTATTTAAGAAGTTAGGATTGACGTTCGGGATGCCTTACCCTGCTCACTTGTTTGATATGGGCAGCTTTTTTTGGTGCGATGTATTAAAAACCTTGAACCTTACTGCTGATTTCAGGATAAGGAAATCTCAAACTTCACTCGTACACGCCGCATTCAGGAAAAATCCGCTAATCTATGTTTTGTAACATCTCGTCAAGTTGCCATCCTGTTTATTGGGGAAATGGTATCCGTTTTCAGGCGGCTGGGAGGTGTTTATTGAACGGAAAATCTGAATAATCTAAGTAAAACTGAGAAAAGGAATGTCTTCGGAATCTTTTTGTTGACATATGTTAAATTCTTTATATATTTGCCGCAGTTAATGAAACGCTGGCGAGCCCGGAGGTTTGCCTGTTACATTGTAATCGCTTATTTAATTCCCGGGTCTGACCCGGTTTTTTTATATCCTGACCACTTGTTAAAATCTGGTAATCCTGTGAAATCAACCATATTCCTTCTTTTATCCATCTTTAGTTTTGTCTTTTCCTATGGCCAGAAGAATGCGCTTTCCGACCCGCTATTCGGTTCACTGCCCCGGGTGGTAAACCTAAAATCCGGTATGCCCCCCGTCAAAGACCAGGAATTGAGGAATTCCTGTGCCTATTTTGCCGTAACAGCCATGCTGGAGACGGAGATTAAAAGAGTGTATGGCAGGGAGGTGAACCTTTCGGAAGAGTACTTTATCTACCAGGCTACCCATAAGGAGTGTCCCCCGTATGAGCATATCCAGTCGCTGCTGATCGATACCACGAATAAACTCAGGAACAAGATGTGGCAGGATATTTATAGTTACGTCTCAATGCCTGGCGGAGGTATGAACCTCTATACCCCTTATGCAGGCAGGTTCCGGGATGATGATCTTGAGATAAACTGTGCGGTGCTATTGGCCAAGGGCGCCGGGGAATCCTTTGTCGGGGAGGAGCAGTGGCCTTATCATCCCAGTTTCGGCAACCGGAACTACCCGTGTGGGTTCAACCTGGAATTCAATCATAGCCGCGATTTTTGCACCGCCCATTTTCCGCCTCCTGCCCGGGTAAAGGAAAGGTCATTTACCGCCAACTACAGGATTGGCTACTTTAATTTCCCGGGTCTGTTCCACACGGAGGAGAAACCTGTCAGGGAGCTTTATGACATGCTGAAATTCCTTTCTGTTGAAAAGAAGCCCCTTCTCTTCTGGATCAACCTGGATAATGTCAAGTCCGATTCAGTTCTTTATACCAGTATAAGGCTGTACAGGGAGGTTCCTTACTCAATGGATAGCGCTCAAATAGATACAGGCTATAGTGACAGGTATACCAGAAACTTATTCGGGCATAACCTGCTGATTACGGGCTATGACCTCAACCGGCAGGTTTTTTATGTGCGGAACAGTTGGGGGGATAGCTGGGGTGACAAGGGGTACGGCCTTTTACCCATGAATGATATTGTGGACAGCACCTTTCAATATGCCGATCTTGTCTACCCGGAGTCCCTCTTTACCTATATGACGCTGCTGCCCGATACCATTCAAAATCTGCCTGAAAAGCTCGCCGATTCAATAAAACTCAATACATTTGATGCCAGTGTGAAACACGATCCCGATGGCTCCCTCCGGATTTTAGTAAATCTGGATGCGGAAAACCAAGGGTTACATGATATGATCATTCAATCTGTATTCCTGGTCAAAGATACCCTGTTGGAAAATGAGGCTATCAGAATGGCATGGAACGGCGAAACCCTCAACAAACATGTAAAACCGGTGATTATGTTGCCGGAGGACCGGAAGCTGCTGAATGACAGCACCACCTGGAATTCCTGGGTACACCTGGCCGATTCCGTTCCGGTGCGCAAACTGGTCTTTTCCGGCGAAAACCAGCTGGTACTCCATTATCCGCCTGGTTTCACAAATTGCTGGACCCTTCGTGATCTCCTGGCCGATACGAAGAAAAAAGTAGTACTGAAAGTGGCCTGCTATTCTTATGACGACATTCACCAGGCCCGTGATCTGAAGCATTATTTTTTTGAAATTGACAAGGAATCATTGCAGTAATTCAAACCATTTGCTTTTTCAATGAGAAACTGATCCCTTTACAAAAACCGCGGCAAAACCGGCCACACCTTTCTATGAGCGAATGGCCTGCCTTCCAGCAGTCCCGCATTCCTGCAAACCTGCATTCCAGCATTCCTGTAAACCTGCATTCCAGCATTCCTGTAAACCTGCATTCCAGCATTCCTGCATTGCAAAATTAACCAGGACACTACTTTGCATGTTGTAAATCAGGTTAATAGATTGTTTTTTCCTTTCCCTGCCTTTCGCATATCCTGAAAAGATAAAGATCTACAAGGGGTATGCCTTTTTCCTCATGAAGGGCCCGGGATCTGAGGATAGGTGGAAGTTGGAAAAGTGCAGGATATAAGGTGTGGTAAGCATTCTCCTCGCCTCTTCAACCTTTTATTAACCTTGCTGACCTACAGTGCCCAAAAAGGGTTCAATAAGGATTAACCCTGACAGCAGGTACAAAATTACCGAAACTTTAAACGGCAGTCTGATTATGTAAAAATGGCTATTGCTGAAAAAGTCCCTATTGTAGCCATCCTGAATCCGGAAGATACTGAAGAACTTGCGCTCACCCTTGAAGCTAAAAAGAAAAAACTCAAAAGAGAACATTTTGAGCGATTGGGCAAAGGCATGGAACTGACTGAGAAACAAACCCAGGGTGTTGTTTACCGAATGATAAAACACAAACCAATCGCCGTAGAATGGATCAGTAAATCCTTCTTGTCACAGGAAATGAAAGAAGCATATATCAAAATCATAGAAGCAAGGTATAGCCAATTAAAACTTACTGACGGATAGTTTATTCCGACATACTCTTTCACAAGGGCAATTTTAACATTCAATACAGAAGAAGGGCTTGCGAACTTTGAAAATCATTTTCAATACTGCAATTACGGTCAATACCAGGCAATAAAAAAGGAGACCGTTAGGTCTCCCTGGTGATCCCGGCGCGATTCGAACGCGCGACCCACAGCTTAGAAGGCTGTTGCTCTATCCAACTGAGCTACGGGACCAGTGCTGAATAATATTATTCAACGATGATGTCAAATCAGGGCGCAAAGATACGCTTTTTAACAATTTTGCCGCATCCCCCTTGAAAAACCCCTTTTATTTCGTATATTTGCCTTATCCCTATACTGTTGCATAAAACATTATCTCTCTAATGACTGAAACAACCACCGGTATTTTCCTCTCCGCCTCCCTCGCCGGGTATCAGATGCCTGCAACCTCCTCTTGACCTCCGTGTTTTCTCCGAGTTTTCTCCGGTTTCACAATAGTTGCGCAATAGTTTCGTATTCGTTTCGCAATTGCTGTACAATAGTTCCCGATCAGTTCCCGATTATTTACAGGCCACGATAGAACGGTCCTTTTTCAACCCCTCATTTTTATAATAATACTGCTGAACTTTCCCTGATTCCATCAACATTGCCCGGCGATCACCATCTCATCACCAGGGTTTCCATGTTCCGGGATTAAGTTTTTAACAAATTACCTCCGCTATCAAAAGGAAAGCTTAATTTTGTTGGTTGAAGGAAACCAGGTCGGAAACCCGGGAAAAGGGCAGTTTTATTTTGGTGCACATAAATTCACCAATTCCTGCATTTCTGCATTTCTGCATTCCTGCATTTCTGCATTCCTTCATTTACATTGCCTGCATTTAACAACCCGCAAATGAGAGTCCTCAAAGATAAAACAGCCCTGCTTATCATCGACTTCCAGGAAAGGATCTTCCCCGCCATAGGGGAAAATGAAAGCCTCCTGCGCAACGTCCCCATTCTTATAGAAGGGGCAAAGACGCTTGGATTGCCGGTATTCGTTACTGAACAGTATGTAAAGGGTCTCGGTCCTACCATTCCCGAATTTAAAGCGCTACTCGCCGGCATCGAACCCATTGAAAAGGCCTCCTTCAGTTGCTGCGACGAATCACGCTTCATGATGGAGCTGGCCTCGTCGGGAAGGGATCATATCATCGTCGCCGGTATCGAAAGCCATGTCTGTGTGCTGCAAACAGTCATCGACCTGGTCCGGAACGGTTACCACCCCATCGTGGCGCAGGACTGCATCTCATCCCGCAAACCGAACGATAAACTGATGGCCATAGAACGTATGCGTTACGAGGGGGTGATGATCACCACCTATGAAGCGATTTTGTTTGAACTGTTGCGCTACTCGGGAGGGGAGACCTTTAAGGCGATATCGAGGCTGGTTAAATAGAAAAATGCATTTCTGCATTTCTGCATTCATTTAATTCGAGCATTACCATAACAAATGTCGACCGAAGAACCAAATAACGGAGAGAATCCCGAACTGGAATCAGGCAAGCTGAAAGAGACGGTACATCTTTCGCAGATGTACCAGAGCTGGTTCCTGGATTACGCCTCCTATGTGATCCTGGAGCGTGCTGTGCCCGAGATCACCGACGGACTGAAACCTGTTCAGCGGCGTATCCTTCACGCGATGAAGGAGCTCGACGACGGCCGGTACAACAAGGTGGCCAACATCATTGGCCATACCATGAAATACCATCCCCATGGCGATGCCTCTATCGGCGATGCCCTCGTTCAGTTGGGCCAGAAGGACCTGCTGATCGATTGCCAGGGGAACTGGGGCAACATCCTCACGGGCGACAGCGCTGCCGCTCCCCGGTATATCGAAGCCCGCCCATCGAAGTTCGCTCATGAGGTACTCTTCAACGCCAAGACCACCACCTGGCAGCTATCCTACGACGGCCGCAACAGGGAGCCAGTCGCCCTGCCTGCGAAATTCCCGCTGCTACTGGCCCAGGGAGTGGAGGGAATTGCAGTCGGACTCGCCTCCAAGATCCTGCCGCACAATTTCAACGAGCTGATCGATGCCTCCATCCGAATCCTGCAAAAGGAGGATTTTGAACTCTTTCCCGATTTCCTCACTGGGGGCATGGTTGATGTTTCACGGTACAACGACGGTCTCAGGGGCGGAAAGATCCGACTCCGGGCGAAAATCATCCTGGAGGACAAGAAAACCCTTGTCATCCGTGAAATCCCATACGGTACTACCACCGGTTCCATCATCGATTCCATCCTCACGGCCAACGACAAGGGAAAGATCAAGATCCGCAAGATCGACGACAATACCGCCGCCGATGTGGAGATCCTGATCCACCTTTCCCCCGGCGTGTCGCCCGACACCACCATGGATGCCCTCTATGCCTTTACCGAATGTGAAGTCTCCATTTCCCCCAACGCCTGCGTGATCGAAGGCGGAAGACCCCGTTTCATGGGCGTGTCTGAGATCCTCCGGGTGAACACCCAGCGCACGCTCGACCTGCTCAGGCTCGAACTCGACATCCGCCGCCAGGAGTTGCTCGACCAGCTGCATTATATTTCGCTCGAAAAGATATTTATCGAAAACGAGGTGTATGAAGGGATCAAGAAGTGCAAAACCACCGAGGATATCGATGCTGCCATTTTCAGGGGACTGGCACCCTTTGCCCACCTGATCATCCGTACAGTTACGGAGGAAGATGTTCACCGGCTGCGCAAGATCCCCATCGAACGGATCTCGCACTTTAACTCGGCAAAGGCAGATGAGGCGATGGCCGGCGTGAACCTGGAGATGGAGGAGGTCGATAACCACCTGGCTCACCTGATCGATTTTGCCATCGAGTATTTCAGGCAAATCCGCAAAAAATATGGCAAAAACCGCGACCGCCGTGCCGAGATACGCAGCTTTGACAACATCGAAGCAGCCAAGGTCGCTGCTGCCAACGAAAAACTCTATGTCAACCGCGAAGAGGGCTTCGCCGGTACCAGCCTTAAAAAGGATGAATTTGTGTGCGACTGCTCCGACATCGACGACATCATCGCCTTTCGCGACGATGGTACCTTTATCGTGGTAAAGGTCGCCAGCAAGATATTTGTCGGGCAGAACATCATCCACATCGCCGTGTTCAACAAGAACGACAGCCGTACGGTGTACAATCTCATCTACCGCGATGGAAAAAACGGGAAGATCATGGTAAAGCGGTTCAGCGTGGTAGGGGTGACCCGTGACAAGGAATATGCTGCCACCAAGGGAACGCCAGGCTCCAAAGTGCTTTATTTTACCGCCAACCCCAATGGAGAGGCTGAATTGATCCGCGTTGAGCTGAAGCCCAAGCCTCGGCTGAAGAAGATCTCCTTTGATTTCAATTTCGCCGAGATTGCCATCAAGGGCAGGAATTCGATGGGGAACACCCTGACCAAGTTTGCCGTCAGGAAGATCGAACAACGACAGGAGGGGGTGTCAACCCTGGGCTCCCTGAACATCTGGTACGACGAAACTGTCCAGCGGCTCAATACCGACGACCGCGGCGTGCTGCTCGGAGCCTTCTCCGGAACCGACAGGATCATCACCGTGATGCAATCGGGCCAGTATAAGCTGCACTCCTTTGACCTGTCAACCCATTTCGACGAGGATATGATCCTGATCGAAAAGTACGATCCTGAAAAGGTTTATACAGCTGTTTACCAGGAACATGATACCAAACATTACTATATCAAGCGGTTCAGGGCGGAATTGTCGGATAAGAAGGTGGAGTTTGTGGAGGCCCCCGACAAGATGATACTCTTTACCATCGATGCTTACCCTAAACTGGAGCTGGTTTTTGATATGCAGTTTAAAACCAAGGGGACCGAGGTTGAGGAGATCGTGTCCCATGAATTTATCGGTGTAAAGGGACTCAAGGCTAAAGGCAAGCGGCTGGCGCTGCATGCCCTTAAAAAGATCAGCTGGCTCGAACCGCTCCAGATTGACGAACCGCAGGAAGATCAGCAGGAGTCGCACGGTCATGATGCCGGAGGGACCGAAGAAGATGAGGCAATCCTCAACGATGACGGTGATGATGGAGTTGATGACGACATTGACGATATTGACAATGACAATAACGGCAGTGACGAAGATCCGGCCGGTGATGATGATCAGGCGGTTGATGATTTGGAGGAGGATGTTCCTGGAACTGACGCAGAAGCCGCCTCCGGGCTCAGGTTCAGACTTGATTCTGTTGAAAGTGCCGGTCCGGTCCAGGACAATGAGGATGACCAGGATGCACTGCTGACCGGGGAGGGGCTGACGGGCGAACTGCTTAAAGCGGATCAATCTGTCGCGCCTGCGGATAAACCCCGGAAAAAGCGCCCGCGCATTCCCAAACCAGATGCATCCCCGGGCAACCGGAAGGATGATGAAGAGCCCGGCGACCAGATACAGATGGAACTGCCATTATAATCAGTAAAAACTACCATTTACCTGAATATTTATGTCTGACAACAAAGTTTTAAAAATTACCGATACCGTTAGCTGGATTGGCGTGCTGGACCATGACATCGTTACTTTCGATGTAGTGATGGAGACCAAATTCGGCACTACCTACAACTCCTATTTTATCAATGCTGAAAAGAAGACCATCGTTGAGACGGTGAAGGAGAAGTTCTGGGAGACCTATCTTGCCAAACTTAAAACACTTACCGATCCTGCGCAGATTGAATACATCGTTTTAAACCATACTGAACCCGACCATTCAGGCTGTCTTGCCCGGTTGCTCGAAATTGCACCACGCGCAAAGGTGGTAGGCAGCGGCAATGCCATCCGGTACCTGAAGGACCTGCTTGGATTCGAAATTCCTCACCTGATCGTAAAAGATGGCCAGACCCTCGACCTGGGCGACTGTACCCTGCAGTTTGTAACCGCAGCCAACCTGCACTGGCCCGATTCCATCATGACCTACCTTCAGGAGGAAAAGCTGCTCTTTACCTGTGATATTTTCGGAGAACATTACTGCAACGAGGCGATGTTCGACGATGCCGTCGGTGATTTCGACGATGCCTTCCGCTATTATTATGATGTCATCATGAAACCTTACAGCAGGTTCATGCTCCAGGCCATCGAACGGATCCGGCCACTCGATATCGACGCCATTCTGCCCGGACATGGCGCCATTCTTAGAGCCAACTGGAGAAAATATGTCGGTCTTTCCGAGCAATATGCCCGTGAAGCCATGCAGGAACAGGAACCCAACCGCGTTTTTCTCGGCTATGTTTCGGCATACCAGAATACCGGTGTCATCGCTGGTATGATTGCCGAAGGGATCCGCCAGGCAGGCGATATCCATGTCGATCTTTGCGATATAGAGAAGATGGGCATGGCGGAGGTTGAACAACGGATCATCCGGGCCTCGGCCATCGTGCTGGGATGCCCCACCTTCAGCCAGAATATCCTGTTGCCCATCTACCAGGTTTTTGCCCTGGTCAACCCCATCCGCGACCGGAACAAACTTGCGGCAGCCTTTGGTTCCTATGGCTGGAGCGGGGAGGGAGCCAAAATCATGACCTCCGCGATGAGCAGCCTGAAACTGAACGTGATGGATGAAGGGCTGATGATCAAGTTCACACCCCATCACGATACCAAGGACAAATGCATCGCTTATGGCAAAAAATTCGGCGAGTCCTTTTTATCCGGATCGAATCAGAAATTATAAAACAATAACAGCAAACGTAAAAAAAATCCCTTTGAATTGCCTGTCCGGCGTTTAACGGGCATGGCAGTATCAAAGGGATTCATCACGTTTGTTCTATTTTACAACAATTGTTTTATTTGCTTCGGATCTTGCCTTAATTTCAGCAATGACTGATCGGCCTTGCTGTTCATCCGGCAGCATAATTTCAGTATTTCCTTCTTATGATATGGATACTGGCAGTGGCCAGCAATGAAACCGCAAGAATGATGAGTCCCCATTGCGAAAGGGTGGGCACCCCCGCCGACTGGCACCAGGTATCGGGAATGCCGGGAGGGGTGTCGGAGAGTTTTACCATATAATTCCCGGTATTCCCGGGATGGTGACCATAATTTTCAGGGCCAACCCACAGATGATAGGTGCCGGGAGGGAGCGTTGCGGAGGCGGTTGTTGGAACGCCGGCGGGAGAAGAACGATAATCATAATAAGTAAAACTAATGCAATCTTCCCCCAGAATGAAAAGGTAGGCATTGAAGTCGGCAAAGCACGACCAGTATATTGTTCCGGGCGTGGTTAACACAAACCGGTACCAGTCGGTATCCCTCCATTCAAACCCGCCGTAATCATAACCGTTGCCCCTTCCGCAAAATGCATCACCCATATGGATATTGGTAAATAGGAGGGAGGGCTGGTTACAGCCGCCGTTTGTAACATCAATACCTTCGTCGGGGATGTCGGCCTCCCCTTCCGGTATGGCACATGGCAAACAAATCGAACCGCCGGCATCATACTTTTGGTGCTGATTCTGGTTCTGGACACCGGGTACTACCTTTTGGTTTATATAGCCTGCAGGTTTTTGGGCACCGGTATTGTGTCCCTGGGCCAAAAGTTGCGTGCCGGCAATTATTGAGATCGCCAGCAGGACAAGCAGTAGATTTTTTTTCATAGGTCAGGGTTTAGGTTGAACAATAAATGGAATTATACCTTTATTTAAAAAGAAATTCAGGCACGACATGAAAAACGGGTATCATCCTGTTTCAGATTCAGGCAGATACATTATCACAAAAAAAATGAATGAAATGGATACCGGGTTATATGAAATTCTCTTCATGACCATCCTTGGGCTTGCTGGATGTAATCTGATAACCGATCTGATTGCAGGAGACAACCTTTTATCACTATACAAATATAATGACGAACATTGCGAAAGTCAAGCAGTTTAGGATGAAAGGTTAAAACAATAAAATTCCGGGTCACCGTTTCCAATGGCAATTGCTGCTCAACATTCAGCACTGGGAGGCTGTATGCACGATGTCCCGGGATAACATATAGTATGAAATTCGCCAGTATATACTAAATTTGCATCTTTAAAGTTATCCTAGATAATCCTTATTCCTAACCAACGGTGAAACCCGGAAAATATATCCGACTTGCTGCAATGCTGATCCTGCCGGGATTGTTGTTGCTGTCATCCTGTTTGCCCGAGCGGAAAGTCGCCGCTCCCTTTATCAATTCACCCCATGTCATCAACCTGCTGGTGATCCCGCCCACCTACATTTATAAATACAGCCACAAGGGAGAGTCGATCGAAGGGTTTGATGAGATGAGCCAGGCAGAGCAGGATACGGCTCTCTGGAATAACAGCCGATTCCTGAAATATGTTAGCGACAGTGTCCTGTTGGACAACTATATAAATAATTTCATTGACGAGTTGCACAGCCTGGGATTTAATGTTTACCTGGCCAATGCCGTCGATTCATTTATGACCGGCAAGCCGCAGTCGTATGTTCTCGATATTGCCCAGTTGCAACTCGACGAATATCTGTATCCCATGGATGATGAGGAAACCTTTATGGATACAACATACTATAAAAAGATCAGCCTTAATGCCATGGATTTTGCCTGCTGGTTTGACCTGAGCAAGGCCAATACCGAAAATGCAAAAAAAACCACCCTCTATTCCACAGCTACTGCCTACGATTCATTCGAGGGAAGGTTTTTCAACGATCTCTTTACCGGGAGAGTTCATTACAAATATAACATTGATTCCCTGAAGGTCAAAGATATATATGAAATGGCAACCTATCTGGGAAAGAGACATGCTGGCTACCTTTACGATTTCTTTTTGAACCATTACATTGAAAAACATATGCCCGAAGGGACCAAGCCGCAGGATTATTTTCATTTCAGCCACCCGACGCATAGCTTAATCCCCGCCGACGATAACCGGTTTGAAATCCTGGATACGAAGTAATGCCGCAATACGCCAGGTATCAGGAAGTATGGATCATGCTCCTTTTGCCCTGGGATAGGGTACCTGCGACTGGTTTCCAAAATCGCCCTTGAGAAATTTGAAATAGCCGGCCATGGCAATCATGGCGGCATTATCGGTCGAATATTCGAAAGGGGGGATGAAGATATTCCATCCATGCAGGTCGCGGGCATCTTCCAACGCCCGGCGCAACCCTGAATTTGCTGAAACGCCCCCGGCGATGGCCACATCCAGGAAACTTCCGTCAGGACTCAGCTTCCGCGTGACATCAAGGGCAGTGGCCAGTTTTGACATCAGCACCCCTACGATGGTGGACTGGATGGAGGCGCTCAGATCATGTTTGTTCTTTTCGATAAACCCGGGATCCTTTTTCAACTCATCGCGAAGGAAATAGAGAAAAGAGGTCTTCAACCCGCTGAAGCTGAAATCGAGCCCCCCAATATTGGGCCTGGCAAAGGTGAATCTCGCGGGATCGCCATCAAGGGCCAGCTTGTCGATCAGCGGACCGCCGGGGTAGGGGAGTCCCATAATTTTGGCTGATTTGTCAAATGCCTCCCCGGCAGCATCATCGATGGTCTGCCCGATCACCTCCATATCAAAATGATCGCGGATCAGCACAATCTGCGTATGACCTCCGGAGACTGTCAGGCATAAAAATGGAAATTCCGGCACAGGATTTGTTAATTCCTTGTTCCTGATGAAATGGCTTAGGATGTGGGCCTGCAGGTGATCGATCCCGATGAGCGGGATGTTCAGACCCAGGGAAAAAGCCTTCGCAAATGAAGCCCCGACCAGCAAAGATCCAAGTAATCCGGGCCCCCGTGTGAAGGCAACTGCAGAAAGTTGTTTTTTGCGTATATTTGCCCTTTGGATGGCTGTTTCGATTACAGGAATGATGTTTTGCTGATGGGCCCGCGAAGCAAGTTCAGGGACCACGCCGCCAAAATTCCGGTGAACATCCTGCCCCGCAGTTACGTTCGACAGGATGACATCGTTGCAGATAACGGCCGCTGAGGTGTCATCGCAGGAAGATTCAATACCGAGTATATATGTTTGCATAACGAAAGGCAAAATTACCATAAAAACTGTCTCAAAAATACTGCTCTTCGGCATCGCGGTGATTTTCTCACTGCTGTTGTCTGTTTACCTGGTATTCCGTAGCGAAGCCGTACAGACCATCATGGTACGCATGTTTGCCGATTACCTCTCCCGGGAACTTAAAACCGACTGCAGGGTCGGCGGGTTCGACCTCTCCTTCAGGAACGGGCTCTTGATCCATGACATCCTGCTGAAAGACAATCATGGCGGAATCCTCTTCAAGGCCCATGAACTGGGCGTGAAACCAGGGTTTATGAAACTCAGGAAACACAGAATCAACATCAGGAGGATCTATATCGAAAAGGGTAATGTGCAGCTGATCACCTATCGCGGCGACTCATCCCTGAACCTGCAGTATATCATAGACCATTTTGCCTCAAAGGATACCGTCAAAACCAAGGCCGCCAAACCGGCGGTTCACTGGGATATCTCCATCTCCTCTGTCTACCTTGCCGATACACGCTTTCATCTGCAGGACCAGAATGCAAACCTTTCTCCGGCAGGCATAGATTATACCAATATCGATGTTTCGGCAATCAACCTCGACCTTACCGATGTGGCCTTCGTGGGCGATACCATCCACGGCAATATCAGACATCTTGCCGCGAAGGAACGAAGCGGCTTTACGCTCCACAATCTTAGCGGGGAATTCCAGGTCGGGCCGGGATATCTCAAGGCACATCACCTGAAGATCCTTACTGATAACTCCGATGTGGCACTGAAATTCGATTTCCTTTACGACCACTGGACCGCCTACAACGATTTCCTGCATAAGGTAAACATACAGGCTTCGATCGAACCCTCTTACTTCGACCTGGAGGATATCGGCTACTTTGCACCGGAACTGGCAGTGATGAAGGACAGGATCAGGTTTTCAGCCAATATCAAAGGAAGCGTCAGCAACTTTAAGGTCCGCGACCTTCGATTTGCCTATGGGAAAAATACCTTCTTTTACGGGAACCTGAGCGCTACCGGGCTTCCGGATATTGAAGAAACATTCATTGATTTGAATATCAAGGAGATGAATGCAAATAAAGAGGATGTCGAATCCCTGCTGATCCCCGGCAGCATGCGCCATATCATCCTCCCCAAGGAACTTTCCAATATTGGTGTTGTTGGACTCAAGGGGGTGTTTACAGGGTTTTATAATGATTTTGTCGCCAATGCCCATCTGAATACCAATCTTGGCAATATTGTCACTGACCTTACCCTCGTCAAACATAAGGGGAGCAAATTATTGGGATATAAGGGCCAGCTTGCCGTGGAGTCGTTTGATATCGGGAAACTCACCGGTAAATCCAACCTGTTGGGGATCCTTTCGCTCAAAGCCGATGTGACCGGTAAGGGGTTAACCCCGGGAACGGCCGATCTGGCCATGAATCTTCACATTGATTCCATCTACCTGAACCATTATAATTACAGGAACCTGGGGGTGACCGGCACTTTTGCCGAAGAAAAATTTATGGGTAAATTCAATATCGGCGATCCGAACCTGGATATGGACTTTAATGGAGTGATCGATGTAGGCGATTCTCTTCCGGTTTTCGACTTCCTTGCCAGGATCAACCATGCAGGGTTATTCAGGCTGAACCTGCTGACACGTGATTCTATTGATGATATCTCGGCCAGGGTCAAGGTGAACTTCCAGGGAACCAACCTCGATAATATCGATGGCGCCATCCTGATCGACAGCCTGGAATACCTTGAGGGCAAAAAGCGCATCACCATGGATCAGTTCTCCTTGCTCACACGCCAGGACACCGCTTCCGGTAAAAGTTACCACCTGCAGTCCGACTTCGTAGATGCCGATATAACCGGTAATTTCTCCTTTAAAGCCCTGATCCCTTCCCTGACTACTTTTATACGCAACTACCTGGCATCGTTTAACCTGCATGATTCTCTTATCGAGAAAAATCACGGAATCTCCAACCAGGTGATGAACTATGAGGTGCGGTTTCATAATTCGGATGAACTTACACGTGTCTTCCTTCCTTTTTTACGCATTGCGCCGGGTTCGGCCTTCGATGGATCCTATAACGCCGATAACGGTACGATGGCTGTGAGAGGAAAGGCGCCAGCTCTTTTCCTGGATAATATCGAGTTTGACAACTGGTACCTCAACGCCGAAAATACTACGGATAACCTTGCCGTAAAATCGGGGGCTTCGCAGGTCTTTCTTAAGCGGGCCTCCAAAAAGGATTCCCTGGAGGTCAAGGTTGATGATTTCAAACTGAATTCCAACATCAGGCACGACAGTATACAATACAACCTGGCATGGAATGCACAGTCGAAACCCAGTGAACTGGAAGGCAGTATGAATTTCACCAACAGTCCCGTTGTACAGGTTAAATTAAGTAAATTTCACATGTTTTTTGATGAAAAATACTGGAGTATAGATCCCGCTAATTTTGTGCAGATCGACAGTTCTTCGGTTCAGCTTACAAAGCTTATCTTTTTCTCGGGAGATCAGTTCCTGCAGTTGGACGGTAAGCTCTCGGCAGATAAGAAAGACACCCTTTCGATACATTTCAACAAGGTGGATATCTCCCGGGTTGACCAGCTGATCGGCAGCAACGAGGTTGACCTGGATGGGATACTCGACGGCACCTGCAAGGTGACCAACCCGTATAAAAATATAGCCGTACTTGCCAACCTGCGAGTCAATAAGCTGAAATTCAACAAGGAACTCCTTGGAGATGCTACCTTCCGGATTAAATTTGACGAGGAATCCTCCCGGTTTGATCTGCTTTCCGAGATTCTTTATACGGGCAATGTGGGAACCAATATCCCCTTTTCGCTTTCTGGGAGTTATTTCCTGGAGAAGAAAAATCCCCACATCGATTTTGACCTGACGCTGAAAAACCTGAATTTAAAAATGGCCGGACCCTTTGTTTCCAGCTTTATGTCGGGGGTCAGCGGGTTTGCATCAGGGCATGTTAAAATCAAAGGACGGCTTGACAAACCTGATATCCGGGGGGAACTGAAAATGGCCCGTACCGAATTCAAGATCAACTACCTGAATGTACCCTACTCTTTTGCAGATGTGGTTAAAATTGATACCAACGCCTTTATTTTCAACAACATCACCATCTTCGACTCCCTGGGTCACAAGGCGTTCCTGAATGGCAGGATCACCCATGAGAATTTCAGTAACCTGCGGCTCGATCTTCATGCGGTGATGGATGATTTTTGCGGCTTTAATAATTCGCGTGCCCAAAACAACCTCTTTTACGGCAATGCCAGGGCAACGGGAACTGCCAGTATCACCGGCCCGCCTGAAAACATAAACATTACGGTTAAGGCTACCAACGGTGGAAAAACCCACGTGGTAATCCCGATCGACCTGACCCGTTCGGTTGGCCAGAACGACTATATTATTTTTGTCAATCCCAGGAGCGATTCGGCTGAAAAGAAAACGGTCAGGAAAGAGGTTAATACCAACGGGCTCACCATCGACCTGGGCTTACGGGTCAATGATGATGCGGAGGTTGAGGTATTTTTCCCGAACCAGCTGGGGAACCTGAAGGGATCGGGAAGTGGCAACCTGCTGATGGGAATGACGCCAACTACGCCATTTACCTTATCGGGAACCTATACCGTAAGCAAGGGATACTTTTTATTTCAGTTGAGAAACTACCTGCGGCTGCCGATGTCAATCAAAGAGGGGGGGACCATCAGCTGGACCGGCGATCCTACCGATGCCACCATTTCGATGAGCGCGGTATATAAAACAAAAGCCCCGCTGAAAGGGGTTGTTACCGCAACCGACCAGGAGGCCCTGCGCATCCCCGTCGAGTGCATCATCAGGCTTAACGGCAAACTGATGAACCCCGACATCTCGTTTGCCATCAACCTGCCCAACGTGGAAGAGAGTATCAAATCCCAGGTTTTTTCGGTGATCGATACCACAAACGCCGCTGTCATGGCCGACCAGACAATCTACCTGTTGGTAATGAACCAGTTCAAACCAGTGATCAACACCTCCGGTTCGACGGTGGATGTGGGAGGAACAGCCTTCTCACTCGTTACAAACCAGCTGAACAGCATGATTTCACAGATTTCACCCAATGTGAATGTCAATATGAATTATAAACCGGGAACCTCCACCACGCAGCAGGAGTTTGATGTCGGGATCTCCACCCAGCTGTTTGACGACAGGCTCCTCATCGACGGAACCTTCGGGATGAATTCTTATACCAATAAAAGTGCAGCCCAGCAATCAAACACCATCGTGGGTGATATCAACATAGAATATGTGCTGACCCGCAACCGGAGATGGCGTGTAAGGGCCTTCAACCGCACCAATACCCTTAACCTGCTTAATTACAGTGCACCCTATACCCAGGGAGTCGGTATTAAATACCAACGTGATTTTTTCACCTTTGGAGAGCTGTTTAATTTTTCCAGGAAAAAGGTTGTCAAATAGTTGTCGTTATTCATATAATGTAAAAATTGATGTATGAAAAAGCTGTTTACTTTGATGATTGCAGTTGTTGTGATGGGTTTCCCGCTTTTTTCGCAGATAGTGATCAACACCACAGACATGCCCCATGTGGGCGACACGCTGAGGATAAGCCAGACCAATATAGCCCCGGCCGGATATGCGAAAACCGGGATGGATACCCTGTGGGACTTCAGTACCCTGCAGGCGCTCAGCCAGCGCATCGACACCTTTGCCAGCGTGACATCAACGCCATTTGCCTACCAGCTGTTTTTTGCAGGCGCCAACCTGGCGACACCTCTCACCGGAAGTCCTATCCCGGGCTTGCCGGTTACCCAGGGTTATACTTTTTTCAAGAACAGCGCCGCCTCCTACAACGAGATGGGGTCGGCCTATACCATTCAGAACCTGCCCCTGCCTGCCAAATATGATAACCCTGACGTTCATTACCTGTTTCCGATGGCCCCTGGAAATACCTGGTCGTCAACAGCCGCTTTTTCGATCAATGTGCCCAACCTGGCCTATTTCAGCACCCAGCGGTACCGCACCAATATCGTGGATGGCTGGGGATCGCTGACAACCCCCTATGGTACATTCCAGACGTTGCGGGTCAAATCCACCCTGCTGGAACACGACAGTATCTATATCGACTCCCTTTCCACAGGATTCCCGTTCAACAGGAACATCACCCAGTATATCTGGCTTGGAAAGGGAAAGAGTGTCCCGCTGCTCCAGGTAAATGAAGAGGGAACGCTGGTTACTACCAGTTACCGTGATTTCTACCGGATGCCGGCAAAACCCCTCTCCGCGTCACTGGGCCACGACACGGCAGTTTTTATGGGATCTTCGATAACCCTTCATGCAATGGTTACAGGAGGCACACCGCCGTACCAGATACTCTGGAATACCCTTGATACCGGAAAGACGCTGACGGTCACCATACAGGCCATTACAACCTATTCCATCGTGGTCATCGATGCGCTGCAGAATTTCGGATCAGCCCAGGTTATCGTTTCCATCAGGTACCCGCCCGGAATCAGTGAGCATGAACCGTTGCTGCTGGTGACCTATCCAAACCCCACACCGGGCGCGATTTGTATCACGCTGCCGGTAAAAAGCCCCACGGCCCTCGTGCAGGTATTTACCCCGCGGGGAGAAAAAATCAGGGAATGCAACGAAACCCTCCTTGACAGCAGGTTTTCAGAAAACCTGTCGGACCTGCCCGATGGTCTCTATTTCATACGCGTTACATCTGAAAACAGCGTTTTTTCAGGCAAAGTCCAGGTAATTCACTAAATCGCCCCCCATGTCATTCGCCGTTTACCGCTCCTCCGCAGGATCAGGAAAGACCTTTACTCTCGTCAAGGAGTACCTGAAGCTGATCCTGACCGGACCCGGCGAATTCAGGCACATCCTGGCCATTACCTTTACCAACAAGGCTGCAAACGAGATGAAGGAGCGTATTCTCGGCGGACTGGAAGAACTGGCAAAGGGGGAACAGTCCGAAAATAAGATGGTCACCGGGACCCTGCTGCCCATCCTGTTGGCGGAGACAGGCCTTACCCGCCCCGAAATCGAATATTCCGCCGCCCGTTCGCTTGAGATGATCCTTCATAATTATGCAGATTTTGCGATCGGCACCATCGACAGTTTTTCCCATAAACTCATCCGGACCTTTGCGCATGACTTCGGGGTGCCGGTAAACTTCAACGTGGAATTGGACGGGGATGAGCTGCTCGCCACCGCGGTTGACCTTTTGCTTGACCGCGTAGGCGATGACGCCGACCTTACAGGCTTGCTTGTTAACTTTCTGGAAGTCCGTATGGAGGAGGACCGCGGCTGGAACATCGATTACATCCTGGCCAGTTTTGCACATATATTGATGGATGAAGAGGGACAGAGCCAGATTATAAAAATCAAACAGTTATCGCTTTCTGACTTCAAAAGGATTTCGGCAAATCTTTATACAAGCCTCCGCTCGTTTGAAAAGGAAAGCAGGGAGCTGGGCCGTCAGGCTGCCGGTTTGATCAGGAGCAGGGATATCCCTTCATCGGCCTTTTACCAGGGAGAGAAGGGGATCTGGAAGTACTTTATGAACCTTGCAGCCGGGAAAATGGATAAGGTGGAACCCAACTCCTATGTGATCGCCACCATGGAGGAGGATAAATGGTCTTCGGGCAAGGCCAACCCGGCATTAAAAAACGATATTGAAACCATAAAGCCTGGGTTAATTGATGTTTATGAAAAACTCATGGCGCAGTTTGAATCGGGCAAACCTGCCTACATGCTGCAAAAGTTGCTTGCCAAAACTATCTATCCGCTGGCCGTCCTGAATGAAATTGAAAAGGTGCTCAACCAGTTCAAACAACAGAATAACCTCGTTCATATCTCAGAGTTCAATGCACGGATTGCCGGTGTGGTCATGAACGAGCCGGTGCCCTTTATCTATGAACGGCTGGGTGAAAAGTACCATCACCTGTTTATCGACGAATTCCAGGATACTTCGACTTTGCAATGGATGAATTATATTCCGCTGATTGAGAATGCTTTGGCAGGAGGATATTTCAACATGGTGGTGGGCGATGGGAAACAGGCCATCTACCGCTGGCGGGGTGGCGATGTGGAGCAATTCAATGTTTTACCGGCCATCCCGGGAAGTACCGGCAATTTGGTACTGCAGCAGCGTGAACAGGCGTTAACACGCTCTTTCAGCCCTGTAAACCTTGACAGCAACTTCCGATCGAAAGCCGAAATCGTCGACTTTAATAACCGCTTCTTCAACAAAATAGCCGGGCAGGTACTGTCAAACGGCAAAGAGCAGATATACGCGGAACTGACACAGGCTTATAATCCCGCCGACACCGGTGGCTATATACGGCTCTCTTTTCTTGAAAGAGGAGAGAATGCGGCGCAGTATGATGAGTTTACATTTGTAAACATCCTGGAGATCATCCGTGACGTACAACGCAGTCAATTCATTCTCAACGATATCGCTATTCTTTGCAGGAGCAACCGTAATGCCAGCAGGATCGCAAGGTTCCTGCTTGAAAATGGCGTTGACGTGCTCTCAGCCGAATCGCTTCTGGTGGCAAACTCTCCAAAAGTAAGGTTTATCATTGCCTCCCTGAGATATCTCTTTGAACCACGGAATGACGTTGTAACAGAGGAGATAAGGCAGTTTCTAGGGAGCTCGGATGCAGGATTACCGGCGATAAAATCGCTGAACGATGAGTTTGCCCTGCTTCCCGTTTTTGACCTTTGCGAGACACTCATCCGCAAATTTAAGCTAAACGGGAGCAATGATGCCTATCTGCAATTTTTCCTGGATGCCGTCCTGAAATTTTCAGTTAAAACCTCTACAGGCTCCCTGGAATTCCTTGCCTGGTGGGAAAAAAATAAAGAAAAAGTCTCGATCATTGTACCTGAAGGAATTGATGCGGTAAGAGTTACAACAATTCATAAAGCCAAAGGATTACAATTTCCTGTAGTCATCATGCCGTATGCTCTTGAAGGCAGGAAAAATACCAAAACCCATCTTTGGGTCAACCTTGATCCCGTGGTTGCTTCAGGACTTGAAACAGCCATCTTGCGAAGTGACAAGGAGATGGAATCAACGGTCTACCGGGATCAATACGCTGATGAACAGCAAAAGTCGATGCTTGATATCCTTAACCTGCTGTATGTCGCGATGACCAGGCCGGAAGAGCGGCTTTATATCCTGACCAAAGCGCCTGCAGTTCCGAAGGACATTCCCGATTCTTGGCCGCTGTTTTTTGATTATTTTGTAAAAAGTGAAGGGATCTGGGAAGAAAATAAATCCGTTTACGACTTTGGCACACCAACAGATCACGTGTCTAAATCACATAAAGAAAAGATTAATATAGTTCTGGTAAATAATTTGATTAACAGTGATTGGCGTGAAAAGGTACGTGTAAAAATGCGGGCGCCGCAGTTATGGGGGAACGATGACATTGGTGATAAGCCCCAGTGGGGAAACCGGATCCATACCCTTCTTTCATGGATCAAAACGGAAAAGGATGTAGCGAGGGCGTTGGCTAAGGCTACGGTGACAGGCCTTATCGGAAATGAAGATTGTGAAAATGTTGAAAGAATGCTGCAATCGGTGATCTGCGATCTGGGGCTCTCACACCTGTTCAGTGACCGGGTGCGGGTGAAGACCGAGGCAGAAATACTGTTGCCGCAGGGTTCTTTTTACCGTCCCGACCGGGTTGTATTTGATGGAGATCTGGTGACAATACTTGATTACAAGAGTGGCAAACCACGCGAAGAGCATAAGGATCAGCTGATCCGCTATGCAGGGTACCTGGAGGAGATGGGGTACCTGCAAATCCGCCGGGCACTGGTTTACCTCGAGCCGGTGGTTGCCGTGGTAGAGGTATGATATTATTAAATAACTGAAACGAATGGATGGTACAATAAAAGGTCTTTCCCGCCTCTATGACGAATGGTGCGGTTGCCCGGCCATGTCAGTGGTGAAGCTGGCTGGCTCAGGCTCCTACAGAAGCTATTACAGGATCACCGGGCAGGGTGGAACTGTGATGGGAGTGCATAATGATAATCTATCGGAAAATCAGGCTTTTATTTCCTTTACGGAACAATTCCGACACGACGGGTTACCGGTTCCAGAAGTACTTGCCGAAAATACCAGCCAGCGGGTTTACCTGCTGTCCGACCTGGGTGATAAAACCCTGTACCAGTTGCTGACGGAGAAACGCACCCGGGATGATCGTTTTCCGGCCGAAATCATAACACTCTATAAAAAAGCCATTGACTGGCTGGTGGTTTTCCAGGTGAAGGCTGGCAAAAACATCGATTACAGCCTCTGTTATCCCAGGGCCTCCTTCGACAGGCAATCGATGATGTGGGACCTTAACTACTTCAAATATTACTTCCTGAAACTGGCAAAAGTGCCTTTTGACGAACAGGCGCTTGAGGATGATTTTATCACCCTGTGCGACTTGTTGACGGAAGATGCCCCTGAATTCTTCCTGTACCGTGATTTCCAGTCGCGTAACATCATGATCCTTGAGGGAGAACCCTGGTTCATCGACTACCAGGGTGGCAGGAAAGGGGCGCTGCAATATGACCTGGCTTCGTTGCTGACCGATGCAAAGGCAGATATCCCGTTTCCGGTCAGAGGGGAACTTCTCCGTTACTACTTAACCAAACTGGAGGAAATCTACCCGGTGGACAGGGAACGGTTTCTGAAAAATTATTATGGTTTCGTCCTTATCCGGATACTGCAGGCACTCGGGGCCTATGGCTTCAGGGGGTACTACGAAAACAAGGCCCATTTTCTCCAGAGCATTCCCTATGCTTTCCGCAACCTGAGATACCTTCGGGAGCAGGGAAAGATTGGCTTTAAACTTCATTCGTTGATGGAGGTGATCGATATAATGGTTATAGAACCAGGTGTATATCAAAAAAATATGGCACCTTCAGCCTTGACAGTATCCATCAATAGTTTTTCCTATAAAAAGGCTGTTCCACAGGATACTTCAGGGCATGGCGGTGGTTTCGTATTCGATTGCCGCGCGTTGCCGAATCCCGGCAGGTTGGAGGAGTACCGCAGCCTGACGGGCATGGATCAGCCGGTGATCGATTTCCTGAAGCGGGAACCCTCGGTTGAGTTGTTTTTGAACCATGTTTTTGAGCTGGTTTTCCAAAGTGTGAAAACCTATTCTGACAGGGGATTCGAACATCTCATGGTCTCGTTTGGCTGTACAGGGGGGCAACACCGGTCGGTTTATTGCGCGCAGCAGCTGGCAGCCTATCTTAACGAACGCTGCCAGGTTGCCATTGAGATCCGGCATGTCGAACAGGATGGCAAATATAAGGGACAGGCATGAAGGCAATGATCCTTGCGGCGGGTCTTGGAACCCGCCTGAAGCCCTTCACCGATGCCCATCCAAAGGCATTATATGAAGTGGATGGGAAAACGCTCCTGGAACATTCTCTGGTTCATCTTAAAAGTGCCGGGATATCTGAGGTGATCATCAATGTTCACCATTTTGCCGGCCAGATCACCGGCTTTCTCAGGCAACATGAGAATTTCGGTTTGAATATTACTGTTTCCGATGAAACCGGTGAACTGCTTGACACAGGCGGCGGTGTGAAAAATGCTTCCTGGTTTTTTACAGGAGATGAAAATACAGTGATCCGGAATGTTGATATTCTATCCGACCTTGATCTGGTTGCAATGGAGGCCTTACACAGGGAGTCACATGCCCTGGCGACCCTGGCGGTCAGGGATCGTAAAACCTCGCGCTACCTCTTGTTTGACAGGGAGATGCAACTGTGTGGATGGAAGAACATTTCTACCGGAGGCCTGAAAATTGCTCGTAATACCACTGGGGTGTCACCGTTTGCCTTCAGTGGCATCCAGGTTGTCTCTCCGGAAATTTTTTCATGGGTCACCGAACAGGGACGGTTTCCGCTGATGGACGTGTACCTGAGACTGGCTGCGGAGCAGAAAATTATCGGCTACAGGGATGAAGGAAGGATTTGGAAAGATGTTGGCCGGATAACGGCAGATGCCGGATAATGCGAAAAAATTCACCTGAGGTTAATTGTTGATTCTATGGTTCCATTCCTGAAGCAAACCGCACAGTACCTTATTGCCCGATATGGAGACGGCCTGGCCGATCTATGCATCATCCTTCCGAATCGCAGGGGGGGGCTCTTTCTCAGGAAATACCTGGCGGAGGAGATCGGGAAGGTATCCTGGGCCCCGGTGATCTATTCCATCGAAGATTTTATCGCCGAAATCAGCGGGTTACAGGATGTCGATAACCTGAACCTCCTGTTTGAACTCTTTGAGGTTCATCGGGAGATAGAGGGAGCTAAGGCCCAGACCTTTGAAGAGTTTTTACGTTGGGCACCCCAGCTCCTCAGCGATTTTAACGAGGTTGACCGTTACCTGGCAGATGCGAAGGAGTTATTTGCCACCCTTACCGAAGCCAGAGCCATCAGTTTGTGGAACCTTGACAACCAGCCCCTCACGGAGTTTGAGAAAAAATATCTTCATTTTTACCAGTCGCTGTATGAGTACTATTCCAGGCTGACTGCACGGCTGATTAAAAAAAACCAGGCTTACCAGGGGCTGGCATTCCGTCATGCAGCCAATACCATTGAAGCGGCAAAGGACAATCTGCCTTGGAGCCATCTCATCTTTGCAGGGTTCAATGCCTTGACGAAGGCGGAGGAGACGATTATAGAGACTTTGAAGAACAATGGCCAGGCAACATTGCTTTGGGATGCGGACCACTATTATATCGACAACAAGCAGCAGGAGGCAGGCGATTTTCTGCGTGTGCTGCTCGGAAAATGGGCAACAAAGGAACATCGGTGGGTTTTTGATGATTTTGCCTCAGGTGAAAAAAAGATCAGCATCGTTGGTTCGCCCGACCCGATCGGGCAGGTTAAATATTGTGGAAATCTGCTTCAGCAGCTTGCCATCGGGGGCCAGTCCGATGAAAAAACAGCGGTCATCCTGCTCGATGAAGGGCTCCTTATCCCGCTGCTCAATTCGATCCCCGATGAGGTTGAATCGATGAATATCACGGCGGGACTTGCCCTGAAGCAAACCCCCATGGCAGGTTTGTTTGAAACTGTATTCCAGTTGCATCTCCATACAGCCCGGTTCTCCTACCTGGCGACAAAAGGCATCCGGAAATTTTATTACCGCGATGTGCTTACACTGCTGCAGCATCCCTACATACGCAGGATGGCTTACACCATGTTGGATGGAAGCAGTTTTGTCTTCGACGAAACCGTTGAAAACATCAGGGCAGGCCATAGGATCTTCATCGGGATCGAAGAGCTGGCGCTGGAAAGATCAGGTTCATTACCTGCCGGCCTCTCCTTCCTGAATACCCTCCTGACACCGTGGGACAGTGCCGCAGATGCAGTCGGTTGTTTCAAGTCGCTGATCGAAAACCTGCGTGTTTGTATTATGAAGCCGCAGCGGAACGGTAAAGGGGCCGATGACAGCGGTCACACCTCTACGGCTGCCACGATGGACCTGGAGTACCTGTTTGCCTTTTCGAAAGTGGTTCACCAACTTGGCAATTTACTGACCGATTTCCCGACAGGGCTGAAAGTGCCGGCCTTTTACCAGCTATATTCCCAGGTGGTTACGGCCATTAGTCTACCATTTTACGGCGAGCCGCTTAAAGGAGTGCAGATCATGGGGATGCTCGAAACCCGTACCCTCGACTTTGAAAACCTGATCATCCTCTCCTGCAACGAAGACCTCCTGCCCAGTGGCAAGATAAACGCATCCTTCATCCCCTTTGATATCAAGCAAAGTTTTGAGCTTCCAACGTATCGCCATAAGGATTCGGTTTATGCCTACCATTTTTACAGGCTGCTGCAGCGTGCCCGGAATGTCTGGATCTTATATAATACGGAACCAGAACAGCTTGGTGGCGGAGACCGCAGCAGGTTCCTGCGTCAGATCCTCCGCGAACTGCCCGCCTGGAATCCCGGGATCGTCATTGCGGAATCCATCCTGGCATCCCCCCCGGGACAAAGAGAACCCGCGCCGGTGATTGAAATTGCCAAAACCGGTAAAACAGTGGAATTGATGAAGGTCAAAGCCGTGAAGGGTTTTTCAGCCACCTCTCTCAATGCCTACCGCAACTGTAAACTGAAATTTTATTTTTCCGAAATAGCAGGCATCCGGGAACCTGAGGATATGGATGATACAATAGATCCCGCCATGCTGGGCAGCGTCGTTCATGAGGCGCTCCAAAACCTCTTCAAACCCCATGTCGGAGAGCCCATGACGCCAACTGTCCTTCAGGGATTGCCGGGAAGGGTAGAATCGGCTGTTGACCAGGCATTTGAGAAGAAATTCAAGGGTTCCGACATTGCCTATGGCAAAAACCTGCTGTTTGTCAATGTCGCCAAACTGATGATCAGCCGGTTCCTGCAATCTGAAACCGCTCAGGCAGAGGATTTGGCCCTGGCGGGTAAATCATTTTCCATTGAGATGCTCGAACAGTATGTTGAGAAGGTGATTCCGGTATCCTTCGGAGACGAAATGCTCGATATCCTGTTGAAAGGATTCATCGACAGGGTGGATACTTTGGAGGGAACCTGGAAGATTATCGACTATAAAACAGGGACGACCGAACCAAAACAGGTCAAAGTCCAGGAATGGGATGAACTGTTTGCAAATCCTGACCTGAATATCGCTTTCCAGCTCCTGACCTATGGTTTCCTGCTGAAAAGCAAGTTTGGTGCTGCTGATTCCAGCGCGGGCATCATCTCCCTGAAGAAGATTAATACCGGGTTTACCGCGGTTTCGGTACCGGGGGAGGAGCCGGGGAAATTATCAACCCGGCTTACAGGACAGCTCCTTGAGAACTTTGAAAAGGTATTGCTTCAGATACTGGCGGAAATATACAACCCTGAGATTCCCTTCAGTCAGACAGATAATCCTGACATCTGTGAACATTGTCCCTACATCAATCTTTGCGGCCGGTAAGTTCACTTTCAGAAAATACGCAGGCTTCATAGACAAACAGCTCCGCATCCTTCCACCCGTTCCATCCGATCGCGGCCTTGTCGCGTGCGCAGTGGCCCACGAATTCCTCTCGTGTCCACCCGGTTTCAATCGCCACCTGTGGCAGAAAAGTACCTGAATTGTGTCCTTTCCTGATATAAATCCCATGTTTGCCAAGGGTGACCTGCTCAATTGATTTAATCTTCCTCAAAGGCGATAATACAGATATTTCAATTTTAAGGCTGTCGGTTTCAGCGGCATCAACAGGTTCAAAACGTGTATCCTCGGTTGCGGAGGCTACGGCAAGGTCGCTGATCAGTTTATAAAGGGGAAGGTCAGCGGTAAACCGCCCGATACAGCCGCGAAGTTTACCATGCTCCTTCAGGGTCACAAAAGCACCTGCCCTTACGCTAAGGTTAATGCTGACAGCCGGATCTGGCTCCGGAATCCGCCGGTCATGGAGATGTTTTTCAATGGCTTTCCGGGCAATATCAAGCAAACTTATCTTCTCCTGCCGCGTAAAATCAAAGGGTTTGGTGACCGCCAGCGACCAGTAGCCAACCACCTGTTTTTTATCTCCAAAATCAGTATCTCCCGAATTCATGTAGTGAACAGGGTGGATCTCTACCTGGGAATCTCCCGAAGTGAGGTACAACAGGGTCAGAATGGAGGTCCAGCCACAGAGGTTGGTGGAGAGGTTTTGAATATCTTTCTTTCTGTAATCCTCGAGGAAACGTACCAGTTCATCAGGTTTGCCGGAAACGATCGCATCACAGGTAGCCTTATCTGCCTGTCGGGCATCGGCCCATGAGGGGTAATGTGAAAAGTCGGTGCTGAAAACGAACAGGTTGCGTTCATTGAAATAGGGTTTCAGCGCCTCTGCGATTACCCGGCAGGTGGAGGCCGATTGCGACCCAATCACGATCGGTACCAGGGTGAACCCCTGTTTCAGGCGATACTGCAAAAAGGGGATCTGAACCTCAAGGCAATGTTCAGCCCTGTCGGCATCGGGACTGAATGCAAATACCGGGTTTTCACTGATCAGTTTGTCAGCCAGGGAGGTATTTACTTTAACGCTGCCCAGAGGGGTGATGTAATCGCCCTTGTTGTAAACGGATGCCCCGGGAAGGGTGATATAATGGCTGGAGCCTATAACGAACACATTTTCATACTGTTTCTCCGGATCGACCTGGTTATAGCCACTGGCAGCCACGGTTCCTGAAAAGAGATAACCTGCATGGGGAGAGACAATTCCAAGCACCTGGCTGTATTCACAGGACTTCGCCTCCGAAAACATCTTTTTCAGCATAGCCCGGAGTTCCTGGGGATCTGCAGGATAGAAACGGCCTGCCGCCGCCGGTTTCCTGTCGGTAGTACCCGTTTGGTACTGGGCACTGGCTTCCCGGTGATTATTGAATATCAATCCCATAATGATGAAAATTTTAATTATCCTTTGCATGCCCTGATGAATTTGCTGCAATGTGCGTCATGCGGTCCATTTCCCGGTGTTGTGATCGTTGTTTATAAAAATAAACATCTGTCAAACCAATTCCCACATCATTTTTATGTAAGTTTGGATGAAATTCAATGTAAAGATACAACATGCCGATCCAAAAACCAACCGGGCCTGGCGGGTACCCGGGTTTTGACGGTAACGACCTGATATACTGCAGGGAATCCCCCTGGTACCAGTCAAATCCCGGTGGTCTGCGTTGTACCCTGTGTCCCCATCACTGTTTTTTGAAGGAGGGGATGACCGGGCAGTGTAAAACACGCCTTGCAAAGGAGGGTAAATTGTTTACCATTGCTTACGGTAATCCATGTTCTGTGCATACTGACCCGGTGGAAAAGAAACCCTTTTTTCATTTTTTGCCTGCCTCCTCCTGTTTTTCTGTTGCCACGGCCGGTTGCAACCTGTCGTGCATTAACTGCCAGAACTGGGAAATTTCCCAGCAGCAACCGGCCTCCCTGCCGTATCTTGAGCTGTTCCCCGCGCAGGTGGTCGAAGCGGCCATCAGCCGGGGATGCGCTTCTATTGCTTACACCTACACGGAGCCTGCGGTCTTTTATGAATATATGGCTGATACGGCTGAAATTGCGAGGAGCCGGGGTGTTAAAAACCTTATGGTCTCCAACGGATACATATGCCAGGAGCCGCTCAGGAAACTGGCTGGTTACCTTGATGCGGCAAATATCGATCTGAAATCATTCTCAGCGCAAACGTACAAAGATCACTTCGGAGGGCACCTGAAGCCCGTACTGGATACCCTGCAAACCTTGAAGGAGGCAGGGGTCTGGCTTGAAATAACCAACCTGCTGATACCCGGACTTACCGATGATCCCGTGGAGACCGCCCGGATGTGTGACTGGCTTGTCAGCAGGGGATTTGCCGACACCCCGGTTCATTTCAGCAGGTTTCATCCGATGTTCCGCCTGTCAAACCTTAAGGTCACCCCGCTTTCGACGCTTGAAACCGCAAGAGATATCGCCATCAGGGCGGGATTCAGGTATGTCTATACCGGAAATGTGCCCGGAACAGGTACGGAGGATACGGTTTGTCCTTCATGTAGACATACCATCATCCGGCGTACCGGGTTCATTGTCAAAGCTAATGAAATGGCGGATGGTGCCTGCAGGTATTGCGGCACTGCGATCGCCGGGGTATGGTAAACTGTTGTGAAGCAAGCTTCCTCCCGGAACACCTACCTGTTAACCTGCTTAATCACAATCACCACCGGCAAATGATCACTAAACCCGCCATGATATCTTGGGCCTGCGTAGCTCCTGTTCAGTTTATCGCCAAAATAGGTATTGTCATCTTCCAGCAGGAATGAGGAGCGGAACACCCTTGCATTGCCCGGGCCGGCCATTATTCCCGACAAACCCTTCAACATCGTTCCTGAAACGATAAACTGATCAAAGGTGCTCCACTGGTCGCGGAATTTCAGCGTTCCTTCCTGATGTTTCCTGTTCCTGATGCCCATCAGGTTGAATAATTGCCTGCTGCCAAATGGAACGGTGTCGGTACCTGCATGCAGGTAGAGGAGGAGGCTTTCATTTTCAGGTTCGTCATTGAAATCACCCATAATCAGTATATTACCTGGTTTTTCACGTTGAACGGAGTCAACTTTTTGTTTGAGTACGCCGGCGACAAAATTCCGGCGCAAAACCGATTCAGGGTTTCCTCCCCGCCGGGATGGCCAGTGGTTGACAAAGAGGGTCAGTGTATCCTCACCAAAAAGGATGCCTTTGACGATCAGGATCTCCCTTGTCTGCGAAACTGTGTCAAAAGGGAACCTGATCCCCACAGGCTGGCTGCAGAGTACCTTAAACCTGTCAGGACGGTACAGCAGGGCAACGTCAACACCTCGCAGATCGGGCGATTCGTGATGAATAAACTTGTATTTCCATGGTTTAAGGGGAGTTTCATAGATCAGTTTGTTGAGTACATAGCGGTTTTCAACCTCGCAGAGACCGATGATGGCCGGCGCCTCCCATTTCCCGATCGCAAGCAGGGTTTTGGCAATATGGTACATCTTGGTACTGAATTTCGACCAGGTCCAGTGTTTCACTCCGGCCGGCGTGAATTCATCGTCCAGTTTCGTCGTGTCATCATATGGGTCATAAAAGTTTTCAACATTCCAGAAAATAATGCTGACATTTTGACTTTTTATTTTTATTGAATCTAAATTGGCACGATTTTCGCTTATGTATTCCTGCTGATGGTCAGGATAAAGGAGATCATTTTCCGCTGATGACCGGCAACGTTGAGAAATAGCGCCCGGGATAAGGATGGAGCGGCTGCAATTCATTTCGGTTTGCACGCATTTTCGCTTAAAGGGCGCAGAAAATAATGCGCGTGTAGTCCCTGACGCAGGATTTTCCTCCGGTTTTGGGAAATATGAAAGGATGGCTGACATGAGAAAAACTAATAGCAGGATGGTTTTCATAGGATCATATTTTTTTATCGGGCCATATGGAATATCTATATATGATCATTCGCGGTGTGCATGAACTTTTATTCTTATAGACATTTCATGGTTTTCATTTTTTGATGCAACTTTTAGAGATTATCTTATGTCTGTTAATCGGAAACAGGATCAAAAGGTAATATGGAAAACATGGTTTTTTTAACGTTTTTTTAACAGGAGATTAACAGTATTTAACAACAACGGTGAAAATATCAAATCTGCGAAACCGTTATAAAAGTGATAATCCGGTATGTTCCGGTAAAACAAATTTTAACCAGGTTTAATACAAAAACAGAAGAACAATGAAAAGGATTGCAGGGATTTTGTTAATTGCAATGATTGGCGGAGCTGTTTCACTGGGATTATATAAAGCCTTCGAGAAGAAACAGTACTATTTACAACCCCGTCCGGAGGGTATCCCGGTAAGGCAGGCAAGCTATATTCCAAGTGCTGCCTTTAACCAACCCGATTTTGAAGCCGCTGCCGCCATATCGGTACATGCGGTGGTACATATCAAATCAGAGTTTCAAAAGAAGAGCATGGTCTATGATGACTTCTTTGAATTCTTCAATTTTGGCCAGCGTCCGCAGCCGCATGAATATATTTCTCCCTATTCAGCTATGGGCTCGGGGGTGATCATCTCCCCCGAGGGGTATATCGTAACCAATAATCATGTTGTGCAGGATGCCACCGACATCCTGGTTACGCTGAATGACAAACGTGAATATAAGGGTACCATCATCGGCACCGATCCCAGTACCGACCTTGCCCTGATCAGGATCGGGGAGAAGGGGCTGCCATTTTTAACCTACGGGAATTCTGATGAAGTTAAGATAGGGGAATGGGTGCTGGCCGTCGGAAACCCCTTTAACCTGACCTCTACCGTTACCGCGGGGATCGTGAGTGCAAAGGCCCGCAACATCAATATCCTGGGGTCGCAGGGAGCGATTGAATCATTTATCCAGACCGATGCTGCCATCAACCCCGGGAACAGCGGGGGGGCGCTGGTCAATACGCGTGGGGAGCTGATTGGCATCAATGCCGCCATTGCTTCGGGGACGGGCTATTATACAGGATATTCCTTTGCCATCCCGGTGAACATCGTGAGGAAGGTAGTGGAAGATTTTATGAAATTCGGGAAGATCCAGCGGGCTTACCTGGGACTTTATTATCGTGAAATTGATGACCAGTTTGCCAAGGAGAAGGGTTTTACCGACTTACGGGGGATTTATGTGGACGACGTGGTTGAAGGAGGACCGGCTGCCATTGCCGGAATCAGGCAGGGTGACGTGATCGTCAGGATTGACAACAACCACATTAACGGCAAGGCAGAACTGATGGAGATCATCGGGCAGAAAAACCCCGGCGATAAGGTAACGGTGATTGTCATGCGCGACGGGCGGGAGTCGGAACTGGCGCTGACCATGCAAAGCGAGGAGTCGCAGGTGGCAAGTGTCAGGGATAGCAAAATGAATTACCAGGGTGCCACCTTCTCGCCGGTTACCCTGAATGAAAAGAGAAAGTTCAATATTGATTATGGATTTAAAATTACCGCACTGCAGAACGGCAAGCTGAAAAATGCCGGGATCAGTGCAGGATTTATCGTGTTATCGGTTGATCGTAAACCAATACGTACAACCCAGGATTTAAAAGAGGCGCTCACAAACCGTCAGGGCGGTATCCTGATTGAAGGAATATACCCCAATGGCCTGAGAGCCTATTATGGAATAGGACTATGAGACAACTAAAAATATCAAAATCGATCACGAACCGTGAAACCGCATCGCTCGACCGGTACCTTTCGGATATTGCCAAGGAAGAGCTGATTTCGGCCGATGAGGAGGTTCAGCTGGCCCAACGCATCAAGTCGGGCGACCAGGCTGCACTCGAAAAGCTGTGCAAGGCCAACCTGCGTTTTGTGGTGTCGGTCGCAAAGCAATACCAGAACCAGGGGTTAACCCTGCCCGACCTCATCAATGAGGGAAATGTGGGATTGATTAAAGCCGCCCGGCGTTTCGACGAAACGCGTGGCTTTAAATTCATCTCCTACGCGGTGTGGTGGATCCGGCAATCGATCCTGCAGGCCCTTGCGGAACAGTCGAGGATTGTAAGGCTGCCCCTGAACCAGGTTGGTTCCATGAGCAAGATGTCGAAAGCGACCATCAAGTTGGAGCAACGCTTTGAAAGACCTCCCTCGGTGAACGAACTGGCCCTTGAACTGGAAATCCCTGAACAGAAGGTTGCGGAAACCATCCGCATGGCAACCCGTATCGTTTCGATGGATGCCCCGATCGACCAGGATGAGGAGATTAAAATGGTCGATATTTTTGTCAATGAAGATACCCCGGGTACCGATGAAAACCTTATCCGGGAATCGCTGGCCAAGGAGGTACAGCGGTCGTTATCGTCACTTGCCGAAAAGGAGAGGGAGATCATCAACCTGTTTTACGGTATCGGCGTGGCCCACAGTTATACCCTGGATGAAATAGGTTCCATGTTCGGCCTTACCCGTGAACGGGTGAGGCAGATCAAGGAAAAGGCGATCCGGCGGCTTAAACATGGCTCCAGAAGCAAATTGCTGAGATCATACCTGGGGTAAGGGACATTTTGCGCCCGAACAGGCAACAGAGGGACTAAAAATCACCCGTTAAAAAAGGAATCCTCCGCAGAAAACATTTTTGTTCGGAGGTTTCCTTTTTTATAAGCCTTATTCAGTAAGGCTTTCATGGGTTTATCAACAGGTTGTTGAAAAAGAATGTTAAAAAAAGCACGTGAGTTATCCGGGGATTAAAATATTTTGTATTTTTGCACATTGTTAATAATTTATCAGTGATGATAAGGCGGCACCATAACACCAGATTTGGATTTCTCTTTCTCCAGGCCATTGCCGTGGCTATCATCTGCCTTGGATCCCTGATCAATTTTCATCAATACAAGATCTGGGGAAAACCTCTGATCCCTACATTTGTCGGATATAAGCGCGACATCGAGAAATACTCCAAAGTTATCTCCTTCTCGAAATTTTCACGCAACGACCATTCAACCCCAAACCATTTTTCGGGAACCGACGGTATCTTTCCTACTGAATCCGTCAGGATCATTTGTGGCTTTACCTGCTGCAACATTTCCGGCTATGCCCCGGTTGTTCCCGATCCTGTCAGGACCTGCTCCTGCGGCCTAAGGGCTCCCCCAGTCGTATAATTCCCTGCTGACAGGCAATGTCCGCTGAGTTGTAAGACTCGGTAGCTTTGCGTAAATCAGGTTTTAACAGGCCATTCCGGCACTGGTTACAACCCGTTACGTAAGGGAAAACCTACTGCAGTTGCCAGTCACCCACCTTCCAGGTATCATATTTCCAATTTCATTATTTCATCCTGCAATACAAAATCCATCATGAACAAACTTCGTACCATCTTATCCGTCAGTTCTCTGGCTATTTGTTTTTCCGTATTATTTTCCACGACATGCCTTCAGGCTTCCGTAAAATCAGATTCAATCACCCTGCTGCCCGGGTATGCCAACGAAGTTTATTACAGCATGAAAAATGGTATCATCCAGACTGCACCCCATGCTACCTGGGATATTGCCTTTCGTACCATGAAGCGCAGCTCTTCGATCCTCACCAATGACGGGGCAGGGGTAGTTCTCTATACATACCCCAAGGCTGATACCAATGGTTGGGCAACCCTTGATACCACGGGACTCTCCACATGGACACCCATGTACAACGACCCCGAAAACTGGGAAAACGGGGCCTTTTCAAGAAATGCCAAATCGTATCCCGATTACGGCTGGGCTGTTTATAATGGTGTCACCCACGACCTGAACGGCGATTCACTCTTCGTGATCAAGCTTCGCGACGGGAGTTGCAGGAAATTATGGATGATCAAGAAATTTTCCACCCTCGATATTTACAAATTCCGTTTTGCCAATCTTGATGGTACCAATGACCATACCGTAAGCGAAGACATCAGTGGTCTCACGGCAACCGATTTTTCGGGTTATTCTCTTCAAACTAATGCCCGCGTGGCTTTTCAGCCTGTTAAATCAAGCTGGGATATCCTTTTTACCCGCTATATGTCCCTCCAGCCCGACGGAACCCCATACCTTGTTACCGGTGTGCTGAGCAATGATACGGTCAGCACCAAGAATTTCCACCCGGTAGCCCTGACATACAGCGATTACGGACTGGGAACCTGGGACTCGACCCGCTCCTCCATTGGCTGGGACTGGAAGGTCTTCGATATGATCAACTTTGTCTACCATGTCGTAGATTCGTCGGTCTATTTTGTCAAACCTGTCTCGGGCGACATCTACAAACTGATTTTCACGGCCTATGCAGGAAGTTCAACCGGCAAGGTGAAATTCAACGTGGAAAAAGTTGCCGGCGCCGGCATCGCAACCATCAGCAGGAATGACATTGTACTGAACCTGTATCCGAATCCTGCCGTCAGCAGGATCAACCTCGATATAACCGGTAACGCCGGTGAAGAACTTTCTTTTTTTCTTACAGATCTGTCAGGCCGACAACTCCGTGCAGATCGTCCGGGACAATTGACCGGTGGACTTAATGCTTATTCGATGGATGTTACCGGGGTGCAACCCGGCGTGTACTTTGTGACCGTTTGTATCGCAGCAACGAAAATGGTTTCCAAAGTAATTATCACCCATTAAGCATGAAAAAGGGTCCAACCTGTCTGTTATTCGGACTTTTCAGTCTTCTGGCCGTAACAATTGGTTACGGCCAGAAGGCTTTTATCAGGGTTTACGATCAGAAAAGCCATGAACCTGTTGCCTTTGCCCATGTTTGTTTTCAGGGGTTGAAGTCAGGTTCACCCAAATATAGTCTTACCTCTCTGGAGGGCAGCGTTCCAAATGATATTACTGAAACTTCCAGGATAGCCATCAGTTATGTGGGCTATTCAACGTATAATGATACCCTTAAACCTGGTCAGTCGGTTGATGTAAGGCTTGTCCCCAAGGTTTTAAACATGGACGAAGTAGTCGTTACCGGGCAGTACACGCCTGAAAGAGCCGATAAGTCCATCTATAAGATCGAGGTGATCAACTCCAGACAGATCGAACAAAAGGCAGCCGGCAACATGGCCGACCTGCTCAAGAACCAGTCAAACATGAGGGTTACCCAGGATGGGGTGCTCGGCACCAGCCTGAAGATGCTGGGAATGTCGGGTGAAAATGTAAAATTCCTGCAGGATGGCGTTCCATTGATCGGCCGTATGAACGGGAACTTTGACCTGAACCAGATCAACCTGAACAACACCGACCATGTGGAGGTCATCGAAGGCCCCATGTCGGTCATTTACGGGAGTAATGCGCTGGCCGGGGTGATCAACATCATCACTAAGGAAAACAAGGCATCACTACTGAATGTTACCGCCAATTCCTACCTGGAATCGGTTGGAGCTTATAATTTTGACGGCTCGGTTTCCTTCAACAAAAAGAAGAATAGTTTTTCACTGGATGGCGGGCGCAATTTTTTTGGCGGTTTCCAGGCACCCGGCGACGATCCCCGTAATGTTACCTTCAAGCCCAGGAGACAGTATTTTACGGATGGTTACTATATGTTCACTACGGATAAGCTGAAGCTGAAGATTGCGGGCGATTATTTCAATGAATTGCTGCTGGACAAGGGGTCTGTCCTGAGTCCCTATTACCCGACAGCCTTTGACAACAGATTTACGACCATCCGCTATTCGGGCAGGATGGATGGGGCTTTAAAACTACCTGCAAACCATTTTCTTAATCTCCTGGCATCCTGGTCAGAATATCATCGTGTCAGAGACACCTACCTGAAAGACCTTACTACACTTACTGAGTATCCCGTTCAGGAAGCCTGGGCCCGTGATACCACCATCATCAGGTCGATCGTGGCGCGTGGTACCTTTGCGCAAAGCAATCCCGACAGGAAATTCAACTACCAGACAGGATTTGATCTCAGCAACGAAACCGGTACCGGGCAGGATGTGGTTGGCAGAAAAAAGGTGATTGGCGATTATGCAGCCTTTCTCAGTACGACCTGGAACCCGGTCAGTATCCTCTCGGTACAGCCCGGCATCAGGTATATCTACAACACGAAATACGCGGCCCCGCTGGTTTATGCGCTGAGTGCTAAATGGACCATTGTAAACAGCCTCAATTTAAGACTTTCCTATTCCCGCGGATTTCGTACGCCCGATATAAAAGAGCTCTACCTGGTATTTGTCGATGTAAACCACGACGTTCACGGAAATCCCGACCTCCAGGCTGAAAAATCGAATAATGTTAGCTTTAACCTCAACTATGCCAAAGAGGAGCGCAAGGTGGCCTGGTCATTTGACCTGACCGGGTTTTACAATATCATTGCCAACAAGATTGAACTGGCCCAGACCGGCAGCAACATTACCTACCAGTATGAAAATGTGAGCAGGTACAAAACGGCGGGTCTCCAGGCAGGATGCTCCTATTCACTCTATCCCTCGTTCAGGATGCAGCTTGGTTTTTCAGAAACGGGTGTCACGGGAAGTCCCGATGCAGCTTTACCGTATGAAACCTTTAAATGGGCTCCGGAGGTCACCTTTAGTCCGTCCTATCGCTTTATCAAGCCCGATCTTACCTTGTCGGTCTACTATAAGTACTCAGGATCGGCACCCCAGCTTATCTATGACAGCAAGAAACTGTTATGGCAGTGGGTGAATCCTTACAATATGATGGATTTCACTGCCAGCAAGGGTTTCTGGGATAACAGGATACGCCTTTCGGCCGGTGTGAAAAACATATTCAACAATACGGTCGTCCCCACCACGGGAAGCCAGGGCGGGGCGCATTCGGGTGGCAATGGCAGTTATATTACATGGGGCAGGACTGTTTTCGTAAAAATCTCCTTTCAATTCAATAAATACAAATAATGAGAACAGCGTCGGTGTTAGTTTGCCTGCTGGCTGCCTTTGCTCTCCAGTCCTGTTTTAAGAAGGATGCCATGCTGACCGCCCATCCGCGCGGGGATACGATTGCCATGACGGAGAATTACCTCTACCAGCTTTATTTCAACCTCAACGCCGGCAAAGTGATTAGCTCAAACGTGAAAACGGGCTCCGACCTCGGGTTTGAATGCAGCGGCCAGGGTTGGCATATCATCTTAAATACCAGTGATTTTATGAAAGTTGCCGACCTTGGCGAGGTAGCTTTCGGAAAGGCACATGATACCGTTGGGGTTAACTGGAAGTTTGACAAATCAGACGGGAATCCCGATTCGGTTGCCATCGGTCGATGGTTCCTGGTCTCCGGTGCCGACACGGTCTCCTCGAACCATGTATTTGCCGTCAACCGAGGCATGGATGACCTTGGAAATACGCTGGGTATTTACCAGGTCATCTTCGACAGCCTGAAAAACAACACCTTTTATTTCCGCTATTGCCCCTTAAAAGGTGGCACCAGGCTGGCAGGGGCGGTTACCAAAGACCCGCTGGTCAATTATATGTGGTTCAGCCTGAAAACAGGCACTGTTGAGCACTTTGAGCCCCCCGTAACAGCTTATGACCTGCTTTTTACCCAGTATACCACCATGCTGTATGACGGAACCATACCCTATCCCTACCTGGTCACCGGTGTGTTGACAAACCGCTCGGGCATGGAGGTGGCGTTGGATTCGCTGACCGCCTTCCCGGCCATAACACGGGACATTGCAACGAAACTTACCTATACAAAGGAGCTGGATGCCATCGGCTATAACTGGAAATACTATAGTTTTAAAACCGGCGCCTATACCCTCCGGACAAAAAACTGTTATCTTATCCGTACGGTAACCGGCCTGATCTATAAACTGCATTTCATCGGTTTTTATAACCTCAAGGGTGAAAAGGGTTACCCTGTAATCGAATATGAACAGCTTTGATCCTTCGTGAAGGAGGAGCCATGCAGAGCCATCCTTTTTTCATTTAACCCGGGGATTAATCCCAGTTATCCTGATTTCCACAACCAGCCGACTGCACTTTCATCAGTGCGCTTCATATAACCCGAAGGGAATCAGCAGTCCAAAGGTGATATTCCGGCCCATGTTGTAAATACCCAGTGGTTTGAGCCTGCTTAGGTGATCATAATATTGGACGTCGGTCAGGTTTTTACCACTGATGAAGAGCGTCCAGCGCTGTTTCTGCACTTTTATACCTGTCCCTATCGAGGCATTCAGCAAAACATAACCGGGGGTTTCAGTTTCAAAAGTATCGATACGCTTTTGTGCGTAATGGATTTCAATTCCCGCTTCTGCCCATGGATTCTGCAGGATACCTTTCTTCCCTGTTTTCATGACCCATTTCAGGTCGTGCTGCGAATGAAGGGCCGGGATAAACGGAAGCGGGATTCCTGTCGAAGCATTGATCCCGTAAACATAATCAATATTGTTATCGAGATGTAAGGCGTCGACCGGGTGGATATCCAGTTCCAGTTCAAAGCCACTGAGTACCGAGTTCCCCTGGATATAGCGGTAAACCGGGTACCAGGTTCCATTCTGCAGCCTCTTTTCATTACCGGAACTCCTGGAATAGATGAAATTGTCGATAGTGTTGTAAAAGCCGTTGACAACGGCATTCAGGTATTTCGTATTGGCTGATAGTTCCGCGTCGATTTGCAGGCTTGTCTCGGGTTTAAGCGACGGATTTCCGATTTCGTACCTGTAGGTGCCTTCATGCACACCGTTTGAACCTAATTCGGCGATATTCGGTGCCCGGAATCCCCTGCCTGCGTTGAATTTCAGGTTGAATGTGCGGTTAATCTTACAGGTCATGCCTGCCGATCCCGTAACGGCTGAAAAGTTGGTGTTAAACCCGGCAAACAGGGTGTCACCCGTTGATGAGGGCTTACCATTGGCATCCAGCAGCAGGGACCTTCCGTCCACATGCCTGAAATCGTAACGTAACCCTACATTTACGGTAAACCGCTCCCAGCTTTTTTTCGCATAGATGAATCCTCCAATATCCTGCAGGTTGTAATCGGGTACCAGGAATTCAATGCCCCGGTTCCGGTTGGTCTGTGTCATGCCGCTGAGACCGCCGACCAGTTCCAGCGACCCGGCCAAACTCAGCGTGTATTTTGCATCGCCGGTCCAGGTATCGAGATGGAAATAAAGGCCCGGAACCTGAGGCGTTTCGGCAAATTCCTTCCGGTCGTTAACCTGGTAGCCGAAGTTGATCCTGACCTGACTGTTTTTGATGACAAAATTCGAAACGGAGGTCAGTTTTTTGTGGGATACCAGCTGAAACGGTACAGTAATATCACGGCTTTTGGCTTCATCGGGAGTAACGGTATTACCATCATGGTTGACAAACAGATGTGTTATGGAATCACGGGTGCCATCGATGATCCCGATTTTCGTGTTAAAAAGGCTGAAATGCAGATGGGAATAGCCCCATCGCTTGTTCAACCCGACCATGCCACTCAGGTTTTGTTCCCAAAAACCACTGTTGTAGACATATTCTGACGGTGTACGGTAGGAGGAGGCTGTCTTATAGGTTCCCCGGATGCGCCAGATGAGTCCGTTCTGGTTTCCCTCGGCCATCAGGGAGTTGCCGAAAAGATTATTACCTGATGAGTACTGGGAGACCAGTTCTCCTTTCACCGTGTTCAGCGAAGCAGGGTTTGGTTCGAGGATGTTGATCACCCCGCCCATGGCATCCGACCCGTAAAAGAGGCTTGCGGGTCCTTTCAGTACCTCAATCCGGTCGGCCGAGAACTGGTCAATCTCGATGCCATGTTCATCGCCCCACTGGCTGCCCTCCTGTCGTACGCCTTCATTGAGGGTAATCACATGGTTATAGCTAAGTCCCCGGATGACCGGTTTGGATACCGCGCCCCCTGTGGTAATTTCCGACAGCCCGGGTACTGCTGCAATGGAATTGATAAGGTTGGTCGATGGCAGGGTTAACAGTTGGCTTTTCGCGATTGGCGTAATGGAGATGCTGCTTTGGCTGTTGTCACTCGACAGGGCGTTTCCGGTAACCACCACCTCCTGTGCCTCAATGGCCGATTCGCTCATGACGAAATCTGCTGTGGTCGTTTGCCTCAGATCCACCGTCCGTGTGATAGCCATGTATCCAACGTAACTTACCTGGACCAGGAAGGTTGACATGGGAAGGTTGCTGATCAGGTAGATCCCTTCGCTGTTGGTTGCGGCTCCTGTTTTCAGGTCGGGAATGAAAATGGTTGCCCCGGCGAGCGTTTCGCCGGTAGCTTTTTCAGTGACCTTTCCCCGGAGCGTAACCTGCGCCAGGAGCGGGGAGGTGCCAATGAGTATGATAAGGATGGGACTTAGAAGTTTTCTGGCAATATATGACAAGGTCATGGTGGTTGGTAAATGAAAAAATGATGAAAAAAGTGAAAATTATTACCGGATGAACCTATTTCGGGGCTATTGGGTTGTGATTGCCAATGCACCAAAATACTGGCCCGGGAGCATGTGCCAGGGTAGGGAAATACCGGTCGAAACAGGGGATGATCAGGCCAGGGGAGGGGCCCGTAGGTTAAAATAGATCCGGGTAGAAACCTGCCCGGCAACCGTTTCAGGGATAATAATCTCCCTGCGGTCAATTTTGTAGACATTTAAGGAGACCTCGCCGGGAGTGGTATAGACAAGGCTGGCAATCTGCAGAATCTCGCAATGATGATGATGGGCTTCGACGACAGGTTTGTTACCCGCCATGCAGACTGTATCCTCATGATGGTAAAATTCATGGATAAGCTCCCTGGGCGTGATGATCAGGCCAAAGACAACCAGAAGCAACCATGCTGTATATCGGGATATCCTGCGCATAGAATCAATGAATGGCAAAGATAGCTATTTAGAATGGATCTATGGTGAAAAATTCCCGATTTACAAGGAAAATCCATTTGAAATCGAATGTTCCTAATGGAAGATCAGGGAAACGGTTTGTTTTACGTCAGGATGCAGGCTTAAGGCAACCGGGCAGGTTTTAACGACATAGTCCAGAATTTTCTTCTGATGGTCGTTATATTCAATCTCCGGAAAGGTAATTTCAACGACGATCTCCGCGATGCTGCGGGGAGCCTCGCTGGTCATAATCTTGGTGATCACCAGCCTGGCGCCGTCGATATTGAATTTATGCGCCCGGGCAGCAATTCCCATGACTGTAATCATACAACTGCCAAGGGCAGTTGCAACCAGGTCGGTGGGAGAGAAATATTCTCCCTTACCCTGGTTGTCAACCGGGGCATCTGTGAGGAGTTTATTGCCGGAGCGCAGATGGGTTGCCTCTGTGCGGAGTTCGCCGATATAATATGTTTCTACTGTTGCCATTGTTTTTGTTATTTGTAACCGATTGATGTATAGCCAACCCAGTGGTGTAACCCGGCCATGGCTGTTTTTCCCATATTAAGGTCTTCAACAGGTATAGCCTGTTGCATGACCGAATTGCCGTAGCCCATGAGCATGCCTTTTACAGGTTTCGAGCGCAGGTGTTGCTCAAGATAAAACGCTGTCAGGAGTCCGAACGGAACGGAATACCTGCCGCACCAGGTCCATTTATAGCTCCTGAAATTGGTATCCTGGACCGTATATTCCGTGAATTTCCTGATCCTGGCCTTCTGAATTTCTCCCAGCAGGCATCGGTGAATGATCTCGTTTTCGTGGGCCAGCGCAAGGTGGTACCCGCTGCTGTCGCACCCGTAGGGAGCATAATCAGATCCGCCCCACTCCTGGTCGCCGTAATGAACGGCATCGCTGGAAATGACGATGGCAATATCACGGTCCCACACAAGTTCCTCCTGCCGGATAACCTTCCACAGCGCCAGGGAGAGGGATGAGGAGAGTTCCTCCATTTTGTTGTACGACATATAGGGAATCAGGATCGGCACGATCTCAATGTCCCTGTTGTAGTACTGGAGAAAGGGAACCAGCGCTTCCACCGAATGCTCGGCCTGCTGAAGCGAATCGTGAACAAGCCAGGTTGAGGGAGGCAGCTGGTTCATGATCTTTTCACGCATGGCGGAGATCCTTACCGGGCCATAGGGTTCACTCCACCTGTCAAAACTGTCAAATACCATTCTATCCTCCAGCCCAAACTTTTTTGCCTTATGGGCAACGCCGATGAGAATTACTGTTTTGGCGTTGACATTTTTTAACACGACAGGATAGAGCCATCCGGCATAGGTGTAGTCATCATGCGGGCAAATGGCTAATTTCCAGCTTGTAAAAGCTGTTATTTTATTGGATTTCCATAAGGCGTTGATTTTGTTTCCCTGGAGTCTGAGGATTCGGTTCATGACCGAATCCATCTGCCGCGGATTGGTGGCAAACCCGACCGGATCAACCGGTTTACGGACCTTAAGTTCGGGTTTTCCACCGATCAGAAAGATCATGCATATCACCGAGAACCAATATTTCATCATAGTTCGATCTTGCCGGCAGGCCATCATTCCCGCAGTTTAGCCATGTCTCTCCGTATAGACCAGGTGGCGATAAACAAAATTATCAAAATTATAGGTACTTTTACAAATCATTTTCATCCTCAGCTCTTGAATCCAATTTTAAAAAACCAGATGAATTTCCGCGACCTGGGCGGAATACCTGCTATGGATGGCCGCAAACTCAAGCAGGGTCTGCTGTTTCGTAGCGGCGACCTTTTCAATCTTACTCCTGAAGATATCACCCGGCTGGAGGAGATGAACCTTGCAACCATCATCGATTTCCGCGCTCACCGGGAAATTGCAGCCAGGCCGGATAAGCGGGTTTCGACAGTTAAAAACTGCATCCACATTGATATTTTCGATGTGGCGCGTGGCAAGGCGGAGAAATTTCTGGAGGAAAACAATGCAGCCGGAATGGAAACCGTGCTGATCGCAGATTACCGGCGGATGGTCACTTCACACCAGGAGGATTTCAGGAGGTTCCTCACCATCCTTTCCGACACGGATGACCTACCTCTTGTTTATCACTGTGCTGCCGGTAAAGACCGGACCGGGCTGGCCACTGTTTTCCTGCTTACGGCCCTTGGCGTTTCAATGCCCTGCATCATGGAGGATTATATGGCCACCAACGTTTTCGGAAAATCCTATACCGATAAAATCATCAGGAAAGTAACGGAGTCGGGTTTGAACGGGGAAATTCTCAGGCCTCTGCTTGAGGTGCGTACAGCCTATTTTGAGGCGGCATTGGATGAAATTGATCGTTTGTCGGGCAGTTTACAGAATTTTGTCGAAGGTGTACTGAAAGCCGATGTGGAGGCGCTCAGACAAAAATATCTCGAAAACTAAAAGAGTATATAAATTTCCAAAAACGATTCAATTTTAACCACCCTGACACAAAGCAGGTACATTGTTCACAATGATTTCTTTGTGAACATTGTGTAAATCGTTGTGACCTTTGTGGTTAAATAAAACGTATTGAATACGGGAAAAGATTCGTACGGAAATTGAAAATTTCATAAACAGTCAATCAAGATCCCTGTTAAACAACCTTTTCTATTATTCCATGGTTTCCGTCGAGACGGATCATTTCACCATCACGGATGAATTTTTTGGCTCCCTTGGCCCCAACCACAGCCGGGATGCCATATTCGCGTGCCACCACGGCGCCATGTGAGAGCGGACTGCCGATTTCGGTGATCAGTCCGGCGATGATGCTGAAATAGGGTGTCCAGCCGATATCGGTGAATGAGGCAACCATAATTTCCCCCTCCTGTAATAATTCGGCATCGGCCAGGGTATGGATGATACGGGCCCGGCCTTCGACAACCCCGCTGCTGACGGGGGTTCCCTTCAACTGTCCCTCACGGATTTCAATTTCAATCTCCTGTTCCATTGGCTCGGGAATGCCAAAACAGATCTCGTTAAAGATCAGTTTATCCATTTCAGGTAGTAATTCCCTGCGTTTGTCCGCCCTGGCTTTCCAGGCGGGATTGTGATCCCGCAGTAACTTTCCGACCTCCTCATGTGTCAGGAAATAGACTTGGTCGGAATCATCAAGCAACCCGGCATCAGTCATTTGTTTTGCCAGGATCCTGTAACTCTTCCTGAAAGTATTCACCATCCTGATCGAATAGGCTTTTGAAATTTCCCTGCGTGCTACCGCTTTCCGGGCAGTGGGAACCAGCATTTTAATAATGGTTCGCTTGATAAGGGGTATCCTGTGAAAGGCAGCCTTCAACTCCTCTGAATTATCTCGGTGGGCATGATGAATTTCGCCAAGCCTGACGCGGGTTTGCAGCGTCTGCATCAGCTGCTGCGGATTTTCTTCCCAGGTTTTCTCCCTGAGTTCCGATTCCCTGACACACCGGTGTCCATGTCGTTCAATAAAGGTGCTGAACTGGCGGCTGATCTCGGGTGGCGCATCGTGCTGGAGGATCTGCAGCGCTTCGGCCGGGGAAGCAGTGGTGAACCTCTCGGCAAACCTGCGCTCGCTGCTGATTAGCGCGGCAAAGCGTTCAAGTGATTTGACGGCGTCGGCGCTTTCAATTTCGGGGATGTCGAGCAGGAGCAACGTGGCAATATGATGGTCAGCAGCGGTAGGCCAGCCATTATCCCCGGTCATGATCCGCATGATGGCCGAATAAAGGGTTCCCGACTGTGCGGAGGTACCCAGATGGTGGCCAAATCCGATCCCCATCGGGATTCTTGCGTTTTCAAGATTTTCATGAAACTGAACCATGTCGGATGAGAAGTCGATCCTGTAGCCGGCTTCCAGTTTCCGCAGCGCTGCCAGGTGTTTCCCGGCATTTCCGGTATTGACCACCTGGCGGAAAAAGTTAAAAACCCTTCTTACCAGCAGCCCTTCCGGTTTCGCCCCGATTCCGGGGAAGGTCTTGCCGCTGAGGGCGAATTGTACATCTTCTGCCGTGTTAAGCCAAACGTTTTTAGGATAATCCATCATATGGCTCATATTGATGAACAGCCTGTTATAAAACATCTGGATATAGCGGGGCGAGGTACGGTCCCTGAGTTTAAAGGCACCGGCACGCTGGGCAAGCAGGGTCATGCCGTAATCGATCGCCTCCGCGGTAATTGAATAGGTGAGGGGAGTAGCTACGCCGGGCATCATCTCGCCGATGTTTCCCAGTGTCCAAATTTCATCGCTCGTTCCCTTTACGGTATCGAGTTCATTGAAGTGGACCTCGTTAACCGCGGTAACCGGCCTTACCTGAAGCCAGTGCAGGGTCCCCCCGGCATCAACAGCCCATTCAAGATCAACCGGGTGTTTCAGGTGATCTTCGGCAACCCGGGCTCCTTCAACGATCTCCTGAAGCAGCTTTTCGCTGAGCAAATGACCATCCTTGCTTACTTCCGAACCGATATTGGAACCACTGCGGTACACTTCGTAATGATGCGCGTCTTTCATGCCGCTCACCAGGCTTTCTCCATTCCCGGCGACCGCGTTGACCAGCACTTTGTCATGCCTGTTATTGACAGGGTTTACAGAAAATACTACGCCGGCAACCGTTGCCTCCACCATGTTCTGCAGGATAACGGAGATGCGCAGGTCGGCATCTGAAACAAGGTTGCCCGAATAGGATCTGACCCTTTCGGCACCGGCGGCGCTGACACACTGGCCAATGGCCTGTTTGATCTCCTCAAAGGTATGCAGATCGAGGTAAGTTTCAAACTGACCGGCAAAGGAGGCATTTTTCCCATCTTCACTCATGGCCGATGACCGTACCGCTTTCGGGCCGTCGCCTAGGGCAGAAAGATGCAGATTAAGCAGGTCATCGTCGACCAGGTTTTCTTCAGGGTGGATCAGGACAAAGGCATCCGGAACGCGCAAACCGAGCTCTTTCAGGGTCTTCAGTCCCAGCGCTTTCCCTCCGGCGGTACTGCCTGTTATTTCATGAAGGTGTTTTATCATAACATTTTCTTCATCAGATGCTATATCACAATGGCCTGTCCCGCTTGCGGGCGGGAAAGCTGGGATTCAAAACCGTCTGGTGGTTTACGGAGCTGGGCTAAACGGTATATTTATCAGCATGAAATCCGAATTCGACCATTCCAACGCCGTCGGAGCCGTCAAATTTATAGGTGCCGATTCCTTCGCGCATCATATATTTACCGTCGTGGAGGTACGGAAATTCGCCATGGCGCCAGAATTCCATCGTATGGGTTTTTCCGCTGCGGGTCTTGATTTCTACCATGCCATGATCCGGCAATAACTTTTCTTTGGAGATGGTTTCAAGGTCGGTACATTCCACGATGGCATCGGTTGTGCCATCCGCGGCGGTGATAAACCCGGCGGTGAGACGGCCCAGAAACTGCCATTTGATGGTTGTCACGGTCCAGTGAATTCCTGTATCCGATACTCCCGTAATCCAGTAATGGCGGTCCCAGGTGAGCCAGTTACGCGAACCGAAGGAATGGTCGCGCGAGGCCATCATGTTCAGGTTATACGTTTGATCATCCAGCATGATGGTTCCCTTGAAGGTGCCGGTTTGCTCGTAGTGAACCTGGTGGGTATCTTTCATGTGAAAGAAAAACTCTTTGGTCCATTTTTCAGAGGCAATCGCCATGGCAATGGCGCTATGGTCGGAGCTTTTCGCAAAATCATAAATCGGATGATCCCCGGTAAATACCAGGTTTGCCACACAGGAATGCTCGTCGCCCTGACGGTCGTGAACCAGCCCTTTAAAGGTGACCCGCCAGATTTTACCAACCTCGATAGGTTCCCATTTCAGGTTTCCCTGCTGGAATCCTGTGCCCTCCTCGCCGGGATCACGGGTCAAACCAAAATATCCTTTTCCCTGCAGGTAAAAATCAAACCAGTATTCGTGCAGGCGGTTTGGACCACGGAAAGCCATCCTGGTAATGAAGGCATTGCCGCTTTTGTCGCCCCCGTAAAAATAGGAGCTGTCGTTGGGATAGGGCTGATTGAGATCAACGTGTTTCTGTTCAAGGTATTCAACGGGAAACTGGCGCGATTTGGTCCTCTTCACCATCTGCCGTGCGATAAATTGTTTGATCATCGGGTAGTCGTTATAGGGTGCAAATGTAGAAATTTATCAGCGACTTATTTCTTCTTCTTTTTAGGATTGAACCTGTCGGGGCGTCCGAAACTGTGTTCGTCAATCTGGCCCCTTTTTCCTGAAAAATCCTTTCCCTTTTTAAAATCCCTGTCACTCTTAAATTTGCCCTTTTCCTTAAAGGATCTGCGTTCGTTGACGTTTACCGATGACTGACCGCCGGCAGTTTTAACGTTGAGGTTGGAGCCCTGGAATTCAGCCTCGCTGAGGGACTGGGTGAGAAAGTTCGCATATTCGGTATCGACCTCAAAGACCCCGTCATTTTTACCAAGGGTGATATCGCCGATACGGATTCGTTTTCCGGGGCTGTTTGCATTGATCAGTTCGATCAGGGTATTGGGATAGAGGCCATCGGCTTTGCCGACATTGATCGACAACCGGGTAAAGGAGGTAACCTCCTTGCGGTCGCGTCCGCCCTTGTCGCGGAAGGAATCGCGGCCGCCTTTATCGCGGGAAGATTCTTTGCCTTTTTCCTCAAAAACATTGATATCCTTGGCATGGCGGTAATATTCAAGGAAGCGGTTAAATTCAAGCGCCACAAACCGTTTAATGACATCCTCTTTTTCAAGCCATTCCAGTTTCCGGTAAATGGCAGGCAGGAATGGGTCGATTTCGGAATGTTCGATTTCGACATTTTCCATCTTATTGATCAGGTTAAACAGCTGTTTTTCACAAATTTCACGTCCCCCGGGTACTTTTGCGGCAATAAACGGCTTGTTGATCAGTTTCTCGATCTGCCGGATAAGATGCTTTTCTTTCAGGTTGATGATGGCAATGGAGGTTCCCGTTTTGCCGGCCCGGCCGGTTCGTCCGCTGCGGTGCGTATAGGCCGAAATGTCATCGGGAAGGGCATAGTTGATGATATGGGTGAGGTCATTGACATCGAGTCCGCGGGCAGCCACATCGGTCGCGACCAGCAACTGCACATGCCTGATCCTGAATTTCTGCATGACGCTGTCACGCTGTGATTGCGAAAGATCCCCGTGCAGGGCCTCGGCGTTGTAACCGTCGGCGATCAGCTTATCGGCAATTTCCTGGGTATCGATCCGGGTACGGCAGAAAACAATGCCATAGATGGAAGGATAGAAGTCGACGATGCGTTTCAGCGCGGTATATTTGTCCTTGGCGTGAACAGTATAATAGAGGTGTTTGATATTCTCAGCGCCCGAGTTACGGCTTCCGATCGTGATCTCGATCGGTTTTTTCATATATTTTTTAGCAATGACGGCCACCTCGTTAGGCATGGTTGCCGAAAAGAGAAGGGTACTGCGGTCTTCAGGAACCTCGGCAAGGATCTCATTGATACTGTCGAGGAAACCCATGTTGAGCATTTCATCGGCCTCATCCAGTACAACGGTATGGACACTGCCCAGCTTGATGGCTCTTCTTCCCATCAGGTCGATTAACCGGCCGGGGGTTGCCACAACGATCTGGACCCCTTTTTTCAGGGATTTGATCTGAACCTCCATGCTGCTTCCGCCATATACGGGGAGAACTTTCAGGTTGTCGACATATTTGGCAAAGTCGTTCAGGTCGCCGGCGATCTGAACGCATAATTCGCGGGTTGGGCAAAGGATAAGCGCCTGGGGAAGGTGGTTATCGGTGTCGGTTTGCTGGATCAGGGGCAGTCCGTAGGCTGCAGTTTTTCCGGTTCCTGTCTGGGCAAGCGCCACGATGTCGGTTTTTTCGCCGAGCAGCAGTGGGATTACCTTTTCCTGGACGGGCATTGGAACTTCAAAACCAAGATCCACAAGGCCCAGCACGATATCTTTGCCAATGCCCAATTCTTCAAATGTACTCATGTTTTTTTTTATTGTGTGCTTTCGGGATTTCCGGGATGTGCTCAAACCAGGTGAAACCTGATAGAAAGGCCTGCCATAGGCAAAATGCCTGTTGATTGTGCGGGTGGGAAATGTTAATTGTATTTAGGTGACCTCAAACACTGATTATTAAGCGGCAAAGATACACCTTTATTTCGGATTTCGGATTTCGTATTTGGAATTGCTGTAAGGTGGGGGGAATCCGATGATAATGTCCGATTGGACATCGTTCCCGACCGGTAACGATAGCGTATTAATCGGAGAAAGGCCTGGTGTGGGGACCTGCCATGGCATGTCCCTACGGGCAACATATTTTGTAGCCCATTCCAACTTTGTTTTCTGTGATTATCGAGCCATAATAAACAGGTGTGAATCACAGGTTCATGCATAACTGGCATAATTGTTTTCAACAGACATGGAGTTGTCCGTATTATCAAGGATTAGGAATCCTGCCTGATTAATTAAATTCAGGAAGTCCTGTATTCCCATAATTAAGTTGATACTCAGGTAAATCAGATGTGGGAAACAGGAACTGCATGGCCAAAATATCAGCATATTGCAGGACAATTCTATCCCATGGTACGGTTGTGGTCAATTAAAAAAATGAAATTAATTCTCAATTGGAAAATTATTATATTTGAGCCGTGAAAATGTATAGTTTTTTTTTGAATAATGGGATATATTAAAGTCTAAGTACATGACAAAATTTGAATATAATTCATGAGATTCTTTATTGACAGGGGATTTAGCAAAGCATGGGTTAAAAACATCAGTCCAAACGTAAACAAGCTATATGCCCTTCGACCATGTTTTTTGATTTCGATAGGATGCCCGTTATTGTTTTTGTTGATGCCGACAAGATAAACCCAAATGAAGGCTACACATACCAGCGCAAGCAGTTTTGATATTCGATCGGGATCCGTGAGGTGCGTATCTTCAAAATTAAACCCACTGGATTTTAGGGACCGAAACATCGTTTCAATTTGCCATCTGTCTTTATATTTGGCTAATGCCAGGGGGTCAAATCTGTATGATGCGACAATAACGAATTCTATTTTGTTTTCACGGTTTACAACCCTCATCCCAGAAAGATAAACCCATTGACCATCAATACAAACAATTTTACGGTAATGATGAACGGTATTCAAAGGCAAGCTGTTAAACAACCAAGAGGATTTTGTCAGGCCTTTTCCGGGAACATTCACCCAAAGATTCTCGCGAATACGGATATAAAACGATATTCTGGTTTTGATCAAATCCCTGAACCATTCGTCGCCAATAAACTCCCGGTCCGCCAGGAAAGAATCGATACAGTTCTCGCCAAACAAATCAATGAAACGGTGAATAATGGCTTTGCGTTCAAAGGTGTTGGAATTGCCCCTTTTGTTCAACATAGTCCACATGATCGGAATCGCAACACCCTGATAAGCAATGCTTATCATCACGATATTGATATTCGCTTTCCCATACTTCCAATTGGTACGGTCAAAGCACAGACGATATGGTGGTTTTTCGGGCAACAAACTGAATATTATTTTGGCAATTAAATCGGTATCAAAAATGAAATCAGCAAAGAACCGCTGGATGCGACGCATGTTTGATTCAACCATTGCTTTGCCCTCAAATCCTTGAGCAAGCTTTTTGAAGCATATAGTTTGTACTTTGCATAATGCAATGATGAAAGAAACAAAGAACTTTACTCTGGCTTTATTCCAACCCAAACGGAGTTTGTATATATTAATTGAAAAGGGTACCACATTCCAATTGAAAAGTATACCACTTATCGAAGTTAAACCAGTTGCTTTGCGTACGCAAAAGCAGCGTAAAACCGATGATAAGCATGGATACCAAACAAGAGATTATCAGACGATATTTTCGGGAGTACGATAGTGTCCGGAAGATAGCGCGCGACTTGCAGATAAGTCGCAAGACAGTAAAGAAACACCTTTTAGACTACGCCCAGTCAAAACAGGCAACCGACTCAGGCATTGATCCTAAGGCATTGCAAGACTACGTAAGCAGTCCGCCCACGTACAATACCCAAAATCGGTTTAAGCGTAAACTGACAGCCGAGATTGAAGATGTGATCAATGCACAACTGGACGATAATAAGCGCAAACGCCAGGAAGGTTTGCGTAAACAGGTAAAACGCAGAATCGATATCCACGAGTATCTTATAGGCCTGGGTCACCAAATTGGATATACAACTGTGTGCAATTATATCCGGGACAAAGCATTACATCAACAGGAAGCCTACATTAAACAGGCATATATTCCCGGTGAGGAGTGTGAGTTTGACTGGGCCGAGTTGAAATTGGTTATAGGAGGCGTTAAGCAGCGGTTATACCTGGCTGTTTTTACCTCCTCCTTCAGCAATTACCGCTACTGCAGGTTGTTTCACCGACAGGACACTCTGGCTTTTATGGAAGCCCATAATGAGTTCTTTGCCCACCTTGGAGGGGTTTACCAGGAGATGGTTTACGATAACATGAGAGTGGCCGTGAAAGAGTTTGTGGGTCGCAGTGAAAAGACACCAACCGATGCGCTGGTAAACCTTTCCGGCTGGTTCCAGTTCCGGTGGCGGTTTTGTAATGCACGGCGAGGCAACGAGAAAGGACACGTGGAGCGAAGTGTGGAATTTGTTCGTCGTAAAGCGTTTTGTCATACCGAGACGTTTGATAACCTGGATGCGGCCCAGGGCCATTTAATTGCTACCTGTAATCGCCTCAATGCGTTGCCTGGATCTACAAGCAAGATCCCGCTGGAAGGGTTGCAGCAGGAGCGTTCTTCCCTGTGGACCTACCCGGGAGCGATGGAATGTTTTTTAACCCATGAGCTCAAGGTTGATAAATATGCAACCATTTGTTTTGGGACCAACCATTATTCGATACCTGATGAGCTTTGTGGAAGGGTGGTGGAAGTGAAGACCTATTCCAACGGATTAAAGGTGTATTATGCCCATGGGCTTATTTGCAGCCACGACCGGAACTACGATAAACATCAGTGGATTATAACGCTGGATCATTACCTCAAGACCCTCTCGCGCAAGCCTGGAGCCCTGCATGGATCACTGGCGCTGAATCAGGCGCCAGAAGCAGTTCGGGAGATTTATACACGGTGGTTTATCAATCAGCCCCGGGAGTTTATTGAGTTGATTCAGTTCTGTCAGCAGTATCAGGTAGATCATCAAAGGCTGCTGGATACAGCCATTTATGTCAGCGGGATTTGTCCCGATGATGTTACCGCAGAAAAAATTATCGCACTTCTTGGCAATCAGCCACCATCCAATAACGACACTCCGGAGGAAGAAGTTGCCGGGGAGATTGAAGCTTTTTCCAACCTCCAGTTGGAGGAGATCTCGCTACTGATGTCCATTAACATGGAGGAGGTAGCATGATCACACGGGAGATTAAACAACAGATTGATCAGTTCTCCCGGGAACTGAGACTGCCTACCTTCCGCCGTGAATGTGAGTCCGTGGCAGAAGAGGCTACTCGTGAGAAGCTTTCTTTTGAACACTTTCTGCTGCGCCTGATGGAACGTGAACTTGCAGTTCGTGTTGAAAACAGGCGAAAAGCCCAGTTGAGGCAGGCAGGGTTTGTTCAGTACAAATACCTGCATGATATTAACCGGGAAGAACTTCCTGAAGATGCAGTTGCTAAATTACCCATTCTGGAACGGTTGGATTTTATTAAAACCGGCCAGAACGTCATCTTCTCGGGTAACCCGGGTACCGGTAAAACACACCTTGCCACGGCTCTGGGGATTTTGGCCTGCCAGCAGGGAT
>Ga0118677_10000120_pt1 | contig 157235 bp, 126 predicted proteins | sample AliMusrvi5mmetaG_FD_86154 | JGI IMG/M metagenome (GOLD analysis project Ga0118677, IMG submission 86154) | reverse complement strand
GGTAAGGGTGGGGGAGAGGTGACGGGGGAACATAATTAAATGGCGAAATGGCGAAATAGCGAAATGGCGAGATAGCAAAATGGCGAAATGGCTTGATAAGACTTAGGAAATAATGGGTGGGGCATATTTATTTGTTTTTCCGGGTTTTTTTGTTTTTTGGTACATTCACCGCCATCTCCGTCTGGGGCTGTACGATGTTGTGATCGGTGCAGAAATCGCGGATGATCGCGATGATTTCGCTGCCATATTGTTTTATTTTCGCCTGACCGATCCCTTTGACCGATTTTAACCCGGCAATGGTAACCGGCAGTTTGTTTGTCAGTTCCAGCATCGATTTCTGCGGCAGGATCAAATAGGCCGGGATGTTGAATTCGTCGGCCAGGTTGTTCCGCCAGTTTTTGATTGCGAGGTAAAGTGCAGGATGACTGATGCTTTTTGAGAAGTTAAGATAATCCTGGGTCTTCTGCCTGGAGACCGGCCTGAAATCAACATCGGCCTTCGATTTCATACGGATGTAGGGGATGGTTTCAAAACCTTCGCGGCAAATGTCGAGACAGGAGATTTTGATAAAAACTTCTTTCTGCATCTTTTCCTGCGCCTCCGATAATACCTGTCTTACTGCCTTGTTGTCAGTTTCGGTATTCATCTCCCCGAGAAAGGTTTTAAGGTGTTTTTTAAGGGTATCGGAAAAGTAACCGGCAGCCTGTTTCGCACGTTCCTGCAAGGGCGGATTCTGTTCGGGCAGGATCGCGGGATCGAGGAACCTGGCTAATTGTGAATGGAATCTCTCAGCCACCCCGAAAATATCCTGGTCACAGCATTCTCTCCTTGCCTGCAGATCGGGAAGCAGGGACGGGTCAAGAATGGCTGCATTTTCCCGGACAGGCTTCATCAGGTTGTCGAACCGGTATTTCAGCAGTTTGAAATCAAACAACTCGGCAAGCAACTCCTTCTGGAACTGGAATTTTGAGGAAAAAAGTTTGCCGGGCCCCGGTTCGTTCTCGCGTACCCCGCGGGAATAGTTCATCACCGACGAATCCGTTTTAATGCCCGATCCGGCAATAGGGGTGCTCAGCACAATGCCTTCGAAGGTCCGGCAACGGCTCAGGGCCACATAGACCTGGCCGAAGGCAAATGCAGCGTTGGCATCGATGATCACCTTCTCGAAGGTAAGTCCCTGGCTTTTATGGATGGTGATCGCCCACGCCAGCTTCAGAGGGATCTGGGTGAAACTGCCGGCGACCTCCTCCCTGATCTCCCGGGTTTCCCCGTCGAGCGAATACTTTACATTATCCCAGGTAACGGGCGTCACGGCAATTTCTGAAGTGTCGGCCGGACATTTTACATAAACGACATCATCGGCGATCCGGGTGATTTTCCCGATTTTACCATTATAATAGAGTTTGTCGGCTGAAAGGTCGTTCTTGATGAACATGACCTGTGCCTGGGGTTTCAGTTCAAGGAGTTCATCCGTCGGGAAATTCTGGGCGGGGAAATCGCCGGAAATATCGGCGGTAAATGTCTGCGAATCCTCCCTGAGGTCCGAAAGCCGTACCTGGTTCATTTCGGATGCATTCGCGTTGTGGGTGGTCAGGGTGATGTATCCTTCATCCTCACCGGGATTGAACCCCTGTATGTAACGCGTATTCAACTCCCTGATGGTTTGTTCGTCGATCAGGTTTTCCCTGACTTTATTGAGCAGCGAGATGAAATGACCGTCCGACTGCCGGAAGATCTCCTTCAGCTCAATGGTCACGGGAGTGGTTTTTTTCAGGGCAAGGCTGTCGAAAAAATAGACACTGTCATAATATGACCGCAGGATCTGCCACTCCGAATCCCTGACCACGGGAGAAAGCTGGTGTAGGTCGCCGATCATGAGCAGTTGCACCCCTCCGAAGGGCTTGTAATGGTTCCGGTATTTGCGCAGCACCTCGTCAAGTGAATCAAGCACATCTGCCCTGACCATGCTGATTTCGTCGATCACAAGCAGGTCGATGCACTTGATGAGGTTGATCTTTTCCCGGTTGAACTTTCGCTGGAACCCGTTCGCGCCCGGAGCGTTATCAGAGGCTGGTCCCGAACCCGGGATGGCAGGGGCAAAGCTGAGCTGGAAAAAGGAATGGATCGTAACACCCCCGGCATTGATGGCGGCCACACCGGTGGGTGCAACCACGACCATCCGTTTCGGTGTGATTTTCCGCAGGTTGTGCAGGAAGGTGGTCTTTCCTGTCCCGGCCTTGCCGGTGAGGAAGATGTTCTGGCTGGTGTACTGGACAAACTCGGCTGCCAGCCGCAGCTGTTCGTTCTCACGGTATTCCATAATTCTTGTCTTAGCAGGTATAGGTTGCCAGGCCCTGCACAACCTCCCTTTAAGGGATATCGTGCAGCCATGGCATTATGTTACAAAATCAGCCATAAAAATACAAAAAAATGTAACATAATAAGGGATAAGTGGAAAAATGATAAAATTAATCATCGTAATGCATAGAGGGAATAAAATTTAACTTTATCTTTGCACCCCTTTTTGGAAGAAAAAGGTTCATATTTTAAAATAATCAGGAAGAAAGCATGGATACGTTAAGTTACAAGACCATAAGCGCCAACGCGGCCACCGTGACCAAGGAATGGGTGCTTATCGATGCCGAAGACCAGGTACTGGGGCGACTGGCTGCCAAGGTGGCCCTGTTGCTGAGAGGCAAGTTAAAGACCAACTATACGCCGCACGCCGATTGTGGTGACAATGTCATCATCATCAATGCCGAGAAAATCCGGCTGACCGGTAAAAAGATGGAAGAAAAGATCTACCTCTCCCATTCGGGTTATCCCGGTGGACAGAAAGAGGTTACACCGGCCAAACTGTTGGTGAAAAAACCGACGGCCGTCGTGGAAAAAGCAATTAAGGGAATGCTCCCTAAAAACAGGTTGGGCGCCACCATGTTCCGCAACCTTTACGTTTATGCCGGTCCCGACCATCTGCACCAGGCACAGCAACCGAAACCAGTGAAATTAACCTCAATCAAGTAGATATGGAAGTCATCAATACCCTCGGCAGAAGGAAAACTGCCGTCGCTAGGATTTACCTGAAAGACGGCTCGGGCATCATTACCGTGAACAACCGTGATTTCAAGAACTATTTTCCTACCCCGATTCTTCAGTTCAAGGTGACCGAACCCTTTGAGGTGACCAACAGCCAGGGCAAATACGACGTCAAGGTCAACCTCGACGGCGGCGGCATCCGCGGACAGGCGGAAGCGCTTGCACTCGCCATTGCCCGTGCCCTTTGCGAAATCAACCCTGAAAACCGTCCGCCGTTAAAGGCCAAAGGCCTGATGATGCGCGACCCGCGTATGGTGGAACGTAAGAAATTCGGGCAGAAGAAGGCCCGTAAAAGATTCCAGTTTAGTAAACGTTAGTATTGTAGAATTCATAGAATCAGTATATGTCAAGAACGAATTTTGATGAATTATTAGATGCCGGTGTCCATTTTGGTCACCTGCGCCGCAAATGGAATCCTGCCATGGCACCCTATATCTTTATGGAGCGCAACGGGATTCATATCATCGACCTGTATAAAACAATGGCCAAGATCGACGAAGCAGCTGCTGCGTTGAAACAGATTGCCAAGGCTGGTAAAAAGGTGCTTTTTGTCGCTACCAAGAAACAGGCCAAGGAAATTGTGGCAGAACACATCAAGCGGATCAACATGCCGTATGTGACCGAACGCTGGCCGGGCGGTATGCTCACCAATTTTGCCACCATCCGCAAGGCGGTGCGCAAAATGATCTCCATCGACAAACTGATGAGCAGCCCCTCCTATACCAACCTTTCCAAAAAGGAGCGCCTGACCATCACCCGCGAACGTGCCAAACTGGAGAAGAACCTCGGGTCCATTGCCGACCTGAACCGCCTCCCCGCTGCCATTTTCATCGTCGACATTCTCAAGGAGCACATTGCCCTTGCTGAAGCCAAGAAGCTGAACATCCCGACGTTTGCCATCGTCGACACCAATTCGGATCCGCGTACGGTTGATTTCCCGATCCCGGCCAACGACGATGCTTCCAAATCAATCTCCCTCATCGTGGATACCATGGTCAGGGCCATCGAAGAAGGGCTCGTTGAACGCAAACTCGACCGTGACAAGAAAGAGGCCGGCGACGACCGCGACATGGATGATAATGATTCAAGACTCGGTTTAAACCTGCTCGATATGGACGAGGAGGAGGTGGATGAGGACGGAATCAAGATCGTGAAAAAGGATTTTGTTGATACCAAGGTGGCCAAAATGAAGGCACTTGAGCCGGCACCCGACGATAAAAACAAACCTGCCAGGAAAAGGATCAGCAAACCGGCCGGAAGACCCAAAAAATAATGACCAGTGACGAGTGACGAATTTCGCTACCTCGCCACCTCGCTATTTTTCTATTTGAGTTTTTAAACTAAATATATATTTTTCATATGAATATTACTGCTGCTGATGTAAATAAATTGCGCCAGATGAGTGGTGCAGGGATGATGGATTGTAAAAAAGCCCTGCAGGAAACGGAGGGCGATTTTGACAAAGCCATTGATTATCTCCGTAAAAAGGGACAGAAAGTTGCCGGCAAACGCGCCGACCGCGATGCCAACCAGGGTTTTGTTCTTGCCCAGACTACCGCTGACCAGACTTATGGCGCCGTGATCATGGTCAATTGCGAAACTGATTTTGTTGGCAAGACCGAAGAGTTCATCAAATTTGCAAAGGACCTGCTGGACCTTGGCATGAAAAACCGGGTTCATACCATTGCTGAACTATTACCCATGTCGCTGGAAACCTCAACGGTTGAGGAAAAACTGAACGACCTGCTTGGAAAGACCGGTGAAAAGATCCAGATTGCACATTACGAAGTGATCGAAGCTCCCGTCGTGTTTTCTTACAACCATTTCGGAAACCGCCTCGCCACCATCATCGGGCTGAGCAAGAAGGATGCAAAAAATGCAATGGAAATCGGCCATGAACTTGCCATGCAGGTTGCAGCCATGAGCCCTGTTGCAGTCGACCGCGAAGATGTATCACAGGAGGTGATCGACCGTGAAATCGAGATCGGAAAAGACCAGGCACGCCAGGAAGGCAAACCCGAGGAGATGCTCGAAAAGATCGCCCAGGGAAAACTGACCAAGTTCTTCAAGGAGATGACCCTGCTGAACCAGGATTTTATCAAGGATTCAAAGAAAACGGTGCGCCAGTATGTTGCCGACAACGACAAGGAACTGACCATCACGGGATTCAAACGTCTCCAGCTTGGGGCATAACCGCCAAGCGCATAATAAAAAGGGATTGTCTGTTAATATGGATGATCCCTTTTTTATTTAATGCAGGAATGCAGGAATGCAGATAATGCAGGTAATGCAGGTAATGCTGAATCGAATATTTGCCGGGTTGGATCAGGGTGTTATTTTGCCCGGGGGAATTTACCTGGTTTCCGGTTAAAAAAAAATCGACAGATGTCAGATCCCACAAAAAAAGAGATCGTCAGGGAAATGTTTGATGACATTTCTCCCCGGTATGATTTCCTGAACCATTTTCTTTCCTTCGGGATCGATCATGGCTGGCGAAAGAAACTGGTAAAAATGCTGGCAGGGGTTAAGCCGGGGGATGTACTCGATGTTGCCACGGGCACGGGCGACCTGGCCATTGCGATCGCTTCGCTGAAACCGATGAAGATCGTCGGCATCGATATTTCGGAGAAGATGCTGGAGGTCGGGCGAGCCAAGCTTGCCGCAAAGGGGCTTGACAATCTGATTACCCTGCGCAGGGGTGATGCTGAAAAGATCCCCTTTTCCGACAACTCGTTCCACGCAATAACGGTTGCCTTCGGGGTGAGGAATTTCGAGAACCTGGAAGTAGGTCTGAAGGAGATGCGGAGGGTGCTGCGACCCGGCGGGGTCATGCTCATCCTTGAATTTTCGCACCCGTCAGCTTTCCCGATGAGGCAATTATACGGCATCTATTCGCGGTTCGTGATCCCGGTGATGGGCAGGATGATATCCGGGAACAGCAAAGCCTATTCCTACCTTCCTGAATCGGTAGCCGCTTTCCCGTCGGGGAAGAATTTCCTGGACATCCTTGATAATTGCGGGCTTAAAAATGCCAGCCGCACCAGCCTGAGCATGGGTATTGCTTCCATCTACATGGCTGAAAAATAAAATCCGCATTCCTGCGTTTACTTCTCTAACCCTTACTACCATTCCTTGAAGATCAAACGATTTACAGCCGCCCTCCTGCTTGCCCTCCTTTTTTGCCTGCCGTTCCATGGGAAAAGTCAACGCATGGTGGTGCTGAACATGCCCGATTATGACAAGGAGAGCCTCTTTCACTTCGGTTTCGTGCTGGGGGTCAACATGAGTTATGCCTCCCTGCGCCCGATCAGTGACCTGCGCACCCATGTCTTTGATTCCACCTTCATTCCCGACATCCTGCCATTGCCCGACTCGGCAAAAGTATTGTCGGTATCTTCCACGCCCACGCCCGGCTTCGTCATCAGCATCGTGGCCAACATGCAGCTGGGACGCGATTTTGAACTGCAGTTCGTTCCTTCGCTCTCTTTCGGCGACCGGACCCTGGTTTACGACATTGAGACCTTCAGGCGGCGCTCGGGTGAAAAGGATACCATCCAGTTCTCCACGATTTCAAAAAAGGTCCCCTCCACCTATATCAATTTTCCCATCGAGATCAAATACAAAGCGTTCAGATACAATAATTTCAGACCATACCTGATGGGAGGCGTGCAGTACACCATCGACCTTGCTTCACAGGCCAAGAAACGGGAACAGAAAAACAGGAACGAGAAAATCGTTAAGTTCAACCAGAATGATGTTTACCTCGAAGCAGGCGTGGGGTTCGATTTTTACAATGAATGGTTCAAGTTCGGACTTGAGCTGAAAATGATGTATGGAATGATGGATGTCCTTAAACGGGAAAATAATCTTTATACCAATTCGATCGGGAAGCTGAACTCGAAAATTTTCCAGGTATCATTCACCTTTGAATAACCTCACAATCACACCATTTTTCTTACCTTTGTTCGTTCAAACCATTCATTCATGGATAGAATTGCTGTCTTTCCGGGATCCTTTGATCCGATAACCCGCGGGCATGAATCCATCATCAGGAGAGCGCTCCCGCTGTTCAGCAAAGTGATTGTCGCCATCGGCGAAAACGGTGAAAAGAGATCCTTTTTTCCGCTCGAACAGCGGCTGGCCTGGCTGCGGCAGATATTCGGGAATGAACGCGGCGTTGCCATCATGACCTACGCCGGGCTGACCATCGACCTGTGCAGGCGTGAAAATGCACAGTATATCCTGCGGGGGCTGCGCACCTCCGCCGACTTTGAATTTGAACGCGGGATCGGCCAGATGAACAAACTCATGATGCCCGGTGTTGAAACGGTGTTTTTGTTGTGCGCACCCGAATATGCCTCGGTCAGTTCCTCCATCGTGAGGGATATTTTCAGGAACGGCGGGGATATTACGCAGTTCGTACCGGAGGGAATTATGGTATGAACATGTTGAATATCGAATATCGAATAACGAATAACGAATAACGAATGAAGAGATTTACAAGGTTTTGGGCGGGTTGTTTTTTTCTGCTGTTGTTTTTTTCGCTGGCCTCGGCGGCACAGAAAACAGTGATCAACGGCGTGGCGCCGGGTGCGGAGCGGAAAACCATCCAGCTGACCATGCCCGGCGACCTGATCACCTTTCTTGAAAAACCGCTTGCTACATCAAAGGTTGATTCAACAGGTCATTTTTCATTGTCGGTCGACCTGAACAAAACGGTCTGCTCCATCATCACAATCGACTTCCACAGGGCCGAACTTTACCTTGAACCGGCCAGGAGTTACAACCTTCATGTTGCGCCCATGAATTATGACGATAACACCGAGGTGAATCCCTTTATCCAGTCGCAGAATCTCAGCATCGAGGTGGCCGACACCAGCAAAACCGAGCTGAACATGATGATCGGGTCGTTCAATTCGATCCACAGTGCCTTCCTGATGGAACATTTCAACGCCCTGTACCGCAACCGGAACAAACTCCTGCTCGACACCTTCCGCCTGCAGCTGAACCAGCACTTCGGATCCGTCGAAAATACATATTTTATCAGCTACATGGTGTACAAACTTGCCGGGCTCGAACAGCTTACGCAGTATTACAACAAGGCGCAACTCATCCACCACTACTTTACCGATAAACCGGTGCTCTATTACAACCTGGAGTACATGGATTTCTTCAACAGCTTTTTCTCGAAATACCTTACGGCAACATCCCTGATCCTCCATAAAACCGATTGCCGCACAATCCTCAGCACCCCCGACCCTTACAATGCGATGATGAAATTCATGACGACCGATACCCTGCTGAAAAACGAACAGGTACGTGAACTGGTGATGCTGAAGGGAATGATGGAGGTGTACAACATGCCGGGGTACAACCAGGACCATGTGCTCACGGTACTGAAAAAAGCGGCGATCATGTCGAAATACATGGATAACCGCGTGGTAGCCGAAGATATGATTCTTTTCCTGACAAACCTGAAACCTGGAACCAGTGCACCGGGGTTCTCCCTGCCCGGCCGCGATCAGAAGGAGGTATCGCTGAAAAGCCTTGCCGGGAAACCGGTTTTGCTTTGCTTCTGGACGACCTACTGCGAAGGTTGCCTTGCCGAAATGGACCTCATCAGGCCGTTGTATGACAAATACAAGGATGGCATACAGTTTGTCAGTGTTTCCGCCGACAAGTATTTCAGCAAAATGCTGCGCTTTATCAACCTGAAGAAAGATTATACCTGGACCTTCCTGAGCGCAGGGGAAAACCCGGGAATATTAAAGGATTATGATGTACGGACCTATCCCTTGTTTGTTTTAATTGACAGGGAGGGTAAAATTTATAAATATCCGGCAGGCCAGCCAAGCAGCGGACTGGATGCCGATTTGCAAAAAATATTGCAGTAACCAGACAAAATTATGCTTGATTTTTTTAAGAAGATGCTTGGGAACAAATCCCAGCGCGATATCAAAAGTATCAACCCGCTGGTTGACCAGACATTGATCGCATGGAACGAAATCAAAAATATATCGAACGATGAGCTTCGTGCCCGCACCACCGATTTCAAACGTCGCATAAGCGAGTACATCGCCGGCAAGGAACAGGAGATTGAAGCCCTGAAGGTTCAGATCAATTCCGACGACCTGGAGATAGATGAAAAGGAAAACCTTTACCTGCAGCTCGACCGTCTTGAAAAAGAGGTGTACGAACTGACACAGGAGGTGCTTAATGAAATTCTTCCCGAGGCCTTTGCCGTCATGAAGGATACCGCCCGCCGTTTCTTTGAAAACGAGTTTGTTGAGGTTACCGCGACCCAGGCCGACCGCGACCTGGCCGCAAGAAAAGCCAATGTGACCATCGAGGGCGATAAGGCCCTTTACAGGAACAGCTGGACGGCCGGCGGGAACATGGTTACCTGGGACATGGTGCATTACGACTGCCAGCTGATCGGCGGGGTGGTGCTTCACCAGGGCAAAATTTCAGAAATGGCGACCGGTGAAGGGAAAACGCTTGTGGCGACACTGCCGATGTTCCTCAATGCCCTCCCCGGGAAAGGAGTGCACATCGTGACGGTGAATGATTACCTGGCCAAACGCGACTCCGAATGGATGGGTCCCCTGTTTGAATTTCACGGGTTAAAGGTGGATTGTATCGACCGCCACGAGCCCAATTCGCAGGCCAGGCGCGATGCCTACCTCGCCGACATCACTTACGGCACCAACAATGAATTCGGCTTCGACTACCTGCGCGACAACATGACCAGCAATCCCGAAGAGCTGGTGCAGCGTCCGCACAACTATACCATCGTCGATGAGGTTGACTCTGTTCTGATCGATGATGCCCGTACCCCGCTCATCATTTCCGGTCCGACCCCCAAAGGGGAGAACCAGCTGTTCGACGATCTCAAGAACAATGTCACCAAACTTTACAATGCCCAGCGTAACCTGGTGACCAAACTGCTGGCCGAGGCCAAGGCGCTTTCGGAAGATCAGAAGAATGATGAAAACATGAAAAAGGCCGGTGAACAATTGCTGCGGGCGCATCACGGGCTGCCCAAGAACAAGGCGCTGATCAAGTTCCTCAGTGAACCCGGGATGAAGGCCCTGATGCTCAAAACCGAGAATTTCTACCTGGCCGAACAGGCCAAGAACATGCCGGTCATCGACGACCAGCTCTATTTCGTGATCGATGAAAAAAACAATACCATCGAATTGCGCGATATGGGTATTGACCTTCTGACCCAATCGTACGAAGATCCCTCGTTTTACATCCTTCCCGATATTGGCACGGTCATCGCCGACCTGGAGCGCCAGAACCTGTCGGAGGAGGAGAAAACCGAGAAGAAAGACGAGCTGATGCGCGACTATTCCATTAAAACAGAGCGCGTGCATACCGTGAACCAGCTCATCAAAGCGTACGCCCTTTTTGAGAAGGATGTCGAGTACGTGGTGATGGACAACAAGGTGAAGATTGTCGATGAACAGACCGGCCGTATCCTTGAGGGACGCCGCTATTCCGACGGGTTGCACCAGGCTATCGAAGCCAAGGAAAATGTAAAAATCGAGGCAGCCACGCAGACCTATGCCACCGTGACGCTGCAGAACTACTTCAGGATGTACAAAAAGCTGGCCGGGATGACCGGCACGGCCGAAACAGAAGCGGGTGAATTGTGGGACATCTACAAACTCGATGTCGTGGTGATCCCGACCAATAAAAAAATCGTTCGCGACGACCGCGAAGACCTGGTTTACAAGACCAAGCGTGAAAAATTCAACGCGGTTATCGATGAAATAGAAAAACTGGTGAAGGAGGGGCGCCCGAGTCTGGTGGGTACCACCTCGGTAGAAACCTCCGAACTGCTGAGCCGCATGCTTAAGCGAAAAAACATCCCTCATAATGTGTTGAATGCCAAGCTGCATGCCCGCGAAGCGGATATTGTGGCAGAGGCCGGCCGTGCCGGTACCGTAACCATCGCCACCAACATGGCCGGACGTGGTACCGACATCAAGCTTGGACCCGGCGTCAAGGAGGCAGGAGGGCTCGCCATTATCGGCACCGAACGGCATGAATCACGGCGTGTTGACCGCCAGTTGCGCGGCCGGGCCGGACGCCAGGGTGACCCGGGAAGCTCACAGTTCTTTGTCTCCCTCGAAGACGACCTGATGCGCATGTTCGGTTCCGACCGGATCGCCAAGATCATGGACCGGATGGGCATCAAGGATGGCGAAGTCATCCAGCATTCGATGATCACCAACTCCATTGAACGGGCCCAGAAAAAGGTCGAAGAGAATAACTTCGGCGTTCGTAAAAGGCTGCTTGAATATGACGATGTGATGAATATCCAGCGTGAAGCGATTTACAAAAGGCGCCATCATGCCCTTTTCGGCGACCGGCTGGCGGTTGATATCTCCAACATGATCTACGATGTTTGCGAAACGGTTGTGCTGGATGCCCAGGAAATAAAGAACTACAAGAGTTTCAAAGAGGACCTCATAAGGGAATTTGCCGTTGATCCCAAGATTTCAGAAACGGATTTCGGGTCGCTGAGCAACGACGACCTGAGCGACCAGCTCTACAATTTTATCTATAAACGGTACAAAACCAAATGCGACCAGATTGCCCGCAAAACCTACCCTGTGATCAGGGATGTATTTGAAAATGACACCCGTTATGAGAACATTGCCATCCCCGTCACCGACGGCATCAAGACCATGCAGGCAGTGGCCAACCTGAAGAAGGCCTACGAAGACAACGGGAAAGAGGTGGTGCTCAGCATTGAAAAGGGGATTGTGCTTGGCATGATCGACAATGCCTGGAAAGAACATCTCCGCGAGATGGACGACCTGAAGCAGTCGGTCCAGAATGCCGCCTACGAACAGAAGGACCCGCTGCTCATTTATAAGTTCGAATCGTTTGAACTTTTTAAAAGCATGGTTCAGCGGACGAACAAGGAGATCACCTCGTTCCTGATCAAGGCCGACGTGCCCATCCAGGTCGACAATGTCAAGGAGGCGCAGGCCCCGCGCAAAATGGACCGCGCCCGCATGCGCGAGGAACGTTCGGACCTGTTGTCACAGTCAAACTCGAAGACACAGGAGCAGTCGGCCCCGCAACCTGTAAAGGTTGAGAAAAAGGTCGGGCGCAATGACCCTTGTCCCTGCGGCAGCGGGAAAAAGTATAAGAACTGTCATGGAACAGGGGAGTAGCAGTTTTGAATATTGAATTTTGACTTTTGCATTAAAAAGAGACATGATGAAATTCAAACGCGTACTGTTGAAACTTTCGGGGGAAGCCCTGGAAGGCAACGTGGGTTACGGAATCGACCCCCTGCGGCTCGCCGAATATGCCCAGGAGATCAAATCGGTGGTGGACGAAGGCGTTGAGGTTGCAATCGTAATTGGCGGCGGAAATATTTTCCGGGGCCTCCAGGGAACCAGCGAAGGGATGGACCGGGTGCAGGGCGATTACATGGGCATGCTTGCCACGGTGATCAACAGCATGGCCATCCAGGCTGCGCTGGAGAAACTGGGCGTACGGGTTAAATTACTCTCAGGTCTGGCCATCGATCCGATCTGCGATGCCATGAGCAGGAGGAAGGCGATCAGCCACCTTGCCCAGAAACAGGTGGTGGTGATTGCCGCCGGCACCGGGAATCCCTATTTTACCACCGACAGCGCCTCGGCACTGCGCGCCATCGAGATAAAGGCTGATGCGATCCTCAAGGGTACCCGGGTTGACGGGATTTACACCGCCGACCCGGAAAAGGATCCGGCGGCGACGAAATTTGATACGCTTACCTTCGATGAAGCTTACGAGAAGGGGTTGAAAATCATGGACCTGACCGCCTTTACCCTCTGCCGCGAAAACAAAATGCCGATCGTGGTATTTGACATGAACCGGAAAGGAAACCTGCTGAAGCTTATTCGCGGCGAAGCCATCGGAACCGTTGTAAGCTAAGCAGGGCATGATGATGTGGAAATTTGAGAATTTGAGGATTATTGTACTGGAACCTGCCGGATCAAATTAATGTCTGTTGCCTATTGCCTATGTTAAATTGTCTGTTCTATGATTAATTACATTTCCCCGACACGATTCTTCAAATATTTTAAATTTTAATTATTTTTGTCTGCAGATTGGTAACTGTTAAATTACACCCTGAATGAATGATGAGATAGAATTTACGCTGGATGAGGCCAATGAAGGAATGAACCTTGCCATCCTGCATCTTGAAAAAGAACTTCAGAAACTGCGGGCCGGTAAGGCAAGTGCGCAGATGCTGGATGGAGTCAGGATCGATTACTACGGGGTAAGCACCCCCATTGACCAGACCGCCAACATCAGCACACCCGATGCACGCCAGATCATTGTTCAGCCATGGGATAAAAGCGTTCTCGGACTCATCGACAAAGCCATCCAGGCAGCCAACCTGGGTTTCAACCCTAAAAATGAAGGTGAAATTCTCCGGATCACGGTGCCTCCCCTCACCGAGGAACGCCGGCGCGACCTTGTGAAAAAGGCCAAGGCCGAAGCGGAAAATGGCAAGGTAAGCATCCGCAACATCCGCCGGATCGCCAATGAAACGGCCAAAAAGTTAAAAAAAGACGGTGTTCCTGAGGATGAAGTTGAAAAACTTGAAATTGATATCCAGAAACTTACCGATGAATACATCGCAAAAGTTGACAAACTTTTCGACATCAAGGAAAAAGATATCATGACCGTTTGATCAGAAGACCACGATCTCATCCGTGAAAATCCAGCAGGGCTCACCGGCTCCCTCATGCCAGGCAGGACATTTACCGGGATTTTTGGCGGTGATGTGAACATACCTTGCCTTGGTCCTTATCATGAACTGGAAATTGAAAGGCTGAATGAATACCTGGTCCTCTTTGGGAGGGATTCTGTTCAGCACCTCGTTAAAGGAATGGTACTTTTTTCCGTCGGAGGACAGGGAGTATTCAACCACTTCGGGGAGGAAAATCCAACTTTTCTGGTTGTTTAAAAAATTCATCTGCACCGAGTTGACCAGCTTTTCCTCGCCCAGGTCGATAACAACATCCAGGTTGTTCCCGAGGAATCCCTGCCACAACCCATCGTGATGGTCGATGGTGCCGCGCAACCCGTCGGTCAGGGCCCCGTCACCACCGGCAGTATACCGGTAAGAGTATGGTGTCAGGTATTTCGCCGGTTTCCCGATTGCCATATGGAATATCAGGGGCATCTCCGTGGTTTTTTCCTTCAGTTCGCCATCAGCGAACAGTCCGGCCTTGACGATGCCGTTTTTGGTAATCTCCACAGGTGTGGAGTAAACAGGTGATTTGGCGGTTACATCGTTCCCGTCGAGGGTATAATAAATCAGAAGGTCGGGCTGTTCCGACTCGAGCACCAGTTTGACTGCGTTCGTTTTTTGATCGGCAGTCGTGCTTACATCCACTTTAAAGGATCCCTTGCAGTAGTTGACATTCATATATTTTAACCGTTTGAACTGGTTTTTCATCCGGTGCTGAAAATCGTTCCAGTTGCGGGAACTTTTGACCGACCATACCACCTCCGACAGGGCGATCATCCGGGGAACCGCCATGTATTCAACGTGCGAGGGAGTCTGAATGAACTCTGTCCATACGTTGCCCTGGGCGCCCAGGATGTGCTTAGCCTGCTCCCTGGTTAGTTCCGCGGGAGTGGGCTCATAAGAGTAGACCTTTTTCAGGGTGGTAAATCCCCCGATGGCCTTGGGCTCGGTGGCGGGGTTCGCCTGGTAATGGTCAAAATAGCAATGCGACCCGGGTGTCATGATGGCATCATGTCCGAGCCTGGCGGCCGTGATGCCTCCCTCCACACCGCGCCACGACATCACCGTGGCCTCGGGAGCGATCCCCCCGTCGAGGATCTCATCCCAGCCGATGATCTTATGATTTTTCGATACGATGAATTTTTCGATCCGCTTGATAAAATAACTCTGGAGTTCCGTTTCATCTTTCAGGCCTTCCGCTTTGATCCGCGCCTGGCATTTCGGGCATGTTTTCCAGTTGGTTTTATCGGCCTCGTCGCCCCCAATGTGGATGTATTGCGAAGGGAAGAGGGCCATCACTTCGGTCAGCACATCTTCCATGAAAGTGAACACCGAATCATTTCCAGCGCAAAGGATGTCGAGGTTGGGCCAGTAGCTGCCGGTGGGTACGGTAAACGGTCCCCCTTTGCAGGAAAATTGCGGATAGGCTGCAAGCACCTCCGCTGAATGGGCCGGCATCTCAATTTCGGGGACGATGGTCACATACCGGTCGGCGGCATACTGAACGATCTCCCTGATGTCATCCTGGGTGTAATAGCCGCCGTATGTTGCCTTTTCCCCGGGCTGTTGCGGCGGACGTTCATTCCAGGGCAGATTCTCATGGTCAACATGCCAGGCGGCTGTCTCCATGAGTTTCGGGTATTTCTTAATTTCGATCCGCCACCCGTTGTCGTCGGTCAGGTGCCAATGGAACCTGTTCATTTTATACATGGCAATGAGGTCGATGTATTTTTTCACGAACTCTTTGGGAAAGAAATGGCGCGAAACATCCAGGTGCATGCCGCGGTACGGATACCGTGGGTGGTCGCTGATCTCCGCGCAGGTGATCTCCATCGATTTAAAGGTTGCGGGGGAAGCCGTTTGGCAAATCTCGGCCGGCATGAGCTGCAGCAGGGTCTGAACCCCGTAAAAGAGTCCGGCGCCGGTTTCTCCGACGATGCGGACCAGTTCGGGAGTGACTTTTAGCGTATACCCTTCCGCATTTGATTTTACGGTTCCTTTTGCAAGGGAAAGGGAGATGGCGTGAATGTTCTTTTCACCCGGGGCCACCGTCCTGATGGCCAGTCTGGGCCCTCCGGCCACCGTTACCTGGTCTGCAAGAAGACCGGCGATGCGTGCTATTTCCTTATCTCCTGCCGGAACAGCCAGGACCGTTTGATCGCTGATCCTGAAGGTACCTGGCCTGGACTTCACCGAAACAGGTTTCGGCACGACCGGGAGGGTTGGAGCGACGGATGGTTTTCCTGCAGGCAGGGTAAAAACTGCCAGCACGAACAAACATGAAAGGAGAAAACGGGACATAACAGGGTGTTTATAAATTTTATGCAAAATAACTAATAAAATCGATAGAATTCAATATTTGCCGGGAACCCCGGGTAAATGAACCAGAATCCTTTAAAATTGGGTACTGATTTGTAATTCAAATTCTTATCGACCTGATGATCTCCTGCATCGTCCCGAAGTCGCGTTCCATCGTTTCGAGGAGCCTGAACTGGGTCCTGGCCCGCTGCAGGTTATGGCCCGGGAAGGCAGTCTTGAAATAGCGATCCCCGTCGATATGATCGGTCAGGAAACGCAGCCCGATGAGGTAGGTCATGTATTTTGCCGAAAAAGCCAGATGATCGAACTCTTCCCGTGTCAGGAAATCACCGGTAATTTCAAGGTAGCCGCTGGCATATGCTTCAAAAAGCCCCAGGTCGATCTGCACCTTCGACAGGTCGGCTTCATCCTCGGCGCCTGTGTTGGCTCCCGTCCTGATGGCATCGCCGAAATCGTACAGCAGGTACCCCGGCATGACGGTATCGAGGTCGACCACGGCAATCGCCCTGTTGCCGGTGTTGAACAGCACGTTGTTGAATTTCGTGTCGTTGTGTGTTACCCGCAGCGGGATCCGGCCCTGTTCCGCAAGCCGCAGGATGGCATGCATCTCTTCTGCCCGCAATTCTGCGAAGGCGATCTCCCCGGCAACCCCGGCAACCCTTCCTGCCGGATCAGTCCGGACCTTCCCGCGGAAAGCCTCCAGACGGGAACCAATGTGGTGAAAGTCGGGGAGTGTCTCGAAAAGACTGCCGGCGTTCATGTCGGAGGTGAGGTGATGAAAAATGCCGAATGCCCTCCCCGCTTCACACGAAAGTTCACGGTTCTCAACAACATCGTAGCTCCTCGAACCAGGCACGAAGTCATACATCCGCCAGTAATTGCCCAGGGGGTCGTGCAGGAAATATTCTCCTGAACGGGTCTGTATCATCGCGATTACATGAAACCAATCAAGGTCGGCATCTTTGCACAGCAAACGCTGCTTCAGGTGCCGGGTCACCTTTACAATGTTGCTGATCAGTTCGGGCACATTCCTGAAAATGGCATGGTTGATGCGCTGCAGCACATAATCGCGTGCATCATCGGGCGAGGTGGTTATCAGGTAGGTATCGTTGATATGGCCCGATCCGAACGGCAGGGCCGATTTAAACCTGCCTTCGATATTAAACTGGCTGACAATATTCTGAAGATTACTCATTGTTAATATCTTACACTGGAATAACGTAATTAAACAGGAAAGGGTACCATCGTCAATCTTCCAACCGAGAAACCCAAAAGGAGCCCGCCCGCCGACCGGTCAAAAATACAAAGATTTTTTTCGGTATTTTCGCAGGAAATCAACCCACCGGAACATGAAAAAAACGACCCCCGCCGGAAGCTTCTTATCCTTTCCCGGCAATTTCTGGACCGCCATCTCCATGGAATTTTTTGAACGTGGTTCATACTATGGCGTGATGTCGGTGCTGTCGGTCTACCTGGTGTTGTCGAAAAGCGAAGGAGGACTGGGATTTTCAAAGGAAAGCGTCGGTGTGATCAAAAGTACCATCACCCCGCTGCTTTATTTCCTGCCGATTTTATCAGGGGCGATCGGCGACCGGTTCGGCTATCGCAAAGTGCTCGTCTTTGCTTTTTTCACCATGAGCCTCGGTTACTGGTTTGCAGGTTTTGCAACCACCTATGCCGCAGTTTTCAGCAGTCTGATCCTGGTAGCACTGGGTGCCGGGTTTTTTAAACCAATGATATCCGGGACCATTGCCCGGGTGACCGATGCATCAAACTCCTCCCTCGGATTCGGGATCTATTACTGGTCGATCAACCTGGGGGCTTTCCTTTTTCCGCTGATCCTGGTGCCCTGGCTCATATCAGTTTCTTACCATTACATCTTTTTCATGGCCGCCATCGGGACCGGTTGGCTGCTCATCCTCAATTTTTTCGTTTACAGGGAGCCAGCAAGGCTGCAGGCGGCAAAATCCATGAAACTGGTATTCGCCGAAATGATCACTGTATTGCGCGATTTCAGGTTCATCCTCATGATCGTGATCTATTCGGGATTCTGGATCATGTATTTCCAGGTATACGACTCGGTGTTGTGGTATCTCAAGGAAAAGGTTGATATGTCAGGGTTCAACAGCCTTGTTAACACGGTACTTGCACTTTTTGTTGAAAATCCAACATGGAAATTTGATGCCGAACACGTTACGGTGATGAACGCGGCGGCCATCATCCTGCTCCAGCTGCTTGTTTCGAGCCTGGTGCGCAACACGAAAGCCCTGCCGACCATGATCTTTGGCATCTGCCTCGGCTCGCTCGGGATGGGGATGCTGGCGGTTTCACCCAGCGGGTGGATATTCCTTGCCTCCATGTTCATATTTACCCTGGGAGAAATGATCGCCCACCCGAAGTTCATCGCCTATGTGGGGCTCATCGCACCCGATGACAAAAAGGCACTTTACCAGGGATGGTCCTTCATGTACGGCGTTATCGGCAGCGGCGTGGGAGGGGTGCTGGGGGCAGCGCTGTACGTACAATTCGTTGAAAAAATGAACCAGCCGTCGCTTTTATGGCTGACATTCAGCATGATCGGGGTTGCAACCGTTATCGGGTTGTTGTTGTTTAACAGGTTCCTCGTAAAAAATAGCGAGGTAGTGAGGTAGCGAGGTGGCGAAATTATGATTCGCTCATCCACGGTATACTATTACAAATTTTCACTACCTCGCTACCTCGCTATTTCGCTACCTCCCCGATTATCACTGGTTCCATGCTAAAGCTATAGCTGTACTTTCCCGCCGGAATGGTGTATTCGTCGTGGGTTCTTGCTCCCCAGCTGTCGTCGCCGCCTACACCCACCTGCCGGTAATCGATGTTCAGGTCGGTGAAGGGTTCTTTTTCAAGACTGTTGAGGTGTTTCCCGGCCTGTTTGAACCCCTTCATGTCATCGTAGGTGTAAGGCAATGCGCTGAAACTAAAAAAAGGCATGCCGGTAAACCGGATGGCAAGGTGTTTGGTGTTTTCCAGGGTCATCCACCTGACATCGGTCCGGTAGCCGTTTTCCTGCGGGCGGACATACGGGGTGAAGAGTTGATCGACGGTGCTTCCGTAAAGACCCACGAACGAGGCTTTGTTCCGGTCCTGGTAATTTTCCCACGGACCGCGGCCATACCATTCCACCTTATTGAATTCAGGACTCACCTGCAGGTTCATGCCGAACCGAACCATTTCAGGCAGTTTTTCCCTGGTCGGGACAATTGAAGCGGTGACGGTAAGGGTGCCGTTGCCGTTCACCTGGTAATCAACGGTCTCCATGGCAATCGAGTCGGGGAAAAGGTACACCACTTTAAAATTGATGCCGGCATCGCCCATGTTTTTCATTTCCACCGACTGCACTTTCCGTTGTTCACTGGCGTCGAACCAAACCCTGCAGCGGTTTGCAAGCCCGTTACCAACATCGTTGTCGGTTGGCGCCCTGCGGAAATTGGGAAGCGGCCCCCGGGCGATCAGTTCTGCATCCTGGAATTTCCAGGAGGAGAGGGTCCCTGTTTTTTTATCAAATCTTAAGGAGAACCGTTCACCGGTCACTTCAATATCAGATTCCCCCTCTTTTACGGCTGGTTTTAGGCCGGGCTTGCCGGTCACTGCCGGCGTCACCGTGGCCGGGATACGTAAAGGGAACTGCTCAGACGCGAGCATATGGCCGGGTTGGAGAAGTCCCCAGGGTGCGGTCGTCCGCAGATAAAGGTTCAGGAAAAATTCGTTTTTCCCGGTTGGATCAAGTGCCGGTAACGGGATGGATATCTCCTTCACCCCCTTGGGACCAAGGGTAAACGGTGGCAGTTTGCCGGCAAGGACGACTTTTCCGTCGTTCAGCATTTCCCAGGAAATTTCGGTATTGGAAAAATCATAAAAATCGTACTTGTTGAGGATGCTGAAGATACCTTTTTCCAGGTTCGACGGGGTGAATTTCACATACTGGTAAACCTTTTTTACTTCCCAGTAACCGGGATGCGGCACCCGGTCGGGGAACATGATCCCGTTGCACTGGAAATTGCCGTCGCTGGGTACGTTTTTCGGGCCATAATCGCCGCCGAAAGTCCAGTATTCCTTTCCCTTCGCGTCTTTCGCATAGAGCCCCTGGTCAACCCAGTCCCAGATGCAGCCGCCCTGGAGCTGGGGGTATTTCTCAATGACATCCCAGTATTCCTGGAAATTCCCGGTGCTGTTGCCCATGGCATGCGCATACTCGCACATGATGAGCGGGCGCAGCTGCCGTGCGTAACCGTACCATTTGAGGTCCGACGGGTTCCAGTACATGGGGCAGAAAATATCGGTGTTGGCCCCCTGTTCGGCCCGTTCGTACCATACCGGGCGGCTGTGTTCGCGGTGTTTGATCCAGTCGTAGGTAGCCTCGAAGTTGCACCCGTTCCCCGCTTCGTTTCCCAGCGACCAGATGATGACGCAGGGATGGTTTTTGTCGCGTTCCACGAGACGTTCGGTCCGGTCGAGGTGGGCCTTCATCCAGACCGGGTTGTTCCCGAGCGTGCGGTCAGGATTATAACCCATCCCGTGCGATTCAATATTGGCTTCATCGATCACATAAAGGCCATATTCATCGCACAGTTCGTACCAGTATGGATCGTCGGGGTAGTGGCAGGTCCGCACGGTATTGATGTTGGCTTCCTTCATCAGCTTTACATCCTTCAGCATCATCTCGCGCGAGATTACGTGCCCGGTCACCGGGTCGGTTTCATGCCGGTTGACCCCTTTGATCAGGACGGGCTTCCCGTTGAGCAGGAATTGCCCGTCCTTCACTTCCGAACTCCTGAACCCCACGCGACAGCCGGTCGATTCAAGGATGTTGCCGTCGCTGTCCTTCAGGGTCAGCACCAGGTGGTAGAGGTTGGGTGTTTCGGCGCTCCATTTCAGCGGATCGGGGAGGTATTTAGCAAAAAGGAGGGTGTCTTCAGAACCTCCACCGGGCTGAAAGCGGATGGATTCGGTAAGTTCGGGCTCCTTGCTGGTTTTTGTTTTGTAGAGGGCCAGGTCGAGGGTGCAGGTTGGCTGAAGGAACGGGCGGTCGAGATTTTCGGGCGGGTTGCTGCCGCCCCGGATGATGGCTGCAACGCGGAGCATGCCATGGCGGTAGCCCGAGAAAAGGTCGCCGGTCACCGAAAAGTCACGGATGTGGGTTCCCGGGGTCGAATAGAGGACCACGTCGCGGTTGATGCCGCTCATGCGCCACATGTCCTGGCACTCCAGGTAGGTGCCGTCGGACCACCTGAAAACTTCAATGCCGATGATGTTCCTGCCGGGATGGACATATTTTGTAATGTTGAATTCCACCGGGGTCTTTCCATCTTTTCCCATACCGGCTCTGATGCCATTCACCCAGACATAACAGAACGATTTTACGGCTTCGAACCTCACGAAGATCTCCCGCCCATTCCAGGTGACGGGAACATCGAAGTCGCGGCGGAAAGTTCCTACCGGGTTATAATCATGGGGGACCCTGGGTGGATCGGGTTTCATGAGGTGCACGAACTCGTACGACTGGTTGACATAAATCGGGTAACCATATCCCTCGACCTCGATGGTGACGGGGACCCGGATATCCTTCCACTGGCTGACGTCAAAAGCATCGCTGCAAAAATTCACCGGCCGTTTGTCCGGGTTCTCCGACCAGTTGAACTTCCAGGTCCCATTGAGCAGGACAAAAAACGGTGAGGCTGCCCGGTCATCCTGCAGTGCGTCCGCCACCCGGTCGTAAGGAACGTAAGAGGCATGAGGCCTTTCGTTGCCGATACCCGTGAGCTGTGGATTTTCCCAGTCGGCAGGCGGTGCGTTTTGTGAAAAGACACTGGAACAGAATAACAGTGGGGTGCCAAGAAGGAGGAGCATGGTTAAGGTAGCGAAGTAGCGAGGTAGCAAGGTAGCGAAAATGCGAAAATGCGAAATTGTAAATTTTTTCATGCCGGAATTGTTTCCCCGAAAATAAGAAATTTTCAGAAATTCCTCATTACCTTTGTGAATATAGCCGGTCTCATCATATTATCGCTATCCTATGAAAAAGCTTGTAGTCCTTTCGGGTGCTGGCATCAGCCAGGAAAGCGGGATCAGCACCTTCCGCGATGCGAACGGGCTCTGGAACAATTACCGGATCGAGGAGGTCGCCTCCCCGGAAGCATGGAAACGTGATCCGCAGTTGGTGCTCGACTTTTACAACATGCGGAGGAAACAGTTGTACGAAGTGGAGCCAAACGCGGCTCATTGTGCGCTCGCCCGGCTTGAGGAGTTTTTTGATGTAACGATCGTGACCCAGAATGTGGACGATCTGCACGAGCGGGCCGGGTCTTCCCACGTGCTTCACCTGCACGGCGAACTGAAGAAGGTGAGGTCGACCGTGGACGAGGAACTGGTATCCACGCTCGACGGCTGGGAGTTGAAGCGCGGCGACCTGTGTGCAAAAGGATCCCAGTTGCGCCCGCATATTGTCTGGTTTGGCGAGGCGGTCCCGAATATCATATCTGCAACCTCCCTTGTAAAAAGTGCGGACATTTTCCTGGTGGTCGGCACCTCCCTGCAGGTATACCCGGCAGCAGGTCTGCTTCAGTATGTTCCTTCGGCGATCGAGAAATACCTTGTCGATCCGGAGGCGGAGCCGCGGTATTATGTGAACAACCTCACCATCCTCCGCGAAAAGGCCACGACCGGCGTCACAAAGTTCGCAGAGATGATTTCACCCGTCTAAAAGGAAAAAGCCGGGAAACACCCCGGCTTTTTCACTTCCGGACAAACCATGATTGGTATTTCTTTTGTCCGGTTACTGGTTAATTTGACGTCATTTTTTTCTTCACTTCATTTCTCACCAGGGCAAAGTCAACGCTGTTAAAGTTGTAATCGGCAATTTCGTTGAAAAGTTTTTTTGCCCTGTCCTTGTTGCCGGCTGCATCGTATGCCATAGCAAGCCAGTATTTATTCGAAATGAGAACCTGTTGTGTTTTTTCAAAATGTGCCACGGCTTCAGGGAACTTCTTTTGCTTCAGGGCGATGTAACCCAGGGCAAACTCATAACCGTCGAGTTTAAGGGGATCGTTGATGGGAGCGACCGTTGATTTTATCTCTTCAGCAGTGGAACCGGCCAGGCTGAAGTTTCCTTCAGAAGCAGCCAGGAGCGCTTTCCACTGGAGTATGCCGGCTTTCTGGGATAATTTTGCCGCATCGGTGCCAACATCGTTACCCATCTGCAATGAGATCGGTTCCAACTGCCCGATGATCTCTTTTAATTTGGCCACATCCCCGGTAAAAAGGGCGATGCCGGCATAATCCTGGAGAAACGTGGATTTGGCATACATCGTCTTTGCATCTTTGTTACCCGATGCCTCGATCTGTTTCAACTGCCCCTCGAGCGAATTCATAGCTCCCTTCGGATCGTTGCCGTAAAGATAGGTGTAGGCAATAAACTGTCCTCCCATCACGATCGATTCGTCATGTTTCGAGCCGTCGGAGTAGTTTTGCCTGGCTTCTTCGAGATTGCCAAGGAATGAATTGGCATGCCCTTTTTTGTAATAGGCCTCCGGGGCTGCAGGATCAAGGTCAACGGCCTTTGAATAGGCATCCCTGGCTTTTTGCAGGTTGTTCTGGGCCCTGTAACAGTCGCCCAGCGCAATCTCTGCACCCGGGCTTGCGGGTGCCAGTTCTACCATTTTCAGGGCATTCCCCTCCGCCTTTTTGAAGTCCTTGGGTTCGCTGAAGAGGTATGAATTTAAAAGTCCGACATACCCGCCAACCCATTTCGGGTCGAGTTCAACGGCTTTTGTAAAACAGGCTCTTTCGTTGGCGACATCATTTGCGCTGCGGTAAGTATTTCCCAGGTCAACCTGCGGCCTGGCGGCGTCGGGATAAGCGGCCGCGATTTTTTTTGCGATCTCAAGCCGCTTGTTCCAGTCGCTGGTGAAAAAGGTGACGGTATAATCGCAATACAGCTTTTCCCATTCACTTGCGCCTTCAATGCCGGCTTTGGCCTTTTCCACATCGTCGGAAGCCTCTTTGGGCGAAACGTCCGTTGTAGCTTTGAACAGGTAGGCGATGGAGAGCTTCGGATCTTGTTCGATTGCCTTTATGAAAAGTCCCCTGGATTTTTGATAGTCGCCAAGATCCGAAAGGGCCAGTCCTTGCCTTAACGAGTTCAAGGCCTCCTTTGATTGGGTTGTAACCGGGATTTCGGTTACCTTTTCGGGTTTCCCTGTACCGCAGCCGCTTATCACGGCCAACAGGCCGAAGCAGATCATTGAAAGAAAAATATTTGTTTTTTTCATGCTGTTTTTTTTAGATTAATGATATTGATTTTATGCCGGATTGAAACATGTAAAACCAGGCATAACCAGTTTGGTTATGTCCTTGTAATGATATTACAGGAACAAATATAGGATAAAAAAACCGAAATCAAGTGGGGAACTGTATTTATTCCAGGAAGGGGATCATTTCCCGCATGGAACCATGGTATGGAAAAACAGTGGAAAGACCTTTACTGTCGCGGTTCACGATGCGCTGCCGTTACCTTCTGAATTTTTTCCCGGTCCGTAACCGTATGTTCAAATTCTGAATGACCCGGTATTCCCATATAAACAGATGATTGCCTGTAATGCATCAAACTGGGTTCCTGTTTTTCGAGGTGGATATGCAGTTCACGTGCACCCGTAGTTTCGATCAGCCGGTCGATGGTGTGCTCCTTCACACCGCAGCCCGGCATGATGATGATACGGCCTGCCGATTTCATGATGAGTTCCCTGATGAGGTTTTCGCCCTGGGGCGCCGAAGGCTGCTGCCCCGAAGTGAGGATCCGGTCTATGCCCAGTGCGATGAGATCCTCCATGGCCATGAATGGATCTGCAGTCATGTCGAAGGCCCGGTGGCAGGTGATCCCCATTGGCCGTGCAAGCGCAGCAAGCAGGCCCATACGATCAACGTCGATTGTCCCGCCGGGCAGCAGGATCCCGAATACCACACCGTCGGCACCCAGGTCCTTTGCCACCCGGATGTCCTCTTTCATGATTTCAAACTCGCCGGGGGTGTACAGAAAGTCACCGCCACGGGGCCTTATCATAACAAACAAACCGATGTGCAGGTGTTTCCGGGCAAAACGGATGGCCCCTGCACTGGGGGTCGTTCCGCCGTCGTGGAGGTTTTCACAGAGTTCCACCCGGCCGGCACCCCCCTTCTGGGCTTCGATGGCGGAAATGGCTGAATTAACGCAGGCTTCAAAAATCATGGGACAGACTATAAGTTGATAAAGATAGTAAAAAGGCAATAGGCAATACAGTCAGAATCAATGGAATTCCCAAATTTCCACATCCTCAAATTCTCAAATTCTCAAATCTTTTTTCATTTTTCCCGGAAGAACCGCTCCACCTGTTCGTTGAAATCATCTTTGAACTTAATGCAGGTGTCATGTCCTGAACCGGGCAGGATCCAGAGTTTCGCACCGGGGATGGAGCGGAAGATCTCAAGCGTGTGTTCAGGTTTGATGATGTCGTGGTCGCCGCCGATGACCAGTACCGGGCAATGGATGGTTTGCAGCGCAGCATGGGAGATATAGGGCTGGTCGATCATCAGCCGGGTCAGTTTGATCACATTTTTTGTCGTGGCATCGGAAGGGGCCAGTTTTAGCTGTTCCACCTGGCTGATCATGGACTGTATATCAGAAAAGGGAACGGCGGAGGAATCGGGGCGGATGTTTGCACCCGTTGCCGCCAGTTTCCTCACCTTTCCGGGATGCCTGATGGCAAGCAGCAGCCCGATGATACCCCCGTCGCTCCAGCCGATCACAAAGGCCGGGCCTGCATGCAGCGAATCGAGCAATGCGCCGTAATCATCGGCCATCATTTCATACGATAACGAATCAGCCCCGTCTTTCGATCTTCCCTGTGAACGGCTGTCGGCAGCGATGACCCTGTGGTGTTTCAAAAAGAACGGGGCCTGGCTTCTCATTGAGGCGATGGAACCGCCATTGCCATGGATCAACAGCACCGGGGTGCCGGTGCCGTAAACTTCGCAGTACATGTCCATCCCCCTGATCCGTATGAACCTCCCGGTTTTTTCGTTTGAACCAAAATTGATCCCGCTGACGCTGCCCGCGGCCGCCTGGGCGAAAAGTGGGCCGGGACAGGAAACCAGTACAAGGAGGATCGCCAAAAGGATGAGGGTTTTCATAAAATCGGTAAAAAGAATGTAAATTTACGATTTACGATTTACGATTTACGATTTTTGTAAGACAATAAAGGAGAGGCAATCATTGCAGGAACAACAACAAAGAAATTTTCCTATGAATACAAATGATGATATCGAACCGGTGGTAGTGTTTTCAGGGAATATCTGGCATGCCGAAATGGTAAGGAGCCTCCTGGAGAATGCTGAAATTGAGTCATTCCTGATTGATGGGAACACAGGAACCCTTGCTCCCTGGTACACGGCCGGAGGAGGTGCCGGTTCGGTGAAAATCGTGGTTTCAAACCTCGATCTTAAGCAGGCAGGCGAAGTCGTGGTAGAATTTGAGAAAAATATCCGGGAGGGGGACTGATTGGTACCTGTGCGGATTTGAGGATTTGAGGATTTGAGGATTTGAGGATTTGAGGATTTGAGAATGTGAAGATTTGAGAATGGGCAGGTCAGGACGGTTGTTCCGGGGACAGACCCTTTGCCTTTTCGTTTTTCCTTTTTTTTCTTTTGGCCATCAGTGATTTTCCAATTGACACCGCCCGCGTAAATATGGAGGTGGAAGCGGTAAAGTCATTGAGCACGGAGGTTGCCAGGTGCCGCGGGGAAAGCGCATGCAGGATGTTGGTGTAACCCGATGAGATATCCTGTTCTTTCTTAAGAATTTCAAGCCGGAGCTTTTGCTTTTCAAGTTCAAGGTCCTTGAGCGAATGGATCTTTTCAGCCTTGATCGTGTATCGGTTACTGGTTTTCATCTTTGTCCTCCATCAGGATTTTAGTTAACTGGACAACCAGCGGATTGATAAAGAGGGCATGCCTCAGGAGGTAGACCAGGACCCCGGCGACAACATAAAAAGCCGTGACAAAAAGTGCTGCGACCCAGGCCGGCCCGATGTCGTTCCCATACCAGAATACAAAGGCGAGGGAAAGAAAAAGCAGCAGGAACATGGCCAGGATAAAGAAGATGATTGCGATCAGGAAAAAGGTGGCCAGTTTGGCTATCTTTTCGGTGAGGATCAGTTTTACCAGGTCAATCCGAAGGTTGACATAATCCTTGACATTTTCGGTCAGCGACGAAAAATTGTCTGAAATTCTTCCCGGTTCCATTATGCATCCTCCTCATTTCCACCGGAAGGTGCCAGTACATCCGGCTCTCCCGTTTCTTCATCACCAAAGGCTGTTTTAAAGGCATTTATTTTTTCCGAAAGGTCATCCTGCATGATATCGGCCAGGCTTAGTAGCCTTTTTTTCAATCGTTTACGGGTTTTTGACCCCTTGGCCGGGGCGATGAGCAATCCCACACCGATTCCGGCCGCCAGTCCGAAAACGGCAGCAAGCATGATTTTTGAACCTGATTTTGCCATGTTGGTCTCCTTTCAATAACATTGTAAAGTTAATGTTTTTCTGATAATTTTTGAAAGACCTTGAAATTGCTTAAATATTCATTTGCAACGATTTTAATGAAACCGTATGCCGGCACCGCAACGATCATTCCTGCAATACCGCCAATGCTGGCTGCGGCAATGACGACGATGAAAATCTCCACAGGATGGGCCTTGACGCTTTTTCCCTGGATAAGCGGGGCGAACACGTTGTTGTCGATGGTTTGGACAATGAACATAGCGATGATGATCCGGATGATGATGGGCACGATCATGGCATATTCCCCGGCGCTTATCACACCGGTAACCCCGAGGATCACCCCCATGATCATGGAGATAATCCCTCCAAGGTATGGAATGATGATGATGATGCCGGTAAAGAAACCGATCACGAGCGGGTTTTGCACACCCGCTATGTAGAGCGCCACCGAGTATGTGAGTATGTTCAGCAGGATCTGTATGATAAGCCCGATGAAATACCGCGAGAGCAGCTTTTTACTTTTAACCATGACATTCCGGGTCTTTTCAACATGTTTTTCGGGGGTAAGCATCAGGATGAAACGGGGCAGCATTTTCTGGTCGAGCAGGAAAAAGAAGGAGAGGAATGCGATGGAAAAGAGATTAAAAAAAAAGGTGCCTGTCACCGAGATGATGGAGGTGAGCACATTGGAGAACATGCCGAAATCGATGAATTTCAGGATAGCCTTCTTCGCCTCCGATTCAAAGGTGGCGCCTCGGGGCAGGATTCCGTAATGGATGAACATCGACTGCGACCTGGCGATCTCATCGTGGTAATAGGCCATGACCTGTTTTCCGTCGATGTTGCTGATCAATGCCGCTTCGTTGATCACCAGCGGGATGAAGAGGCTGAACAGGCCGAAGAAGATGGCCAGGACCAGCAGCAGGGTTATGATGACACTCAAAGAATGCGGAAATGAGTAGCGCCCGATCCTGATCCGGTCGAGCAGTTCCACCATAGGCGACCCCACAATGGAAACCACCCCTGCGACAATGATAAAGACGACGATGTTTGAAAAATACCAGGTAAGGAAACCCAATGCGGCAGTGAGAATGACCAGGAAGAAAAGTTTATTATTCTTATAAAGTTCATTCATGGATACTGGAAATGGTTTTGGACATGTTAATATTCAGCATATTTAAAATGCCATGAAGCATATTTAGCATATGATCAGACCAGCCTGTCAATGATCAGCGCAAGCATGACCAGCAGCATGAACAGGTTGCCGGCAATAAAGATTAGCCTGTAGCGCAGGGTGGAGGTGAGGAACAACTGCCAGGCCATGACCAGCAGCAGGGCAAGGTTGACAGCAATGATGCCGAACCCCAATTGCCGGAGGTGGAGAATCCCAAAGTAAACAAACATCCCCGATGTAGCCGACGAGGCAACCATCCAGGTCATGATAACCACCCGTACCTGGCGTTCATCCAGGAAGTCGGTCAGTCCGGGGAAGCCTGCCTGGCGGTACTGGCTGCCATATTTGAGGGTGAGCAGCCAGAAATGGGGCATCTGCCAGACAAAGAGGAAAAAGGCCAGGAAGAGGACCCTGGGGTCGTTCAGGAGGCCCCCGGCTGCGGTCCAGCCCATCAGGACAGGGATGGCCCCGGTGAGTGCGCCGGGAACCACCGCAAAGGCGGTCTTACGCTTCAGCCAGGTGTAAACGCCGTTGTACCAGATGAGGTTCACGATCCCAAGGGCAAAACAGGTGCCTGTTGAATAATAGAGAAGGATGATCAATCCGCCAATGATGCAGAGCGAGGCGATCCTCAACGCCTCCTGCGTGCTGATGCGTCGCGAGGGCAGCGGGCGCCTGCGGGTGCGTTCCATGCGCTCGTCAAAGGGCCATTCCTGGTACTGGTTGAATGCGGAGGCCCCCGATGCCAGCAGGAAGATGCCGGCAACCGGCAGCAGCATGGACAGGTCCGCTTCACCCTTGCTGATAACCATCGCCGCAAAGGCGGTAAAGGTAACTGCGAGCGAAACGGGGAAACGGGTAAGTACAATCAGTACCCGTGTATAGGAGGTTTGCAAAGGTCAGGTCGTTAATTCACCGGTTATCGGCCGGAATTATTTGATGGATTTAAGGTAATCGATGATTTTCGCCAGGTCATCATCCGAAACTTTGCCCTTGTAGGTCTGCATGATCCCTTTCTGAAAACCCACCACCACATCCTTGTCGGGCTCATAAACCGAGGATTTGATGTAGACATCATCCACGGTTACCGAACGTTCGGAGCCATTGGTCATCACCTTCTCCGTTTTTCCGTACAGGCCCCTGAAGGAAGTGCTTACGATTTTGGTTCCGTCGATGGAATGACAACCCGTACAGGCATTTTTCCGCAGGATGACAAGCCCTTCGGGATCGTTCGATTTGCCGGGCAGGGCGCTGAGCCATGCCTGGTATTCGGCTTCCGTAACCACCTTTGCCTTGGTTTCCATGTACGAATGGCGCAACCCGCAATAGACGGTGCACAGGATGTCATATTCGCCAAGCTGTTCGGGGATGAACCACATGTAGTTGTTCTTTCCCGGGACCACATCTTCCTTGATCCGGAATGCCGGGATGTAGAGGCTGTGGATCACATCTTCGGAATGCAGGTTCAGCAGGATCGCCTTTTTCAGTGGAACCACCAGCACGGGAGATTGTTTACCGCCCTCGTATTCAAAATTCCACACCCACATTTTGGCGATCACCGTGATGGGCAGGGCCCCCTTTGGAACAACACGCTGCGGGCTGAAAGCCACGTATCCAAAATAGAACATCAGCAGTACCAGGATCAGCGGAATGGTGATCCATGTGATTTCAAGAAGGTTATTGTCCTTCATCTGTTCTGCGACCGGATGTCGTTTCCTGCTGTACCTGAATACGAACCAGAGCATCACCGTGGTGATCCCGACCAGGAAAAACAGACTTATTCCAATAATGATCTTGAAAGCCAGATCTACACCTTCGACAAAATTAGAAGCACCCATATTGTTGAATTACTAATTAAAAATTAAAAATTGCGCTCAAACTTCAGATAACCAGTACAATTTTTCCCGTTAACATATTCGTATGTTCATCCTGTAGCAAGCCGTTTATTTCCACCCGCGCCATCTACCTGAACAGGTAATCAGAAAGCGTGAACAGGATGACAAGCACGTAGATGGCCAGCACCATGATCACAAAGACCCGGAAAAGCGATGATTCGAACTTCAGATGCATGAAGTAGGTCAGCACCACGCCGGCCTTTATCGTTGCAATGGTGAGGGCTACAAAGACCGTGAGCGCCGACAGATCGATCCACGTAACCGTAATGGTCAGGAATGTGAAGGTAAGCAGGGCGATCAGGACCCAAGCGTAAGTACGGTATGGGGTTATATGTACAGTTTCGGTCGACATGTCAATTAAAAATTAAAAATTAATAATTACTTTTTTTCGCTATTTCGCTACCTCGCTACCTCGCTACCTGACTATGTAATGAGGTACAACAACGGGAACAGGAATATCCAGATCAAATCGACCAGGTGCCAGTAGAGCCCCCCGTTCTCGAGCAATACGTACCGGGTGCTGTTGATGGTGCCCCGGTTTACCTTGATCATGGCGATGGTCAGGATGATCCCCCCGACAACGAGATGGAACATATGCAGCCCTGTCATGAAAAAGTAAAGGCTGAAGAACATCACCTGCCCGTGGTTCATGGTGAGCATCAGGTCGGAGCCCGGGTAGAGGCCGATCTGGAATTTGTGGCCCCATTCAAAATATTTATTGACCATGAAAACAGCAGCACAAACCAGCGTGAGAAAGAGCAGGACCACAGCAAGCCTTTTGTCGCCCTTCTGAACGGCGGTGATCGACATGGCGACCGTTGCGCTGCTGACCAGCAGCACCAGCGTGTTGATGGTTCCGATAAAGGCGTTCAGGTGATGGGCTGCCGAATGAAAATCGGCGGAATAACGACCCCTCATCACTGCGTAAACTAAAAATAACCCGCCAAAGAGCAGGATCTCCGTAAAGATGAAAACCCACATGCCCAGTTTTGCACCCATGTCGTCGCGATGTTCCATATGTTTATTTACGAATTTAGATTTCAGATTTCAGATTTTTTATTTCGCTGCCTCACTACCTCGCTACCTCGCTATTTATAATCATAAGGCGTCTCATCCGGTCCCATGACGGGCATGACCTCAAAGTTTTCCAGCGGGGGAGGAGAGGGGATGGTCCATTCATAGGTCCGGCCGCCCCATGGATTGTCGGGTGCTTTGGCGCCTTTTTTGCTGAAAAGGTTGGTCAGCATCAGGATGATCCCGATGAGCAGGAGAATGCCGCCAAAGAAGGAGAGTTGCATCCCAAGCGTAAACTGGGGAAGATAGTCGAAATACCTGCGAGGCATCCCCTGGATCCCGATGATGAACTGGGGGAAATAGAGGAGGTTGAAACCGATGAACAGGAAACCGAAGGCCCAGTTGGCACGTTTAAAATTGTACATGCGCCCGAACATTTTAGGGTACCAGTAATGAATCGCCGCAAAGAAGGCGAACCCGACACCCCCGAAAACTATATAATGGAAATGCGCGACCACGTAAGCAGTATCATGCACATGCACGTTGGTTGCAAGCGCGCCCAGGGTGAGCCCGGTCATCCCCCCGATCATAAACAGGAAGATGAAGCCCAGGGCAAACAGGAAGGGCGGCTTTAAGTCGATGGAACCCCTGTACATGGTGGTTACCCAGTTAAACACCTTGATGGCGCTTGGTACGGCAACCAGGAAGGTCAGCAGCGAAAAAATCCAGCGTGCGGTCGGGCTCATCCCGGAGGTATACATGTGGTGGGCCCATACGAAATACCCAACGAGGGCGATGGCAAGACTCGACACGGCGATGGCTTTGTACCCGAATACCTTTCGCTGGGCGAAGGTCGGAATGATCTCGGTGATGACCCCCATGGCCGGGAGGATCATGATGTAAACGGCCGGATGGGAATAGATCCAGAAGAGATGCTGGTAAAGTACAGGGTCGCCGCCAAGCGATGGATCAAAAAAGCCGATCCGGAACCAGCGTTCCGCAACGACCATCAGCAGGGTGATTCCGACGATGGGGGTGGCAAGCACCTGGATCCAGGCGGTTGCGTAAAGCGACCATGGGAAAAGGGGCATTTTGAAAAAGGTCATCCCCGGGGCGCGCATCCTGTGCATGGTCACGATAAAGTTGAGACCCGTGAGGATGGAAGAAAAACCGAGCACAAAGGCACCGAAAACGGCGGCAACCACATTGGTATGTGTCTGGATGCTGTAAGGGGCATAAAACGTCCAGCCAGTGTCGGGCGGACCGTTTCCCAGGAATTGGGAGGTAAGGGCAATGCCGGCGCCAAGGATGTACAGGTAAAAGGAGAAGAGGTTAAGCCGGGGAAATGCCACATCTTTTGCCCCGATCATGATGGGCATTGAAAAATTTCCGAACACTGCGGCAAGACCGGGAATGACCACGGTAAAGATCATGATGATGCCATGGATGGTGAACAGGCCGTTGTAGGTTTGCGGTCCGTAGAATTGCTGGCCGGGCCTGAAAAGTTCAAGCCGCATGATTTCGCCCAGCAGGACGCCGACAATAAAGAATACCATCATGGCATACATGTACATGATGCCGATCCTTTTGTGATCCGTCGAGGTAAGCCATGACATCAGGCCTTTGTATTTACCGGTATTGACGAGGTAACTTGGCTCAGGGTGATGAGTCTTTTCTTCAGTCATAGGATTAATTTTGTGTTTTCGTTTTTTTCCGGGAAGACCGGACCATCAGAATAATAAACAACAGGGCAGCAAAGAATATGATGACGGTTGCTGAAATTTTTGTCACCTGCAGGGTGTATCTCCTTCCTTCGGGATCGTAGCTGAAACAATATTCCAGGACCCGGTTGATCGTTGGCCGTGATTGACCCTTCTGGGCTTCGATTATGGCCATTTTTACATCAAAAGGCAGGAAAGAGGTGCCGTACAGGTAACGGGTGACCTTCCCCTCCGGGCTCAGGATGATGATGCAAGCCGGGTGCATAAAATCGTTGCCGTTGCGCTGGAAAATGAAACCGACGGCATTGGTGAGGGCATAGATGTTCGCGCTGTCGCCGGTGAAATACTTCCAGTCTGCGGCATGAGGTCTGCTGTGATCGCGCAGGAAATTCTTCTTCTTATCCACCGATTTCGCCGGGGTATCCTCGTTGTTGAAGCTAACGGTGACTACCTGGAAATCTTTGCCGAGTTCAAGACCCATTTTTTCGATGGCTTCTGATACCCCTGCAAGCAAGGTAGGGCAAACACCCATGCAGTCGTAGTAAACCAATGCCAGGATGGTCGGTTTGTGAATGACCGACTTGAGCTGAACTGGCTCTCCCTGTTCGTTGTTGAAGGTGATCGTTGACGGAATAATGGTGTCGAGATGCTGCACCACCCCTGGTTCATCGGCCTGCCCGGTCTGGCTGAAAACCGGCATGGAAAACCACATGGCAAAAACCATCATCAACAGCCCGCTTCCAAAAACATTCTTTTTCATAATTTACTTATTGCACCCATTTACAGCATATTCCCACTCGTCACTCCTCACTCGTCACTCGTCATTGGTCATTCGTCACTCGTCGTATCTTCCTTGTACATCGCCGCGATCATCAGCGCACCACCCATGAGAGCCGTATCCTTAAGCAGTTCGATCAGGGCTGTGTTTGCCTTGACTGGTTCGAACAGCCCGGGGATGTGGATGGTACAGATGAAGATCAGCAGCAGCAGGGCGAGCAGCAGGCATGCAAGGCTGATGAATCTTTTTAGGATGATGGCAGTGCATGCGGCGATGAGTGCGAGGCCGGTAATGATGACTGTAAAACCTCCGCCGGGGATGAAGGAACTCACCATGCCGACATAATAATTATACATGAAAAAGTGATTGAGTCCCAGGATGCCGAATGGCAGGGCGAACAGGAATCTTCCGATGGTGCTGAGGTGCTTCATTTGTCCGTGAACGTATTGGTGAAAAAATCAATCATTACAGGCATCATATAAGAGGCATCAGGTAATAGGCAATAGGCAATTACAATGAACCGGCATGTTCCTCTCAATAATTTTCAAATCCCCAAATCTTCAAATTAACCGTGTGTACTTAGCTTTTTAATCTTCAGGATCGACGAAACGATATAAATGATGATTCCCCAGACGATGATCACCGAGAGCGTATAGGTGAGCAGCAGCCATATGGGTGCATTGCCGCGTGTCGACCACCATGCGCGTGTTTCGGTGAGCCCGGGGCGGTCGGTCGGAACCCCGATGGCGAAGGTACCGGTCGCCGGTGTGGTTTTCATCTGGCTTTTCGGGTCATTGACGCGGGCCGTCAGGTCGACGTTGCCGGTATTGTTCCCGGGCAGGTCGGCAGGGAATTCAAAGGTTGCCTCGCCACGGGCGTTGGTGGTTCTCATTTCGCCCACCTGCAAACTGCCGAAATAGCGCTTTACAGAAAGGAGTACCTCGATACCGGCGGCGGGAACGTTACTGTTGTCTTTCAGCTTTTCATGCGCGGTCACGACGATTTTTTTCATCGGGTCGCTGTATTGCATTTCCAGGGTTACACTCCTGCCGGTAAAGGCAGCCAGTGCCTTCGGGGCGGGCTGCACATATTTCGGATTGAAGGAACGCAGGAAGGCGATGACGGCCCAGCGATCGTCCTCGGGAATGATGTTCCGGAATTCAGGCATCGGGATTTTACCCGTGGTGATACGGTAAAATATCTCCCCGTCGGTTTGTTTCTGGGCTTTTTCCTTGGCAAGGTCGCCCGGCGGGGGGGTGAGTTTCGCCCAGTTGTCCTTCCCGGGAAGCCCGTGACAAGACTGGCAGTTCTTAAGGTAGACCTGCTCACCCTGTTTCTGCATGTCGGGGGTGAATTTCATAGGTGCAACCACCGCTTTCTGATCGTCGGGAACCACCCAGGTCTGGGCAGAAACCCTGGTACCGGTCACAACGGAGAGCAACAAAAGAAGAAAAACCTGTTTTTTAAAACCCATAGTCCCTGGCTTATAACTGTTCCTGAAATATTTTCTTTTTTGCATTCCCTGCACTGTCTGCATTGTTTGCATTGTTTGCATTGCTTTTCATTCAAACCTGATATGCTCCGCCCCCTTTTCAACGGCTGTTTCATGCAGCGGGATCACCGGGAAGAATTTGGAGATCAGGGTGATGATAATGAGTACCAGGATGAATGGTGCGATGGTAATCATCGATTCGATCAGTGTGGGCGAGTAATGGACAAAGTTTTGCGGCACATGCTGGATGGGCAGGAATGGGTGTTCCTGGGTGGGGATGACGATCAGGTAGCGCTTGAACCATGCAGCGATGAGTACCGCGATGGAGATGACCAGCACCGGCACCGGTTTACGGAAACGCCGGAAAAGCAGGAAAAGGATGGGGATAACAAGTCCCCCGATCTGGACCATCCAAAAAAGGAGGGCGTCCCTGCCAGCCAGAAGTTCCTGCAGATGCACGGCGTCGGCACGTTTCAGTTTATATCCGGGTACCAGGTATTCGTTGATATTGAAATAGAGATATACCAGCGACACGGTTGCCAGCACCTTGCCCATGTTGTTGAAATGAAGGTCGGTGAGATAGTTTTCCAGTTTGTAATTCTTCCGGAAGAAGAACATGGCGATGATCACCGCAGCTGAACCCGCGACAAAGGCCCCGGAAACAAAGTAGGGCCCGAAGATGGAGCTGTCCCAGCCCGCCCGCGAGGTCACGGCGAAAAGCCAGGAGGTGACCGTGTGGATGGAAAGCGCGGCAGGCACCAGCAGGATCAGCAGGACCCGGATGGAGCGGTTGATGATCCTGTTCTGTTCGGGGCTATCGGTAAAATTCAGTGAAAAACGCTTGTAAATGCTCCTTAGCCAGGAGGGAATGGCAACTTTGCTGTTGTGGATGATGGCCATGTCGGCGATGAGCGGCAGATACAGCAGCATCAGGCTCAGCACGAAATAGGTGACAATCACGGTTACATCCCAGAGGATCGGTGACTGGGGACGGCCATAGATAAAAACATAGGCGAGGCGTTCGGGGCGTCCCATATCGGAAACGATGACCAGTCCGGCAACAGCGGCGAATGCGACGGCGATGGTTTCGGCGATCCTGGTGATGGGTGTGATCCATTTCATACCGATCAGGCCGAGGACTGCACTGACCAGCATCCCGATGAGGCTGGCAGCCACAAAAAAGACAAAGTTGCTGAGGTATAGACCCCAGGTGACATAATCACGGATTCCCGCCACGCCCAGCCCGGTGCGCAACTGGAGTGAATAGGCAAAGAGGCAGGCCAGGAGTGAAACGGTGAGGAAACCCATCCAGATAACGAATCCCTTGTTGATCCTGATATGGTGGGTAAGATCGGCCGTAATTTTTTCAAAGGTCAGTTTATTGTCATCCATGGTCATTAAACTTTTTCAGGGGTTGCATCTTTGGCTTCTTCAAACGGGAACAAACGATTCTTGGGGGGGAGATAATAAACCCTTGGCCTGGTCCCCAGTTCGGGCATCAGCTGGTAACCGCCATTGTCGCGGAGGAGCTTGCTCAGCCTGACTGTTTCCTTGGTGGTGCCGTTCGTTACGGCATCCTCATTCTCATCGCCGAAATAGTAAACCCCGTTGGGGCAGGCTTCTACACAATAGGGCAGTTTGCCTTCGCGCAGCCGGTCGGCGCTGAAGAGACATTTTGAAATGGTACCGAGTTTCTGGGGAACGTTCAGCTCAACATTGTAGTCCTGGCCCTGGTGACTTGCGGCATCCTTAGGTTCGATCCAGTTGAAGATACGGGCTGAATAGGGACAGGCGGCCATGCAGAAACGACATCCGATGCAACGGTCATTCTCAATGAGCACGATGCCGTCGGGGCGTTTGAAAGTGGCGTCCACCGGGCAAACAGCAACGCAGGGCGGGTTGTCGCAATGCTGGCAGTTCTTGGGCATGTTGTAGGGCGCAGTATTGGGTGCGTCCTGCATCTGCAGGGTGTTCATATGGTATTGCTCGGGGCGCAGCTGGTGCGCGTCCTGGCATGCGTTAATACATTTCCTGGCATTGCGGCAATGTGAAAGGTCGGTCACCATGACCCACCTGCGGCCGGGGATGCCTTCACGGCCCTGCGATTCGCGCAGTTCTTCGCCGGTTTTAATGTGCGATTTGATCTCCAGCGAGTCAACGGAAACAAGTTTCCCGTCCTGTGTGAGCAGGACCTTGCTTTCGCCCGTCGCCTCTTTCTTTGCCTCGAAAATATGTCCCGAATAGAGCGCGGCGGCCCCGGTGGCCACTCCGACCCCGGCAAGACCCAGGTTCTTCAAAAAATTCCGGCGCGTGGAACCCTTTGATTTTTCGTCTTCATTAGAGAAATTCGTGGTGTTATTTTCTTCCATAATCAGATTCTTGGCGGAAATTATATGTACAAATGTAAATAAATAATTAAACCTTCACCTGCCGGTTTGAAATTTCTATGCGGTCTAAATAACGAAAAAAAAACGAATGTGAAAATTTGGGGATTTGAAAATGTGAGAATTAGCAGAATGCAATATTTTTGTACTTAAATTTTTCACTTCCACCATTTATTTATTTTGTATTTCGCTACCTCGCTACCTTAAAACGGGAATATCACCGAAAGTTTATAGGCAAAATTGTCGGCAGTATTGTTCAGGGAGTATGGGCCCCAGCGGTAAAAGGCGCCGATACCGATGGTATAGATTTTCAGGTTGACGAGGTTGTTGATCAGCAGGCCCGACTCGTAATAGCCCAGCTTCATCTCCTTCGGATTGATTGTGTTTTCTTTGTAGCGTTCCTGGTGATCAAGCCAGCCGAAACCGATGTTCTGCGACAGGGCAAATTCCGGGTGGAACCATTTTTTTCCTTTGAAAAGAAGGTAGCCGAAATCGTGGTAGAGATAGACGGATCCGTATTTGCTCGACAGGAATTCATTGCTGCGCATCGTGCCAAAACTGTTGGGGGCGAAAAGGGTGAATTCCCGGTAACCGGCAGGGGCATAATAGAGGTTGCACACAGGAATCGGCTGGTCAACATAACCCCCGTTGAGTTGCACGGTTAGTTTTCCGAGATATTTGATATTGAAGGTCTTCCGGATCTTCACGTCGAACCGGTCGTAATTGAAATCACCGCCCAGGAATCCCTTAACCCCACGTGTGTACTGGATCCAAACCACCGGGTATTTGGTTCCGAGGGAGATCTTGTTCCGGATCGTCTGGATGAATTTTTCACGGTAGGCCCATTTAAACCCGGCGGTAAGTCCGGTGAAAATGAACTGGTTCTCACGCAACACCACATTCCCTAGGTAAGTGGCAAGGTCGCAGGTCGTGGTGGTTTTAAAGTCGCGCGATATCCCGGCGTTGAACAGCATGTATTTAAACGCCCTGAATCCCAGTGAAAAATTGAAACTTTCAACACGGTCCAGTTTTTTCAGCAGCAGTTGCCTGAAATTCCCTGAGAGGATGGATTCCGGATCGTGTGGAAAACTTACACCGCCCGATTCAACAAGGTCGTAATAATAGGATGCTGCCAGGGTGAGGTCATGGCGGCGGCTGGCCAGCAAACTGACATCACCTCCGTATTTCGAGGTCGAGATTCCGAACGCATACTGGTAAAACCCGCCGATTTTAAACCAGTCCGAAACGCGGTCGTTCGTGTGAATGCCTGCGCCCAGGACGAGTCCTTCGTAAGTGTTGTAGTTCACAATGCGGTTCAGGTCGATATCAATCACCCCCCAGGGTATCCTGCCGGTCATTATGGTCTGGAAATTTCGGGCCATCTTATCGAAATTCTGTGCCTTCCCAATGCTGTCGATCACTTTGTAAGTCTGGCGGTCCTTGCGGGTTAGGCTGTCGGTGCGGTACTGGTTCCAGAAAGGTTCGCTGCGGCTGGTAGCATCTTTGTCGACCTCAACATCCAGGTGGTTGAATTCGCGTCTCACCAGTTCAGGGTTCAGCACGATGTCGCGGATATAACTGTGACCGCTCCCCACCATCTTGTACTTCCCGATCATCAGGTTGTTGAACGCCACATCGGTATTGAGCTGGACCGGGAACCACTGCTTCCCGTCGACCAGTTCGTATAACTGGTGAATCCTGATCTTCGTCCCACCGGAACTCTGGCTGGGTTCCGCGTTGACATACTGGATCCCCCAGTTGTGCGTACTGATGGCGATGACCCCCTTCATCCCGTCGAAATTAGTTCCTTTACGGGGCCTGAACGAGATGATGAAAACGCTGTCGTTTCCCGAATAGGTGGTGTCTTCGATCTTGAAGAAATATTTGCTGAGACTCCCGTTGCCGATGGGGTTGACATAATCTTTCATCATGATGGAGATGAATGGCTTGTAAAAAGAAAACGACTGGATCTGGGTGGAGAGGAAAACCATGATCGGGTCTTTGAATCCCGACATCTTGGTGGCGATTACCTTGTTGTAATTCTTGTCGGGGGCCATGAATTTTCGTTTGGTGACATTCTCCATCAGGAAAAAATACTGGGTGCTGATCATTTTTTCCAGCATTTTGTTTGCCGAATCGATCCTTGCTGAATCAAGTTTTATCGAATCTCTTTTGACGGTAAAACCGGCCCCCATTTCTTTCGGAAGTTCGAATGCGGAGGTGTCGGCAAGGATTGCGAAATCTCCCCTGAGGGTGGTGTCCTTGTCGGCTGTAAGTACTGTTTTGTCGTAGGCCGTGTAGGAAAAGGTGCTGATCTTTTCGGGGTCGTTGATATCCCGGTTGTCGATGACATTCCTGATGATCCGGTGGGCCGGGTTTACACCGGGGAGGATCTCGACCTCCTGCAGGTCAATCTCCCGGGAGGTCATCTGGATGAGCAGGTCGTGCGTGCGGCCCCCGATGGGAACCACCCTTGGCTCATAGCCGACATACGACATGGTGAGGGTTTGAACCGGTCGCAGCGACCTGAGGCTGAATTTCCCGTCGATGTCGGTAGTGCCTCCGGTATTGCTGTTGTTGATGACAATATTGACAAATGCAAGCGACTCTTTCGTCTTGCCGTCGATCACCCTTCCGGATACAAAAAATTGTTCCTGTGAAAAGCAGGAGGAGATGGTAATCAGCCAAAGAATCAGGATATAGCGGGTGCGTCGGTTCATGCGGCAATCTTTTTTCAAAGATATGAATTTAAAATTGTCGTAACTTTCCGGAAAAATTGGCAGAAAATAAAATGACATTTCCCTTAATCGCAAAGACCATTGCGGGGCTTGAAGATGTTCTCGCCCGGGAGCTTGATTCGATGGGAGCCGGTGATATTATGAAACTGAACCGTGCGGTATCTTTTTCTGCCGATACGGAACTGTTGTACCGCGTCAATTATACCTGCAGGACCGCCCTGAGAATACTGAAACCACTGTTCCATTTCGAGATCCTGGAACAAAAGGACCTGTACGAACAGATTTATGAATTTCCCTGGGAAAACTATATCAGTGCCGAAAATTCCATCTCCATCGATGCAGTGATCTCCTATACGGTCTTTACCAATTCGCAGTTCGTGGCCCAGCGGTCGAAGGATGCCATCGTTGACCGGCTCCGCGAAAAACTTGGCAGCCGTCCATCGGTCGATCTGGAAAATCCCGACCTGAAGATCAACGTTCACCTTTTCAAGGATGCGTGTACGGTAGCCCTCGATTCGTCGGGTCAGTCGCTGCACCGCCGTGGTTACCGGCGAAGTACCGGTCCTGCCCCCATCAACGAAGTGCTGGCCGCCGGGCTTGTCAAACTTTCGGAATGGGACCCCTCGATACCCTTGTACGACCCGATGTGCGGGTCGGGAACCCTCCTCATCGAAGCGGCCATGGTTGCGAAGAACATCCCTGCCGGGTTTTTCCGCGAATTGTGGGGCTTCATGAAATGGCGCGATTTCGATGCAGATCTATGGGAAAAGGTAAAAACCGGCTGCCAGGCACTTAAAACGGATCTGAGGCTTGACTTTTTTGGAACCGACAGGGCGGAACAAGCCATCTGTTCGGCCACTGAAAACCTGCAGTTCACGGGCCTTACCAACGACATTTTCCTCAGGGTGTGTTCCTTTGAGGATTCCGAACCTCCATTTGAAAAGGGGTTCATCATCTCCAACCCGCCCTATGATGAACGTTTGAAAATTGAAGATTCCCTCGCATTTTATAAAATGATCGGCGACACCCTTAAAAGGAAATATGCCGGGTTCACCGCCTGGCTGATCTCTTCCGACCTTGAATCGGTAAAGTTCATCGGGCTGAGGCCTTCGCGAAGGATCCCGGTCAACAACGGCCCCCTGGAATGCAGGTTTCTCAAGTTCGATATGTTTGCCGGGAAGAAGGGGTTTTCGGAAGTTTTGTAATTTTGCAGGTGGGTTATAAGGGTGAAATGGTGACAAGGGGAAAGGGTGACAAGGTGACAAGGTGACAAGGTGACAGGGTGACAAGGTGACAAGGTGAAAGGGTGACAAGGTGAAAGGGTGAACGTTTTTTTTTTTAATACAGGGTGGCCTGTGACGTGTCGGATAAAATTCTAAAATATATATCATGAACAGGATTACAAGTATCGGGGTAATGACTTCCGGAGGCGATTCCCCGGGAATGAATGCCGCCATCAGGGCGGTGGTTCGCACGGCAATCTATTGCGGGCTGGATGTTTATGGAATTTCGAGGGGGTACGACGGGATGATCGACAACCAGATTGAGCCGATGACCAGCAGTTCGGTCTCCAACATCATCCAGCGCGGGGGAACCATCCTGAAGACCGCCAGGAGCAAGCGTTTCATGGAATACCCGGGGAGGTTGCAGGCATACAACAACCTCAGGGAGCACAAGATCGACGCCCTGGTCGCCATCGGGGGGAACGGTACCTTTACCGGCGCCTCCATTTTCGACAAGGAGTTCAATTTCCCGGTCATCGGGTTGCCCGGAACCATCGACAACGATCTATACGGCACCGATGCCACCATTGGCTACGACACGGCCATCAATACCGTTGTGGAAGCGGCCGACAAGATCCGCGACACCGCGAACTCGCATGAGCGGCTCTTTTTCATCGAGGTGATGGGCCGCGACGCCGGCTTTATCGCGCTTCGCAGCGGGATCGCCTGCGGCGCTGAATTCATCCTTGTGCCCGAAACGACCACCTATATCGACAACCTAGCCAGGCTTCTGAAACACGACTGGCGCCGCAGCAAAACGTCGGGCATTGTCATCGTGGCCGAAGGCGATGACGCAGGTGGCGCCTATGCCGTGGCTGCAAAGGTTAAGGAAAAACTTCCCGAAATGGATGCACGGGTTACGATCCTTGGTCACATCCAGCGCGGAGGTTCTCCGAGTGCCTTCGACCGTGTGCTGGCAAGCTCGCTCGGTTTCCTGGCAGTGAAGGGATTGCTGGAGGGACATCGCGGCGAAATGGCCGGTATCGTTGACAAGGATGTGGTTTTCACCCCATTTGAAAAGGCCATCAAGCACACCAAGGATATCAACAAGGATATGCTCGAAATGTCGCGCATCCTTGCCCTGTAAGCAATAAAACAACTTTCTTTGGAACGGGTCACCAGGTTTGCCGATGTATTGTTGCCTCTGCCGGTAGGTGGAACTTTCACCTACCGTGTTCCTTTCGAACTCAACGACCAGGTTCAGCCCGGAGTGCGCGTAGTGGTGCAGTTCGGCTCACGCAAAATTTACACTGCCCTTGTTGACAGGGTGCACGAAACCCCGCCTGCCGACCGTTCGCCAAAATACCTCCTGTCGGTTCTTGATGAAAATCCCATTGTTACACCTGTTCAGCGTGCTTTCTGGGACTGGATCGCAGGGTATTACCTGTGCTTTCCCGGTGAGGTGATGAATGCAGCCCTGCCTTCGGCTTTCAAACTGGCCAGCGAATCGAAAGTCGCCCTCAATCCTTTGCTTCCGTCTGATTTTTCTGGGTTGAACGAAAAGGAATTGCTGCTCGTGGAGGCATTGCACAACCGCAAAACCATCGCGGTTTCAGAGGTCTCTAAAATTCTCGACCTGCAGAAAATCATCCCGGTCATCAAAAACCTGATTGAAAAGGGGTTCGTTGTACCCGAGGAGGAACTGAATGATCCCTATCGCCCCAGATGCGAAACCTTCATCGTGCTGACGCCGGAATATTCAGATGAAACCGGGATGAAGACACTGTTCGACCGGCTGGAAAAAAAAGCAGGACGGCAGCTTGAGATCCTGATGACCTTCGTCAGGCTGTCCAATTTCGGGTTCGAAGAACCGGCGGATGTCAGCAGAAAGGAATTGCTGCTGCAGTCAAAGGGAACGGCCGCGCAGCTTGACGCGCTTGTCGCAAAGGGCATTTTTGAGAAATCGGAGAAGATCGTCAGCCGGATGGAAGGCGAGGAAGCGGTATCCTCCACCGAGCAGATCGAACTGACTCCCGGGCAGCAGGAGGCGCTCGACCTGCTCAGGGCTGCATTCAAAACCACGGATGTGGCTCTTCTGCACGGGGTTACCTCAAGCGGCAAGACCGAGCTATACATCAAACTGATCCGCGATGTCATCGACCAGGGAAAACAGGTACTGCTGCTCCTTCCCGAAATTGCCCTTACAACGCAGATCATCTCAAGGCTCAGGAAATATTTCGGGAACAGGGTGGGGGTTTATCACTCCAGGTTCAATGTGCAGGAACGGGTGGAGATCTGGAATTCGGTGCTTGAAAAAGATTTGCCCGGCGGAGAGGTCCGCAATCGTTACGATATCATCCTGGGTGCCCGTTCGGCGGTTCTGCTGCCATTTTCAAATCTCGGGCTCGTGGTCGTCGATGAGGAACACGATTCCTCCTTCAAGCAGGTTGATCCCGCCCCGCGCTACAACGGGCGCGACGCTGCCATATATCTTGCCCACCTGCACGGGGCGAAAACGGTGCTCGGATCAGCCACCCCATCGGTTGAAAGTTATCACAACGCGCTCCATGGAAAGTACGGGCTGGTAGGGTTGTCCGAACGGTATGCCAACATGCAGATGCCGGTCATCCAGGTGGTGAATATCAAGGAGGCCCTGCGCCAGGGCAACATGAAGAGCCATTTTTCAACGATATTGCTGGAACAGCTAGCAACGGCGCTCGGGCATGGTCAGCAGGCGATTCTTTTTCAGAACCGGCGCGGATTTTCGCTGAGGCTGGAATGTGAAACCTGCCACTGGATGCCAAGCTGCAAAAACTGTGATGTCACCCTTGTCTATCATAAGAAAAGCAACCAGCTGCGTTGTCATTACTGCGGTTATGTGACGCGGATCCCGGATAAATGCCCCGAATGCAATGGCATCCGGATTATAATGAAAGGATTCGGCACCGAAAAGGTGGAGGAGGAACTGGGGCTGATCTTTCCCAAAGCCCGCATCACCCGGATGGATCTTGATACCACCCGCAGCAAGCATTCGCTCAGGCAGATCATCGGGGATTTCGAGGCCCGGAAAATAGACATCCTGGTCGGGACACAGATGGTTACCAAAGGACTGGATTTCGACAACGTAAGCCTGGTGTGCATCCTGAATGCCGACAACATGCTCAGTTACCCCGATTTCAGGGCCGCCGAACGTAGCTTCCAGCTGATGGCCCAGGTCAGTGGCAGGTCGGGGCGCAGGAACAACCAGGGCAGGGTGATCATTCAGACCAGCAACCCCGACAACCAGGTAATCCGGGATGTGGTGAAGAATGACTATGTTGCCATGTACAGACAACAGATGGCGGAAAGGCAGAAGTTCAAGTACCCTCCCTATGTGAGGCTTGTCCTCCTGCGCATGAAGCACAAGGATCCCGACCTGCTCAGCCGTGCTGCCGGGGAGATGGCCGCTGCACTCCGGAAAACATTCGGGAGCCGTATCCTGGGCCCCGAATTCCCGATGGTTGCCAGGATCATGAACTATTATATCAAAAACATCATGTTCAAAATTGAGCGGGATGTCTCATCAGCTGCCATGAAGGCAAAAATGGCGGAGGTAATCGAAAATTTCAGGAAGGAGCAGCAGTTCGGGCAGGTACGGATTCTTATCGATGTTGATCCGCAGTAGTGTCAATGACCAGGAAGAGGTCCTCCCCGTTTTTTTTCATCAGGTAATGCTCCCGCGCATATTTTTCAAGCTGGCTGCTGTCGCTCAGCAGTTGCTGGGTCAGGGTTGAATCTTTCCTGATCTCCTGGATGTAAAACTGCTTTTCAACATTCAGCCGGTCAAGCTTCTCCTGCAGTTTGTTCCGCGTCAGCAGGCTGTTGCTGTCAAAAAATACCATCCACACCACAAACGCCACGGTTGTCACCAGGTATTTGTTGAACAGGATACGGAAAATAATTCTCAGGACTGACACTAATAATTACCAATTACAATGATAAATTACGATTTCGCCATTTCGCTACCTCGCTACCTCGCTACTTTCTTCTTCTCATCCTCCTCCAGCTGTTCCTTCAGGAACCGGTAGGTTTCCTCCTGCGACCGGATGGGCGGGCCGTCGGTTTTCTTGTACTGGTTTTGTTCCCCCTCGGTAATGACCCTGGCCTTGACATTGTCGGCCAATTGAATTTCAAGAATTTTTTGGATCATCTCTTTGATGCCAGGGTCGAGGATAGGTGTCGCCACTTCAATCCGGTTGTCGAAATTCCTGACCATCCAGTCGGCGGAGGTGATGTAATACTTCGGGTCGCCGCCATTGCAGAATACCAGGATCCTTGCGTGCTCAAGAAAACGGTCGACGATGCTGATCGCGTCGATGTTGTCGCTCAAACCCGGTATCCCCGGGATCAGGGTGCAGATGCCGCGGATGATCAGTTTGATTTTAACCCCTGCCTGGCTGGCCTTGTAAAGCTTTTTGACCATGGTGGCGTCGACCAGACTGTTCAGTTTGATGATCACCCAGGCCTCCTTTCCCAATTTTGCCTGGGCCATTTCATGCTGCAGCATCTTGATCCAGTAATTGCGCATGTTCACCGGGGCGACAATGAGCGATTTGAATTTGAAGGGGCGGTAGCTCTCTTCGATGAGATGGAATGCGTTGACCACATCGGTGCAGATATCCTGGTTTGCAGTGAGAAGGCTCACATCGGAATATATCTTTGCCGTAACCTCGTTAAAATTCCCCGTGCCGATGAAAGCGTAGAAGAAATTATTGTTGTTTTCTTTCCTGCGTATCAGGATCAGTTTGGAATGTACCTTGAACCCGGGGATGCTGTGGATCACCTTCACCCCCTCTTCGCGCAGCCGTTCGGTCCAGAAAATGTTGGCCTCTTCGTCGAACCTGGCCTGCAGTTCCATGAAAACAGTGACGAACTTGCCGTTCCGCGCAGCATTGATCAACGCATTTATGACCCCCGAGTTTTTTGCAGCGCGGTAAATCGTCATCTTGATGGATCGCACCTTCGGATCGATGGAGGCTTCGCGCAGCAGGTCGATGATATACTGGAACGACTGGTACGGGTAATGCAGCATGATGTCCTTCTCCCGGATGGAGGCGAGGATGCTGCGGTTGAAGGGCAGGTCCTTGTGCTTCAGCGGCACCAGCGGTTCATACTCCAGTTCCCTGTGACCGAGGTTCGGGAAGCCCATGAAATCCTTGAAGTTATGATACCTGCCGCCTCCCCTGATGGGGTCGTCCTTGGTGATCTCCAGGCGCCTTGTGATGATTTTCAGAAGATCCTCGGGGATCGAATTGTCGTATACAAACCTGACCGGGATGCCGCGCTTGCGCTGCTTGAGGCTCTCGGTCATCACCTCGAGAAAACTCTTCGATACATCGGTGTCGATGTCAATCTCCGCGTCGCGCGTGATCTTGACGGTATAGGCGGAAAAGGTATCGTAGCCGAAAATCGAGAAGATCTCCGAAAGACAGTACCGGATGATGTCGTCGAGCAGGATGATGTAACGCTTTTCACCTTCGGTGGGAAGGATGAGGAACCGTGAGATGGTCTTGGTAGGCAGTTCGATGAGTGCGTAATCATCCTTGAGGGCCTTGTCCTTGCGGCCGATGGTCACAGCCAGGTAAATCGATTTGTCACGCAGGGAGGAAATGTCGCGCAGACTGCTGATCATGATCGGGAAAAGCCCAACCCGCACCTGCTCCTGGAAATATTTGCGTATGAAGTGCCCCTGCGTTTCGCTGAGCTGGGTTTCGTTTACAATGAAAATATTCTGGGTGCGGAGGTCTTTGACGATATGGCTGTAGACCTGCATGAATTCCCGCTCCTGTGTTTGCACCAGGGCGCCGATTTCTTTCAGCGCCTTTTTGGGGTTGATAGGTGTATCATAATGGAATTGTTCCACCCGAAGCATCCGGTTCAGCGTCGCTACCCTCACCCTGAAAAACTCATCGCGGTTGTTTGAAAAAATCCCGAGGAATTTTAAACGTTCAAGAAGCGGATTGCGCGCGTCAGCTGCCTCCTGTAGAACCCGTCCGTTGAAGTACAGCCAGTTCAGGTCGCGGTTAAGAATGGGGGTTTTTACTGTGGTTGCCATAACTATTTCAGCATCTTAGGTGAGATAACAAACTCCTGGATCGCCTCGTTTGCCGGGATGTCTTCCCACATGTCAGTATTAAACGACAGGCATACCACGCAGGAGGTCGGCATGCTTTCGATCCCGGGGTGGAGGAACAGGTTGGCCAGGTTGGTGATCGTCGGGTTGTGGCCGAAGATCATCAGGGAATTCACATCGTTGGCGGTGCCGTAAATGATATCCAGGATACGGTCGTAATAACCGTCATAGATCTTGCGGTCGGTTTTGATCTTGTTCAACGGGTAAAAAAGCCCTGTCGCCATGATCCTTGCTGTTTCGATGGCGCGCACGGCCGGACTGGAGATCATCAGGTCGATGGTTGTTTCGCGCTTCAGCAGGTAATCCACGATCAGCCCGGTTTTCTTCACCCCTTTAGGGATCAGCGGACGATCAGCATCCGACACCCCGGGCTCTTCCCAGGAGGCTTTGGCATGACGGACAAGGTACAGCGTTTTCATAAGGGAACAGGTTTATTTTAAATAATGGAATGCAGAATACCCGAATGCAGGAATACAGGAATATGGAAAAATGAAAATTTTACAAGTCTTACCATATCTTTTTTTATTTACCTATTCTTGCATTCCTGCATTCATTTCTTAATAGGCAAAGAGCGGGAATTCAGCCATCATTTCGTTGACCTTTTTTCCGACCATCAGGATTTTCGATTCATTTTCAATATCACCGATCACTTCATCTATGAGTGAAACGATCTGCAGCATATGTTTTTCCTTTAATCCGCGGGTGGTGATGGCGGGTGTGCCTACCCGGAGACCGGAGGTCTGGAAGGGCGACCGGCTGTCGAACGGAACCATGTTTTTGTTCACGGTAATGTCGGCCTTCACGAGGGTATTTTCGACCTGTTTGCCGGTAATCGACGGGAATTTGGTCCGGAGGTCGATCAGCATAAGGTGGTTGTCGGTTCCGCCCGAGATCACATGGTATCCTTTGTCAATGAAAGCTTTTGCCATGGCTGCGGCATTCTTGCGGACCTGGATGACATATTCCATGTATTCGTCAGACAGGGCTTCAAAGAACGAAACGGCTTTCGCGGCGATTACATGTTCGAGCGGACCGCCCTGGACGCCGGGAAAAACCGCCGAATCGAGGAGCTGCGACATCATTTTGATCTCGCCCTTCGGCGTGGTGAGTTTCCACGGGTTTTCGAAATCCTTGCCCATCAGGATCATGCCCCCGCGCGGGCCGCGCAATGTTTTGTGGGTGGTAGTGGTCACAACGTGGCAATGGGGTATTGGATCATTCAGCAGGCCCCGTGCAATAAGTCCGGCGGGGTGGGCGATATCGGCCATGAGCAGGGCGCCGATCTTGTCGGCAATGCTCCTCATGCGACGGTAATCCCAGTCGCGCGAATAGGCGGAGGCACCGGCGATGATAAGTTTTGGCCTGATGGTCAGCGCCTTTTCTTCCATTTTATCGTAATCGATCACTCCCGATTCCTGTTCAACCTGGTAAGCAACTGCTTTATAAAGGATCCCTGAAGAATTCACCGGCGAACCATGCGAAAGGTGGCCGCCGTGTGCCAGGTCGAGCCCCATGAAGGTGTCGCCCGGTTTCAGGCAGGTCAGCAAAACGGCCATGTTGGCCTGGGCACCCGAATGCGGCTGGACATTGGCGTAATCGGCGTTGAACAGATCCTTTGCCCGGTCGATGGCAAGTTGTTCGGAGATATCAACATTCTGACATCCGCCATAGTAGCGTTTGCCCGGATAGCCCTCGGCATATTTGTTGGTGAGGCAGGATCCCATGGCCTTGAGCACCTGGTCGCTGACAAAATTTTCCGAAGCGATCAGTTCCAGACCGCTGGTCTGACGATGCAATTCATCCTTGATGACCTTGAAAATCGAAGTATCTTTTTTCATAACAGGTTAAAATTTTGGAGATTAAATATCGTTGAATTAATTAAGGTCGTTCGGAGGAACAAAAGTAAAATTATTTCAGTTAAAATCAGGATATTTGCTCGGAAAAGTCAAAAGGAAACTCAAAACCGGAATTTCAAAACCCAAAACCACAAACCGGAATTCGAAATGGTGGCGCTGTTAAACAGATTGGATAGATTGATGAAAATATTTCTGCATAGCATCCCCTGTGAACCCCGACCCGGATTGGACATCCCCCGTCACTCGTCACTCGTCACTTGTAACTTGTCACTCGTCACTCGTCATTTGTCATTCATCTTCCTCTCCTTCCTCCTCCTCTCACCCGCCTGCTCATTCTCCCAGCTTTCTGCAGGCACCGGTGATACCGTCAATCCCGGGGTCCCGGTCACCCTCAATGCAACATTCGGGCTGCTCGCAAAGGGGGTGAACACCATGGACAACCGGGTTGAAGGGCCTTTCGAGATTGGTTTTTCCTTTACTTTTTACGGAAAAAAATATACGCAGTTTTCAATCGGGGAGAATGGATGGATCAGTTTCACGCATCAGCCATTTTGGGGAGCGACAAAAAATATCAGGCTGCCAAGCGCTGCACCAACCAGTCCGAAAAACTGCATCCTCGGGGCCATGGAGGACTATAACCCGATCGGGGCAGGGAGCCCCTATATTTTTTACCAGACCCTGGGCCAGGCACCGAACAGGAAACTGGTGGTCATGTGGTGCCAGTGTCCGATGTACAACTGCCCGAGCGCCCTTGCAACTTTCCAGATCGTGCTGAAAGAGGGCGACACCATCGAAAACAACATTTTCAACAAACCCGTTTGCCCAGCGTGGGATAATAAATGCACCCTCGGATTGCAGGATGAAACCGGTTACTATTGCGACACCATTCCCAACATGAACCGGAATTCAACGACGTGGAGTGCCACGACGGAGAGCTGGCGGTATGTTCCCACCTCATCCGATACTTACAGCGTAACCGCCATTCCCTACCGGCTTGAGTCATTGACGCCGGGAGATAAAATTACGTACAACTGGTACCGGGGGGCCGAATTTCTTTCAGGCCAGCAGAGTTTCGTGGTTACGCCGCTTGAAACCACCACTTACACGGTCCGCTGTACCATATGCAGCGGCCAGGAATATTCAGATGAGGTAACGGTTTATGTGATCCCGTATATCCCCAATGCCTTTACACCCAACGGCGACGGACACAATGACAGGTTCCGGATCGTCGGGCTTCCGCCTGAGAATATATCGCAGTTCAACCTGCAGATATTCAACCGCTGGGGACAACTTGTTTTTTCATCCCACGACATCCTCGATTCATGGGACGGGACCATGTTGGGCGGTGCATGCCCCGCAGGCGTCTATACCTGGGCGATATATTACGAAGACAATAAAAAAGCGAAAATCAGCAACCGGGGGTCCCTCATGCTGGTCCGCTGACAACCCTGGCCTGAACGGCCGGAATTACATTATGTTTCCCTTTTCCTCGCGGAATTTTGAATTTTGATTTGCAGAATGGCAAAAAAATCCGTAATTCGCACTCTATAATCCATCACTCGTCATTCGTCACTCGTAAATTTCTTTCTCCCCATTCCCCCAAAACCATCGCATTATGAAACTCCGTCTTTTTCTCCTCTGTCTTTGCCTTTTCTCAGCCGGTTTGCAAGGTCTCCGGGCCCAGTCGAAACAGAAGAATACAAAATCAACGCCCGTAGAAACAGCTGCTGTCCAGGAGCCCTCCTCCCGTATGGCCTGGTGGCAGGATGCCCGGTTCGGTATGTTTATCCACTGGGGGATTTATTCGGTTCCGGCAGGCGAGTGGAACGGGAAAACCGGTTACGGTGAATGGATCAGGAATTCGGCTGAAATTCCCCTCGATGATTACGACCAGTTCAGGACCAGGTTCAACCCCGTTAAATTCGATGCTGATGCATGGGTAAAAATGGCGCGTGACGCGGGAATGAAATACATCGTCATTACCTCGAAACATCATGACGGATTCTGCATGTTCGACACGAAACAGACCGATTTCAATATCATGAACACACCCTTCAGACGCGACCCGATGAAAAACCTCGCAGCCGCCTGTAAAAAATACGGTTTGAAGTTCTGCTTGTACTATTCGATAATGGACTGGCACCATCCCGATTACCTGCCAAGGCGGGAATGGGAAAAGGATCGTACGAAAGAAGGTGCCGATTTTGACCGGTACCTGGTCTATATGAAAGAGGAACTCAAGGAACTGCTGACGAATTACGGCGACATCAGCGTACTGTGGTTCGACGGTGAATGGGAAAGCACCTGGAATGAAAAGCACGGAAAGGAGATCTATAATTACGTGAAAAGCCTCCAACCCAACATCCTGATCAACAACCGGGTGGGTGCTGGACGGCTCGACATGGAAGGTCTCACCAAAGAGGGCGCCTTCGGTGGTGACTTCGGGACGCCCGAACAGCAGATCCCGGCCACCGGACTGCCTGGCGTGGACTGGGAAACCTGCATGACCATGAACGATCACTGGGGTTATAACAGGGCGGATAAAAACTTCAAGCCGGCGAAAGAAATCATACGGATGCTGACTGATATAGCCTCCAAAGGGGGAAATTACCTGTTGAATGTCGGGCCGACCTCCGAAGGTCTCATCCCCGGAGAAAGTATTGAACGGCTGGCGGCGGTCGGCAGGTGGATGAAGGTGAACGGGGAATCTGTATACGGTACGCAGGCAAGCCCGTTCAGCCAACTTGCCTGGGGCCGGTGTACCCGGAAGATATCAGGCGACCGGACCATCCTGTACCTGCATGTCTTTGACTGGCCGGCCAATGGGGTTCTGAAACTCTCAGGGCTGCTGAACACACCTGATAAAGCATACCTGCTGGCGGATCCGCTGCATGTCCTCCTGAAGGTCGACCGTGACAATGACGCCCTTGTGATCTCGCTGCCGAAGGTTGCGCCCGATACCATCAACAGTGTCATCTGCCTTGCGTTGTCTGGCAAACTGGACCAGACGGACCCTCCGGTCTTTGCAACCGATTTTGAATCCTTTGCCGATTCGATAACCTTCGCCATCACCTCCAGCCGCGACAATGTCGAGATCAGGTACAATACGGGCAGTTCCGAACCAACCGTTAATTCCCTGCTTTATACGCAACCGGTGAGGATTAAGGCTACAACCACCTTCAGCACACGTTGTTTCAGGGATGGAAAGCCCGTCAGCGGAACGGTTTCCCGGGAATTCAGGAAGGCTGATCCCATCAGGGCCACGGACCCTGAAGGGGTTTTATATCCCGGGCTGCGTTACCGGTATTATGAAGGCGCATGGGACAGTCTTCCCGATTACAACAGGCTGACGCCTGTAGCCGAGGGAATCGTCCCCGATTTTGTCTTCACCCCGAGGAACCAGGATGACCTGTTCAGTTTTGTATACAGTGGCTTTGTGCTGTTGCCCGAAACAAGCGTCTATTTCTTTTACACGAACTCCGACGACGGCAGCAGGCTCTACATTGACGACAAACCGGTGGTCGACAACGACGGGCTGCACGGACTGGCGGAAAAATCAGGCACCATCGCCCTTGCCAAAGGATACCATAAGATCAGGGTTTCCTATTTTGACCGGACCGGCAGCGACAACCTGGTCGTCTTGTTTAAAAGCCAGGCACGCCCCAGGCAGGTGCTCCCGAAGGAATGGCTGTTTTTCAACTGATGCCCTGACCTAATTGATTTTTTCAATCAACCCCATTAGCCATGCGCAAAATCATCCTGGTTGCATTGGTCTTCCTGCCTGTTTTCCTGGCGGCACAGGCCGAAATTCCCATCCGGTTTTTCAAAGGTTACGCGAAATCCTTAAAGGGAGGCGGATTCCAGTATCACTCCCCGCAGCCGGACGTTAGCAGTTCCCTCCTGCTCCGGTCGATCGACTCGGTCCAGTACATCGAATGGGAAACAGAATCCATCCCGAAAGACTACGCCGGGAAATGGGCCGATTTTGTGTGGATGTTCGGCATCGATGCCAACACCGACAGCCACTCCTTCAGGTTGTATGTAAACGGGCAATATTGCCTGACCTTCGCCAACCCCCTGGCAACGGATAAGAAACCCTGGCGGGTGGATGGAGTAAATGGCGCCTCCTTGCTTTTCAGGACCACCTTGATCGACAAATACGGCGACCCGATGGGATACGCGATCCTGCATCTCCCCGCCAGGGCAACCAGGCCGGGGCAGCCGCAACTGATACGCGTTGTGGGCGAATCGATGGAGAGCCGTTCATGGTATATGACTTTTGAGTCAGGGGTTGAAGAATCGCTGGAGATAACCCAGGAACCTGCTCTTGTCAAGGGGAAAGAGACAAATTTCATCCCGGTTTTGTTTCGTTTTATTCACTTGGGGAACCCTGTAAAAGGCAACATTGCCATCACCGGAGGACCGTCGGCAGGATTTATGCTGGAGACCGGTTTCAACGAGGTGAAACTTTTACTGCCGGAAGCGACGCAAGAAGGGGAGCATGTTGCCATGATCCATATTGCAGGACAAAGGCCCTTTAAGAAGGATTTTACCATTTCGCCATTTCGCCATTTCACCATTTATCTTGTCGAACATGCGCATACCGACATCGGCTACACCCGCCCCCAAACCGAAATCCTGCCCGACCACCTTCGGTACATCGATTATGCCCTGGATTTCTGCGATCAGACCGATTCATTGCCCGATGATGCCCGTTTCCGCTGGACCTGCGAAACCTCCTGGGCGGTGAGGGAATACCTGAAAACACGTCCCCCTGCGCAGGTTGAACGGCTGAAAAGGCGTGTTGCCGAAGGAAGGATTGAACTTACGGGCCTGTTTCTCAATTCATCCGACCTGGCCGACGAGGCGACCATCGCCGCTACGCTGCAGCCCATCAGGGAGTTCAGAAATGCGGGGTTCCCGGTAAAGACTGCCATGCAGGATGACATCAATGGGGTTCCCTGGTGCCTGGTGGATTACCTTTCGGGAGCCGGTATTGAATATCTGAACATGGGACAGAATGACTCCAGGGCACTCAAACCCTTCGACAAGCCGACCACCTTCTGGTGGGAGTCCCCGTCGGGCAACCGCATCCTGGTGAACCGGCCCGAACATTACATGTGGGGCAACAGCCTCGGAATCCTCAGCGCACCCGAAACATTCGGGAAGGCCCTCTTCAGGCATTTGCAGGACATCACCACGAAAGGTTATCCCTACGACCAGTATGCGATTCAGTTCAGCGGGTACCTTACCGATAATTCCCCGCCATCCACAACGGCCTGCAAACTGGTGGAGCAGTGGAACCAGGCATATGCCTGGCCGAAGCTTCGCCTTGCAACCATTTCTGAATTTCTGAAAAAAATAAAATCCGAACATTCCACCGAACTCCCTGTCATCCGGGGGGCATGGCCCGACTGGTGGATGGACGGTTTCGGGTCGGCAGCCATTCAGACCGCCCATGCCAGGTCGGCGCATGCCGACTTCCTTGCCAACCAGGGACTGATGACCATGGCAGCCATCATGCGCGTCCCGCTGAATGAACACGTCATGGAGCTCAGGCAGGAGATTACCGACGACCTGGCCTTTTATGATGAACATACCTTTGGTGCAGCCGAAAGCATTACCGACCCGTTGTGCGAAAACAGCGTGGTGCAGCTTAGAGAGAAGGAATCCTTCGTTTGGAGCGCTGTCAAGAAGAACCACATTCTCCGTGAAGAGATCATGGGAAGGATTCAACCGCAACTGCCGAAATCGGGCGTGCCGGTCGTAACGGTCTTCAATACGCTGAACTGGTCCCGCTCGGGGAACGCACTTGTGTACATGGACCACCAGATCCTGCCCGCAGACCGGAAATTCAGGATCCTTGACAGTTATAACCGTGAAGTCAGCAGCCAGCCTGTGGCAACTCGCGAAGAGGGAACCTACTGGATGCTGCACGTGCAGGACTTACCGCCTCTGGGTTATCTGAGTTGCCGGGTACTGGTTTCCTCGGAACCGGCTGCGGGCCGCGCAGACAAACCTTTCGCAGGGGTCCTGGAAAACAATTATTACCGGCTTGAGATGGACATGAAAACAGGGAAAATAACCGGGTTTTTTGATAAGGAATGGCACCGGGAACTGATCGATCATGGCGCTCCATACGGGATGGGGGAGGTTATTTATGAACGGCTCGGCAGAAACCGGGGCCAGCTTGAACAATATAAACTGGACGAATATACACGGAAAAGCTGGGATAGGCTTCATGTCAACAATCTTTCGGAAGGACCGCTGTGGAACAGCATCGTTCTTACAGGGCGCCTTGAAGGGTGTGCGGCGGAACCGGGAGTCCGATGCGAGATCAGGCTGTACAACCTTGAAAAGAAGGTAGAATTCTGTTATTCCATGATCAAAAATTCAGTGACCGACCCGGAAGGGGTCTATGTGGCCTTTCCATTAAAACTCAACGCCTCCCACCACATTGTTGAGGTATCCGGTGGACCCATGGTGGCGGGGAAGGAACAGATCGGGGGCTCAGCGACCGACTGGAACGGGATCCAGAATTTTGTTTCCCTCAGGAGCGACAGCGGGCAGATCGTTTTCGTCTCCCCTGAAATCCCGCTGGTGCAGCTTGGTGATATCAATCTCGGTAAATTTTACAGATCGCCGGATCCCTCGGCGATAAATACCGCCCCCGGAAAGGGAGCGGCCGTTTATCCAGCCTCCGGCTATCTCTATTCGTGGGTGTTGAACAATTACTGGACCACCAACTTCCTTGCCAGCCAGGAGGGGGAACTGAAATGGAATTACCAGCTGACCTCCGGGGCTGATCCGTGGGGCAGAACCGCCGCCCGGTTTGGCATGGAGAACAGGATTCCCATCCCTTCCCGGGTATTTCCCGCGACGGTAACCAGGGATAGCCTTCTGAGGCCGGAAACGTTTTATCCCGTGACGGGCAGGAACCTCATCCTGGTTGCCTCCTTTCCTTCCGCCGATGGGAAGGGGATCATACTCCAGCTGAGGGAGTGTTCAGGCACCATCGATTCCCTTGCGGTTTCCGACGTGGCCTCCTCCTCCCTTACGCTTGAGATGGGGACCCGTCCAAAATGGGTATCGGAGGTCAATGTGCTCGGGGAAATGGTAAGACCCTTATGGCCGGTCCCAGCCGATAGCCCTGTGCGATATCACCCGGTGAGGATCTATTTCAAACCTTTTGAAACAAAGTTTATCCTGGTCACGCTGTAAACCCTGCCCCCGGGCCACGGGTTCCCCGGAAGATCCATTCTGTGAATTCGGTATTTAATAACTTGTTATAACTTGACGACGCCGGGCGGATAGCCAGGCACTGTTTGTCGTAATTTTGCAGCTTTGAAATCAAGTTAAATCTGCACAGATGGCGCAACTGATATTGGATGACGGCACCCGGTTCAGCGGGCAGTCCTTCGGTGCCGAAAGGGCCGTGGCCGGGGAGGTGGTTTTTAACACTGCCATGACCGGCTATCCCGAAAGCCTCACCGATCCCTCCTATAAGGGGCAGATACTGGTCCTGACCTACCCGCTGATCGGGAATTACGGGGTGCCCGGCAGGGTGATCGGGGAGCAGCTTTCCCGTTATTTCGAGTCGGACCATGTTCATATCTCGGGGCTTGTCGTGGCCAGCTATTCCACCGAATACAGTCACTGGAACGCGCTGGAAAGTCTTTCCGACTGGCTGAAGGTGCATGATGTGCCGGGCATATGCGGCATCGATACGCGGGCGGTGACAAAGGTTCTGCGTGAACGGGGCACCATGCTTGGAAAAATCGTCCAGGCAGATCCGGGGGAGACCGGTTTTTATGATCCGAACCTTGACAACCTGGTGGCGCAGGTCAGCATAAAAGAGAAAACAGTTTACCCCGGCGGTGACCTTCGGATCATGCTGGTTGACTGCGGCGTGAAAAACAATATCATCCGCTGTCTTCGGGACTTGGGCGCAACCGTGATCCGGGTGCCATGGGATCATGACTTTTCTACCGACGAGTATGACGGGCTGGTGGTTTCAAACGGCCCGGGCGATCCGCAGCAATGCGCAAAAACAGTAGCAAACCTCAAACTTGCCATCGGGCAGGAGCGGCCTATTTTCGGGATATGCCTCGGGAACCAGCTGCTCTCCATGGCTGGCGGAGCAACCACCTACAAACTCAAATATGGTCACCGGGGATATAACCAGCCGGTGCTCAGGGTCGGAACAAACCGTGCCTTCATCACCTCCCAGAACCACGGGTTTGCCGTGGATGACCATACACTGGGCAACGACTGGGAGCCCTTTTTCGTGAATCTCAACGATCAGACCAACGAAGGCATACGGCACAGGACGAAACCTTTTTTTTCAACACAATTCCATCCTGAAGCTTCGGGCGGTCCCACGGATACACGGTTCCTGTTCGATGATTTTATGAACATGGTCAGAAAAACCAAATCCTGAACAGCATGATAAACAAGGTTAGCAGGGTACTCGTCCTGGGCTCGGGGGCACTCAAGATCGGTGAGGCGGGGGAATTCGATTATTCCGGGTCGCAGGCGCTGAAGGCCTTGAAGGAGGAGGGAATCTCAACCATCCTGATCAATCCCAACATTGCCACCATCCAGACATCCGAAGAGGTGGCCGATACGGTCTATTTCCTGCCGGTCACACCCCAGTTTGTCGAAAAAGTAATTGAGAAGGAGCGCCCCGACGGTATTTTGCTTGCCTTTGGCGGGCAAACTGCCCTCAACTGCGGCGTGGCTCTTTACAGGGCTGGGATTCTTGAAAAATACAACGTCAGGGTGCTGGGAACTCCCGTCGAGACCATCATCCTCACCGAGGACCGTGATCTCTTTGCCAGGATGCTCCACGGGATCCATGCCCGTACCCCGAAAAGCGTTGCAGTGACCAACCTGGAGGCTGCCAAAGAGGCGGCCCGGGAGATCGGCTTTCCGCTGATCCTCAGGGCAGCTTTTACCCTTGGCGGGCAGGGCAGCGGGTTTTGCGCCAACGAAAAGGAACTCGAAGTACTTGCTGCGACAGCCTTTTCATATTCGGAACAGATCCTCGTGGAGGAATCGCTGAAAGGCTGGAAGGAGATTGAATATGAAGTGGTACGCGACCAGTATGACAACTGCATCACCGTTTGCAACATGGAAAATTTCGACCCGCTGGGGATCCATACCGGCGAAAGCATCGTGGTGGCGCCGTCGCAAACCCTTACAAACGTTGAATATTACAAACTGAGGGAAATTTCGCTGAAGGTCATCCGCCACCTGGGGATCATCGGCGAATGCAACATCCAGTATGCCCTGAACCCCGATTCGGAGGATTACCGGATCATCGAAGTCAACGCCCGGCTGTCGAGGTCGTCGGCCCTGGCTTCCAAGGCGACCGGCTACCCGCTTGCGTTCGTTGCGGCGAAGCTGGGGCTCGGTTACGGCCTCCACGAATTGAAAAATTCGGTGACCAAAGTGACAACCGCCTGTTTTGAACCATCGCTCGATTATATCGTTTGCAAGATCCCGCGATGGGACCTCAGCAAGTTCACGGGCGTCTCCAAGCAGATCGGCTCAAGCATGAAAAGTGTCGGCGAGATCATGGCGATCGGGCGCACCTTCGAAGAGGCGATACAGAAGGGATTGCGGATGATCGGGCAGGGGATGCACGGTTTCATCGGCAACAAGGAACTCCTGGTTGAAAACATCGAGGAGGCGCTTGGCAACCCCACCGACACGCGCATCTTTGTCATTGCACAGGCTCTTGCGGCCGGCTATTCAATCGACCGGATCTGGGAACTCACGCGCATTGACAAATGGTTCCTTTACCGGTTGAAGAATGTCTTTAACACAGGCCAGCTGCTTTCCGCCATCGACGATGTAACCTCCATCCCGGCCGGGTTGCTATTGGAGGCAAAACGCCAGGGATTCTCCGATTTCCAGCTTGCCAGGCTGGTCGGTAAACATGAAAAAGGTGAAATCGGGCACGACATGCTGCTGGTCAGGGAATACCGGAAAAGCCTGGGGATCATTCCATATGTGAAAAATATCGACACCCTTGCCGCAGAATACCCGGCTCAGACCAACTACCTCTACCTGACCTATGCCGGTATTGAGCATGATGTCGGCTTTCACGATGACCGGATGTCGGTGATCGTGCTCGGCTCCGGGGCATACCGGATCGGCAGCTCCGTTGAATTCGACTGGTGCAGCGTGAACACCCTGAACACGGTAAAATCAGCCGGTTTCCGGTCGGTCATGATCAATTACAACCCCGAAACCGTCAGCACCGATTACGACATCTGCGACCGGCTTTATTTCGATGAACTCTCTTTCGAAAGGGTCATGGATATCGTCGAACTTGAAAATCCCAGGGGGGTGGTGGTCTCCATGGGCGGACAGATTCCCAACAACCTGGCCATGAGGCTTTACGACCAACATGTACCGATCCTTGGCACCTCGCCGGTTTCAATCGATAATGCGGAGGACCGGCACAAGTTTTCTTCGATGCTCGATCAGCTGGGTATCGACCAGCCCCGTTGGAAGGAGCTTAGCAACATGGATGAAATCTATGGTTTTGCTGAACAGGTCGGGTTTCCCCTGCTCATCCGTCCGTCATACGTGCTTTCGGGAGCAGCCATGAATGTGGTTTCCAACAAAACCGAGCTGGAGTTTTTTCTTACTCTTGCCGCCAATGTCTCGAAGGAGCATCCCGTGGTGGTTTCGGAATTCATCCAGGAGGCAAAGGAGATCGAGGTAGACGCCGTTGCCCGTATGGGCGAAATTGTGGCCTATGCAATCTCGGAACATGTTGAATTTGCGGGAGTTCACTCAGGGGATGCGACCATTGTCTTTCCTCCCCAGAAAATTTACGTGGAAACGATCAGGAAGATCAAACGCATCGCGCGCGAAATTTCCCGGTCGCTCAATATCTCGGGTCCCTTCAACATCCAGTTCCTGGCGCGCGACAACGACATCAAGGTGATTGAATGCAACCTGCGCGCATCGCGGAGTTTTCCTTTTGTTTCGAAGGTGCTCAAAATCAACTTTATTGATATTGCCACGCGCGTGATGCTGGACCTGCCGGTCACCACCCCCGACAAATCGATGTTCGACATCGATTATATCGGCATCAAGGCGCCGCAATTTTCATTTTCAAGGTTGCAGAAGGCCGACCCGGTGCTCGGGGTTGACATGGCCTCCACCGGCGAAGTGGGATGCATCGGCGACTCTTTCTACGAGGCGATTCTCAAGGCCATGCTGTCGGTCGGCTACCGGATCCCGATGAAGAACATCATGATCTCTTCCGGCCCCACCAAATCGAAAACCATCTTGCTCGAATGCTGCCGCCAGTTGCACGAAAACAACTATTCCATTTTTGCAACCCCGGGCACTGCGGAGTTTCTAAAGGCCAATGCGATTCCGTCCACCGTTCTGCACTGGCCCGATGAGGATGCGGACCCGAACGTGCTGGAATACCTTAGGAACAGGAAGCTCGACCTGGTGGTGAACATCCCGAAGAACCTGTCGAAACACGAACTTGACAATGATTATTCCATCCGCAGGTCGGCAGTTGATTTCAATATCCCGCTGATCACCAACCCGAACCTTGCGGCCGCCTTTATCATGGCCTTTTGTAAAATGAAACCCGGGGACATGGAGATCAAGAGCTGGAATGAATATTAGGATTTTTACTGATTCAACAATCCTCTCATGACCGGAACCATAAAAATATCTACCGGCATAATCATATGCATTTTACTGGGCCTCGCAGATACGGGATGTGATGTTACCCGGCAGGCGAAACAGGTATCCGCCCTTTCGAAATGTGATTTCAGGATATTCAGCGTGGAACAGGTTGACCTGGCCGGCATCAGGTTCGACCAGATCAGGTCGGTTTCCGATATGAACCTCGGTGATGTCGCCCGCATCATGGGAGCCCTGGCCAGCCCGGTACTCCCGCTGTCGATGAGGGTCAACGTGGAGGTGCATAATCCCAATAATCGTGATGCCGGGCTGAACCGCCTCGAATGGGTGCTTTTCATCGATGACAACCAGATGACTACAGGGATACTCGACCAACCCTTTTCAATCCCGGCTAACAGCACACAGCTGGTCCCGGTGGAGGTCGGCATTGACCTGAAGCAGGCGCTGAAGGGCAAGCCCGGGGAGGCCCTGCTCAATTTCTGCATGAACCTGGCAGGGGCCGGGAGCAAACCGACGCGGTTTAAAATAAAGCTAAAACCAAGGCTGACTGTGGCCGGGGTTGAAATCATCTATCCCGGTTTCATCACTGTCAACACTGAATATGCATCACCGGCGGTCACTCCGCGATGACCCTCGCTTCAAGGATATAATCAAGCTCAGGGAATTTCACCTTCAGGTAACCGTTGCCGTGGATCATGACCGAATCCTGGAAGTTTGCCGGTTCAAAACCATAGCCGCCATACAGGGATTCAATGACCTCAAACCCTGAAATGATCCTGGCCACGGGAGGGAATCCCCGCAAACCATTGTCATTGACCGTATCGAGTTTGAAGTTGTCCTTCAGGTTGATGAACAGCTGCGTGGTCCGGGTGGTCATCCCGTCACGGGCGTAGGAAATGGTTCCTTTCAGGTTACTGTGGGCCACATCCTCGTCGTAAACCGGTCTTTTATCCCAGAAAAAGTTGACCTCCTTCACATTGCTGATCCCGAACTGGACCACGTATCCCTTCTGAACCCTGAACAGGGAATTTCCCGTATAAAAGCCGGTCTCAATCAGCTGGTACAGGCGGTCGGCAGCCAGCGGAGACCATTTCCGTACCACTTCAATGGTAAAACTGCCTTTGGTTGTTTTAAACAATGCCTTGAATGTGGGAGGAGCATGCGACATCAGCATCGACTGGTCGGGGATAACCTGTGCCCCCACCTGGCAGCAAAACTGGCAAACGACAATAAACACAACAAAATTTTTCATGAAGCGGCATCAGATTGGCCCGTAAAAATAAAAAATAGATTGGTTTGCTACCTAAAAAAGTCTCTTGTATTCGTCACTCGTCACTCGTCACTCAATGCATCACCACTACCTTCTTCACCACGGTTGATTCCCCGGTCACGATCCAGAGAAAACATGACCCTGCCGGAATGCCTGATACATCGGTGGAAACCGGCTCACTGCCGTCGGTTACAACTGATTTTATGCAATTTCCCTGTTCTATGTACCAGCCGGATGTCAGGCACCGATAGGAGGAACCCAGCCAGGTGCAGCCATTCTTTGGGAAGGCCGGCGATGTTTATTTTTTCACAAAAATCCCGCCGGATTTTTATTTCTGAGAAATTGTATTAATTTTATCGTCTCATTTACAGCACATTATATAGAAACATTCTAAATTAAAAAACTGACATGAAATTACCAAAATCCGTTTCAAACTGGGTCAGCATCACCGGGTTTATCTTTGCGATCAACAGCCTGATTCTTATTGTTGTGTTATTTATCCAGGCTTTGCTCACCGAGCACCAGAATCCATACAACGGGATCTTCACCTATATCATCCTGCCCGGTATCATGGTCATCGGCCTGCTGATGATCCCGATCGGGATGATGATCAACCGGAAAAAGACCCATGATCCCAGCCAGCGCTGGCCGGTACTCGACATGAATGTGCCGCGGCAACGCCAGAAGCTTGTGATGATATCGATCTTCACCTTCCTTTTCCTGATCGTTTCAGCCATGGGCAGTTACGAGGCCTTCAATTACACCGAATCTGTCGAATTTTGCGGCAAACTCTGTCACAAGGTGATGGAGCCCGAATATGTCACCTACCTCCATTCTCCCCATGCCCGCGTTGCCTGTGTTGAATGCCATGTGGGCGAGGGCGCCGGTTGGTATGTCAAATCGAAGTTGTCGGGTTTGTACCAGGTCTATTCGGTCATTTTCCATAAATATTCACAGCCCATCGAAACGCCTATTCATAATTTGCGTCCTGCCCGCGAAACCTGCGAACGCTGTCACTGGCCGCAGAAATTCTATGCACGCAAACTCCGCAGCCAGCGCATATACCTGACCGACTCCCTGAACACGGAGTTCAACTATTCGATGCTGATGAGGATCGGCCCGAATTACAGCCCGCTTGGCCTCAAAGAGGGGATTCACTGGCACATTAATTCCGACATACGCATCGAATACATCGCCTCGGCGAAGGACCGTGAATCGATCCCCTGGGTTAAATTCACCAATCTGAAGACCGGGGATGTCCAGATTTTCCAGGATACCGACAATGTGCTCGATAAAAAAGCAATCGATACCCTGCCGCACCGCATCATGGACTGTATGGACTGCCACAACCGTCCTTCGCATGCATACAAGTCGCCGGTTGTTTATGTTGACGAAGGACTGATCAACGGCGATATTCCCAAGGAACTCCCGTTTATCAAGAAAATCGCCATGAATGTGCTGAAGGGGACCTTTAGCAACAAGGATTCTGCTTTTACCTACATCCGCGACAGCATCAATAATTTTTACAAGACCGGGTACCCGTCGATTTACCAATCGCAGAAACCGCTGATCGACAAGGCGATCGCCGGGATTGAAAATGCTTTCTCCCTGAATGTTTTCCCATACATGCGTGCCTCCTCCAACAAATACCTGAACCATATCGGGCATCTTGAATCGGACGGCTGTTTCCGATGCCATTCCGACCGCCACAAAAGCGACAAGGGGAAGGTGATCCCGAAGGACTGCAACATGTGTCACACTATCATCGCACAGGGCCCGACCGGGAAAATGCAGTACTCAACCGTTGACAACATCCTGGAATTTCAGCATCCCATTGATATCAAGGACAAATGGAAGAACTATTTCTGTACCGAATGTCATAAGGAATTATATCCCTGATCCTACGCGGACCTCTTCTTCCCGGTCATTGCCGAACCCGCCAACCGGTTGCATCCCGGATGACGGGTTCCGTTTTTTCACATTGCCCGGCACCGTTAAAGTTTATCAGGAAACATGGTTATGGTATAATCATTTTAAATTATAATATTTCGTACATTTGCACGCTTAATAACGTACATATGTTCCTAAATTCAGATAAATTCAGGGGTGAGGGGTTGACATATGATGATGTGCTCCTCGTTCCAGCCTACTCAGAGGTTCTGCCGCGGGAAGTTGAAACCACCACCCTTTTTTCCAGGAATATCAAACTGAACATCCCGATCGTTTCGGCCGCCATGGACACGGTGACCGAATCGCGCATGGCCATTGCCATGGCGCAGGAGGGTGGAATCGGCGTCCTTCATAAAAACATGTCAATCGAGGCACAGGCGCTTCAGGTCAGGAAAGTAAAACGCGCGGAGAACGGGATGATCCTCCAGCCGGTCACGCTGATGGAAAACGCCCTGGTAGGCGATGCCCTGGCGATGATGAAGGAATTCAGCATCGGCGGGATCCCCGTTACCAATGCCAACAATGAACTCGTCGGCATTGTGACCAACCGCGATCTGCGGTTTGAGCGCGATCACATGCGGCCAGTAACGGAGGTCATGACCAAAAAAGTGATCACCATCAGTGAATTCACCGACTTTGAGCAGGCTGAGGCCATCCTGCAACAGCATAAAATTGAAAAACTCCCCGTTGTTGATAAACAGAACAAACTGATCGGGCTGATCACCTACAAGGACATCCTGAAGGTAAAGGCCCGCCCCAACGCCTGCAAGGACAGCCTGGGCAGGCTGCGTGTCGCCGCCGGGGTTGGTGTCACCGCCGACACCCTCGACCGGGTGGCAGCGCTGGTCCGTGAAAATGTCGACGCCATCGTCATCGATACCGCCCACGGTCATTCAAAGGGCGTGATGGAAATGGCAAGAAGGGTTAAAAGCAGTTTTCCCGATGTCGATGTGATCGTCGGGAACATCGGCACCGCGGAGGCCGCCATCGACCTTGCCAAACTCGGGGTCGACGGGGTGAAGATCGGGATCGGTCCCGGTTCCATTTGTACCACGCGGATCATCGCCGGGATCGGCGTCCCCCAGTTGTCAGCCATACATGATGTTACCATGGCACTCAAGGGTAGTGGCATTCCGGCTATTGCCGACGGCGGCATCCGTTATACCGGCGATATCGTCAAGGCACTGGCGGCAGGAGCCCACACCATCATGGCCGGCTCACTCTTCGCCGGGGTGGATGAGTCTCCTGGCGAGACCATCATTTTCGAAGGCCGTAAATTCAAGACTTACCGTGGAATGGGCTCTATCGAAGCCATGCAGCACGGCTCCAAAGACCGTTATTTCCAGGATGTTGAGGATGACATCAAAAAACTGGTCCCCGAAGGGATTGTCGGGAGAGTGCCCTACAAGGGTTCACTTTCGGAGGTGATCTACCAGATGGTGGGCGGGCTGAAGGCGGGAATGGGCTATACAGGTTCCCCGACGATCAGCAGCCTGCAGCAGGCGAAATTCATCAAGATTACTGCCGCCGGCGTTGCCGAAAGCCATCCCCACGATGTTACCATCATCAGTGAAGCACCGAATTACAGCCGTTAAAGAATTAAAAAATTACGCATTAAAAATTAAATAGCATTCCCTACGTTAGTCTAATTGTCAAACTAATATCATCAACCAATGAACAGCTTGAAATTGAAACTTTTGTTACCGTTTTTTGTTCTTGTTTCCACTTTTGCCGTCACTGCCCAGGTACGCAATGACGAAGTGCTGATGACCATCGCCGGGAAACCGGTGTATGTCGGCGATTTTATGAACATCTATCAGAAAAACAATGTCAAGGGTGAATCCGTTGATAAAAAATCCCTGGATGAATACCTTGACCTGTTCATCAATTTCAAACTAAAAGTCAAACAGGCGGAAGAGCTCGGGCTCGATACGGTCGCATCCTTCCGCAATGAACTCAATGGATATCGTGACCAGCTTGCGAAACCCTATTTTACGGATGAAGCCACGCTCGACCACCTGATCCAGGAGGCATACGAACGCGAAAAGACCGATCTGCGCGCAAGTCATATTTTCTTCAGGCTGAAGCCGGAACCGACGCCCGAAGATACCCTTGTTGCCTATAACAAGGCGATGGCGGTGCGTGACCGCCTGATGAAGGGCGAATCATTCGAAGCGCTTGCCAGCGAATTTTCAGAAGACCCTTCAGCTAAGGATCGTGAAGCAAACCAGCAGCACCCCTTCCTGAAGGGCAACCGGGGAGATCTTGGTTTTTTTGCTGCATTTGACATGGTTTACCCGTTTGAAAACGGGGCCTGGCAAACCCCGACCGGGAAAGTCTCGATGCCGGTCCATACCGAGTATGGCTTTCACCTGATCAAGGTGACCGACAGGCGTCCCGCCCTCGGGAAGGTTACCGTGGCCCATATTTTCATGAGCATCCCGAAAAATGCGGGCAAAGAGGATTCTGCCCGCATTCACAAGCACATAGACTCTGTATACCAGCTGCTCAAAGGCGGTCGTCCATTCGAAGAATTGGTCAAGGCCTTTTCCGAAGATAAGGGTTCTGCCGCAAAGGGTGGCATTCTGCCCGCCTTCGGAGTGAACCGCATGGTCCCCGAATTCGTGGAGGCCATCTATTCGCTGAATAACCCCGGCGATTATACAAGCCCGATCCTGACACCCTACGGCTGGCACATTGTCAGGCTTGTGGAGAAAAGGGTTTCCAAAACGCTCGACGAGGAAAAGGCAGAGTTGAAGCAGAAGGTCATGAAGGACAGCCGGGGCAACCAGACCCGCCAGGTGGTGCTTGCCCGGATCAGGAAGGAATATCCTGTAACCGAAAACCAGGATGCGCTTAAAGATTTCTACAAAGTGGTCACCGACAGCATCTTCTTTGGCAAATGGCAGTCCATCCAGGCAAAAGACCTGGCCAAAATGATCTGCAAGATCGGCAACATGGCTTACCTCCAGAAGGATTTCGCCGATTACCTCGTGTCGACCGAGCGCAAACAGGATAAGCAGAACATCGAATTTTACGTGAACAGGCAATATGCCGATTTCATTGATGATGGCCTGCTGAAATGGGAAAATTCACAGCTTGAACAGAAATACCCCGAATTTAAAGCCCTGATGACAGAATACCGCGATGGCATCCTCCTTTTTGACCTTACGGATCAGAAGGTGTGGTCAAAAGCGGTGAAAGATACCGTGGGGCTGAACCAGTTCTACCAGAAAAACAAAAGCAGCTATATGTGGGATACCCGCCTTGATGCAAGCATTTATACAGTAAAGGATCCTAAAATGGTTCAGAAGGTGAGGAATTTTATCATTTCCAAACTTTCCGACACCGACCTGCTGAAAGAGGTTAACAGTGATACACTCAAGGCCCTGACCATTGAATCGGCCAAATTCAGCAAAAAGGAAAACAAGCTGATCGATTCGATTGCCTGGGTTCCGGGTCTCACGGGCGACATAAAAACCGGTGGAACCACGGTGATGGTGAATGTAAGGAAGGTCTTAAAACCCGAAGTTAAGGAACTCCATGAAGCCCGGGGACTGATAACTGCCGATTACCAGAATTTCCTCGAAAAGGAATGGATACTTTCTTTGAGGGCCAAATACCCGGTTGATGTCAAGCGGGATGTCCTTGCCAAAATAAAATAGCATCCATTGAACAAAACACTGATCTTCCTGTTAATCCTGGCTACCTCCTGTACGACCTTTTTCAAAAAAAAAAGCGAGCGGGTACTGGCCAGGGTTTATGACGATTACCTTTACGAATCGGATGCAAAGGGGATTGTGACATCAGGCACACTGCCCAAAGACAGCATTGCAATCACACGAAGTTTCATTGAAAACTGGATCAGGCAGCGGCTTGTGCTTCAGCAGGCGCAGAAAAACCTGACCAGTTCCCAGCTGGATTTCGAGAAACAGCTTGAGAATTATAAGAATTCACTCACCATTTACGAATACGAAAACGCCCTGGTGCGGCAAAATCTCGATACCCTGATCACCGACGAGGAGATACAAAGTTATTATGATGCGAACCAGCAGAACTTCCTGCTTAAGGACAACATCGTTCAGATCCAGTATGTTAAACTGTCGCAGAAATCGACCTATTCAAGGCAGATTAAGAAACTCCTGGGCTCCGACGACCCGGAAGACAAGAACAAACTTGCGGAACTCTGCGGAAAGCAGGCGGCCGACTATTTCCTCGACAATCACAACTGGTTGTTGTTTAATGACCTGTTGAAACAGATTCCCATTAAAACATACAACCAGGAGGACTTTTTGAAAAATCACAGGGACCTTGAATACCAGGATTCCCTCTATCTCTACCTTGTGCGGTTCAACGACTTCAAGATCAAGGAAAGTGTTTCGCCGTTAAGTTTTGAAAAGCAGAGGATTCGCGACATCATCCTGAACAAGCGCAAGTTAGAACTGATCAGCCGGATGCAGGATTATATTTATGCAAACGCGCAAAAGAAAAATGTTTTTGAGATTTATTAATGGGCAAGTTGCCCGAAAAAATATCCAATGAAAATCCAGCGCTTCTTTCTGATATTGATAGCTGTAACAACTCTCTCGGGTTTGCCGGAGTATGGTTGGTCACAGAACGACTCGGTGGTCGATGGCATCGTTGCCGTCGTGGGCGGTAATGTCCTCCTGAGATCAGACGTTGAAAACCAGTATATCCAGTTGCGAAGCCAGGGGAGCATTGCCGGCACCGCACCAAAGGTAAAGTGCGGGATTTTTGAGAACCTGCTTTTACAGAAACTGCTGTTGCACCAGGGGCAGGTCGACAGCATCAAGGTTACCGATACGCAGGTCGAGCTTGAAATGGACCGCAGGATGCGTTACTTCATTTCCCAGGCCGGAACCCCGGAGCGGTTGGAGGAACATTTCGGGAAGTCGCTGCTCGAGATAAAAAATGAATTGCGGGATGTGATCAAGGAGACCATGATCACCGAACAGGAACAGCAGAAGATTACCAAGGATGCCGCCATCACACCTGCAGAAGTCAAGGCGTTTTTCAGGAAGCTTCCCAAGGACAGCATTCCGTTGATCAATTCCGAACTTGAGATCGGGATGATCGTGAAGCAGCCCGAAATCGGAGACGCTGAGAAGCAGGTGGTCAAGGATAAACTGAAGGGTTTCAGGGAACGGTTTGCAAAGGGGGATGACTTCAGCACCCTTGCAGTGCTCTATTCTGAAGACCCCGGCTCGTCCAAACAGGGAGGGGAACTTGGCATGTTCAAACGCGGCGAGATGCGGCCCGAATTTGAGGCTGCCGCCTTTAAGCTTAAACCGGGGGAGGTTTCCGACATCGTTGAAACCGAGGACGGGTACCATTTGATCCAGATGATCGAACGCAGAGGCGAATACATCAACGTGAGGCATATCCTGCTGCAGCCGAAAGTCTCCCCTGTGAACCTCAGCAAGGCGAAGATTCTCCTTGACAGTGTCGCAAACCTTATTGCAAAGAAAAAGATCACCTACGAACAGGCGGTTGCCAGGTTCTCGGATGATCCCGGAAAGAACAGCGGCGGGCTTATGGTCAATCCCGTTTCAGGCAACAGCAAATTTGAAGCCAGCCAGGTTGACGCCAAGATTTTCTTTGTCATTGATAAACTCAAAGTCGGCGATTTGTCGGCACCTGTTCCGACAACAGATCGTGGAAAACAGGACTACCGGATTTATTATCTCAAATCGCGGTCAAACCCGCATAAGGCCAACCTGGAAGATGATTACGCCAGGATACAGGAACTGGCCCTGGAGAAGAAAAAGGCGAGGATGGTTGACGACTGGATCACCAATAAAATGAAATCAACCTATGTCGCCATTTACGGAGATTACCGCAATTGTACCTTTCAGCGCAAGTGGATTAAAAACTAAACAGAAAAATCATGCAATTTTCATCAGATGTTCAAGCAGTTGATGCCCTTGTTAACAAGTATGCCCTTTTAAAATCAGAAATTTCAAAGGTTATCGTTGGACAGGATGAGGTGGTTAAAAACCTGCTTATTGCTATTTTCTGCAAGGGACATTGCCTGCTGGTCGGGGTTCCCGGATTGGCAAAAACGCTGATGGTCAATACCCTGTCAAAGGCGCTGGGCCTTAGTTATCACCGGATCCAGTTTACCCCCGACCTCATGCCTTCCGACATCATAGGCACCGAGATACTTGACGAGAACCGCCATTTCAGGTTTATCAAAGGACCCGTATTTGCCAACATTATCCTGGCTGATGAAATCAACCGTACCCCGCCGAAGACCCAATCGGCCCTGCTTGAAGCCATGCAGGAAAAGGCGGTAACCGTTGCCGGAACATCCTATCACCTCGAGGAGCCTTTCTTTGTCCTGGCTACCCAGAACCCCATCGAACAGGAAGGAACCTACCCGCTGCCCGAAGCCCAGCTCGACCGGTTTATGTTCAACATATGGCTCGATTACCCCTCTTTTGAAGAGGAGATCAGGATCGTGAAGGCAACCACCACCGAAAAATCGGTTACACCGTCGGTGGTGATCAATGCCGAAGAAATCCTCTATTTCCAGAATCTCATCCGGAAAATCCCGGTCCCCGACAATGTCTTCCATTTTGCCGTGAACCTGGTAACACTGACCCGTCCAAAGCCGGGGAATGAAAAGTCGTGGGCAAACGAATACCTTACCTGGGGTGCAGGCCCGAGGGCCTCGCAATACCTCATCCTGGGGGCCAAATGCCATGCCGTGCTGAACGGCAAATATTCTCCCGACATCGAGGATGTAAAAGCTGTGGCCACTTCGGTGCTGCGTCACCGGATCGTCCGCAACTATAAAGCGGAAGCTGAGGGAATCCGTGTTGAAGACATCATCAGTCACTTTATTAACTGAAATATTTCAGTTTTTTCAATTTGTCCTTCTGCAAATCCGGTAAGATTTAACTTTACCTTTGTTAAAACCTGCCAACGATGAAAACAAAGAACTATCTGCCTGTTACCCTTATGTTGTGCATTGTTTTTCCCGCCATGATGTCGTCATGCAATCATGCAGGGCAGGGCAGTGGAGCTGCAGGCAGCGACACCCTGCGCGGGAAGATTTCCATTTCAGGCGCCTTCGCACTCTATCCGCTCGTGGTGAAATGGGCTGAAGTATACCAGAAACTGCACCCCAATGTAACGGTCAACGTGTCGGCGGGAGGGGCCGGAAAAGGAATGACCGATGCCCTAACGCACATGGTTGAACTTGGGATGTATTCCAAAGCGGTGAGTCCTGAGGAACAGGCCAGTGGGGCGTGGTGGATCGCCATTGCCAAAGATGCCGTGCTGCCGACCATCAACAGCGGAAATCCCGTGATGGCCGAACTCAAGACCAGGGGGCTGACCAGGCAGAAATTTTATGATATTTTTATCAGCGGTAAGGTTAAAACATGGGGTGAGGCTGCACTTACGCCTTCCAAGGCTGAACTGCATGTCTTTACCCGGTCGGATGCGTGTGGAGCAGCCGACATGTGGGCCAAATATCTCAATAATAAAAAGCAGGAAGATATCCTCGGACTGGGTGTTAACGGGGATCCGGGTGTTGCCGACGCCGTTCGGAAAGATGTTGACGGCATCGGGTACAACAACCTTGGATTTGTATACGAAATGCAAACCCGCAAAATCTACCCGGGCATTGCCATAATCCCCATCGATCTCAATGAAAACGGGAAAATAGACCCGGATGAGAATTTCTACGGGACGCTCGACGAGGTAATGAAAGCCATCAACGACGGGAAATACCCCTCACCTCCCGCCCGCGATCTCTACCTGGTTTCGGGGGGGAAGCCCAAAAGCAAACTGGTACTCGCCTTCCTGAAATGGATACTTTCCGATGGACAGAAATATGTGAACGAGGCAGGGTATGTTGTCGTGAGGCCCGACCAGATCACCACCGAACTGCAAAAGCTAAACTGAAATGTACGTTTTCAACCGTGAACAGCGCCATGTCATCAATTACACATGGATGATCATCAGCCTGTTGGTGGTTGCATTTTTACCCTTTCTTCTTTTCCTCGGACTATACCTGAAGTCGATCCTTCTCCTGCAGGGAAATTCCCTATACGACCTTATCTTTTCGAAGGTTTGGCGCCCATCGGCGGGCAAATTCGGTTTTTATCCCTTTATCGTAGGTTCGGTATGGGTGACCCTGGTCGCAATGCTCATCACGGCGCCTGTATGCCTGCTCACTGCAATTTATGTCACCCAGTACACCAGGAAGTTTGTCCTGCGCATCATGCACCCGGCCATCGATATCCTGGCGGGAATACCCTCGGTCGTATATGGTCTCTGGGGAATCCTGGTCATTGTCCCCTTCATTTCACGGCACTTAGGTCCATGGCTTGGCATCCCTACCATGGGATATAGCATCCTGGCCGCCTCTTTTGTCCTGTCAATTATGATCATTCCATTCGTGCTGAACATCCTGATCGAGGTTTTCAGGGCCATCCCGATGGAATTGAAGGAGGCCACCCTGTCGCTCGGGGCGACTGAATGGCAGACCATCAAGCACGTGTTGCTTAAAAAGGCGCTCCCGGGCATTATTGCCGCATTCGGGTTCGGGCTTGCACGTGCATTCGGCGAAACCATGGCCGTGCTGATGGTTGTCGGGAATGTGGTCCGTCTTCCACATAGCGTGTTCGACCCGGGGTATACCCTGCCCGCCCTGATCGCAAACAATTACGGGGAGATGCTCTCCATCCCGAAATACGATTCGGCGCTGATGTTCGCAGCCCTGCTGCTGCTGGCCGTCTCACTCTTTTTCAACCTTGTGATGCATTTTTTCATTGTCAGGTATAACAAATATTAACCGGTGACACGAGCCCAGAAAATAGAGGAAAAGTTTTTCAAAATGCTGATGCTGATTGCCACGACCTTCATCCTGGCGGTGCTTGCCCTCATCATTTACAGCATTTTTGAAAAAGGGCTCAGGTCGATATCATGGGAAATGCTCACCCAGGTTCCGCACGGGGGATACTATTACGGAAAGGGAGGCGGGATCCTGAATGCCATCCTGGGATCATTGACGCTGGCTTTCGGGGCAACGGCACTCGCATTCGTCATCGGCTTGCCGGTGGCTCTTTATCTCAACGTTTTCCTGATCAGGCATAAAAAGGTCATCGATGTCATCCGTTTTTTGCTTGACCTGGTATGGGGAATTCCATCCATTGTTTACGGCGCATTCGGTTTTTCCCTGATGATCTTTTTCGGATTGCAGACCTCGCTCCTTGCCGGAATCCTGACTGTCACCCTGTTTATCCTGCCCATTATGATCCGCTCGATGGATGAAATTCTCCGGACGGTTCCCATCGGGCTCCAGGAGGCTGCCTACTCGCTTGGTTCGAATAAGTCGGAAATCGCATTTAAGATATTTACCCGGCAGTCGGTTTCGGGAATCATCACCGCGGTTTTACTTTCTTTCGGACGGGCCATAGGCGATGCGGCTGCCGTTTTGTTCACTGCGGGATACACGGATCACCTTCCGAACGGACTAATGGAGCCGGTAGCCACCCTGCCGCTTTCCATCTTCTTCCAACTCTCATCCCCGGTGCCTGAGGTACAGAACAGGGCCTATGCTTCGGCTTTGGTGCTCACCCTGATCATTTTAATTGTAAGTTTGTTCTCGCGCGGCATCGGAAAGCGATATCACAAGACAAAAATAAATTTTTAGCAGCGAACAGGGCATGGAGGATACCACCAAAATAAAGATCAGCAATTTGAATGTGTATGCCGGGAAGACCCGGATTCTCAGGGATATCAACATCGAGATCCCGAAGAACAAGATCACGGTCATCCTCGGACCATCCGGGTGTGGAAAGACGACACTTCTCAAATGCCTGAACCGCCTCACCGACCTGTATCCCGAGCTGAAGGTGAGCGGGAAGATCATCATCGACGATCATAATGTGCTGGAAGCCCGTGAGGATATCTACAAGCTGCGCCAGCAGATGGGATTATTGTCCCAGCGTCCTTACCCGCTACCGATGACGATCTACAACAACATCTCCTATGCCCTGAAATTGCGGGGAATCAAAAACCGGAGGGAGATCCATAAACTTGTGATGCATTACCTTCAGCAGGCCAACCTGTGGGATGAGATCAGGACACGTTTGCGCGAACCAGCCTCGAGGCTTTCAATCGGGCAGCAACAGCGGCTTTGTCTTGCCCGCGGACTGGCAGTTAATCCCGAGATTATCCTTGCGGATGAACCCACCTCCGCGCTCGATCCCATCTCCAGCCAGGTCATCGAAGAGAGTTTCCTGAAACTGAAAAATGATTACACCATCGTCCTGGTAACCCATGTCCTGCGCCAGGCCAAACGTATCGCCGACAACGTGGTATTCATGTACATGGGGGATGTCGTAGAACAGGGGAGCGTTTCAGAGGTGTTTGAGAATCCGAAAATGGAAAAAACAAAGCTATACCTGGGGGGGACTTTTAATTAATTGTGTTTGCAGTGGATTTTTTATCTATTTTTATCGCCCGAATCAAGATACCGGCAATCGGACGGATAAATCGAAAAAAAACAGATGGAACTGACCTTTCTTCAGAAAATTGTTCTCCTTGCACTCGACGATAAAGGGTGGTTTGGAACATCTGAGCATAAGATCAAGTTCGGGCTTGCGGGGGCGATACTTTTTGAGTTGTACCTGCAGGGACGGATTGGTTTTGCAAATGAAGGGGTAACGGTCCTTGATCCAAAATCAACGGATAACGTGGTCCTCGACAGGGTACTTAACCTGATAAAAACCTCCAAAAAGCCTCATTCCCTCCGTTCCTGGATACAACGGATCGTATATAAAAAGCTGCTACTCCGGAAAACCATCCTGAAACAACTGATACAGGAAAAGATTATTTCAAAGGAGGAATACAGTTTGATGATGGTCTTTTACCAGACGAAATACCCGCTGCTGAATATTGGTGTTAAAAGAAAGCTTCAGGAGGAGATTTATGAATCCATAGTTTCCGATAAACCCCTGACAGAGCATGATATCATGCTGCTGTCGGTCATGAACAACTGCAAGATGGTCAGGAAAAATTTCGGTGGATTTATCCTCTATCTCAAGCTTCGCGGAAAGATCAATGAGATAACGCAGTTCAAGGCCCCTAAGACCGAAACGGAAGAGGTGATCAGGTTGCTGCAGACGGCCATTTCACGCGCCATTATGGCATCCAACGTCTCCATTCACATATAGTACTTCCCCTGCCAGGTGTTTTGCCTTTCAAGTTCCTTCTCGATCAGCCGTAAAACGGCATCGTACCGGATCAATCCCCATTGCGTGGTTTCCATGAACCGGGGTGGCAGTTCCCCCGAAAACCGTTCTATCACGATGGATGGGTTCATCCGCCCGATGAAACTGACGATGAAAGAAATATAATTATCAAGGCTGAAAGGATAAAAATCGGAAGGTTTTTCCCTGAATTCCTCTTCCATCCTGGTCCCGATGACGATTTGCAGTTGATGGAATTTAACCGTATCCAGCGGTAGGCGGGAAATGATGTCAACACTCGCGAGCATCTGTTCAAGAGTCTCCCCGGGCAGCCCGAAGATGAAATGGGCACCTGTTTTAATCCCGCGGGCGTGCGTCTTTCGGATGACCTGCTCGCCCAGGTCAAAATGGTGCTGCCTGTTGATGCGGTCGAGGGTTGTGTCATAACAGGACTCAATGCCATATTCGACCTGGATATAATATTTTCGTGAAAGATCCTCCAGGTAATCCAGGATTGGCTCATCGATGCAGTCGGGGCGGGTGCCGATCACGAGCCCGGCAACTCCCGGGTAGCTGAGTGCATCTTCGTAGAGTTCGCGCAGACGTGAAAGGGGGGCATACGTATTGCTGTACGGTTGAAAATAGACAAGATACCTTGTGGCCTTCCGGTAGCGTACCGCATGGAATTCAATCCCCCTGGCGATCTGGTGATGCAGCGGCTCCACCGGGCTGCAGTAGGATGGATTGAAAGCGTCGTTGTTGCAATAGGTGCATCCTCCGAAGGCCTTGCTCCCGTCGCGGTTGGGGCAGGTGAAACCTGCATCCACCACAACCTTCTGCATTCTTCCGCCAAAGGTCATCCGAATGTGTTCGGTATAGGAGTTGAACCTGCGGCTGTGCCCCCAGGGAAACCTTTCGTTATTCACCATTATTTTTTATAAACAATCCGGGTGTGTTATGTAGCGTCGCATTGCAATGCGACGCTACATAACACACCCGGCAAAGATAATCATGAAAGCGGGACCGTTTAACTTGTGGTTGCCCGTTCCAGTCGTTTCAGGATCGAGAAAATGAACACGGCGGATAATACGGTGAGGGCAACCAGCAGCAAAAAGAATTGCCAGATCTGCCATTTGTCCCAGAACGGTCCAATGAACCCGGCCATCATATTGCCGATTGCAGTCGCTCCGAACCACCCACCCTGCGCAAGTCCCTTGAACTGCGGAGGAGTGACTTTTGATACGAAAGATATCCCGATAGGGCTCAGGAACAACTCGGCAATGGTCAGGGTAAAGTAGGTGCCGATCAGCCAGTAAGGTGAACGCAGGGTGTCGGAAACGCCTCCCTTGATGGACAGTTCAGCCGGGCTCATGAGTCCCCGCGAAGCGAGCATCATGATCAGGAAACCAACCGCGGTGATAAGCATGCCAATCCCGATTTTTTTCGGGGAGGAGGGCTCTTTCCCGTTTTTCCTGAGATAGGCAAAAAAGCCGATCACAACAGGCGTGACGAAAACGATGAAAATTGGGTTGAACTGCTGAAAAATCTCCGGTGAAATTTTATTTCCTTCGGGTTGGAGCATGCGGATCGTGAAAAATGCAACGATGAACGAACCCAATGCAACCACGGCACCGATTATTTTTGTCCGGGAGGAGTTTGCTTTGCCCAGCAGAAGGACAAGCCCGAGGAGGCCGATCAGCAGGGGCAGGAATGTGGCCAGGTTGAAAATGACGGCCGATCCCCTGGAAACGGATGAAACCGTGTAATCCCTGGCGAAGATGGTCAGTGTAAAGCCGTTCTGGTGAAATGCCATCCAGAAGAACATGACGACAAAGAAAACCAGTCCGAGGGCTACGAGGCGGTCTTTGGTCTGGCTTGGAGTAAGCTCGATGATGTTCGGATCCTTTGCAGCTTTTTGCTGCTTGTGGGTAATGTCGGCAGCCTTGTAGTACTTCCTGAAGCCGATAAAGATGGCCAGGGAAGCGGCTATACTCACGGCGGCCACCGCAAAACCGGCATTATAGGCCTGGCTGATACTTGCAATGTACTGGTGGCAGAAATCCGTAAGGTCGGTGATCCTGCCGCCTGCCTGCGTATGTGCAAACTGTTCAAGCTGGGTCTTGTTCTCCAGCGTTCCGTTCAGGAATTTATGGGCCAGGCTCGGTATGGCTGAATCGTAGGTGAAACCGTTGCGGGCAAGGATCCAGTTACGCATCCCGCCGGCTGCGCTCGGGGCAAAAAATGCCCCGATGTTGATCCCCATGTAAAAGAGGTTGAAGGCGGAATCCCTTAATTTGCTGTATTTCGGGTCGTCGTACATGTTCCCCACAAGCGCCTGCAGATTTCCTTTGAACAACCCGGTTCCCAGGGAAATAACAGCCAGCGCGAGGTAAATAAAATACTCCCCTGTGCCAGGCAGGGCTAAAAGGATATACCCTGTAATCATGACGATAATTCCAAGGAGGATCGTCTTGCCGTAACCCAGGAAATTATCAGAAATGATACCGCCAAGCAGCGGGAGGAAATAGATGCCAAAAAGGAAAATTCCATATACATGGCCTGCCTGGGTGGTCGTCCAGCCAAACTTTGACTGGATATACAGCAGGAAAATAGCCAGCATGGTGTAGTAACCGAACCGTTCGCCCATGTTGGCAAAGAATGCCACATAAAGCCCTTTGGGATGACCTTTAAACATACTGAGGAAGTTGTTGGTGAATAATCAGTGGATAATTGCTCGTGTATGTTGCAAAAATAGTCAATTTTGCAAACCATGCAAGAGGGAATCCATATTAGGGTGCTATGTTGGGTCAAGTACTTCTAAAACTGACTTACCCGTAAAGGATTTTCCTTAATTCGTCACTCGTCATTCGTCATTCGTCACTCGTCATTCGTCAATGATTTTTCACTCCTGATGTAATATTTACCCGGAAACATCGTCTCATTTCCCATATGGACCTCAGGGAATTTCAAAATAAGGTTTATCCGTTGAAAAATAAGCTCTTCCGTTTTGCAAGGAGGTTTCTTGACCATACGGAGGAGGCTGAGGATATTGTCCAGGAGGTATTCATCAAACTCTGGAACCGCCGTGATAAACTCGACGAATACCGGAGCGTGGAAGCCCTGGCCATGATCACCACAAAAAATCTTTGCCTGGACAGACTTAAGGCAAAACGGTACCCGGTTGAAAATATCGAAAACCACCGGCAATTCCTTGAAAACCTACCCGATGAGACCAGGCCCGATTATTCCGACCTGATGCGCGGGATCAGCGAAGCCATCAGGACGCTGCCGCAACAGCAGCGGATGATCGTGCACCTAAGGGATATTGAAGGGTACGAATACGAGGAAATTGCCGGGATCATGGAGATGAATGAAAATGCCATCCGTGTTGCGCTTTCCAGGGCGAGGAAGCGTATCAGGGAACTGCTTACAAATACCAAAGTATATGAATACCAGCGAAATTGAAGTCTTGCTTGTGAAATACTACGAGGGAAATACCACCCTTGCAGAAGAAAAATGTCTCCGGGATTTTTTCCGCGGGCGCGAAGTGCCGGCATCCCTGAAGTCGCACCAGCCTCTTTTTGTCTTTTTCGGCGACGAACAGCATCGCGAAATAACTGATCCCGATTTTAACAAGGAATCAACGGAAAAGCTGGAGCAACTGGAGGTGCAGCCGGGTACGAAACGGTTCCCGGGAAAAAGCCGGCTCCTTTACATTACCGGCATCGCAGCCTCGTTCCTGCTCCTGGCCGGTATATTCCTGGCTTATCGTTACGAACGGCATGACATCCTTGCCAGGAAAAAGGCCAGCTTCGATACCGAACTGGCTTACAATGAGGCAAGCCAGGCGTTGCTGATGGTTTCATCGAACCTCAATACAGGAATCAAGCAAATCAACCGCCTGCAGATGATCGACAGGGCCATGAGTAAAGTGCAACTTTTCAATAAGTTCTATCAATACCAAACCATAATTATTAACCCGGACGAATTACAAAACCAGTCCATAAAATAAAGCAACCATGAAAAAGCTGATGTTTAGTTTAATTTGTGTGGCATTCTTTGCAACTCCCTTCGTTGCGAATGCCCAGAGCCCTATCGACAAGGTATTTGAAAAGTATACAAACCAGGATGGATTCACAACAGTCAACATTTCTAAGGAGATGTTCCAGATGCTGATGCAGATCGGCAAAGGTGATGCGAAGGATACCAGTATGGTGGAGATGAAAAAGATGATGGAACAGCTGACCGGGTTGAAGGTTCTGACCTTTGCATTTGATTCGACCAGTATTCCCAGGGCCGTTGCAGTGTACAATGAATTTGCCGGTGTTTTCCCCGCCAGTGTTTACAAGGAGCTCATGACCGTGAACGAGGGCAGGCAGAATATCAAATTCATGACCAAACAGGATGCCGCAGGGAAAATAAGCGAGATGGTCATGCTGATGAAAGACAAAACCGAGATCGCCGTGCTCAGCCTGACCGGGAATATCGACCTTTCAACCATCTCAAAACTGTCGAAGGGAATGAATATCCACGGTATGGAAGGGCTGGGCAAGATGGTTAACCAGCACAAAAAATAGGGTTTATCGCCTTAAAACCAGCTGACAGGATAATTCTGCCCGAAGATTCCCGCTGGTCTGGTCGGGCCCGGTACCGACTTTGTTGCGGTCGGTATACCGGGTGAGCCCTGCCCGTATGAAGAGACCGAAATTCCTTCCGGGTTTGAAATTCAGTACCATGCAGGTTCTCATTCCCTGGCCCTCCCAGGAGGGGACCGAATAACCAAAGACCATTTCCGGTTCGGCAGTATAAATGCGCTCCGTATAGTCAGGAACGTCAAACAAGGCAAACCTGAAGACAACCTCCGGAATCCACTTCCGGGGGTTTATTTTTATATCCTGGCAGATGAAATAGCCGGGGACCGGGGCAGCCGGGGGTGATTTCACCTCCTTTACCTCGATGCGTGTGTTGAAATGGATCCGGTCATCGGGGTCCCAGGTGATCCCGAACCGGTAATCGCAGCTATTCTGTGTGACGAGTTTGTGCATCAGATTTCCGGGTTCCGACGGCGCGTTTACCAGGAGTTTTTTACCATAAAACCTGAATGCGACCGACATCCTGCCTGTGGCCTGCCATGACACAACCAGGCCGGTTTCAAAACCATGGGTTGGAACATCGACCCTGTATTTCAGCCAGGGGAAGGTGAACAGGTCGGCATATCCTGATACATTCAGCCGGGGGTGGACCGATGCGCCGGCGGCAATATAAAATCCGCGTTCATTCGCGTTCTGGCTGTTTTGCCCGAAGGCATGCGCAAAAAGATTTTCATATTTCGGGTCGTAATTCCTGTAGACGACCGTGAGGCAAACCCGGGGATCGGGTGCGATGGTTGCCCCGGAGATCATGGCTATCCCAGCATTCATACTCCTGCAGGCTTCGCCGAACAGATGTAGTTTGTGATACCTGGCCTCAAAATCAAGGCCGATGTTCAGGTTCCGGTTGCCGTTAAAGCCGAAAATGCTGTATGGATATTTCTTTGGAGCCAGCATGGAGCTATAGTGAGCAAGGAGCGCGGTGATCCCGGCTCTAAATCCGAACTGCTGGCTGACCGATGTTGTGAATGTCACATTGCCGCCATATACCAGTTCCCGGAGTGCGTTCATTTTCTTTATCTCAGTATCCGTCCGGTGGTACCCCGTCGTTACAAATGAGCTGACTTGTCCCGGTCTTTCCCCGGTGCTGTCGGCAGGCAGGATATTCGCATCACGCGGGTGATACGAAGCAAACCCAGTCATTTGCAGGTGTTTGATTTTAAGGGTCCCGGCAATCCCGCGGAGGTATGATCCTTCGCTCATCCCAAGGTCGGGATGAACCCCTGCAGCAACGGGCATGCCAACTGAAAAACCCGGAATGGTCCCCAGCGAAATCCCTGAACCTATGGTCAGTCCCTGTCCGAAAGCTACCTTAAAATTGCCGATAACCAGGGTTTTAAGAATTCCAAGGTTGGTCAGGTTGAGGTAAGCGGCGTAATAATCCATGCCGGTGGGCTGGGCTCCCCTGAAAAACTGTTCCCCCGGGTCTTTTTCCCCTGCCACGCCCATTCGAATCTTGTCAAACCAGTTATAGGAACTGCGGAAATAGTAACGTTGCGGGTGTCCCTTATACCAGGTGCCGGGATGAAGCGTTTTTAGCGAATCCGGCACCCTGTACCCTGCAGGTTCCGGGAACGACTGGTCAAAACGCAACAGGAGGTCATTCCGGGCCAGCGTCGAAAGGTTTCGAAGGGTAGGGGGAGGAGTGTGTAACATCGGGGCCACGACAATGTACGGGGATATCTTTTTCACCAGTGCCGAGTCGAATCCTGGCACCGACTGAAGTTCAAAAACCGACAATATTTCCCCGAAAGAAACAATGTAATCATACAGCGCTTTTCGCTGACCAGCGTTCAGGTAAGGAATCATGCGGAGATCCTCCTCCTTCGCCGCATTTATTTTCACAGGGTTCCCTGAAAGGGATACGACATCCTCCATCAGTTCCATCGCATCATGTTCGGATGTGAAGGTTTCAGCTGATTTCTCCATCAGTTCTTCCACGTAATCGATTTGTGCAGTCACCACGAGCGGAGAAACGGATAGGGCAGCCAGCAACAGCAATTTTTGCATGAACTTTTTCATTTTGTATTTCGATCAGAATGAATAGCTTACCGAGGCTGACGGGCTGAACCCGAGCACAAGGTGGTACCCTGATGCCACATCAATGGCCAGTCTGCCGCTGATCAGCCCAAAACCGAAACTGCAGGCGAGGGGATCGGTCGACATCCCGACCCGGGCATAGGCAGGCTTTGCAAAGTGGTATTCCGCCCCGGCACGGAAAAACATTTTCCGCACAAGTCCTTTTTCCACCTCGAGGGTGGCACGGAACTCATCGGAAAACCGGTATGAAAGGCCCGTGCATAAGGCCGAAGGCAATACTTCGGGAGGATTTTCAAGGATGGTGACGGGTACCGGGTTTACAAGGTGGATGCCCACCCCCAGGTCGTTACCGGCCTGGTATAGCACCCCGATCTCGCAGGAAACAAGGTTTTTGTTTCCATAATCGTCGCCCAGGTGGATACGCTGGTAATTTAACTGGATGCCAACGCCAAGGTGTTTTCCGAATTTTCGAGCATAACTGATCCCTGTTTTGATTTCGTTGTACAGGTCATTCCCGAACCTGCTGCCTGACAACCCGAAGGTGCCCGCCCTGGTTGAGAAAGCAATGCCAAGTTGCTCCCTCATCAGGTCTCTCAGCATGAAATGGTTTTCGAAGGCCAGGCCGGCACTGCCTCCCTTCAGCCAGGCAGTGCCGGCCTGGTTGTTGGCCAGGGACCATAAATCGCATTGTGTTACCGAGGTGCCTCCCATTCCCAGCGCCCTGGCCCCGACGGGTACCCGCTCACCAGCGGCATGTCCTGTATTTGTAAAAAGGAGCAGGCATGCGCAGGCTATCCATGTTGTTTTCATCGCACGATCTTTATGCTTAATCGGCAATTTGTAAAAAGGTAATACGAAAAACATGGATTATTTTTCAACAATCGTGATAACCGGTCACGAATATCGGCCCGGCATTCTTTCCCGGTTTATCCAATTTTATGTAAGTTTGTTGAAAAATCAGCAATATGAAAAATCTCGTACTTGAGTTCCTGGCGGAACTTGAGAAAAACAATAACCGCGAATGGTTTCAGTTACACAAGGACCGGTATACCGCGGCAAAAACTGAGGTTGAAACCTTTGTGAACGCCCTCATCCCTGCCATTGCAAAGTTCGACGAAGGTGTGAAGTTTGTCGCCGCAAAGGATTGCATGTTCCGGATTTTCCGGGATGTGCGGTTTGCAAAGGATAAATCGCCATATAAGATAAACATGGGTGCGTGGATTTCTCCTATGGGAAGGAAGAGCCCCGGCCCCGGGTATTACTTCCATCTCCAGCCGGGCGGTTCTTTTATCTCAGCAGGTGTCTATATGCCCGAACCGGAACAGCTCAGGAAGATCAGGAAGGAGATCTATTACAATGTGACCGAATTCAAGGATCTCCTGAAAAATAAAAAACTGAGGCAATATTGTGACGGGTTGACGGATGTTGAAAAAACGAAAACAGCTCCGAAGGACTTCCCGAAGGATTTTGCCGACATGGATCTCCTCAAGCATAAGCATTATATCCTGACCTACCCGCTCAGGGATGAAATGGTTGGATCGGATCATTTGAAGGAGATCCTGGGCAAGGCTTTCGAAGCCATGTATCCCTTCAACCTGTTCCTGAAAAGAGCACTTGAAGATTGATCCTGTTCAGCTCAGGTGGCCGATGACTGTTCTCTGCCCGGTGACCTTCTGGTTCAGGGTGATATCGAGTTTCGTATCTACGGGGAGCAGCAGGTCGACGCGGGAACCGAATTTGATAAAGCCCAGTTCTTCTCCCTGGTTGACAGGTTCACCTACTTTGGGGTAACATTTGATGCGGCGGGCCATCGCACCTGCGATCTGCCTCACCAGTATCTTCTTGTGGTCGAATGTCTGGATTACCGTCGTAGCGCGTTCATTTTCAAGAGATGCCTTCGGATTAAAGGCCACCATGTGCTTACCGGGGTGATAAAAATAGTATACGATCTCGCCGCCCACCGGGAACCAGTTGACGTGGACATTGGTAGCCGACATGAAGATGGAAACCTGGATCCTTTCGTCCTTAAAATATTCAGGTTCGATGGTCCTTTCTATCACCACAACTTTTCCGTCGCAAGGGCACAAAATCACCTTTTCACCCGTATTGGCAGTGCGTTTCGGAGAACGGAAGAACCGAACGATCATGATGAAGAACCAGAACCCAAGACCGTACATGCAGTAATGAAACCAGGTCTGATCAACCAGGATATCGTTGAGTGCCAGCAGGAAAGCCGCAACGAATAAAAAGGCGATGATGATCGTTTTATATCCCTCTTTGTGAATTGTCATAGCATTCAGATAAATAACCGGAAATAAAAGTACAAAAATACAAAAGGTGCTGAGATAAGCATGGTATCGAACCGGTCGAGAATCCCTCCGTGCCCGGGCAGGATGTTCCCCGAATCCTTGATATTCAGGCTCCGTTTAAGCAACGACTCAAAAAGATCGCCGTGGGTGCCGAAGAAGATAACCATGGCGGCAAGTACAAGCCAGTCGGCCAATGGGAGTTCTTTCACCAGGAAATGCAGTCCCAAAGCCACAAGGAGTGTTATCATGGCACCGGCAATGGTGCCTTCCCATGTTTTTTTTGGTGAGATCCGTTCGAAAAACTTATGTTTCCCAAACTGTTTCCCGTAAAGATAGGCCACCGTGTCGTAGATCCATGTAAAGCTGAAATAGCCCACGAGGATAACCGGGAGCCCCATGTAATGGAGGACATCCGGGCGGTTGAAATAGATCAGCAGGGACATCGGCCAGGAAAGGTACAACATTCCGATAATGGTGGTGGCGACGTTGATCAGCGGGTTTGGTTTGTTCCGGTAAATTTCAAGGATGAACGGGATGAAAATCAAAGGAATCGGCAGGAGGAACGGCAGAAAGGAGACCCACAGGCGATCCGGGCTGGCGGCTCCCGGAACCAGGCATACAAGAGCCGTGGCGACATATAAAACGATGCCTGCTGCAGTCCCGTAATATTTCTGGGGGTGACAGGAGTCTCCCGTGATGAGTCCGTAGAATTCCCAGAGCCCGAGAACGGTAATGACCAGGAAGATTGCGGCGAATACCCATCCACTGAAAAACAGTGCCAGGAGCAGGATGAACACCAGAGATAAACCGGTAATGGTCCGGGCCCAGAAATTACTCACTCGGTTGCATGTTAATTTGAAGGTGTTGAATCGTCGATTAAAAAGACGTAAAGCTCTTTGGGACCATGGGCTCCCATCACAAGGGTCTTTTCAATGTCGGCGGTGCGGCTTGGCCCGGTAATCAGCGAGACCATCGATGGATAAAAGTCACGGTATTTTTTCTTGATGCCGGAGAGGGCCTGTTTCAAATCGGGAACCAGCTGCGACGCATATCCCAGAACAAGATGAATTTCAGGATATACCGTTATCCTGCGCCCTGGGCTCAGACGCGAGGAGACCAGGACGGTGCCCAGCCGTGCAATGAGCGCCTCGCACCGTGTAATGCCGATGCGGGCCCCCAGCATGGCTTCAGGGTCAGCTTCAAAGGGAATTCCTCCTTTTTTAAGGAGTTCATGGATCACGGGATCCTGGCAATAGAGGACACCCCAATCTTTTTCAAGGATGAACGACTTAAGCGAACCGGTGAATTCGTCCTCACTTTCGCAATAGACGAACTTGCCCGAAATTTTGACAAGGGCCTCTGCGAAGGTGATATCCAGTGGCTCGGTCATATCCCTGTAAACGGATGAATCCTGGTCAATGATCGGATATGGGGCCTCCGTCTTTTCGATCAGGGCGTCCCTCACTTTTTTCAGGATCTTCTCCCTGGATGTGCTTTCTTCCATGCGCAGAGCAGGATCAGGTTAGGTTAATAGCGTTGCTTGCGGAGTGACTTCCTCCTCTTTATCCCAGGGCCTTCTGCCGAAGATGGCTTCCAGGTCCTCCCTGAAAATTACTTCGCGTTCAAGCAGCAGGGTGGCAAGCTGTTCAAGTTTTTCACGGTTTTCGCCGAGGATCGTTTTTGCACGCTCATAGGCGCTTTCGACAATCTTACGGACCTCCTGGTCGATGGTTTCGGCCGTCTTTTCGCTGTAGGGTTTCTGGAATGAATATTCGTTCTGCCCGCTGGAATCGTAAAAACTGATGTTGCCAATCTCCTTGTTCAACCCGAAATAGACCACCATGGCATAGGCCTGTTTTGATACCTTTTCAAGGTCGTTCAGGGCCCCGGTGGATACTTTGCCGAAGATCAGCTCTTCCGATGCGCGTCCCCCCATTGCTGAGGTGATCTCATCGAACATCTGTTCGTAGGTCGTGATCTGGCGTTCTTCGGGAAGATACCAGGCGGCACCCAGCGCTTTCCCGCGGGGAACGATGGTTACCTTGACCAGGGGATGGGCGTATTCGAGCAGCCAGCTGGTGGTTGCATGGCCCGATTCGTGGTAGGCGATCACCTTTTTTTCATGGACTGAAATGATCTTGTTGCGTTTCTCCAGTCCGCCGATGATCCGGTCGATGGCATCCAGGAAGTCCTGTTTTTCAATGGTGGATTTGTTTTTCCTGGCTGCGATCAAAGCTGATTCATTGCAGACATTGGCAATGTCGGCACCGGAAAACCCGGGAGTTTGCTTGGCAAGGAAATCGACATCAAGGCCCGGATCGAGCTTAAGGGGTTTCAGGTGGACTTTGAAGATTGCTTTGCGTTCTTCAAGGTCGGGCAGTTCAACATTGATCTGGCGGTCGAAACGACCTGCACGCATCAGCGCGCGGTCGAGGATGTCGGCGCGGTTGGTGGCGGCAAGAATGATAACGCCCGCATTGGTTCCAAATCCATCCATTTCGGTAAGAAGCTGGTTCAATGTATTTTCACGTTCGTCGTTTGCACCAGTGATGGCATTGCGGCCACGGGCACGGCCAATGGCGTCGATTTCATCGATGAAGATGATACAGGGCGCTTTTTCCTTTGCCTGTCTGAAGAGGTCACGGACGCGTGATGCGCCAACGCCCACGAACATTTCGACAAAATCGGATCCTGAAATGGAGAAGAAGGGCACCTTGGCTTCGCCGGCAACAGCTTTTGCCAGCAAAGTCTTGCCTGTTCCCGGGGGGCCGACCAGCAGGGCGCCTTTCGGAATCTTTCCGCCGAGGTTGGTGTATTTCGAAGGATTTTTCAGGAAATCGACGATCTCCATGATCTCCACCTTCGCTTCCTCCAGTCCGGCGACATCATTGAAGGTAATGCTGACGCTGGTGTCCTTGTCGAACAACTGTGCCTTCGATTTTCCGATGTTGAAGATCTGTCCGCCGCCGCCGCCGCCCTTGCTCATGAAACGCATGATAAGGAACCAGGCGCCGATCAGGATGATGATCGGCAGCAGGTAGGAGAAGATATCCCCGAAAAAGTCCTTGCGCGTATCAGTCGAGGGAGGGTATGGGTATTGTTTCTGGAATTCGACGATCCTGGCGGCAGCAACACTGTCGTGTTTCATCCGGGCGACAACCGTATCACGGGTGTCTTTCAGCAGTCCGTGGAAAATCTCCTCGGAGCCGATCTGGTAGAAAAATTCAGGATTCGAGGTGGAGGTGGTGCCGAAGGTGCGCTTGGTGAAATCCTTGTAGGCGGTATCTGATTTAAGCTTTTCCTTCTTGATGTAAATTTCGGCCTTCTCCTTGTTGATGATCACCAGCTTTTCGATGTCCTGCTTTTTAAGCATTTCCTCCAGCCGGTTCCAGGAGACCTCCTTCACCGGGTTTGAATAATTGAAATATTGTATCGCGATGAAAACGATTGCCAGGATCGCATAGATCCAGTAAAAACTAAATTTCGGACGCTTCCCCTTTGGTGGTATGAAATTATTTCCTTTATCTGCCATTCTGTCTGATTCCAAAAATTAAGTGACTCTGTTTATTCGTGAGTGTCAACCTTTGTGATAGGGGCATCGGCCCATAATTGCTCTATGTTATAGAACCTGCGCCGTTCTTCCTGAAAAATGTGGATGACTACGTCACCATAGTCAATCAAAATCCATTCCGCATTTTCAAAACCCTCCCGGTGCCAAGGGTTTTGCCCGGTTTGTTTCTTGACCTCCTCGATCACGTAGCCGGCGATGGCTTCGGTTTGAGTCCTAGAACTGCCGTGACAGATGACAAACGCATCGCAAATGGCTCCCCTGATCCCGGTCATATCCATGATAACCGGGTTTTTAGCCTTTGTATTGACCATGGCTGCAACAGCCGCTTCGATTAAAATATCCCGTGTCTCTTTTTTCTTCTTTCTTGGCATCAGGAATTTTTAGTTAATATGCAAAAATAATCAAATAACTGAACCCATCAGAAATTGGGTTTCAGTGCGTAGGTCTTGTAAAAATCGGTGATGTAATCAACGGCTTCCTGCGCGGTGTCGACCACTTTGAAAATTTCCAGGTCGGTCGCGCTGATGTTCTGTTCAGCCAGAACCACATTGGTAATCCAGTCGATCATTCCCTGCCAGTAAGGCCTTGATACCAGGACGATGGGGAAGTTGACCAGTTTATGAGTCTGTATCAGGGTGATCGCTTCGGTAAGTTCGTCAAGTGTTCCAAATCCGCCGGGCAGGGCGATGAAACCCATCGAGTAACGCATGAACATCGTCTTCCTGACGTAAAAAAAATTGAAATTGAGGAGTTTGTTCGGGTCGATAAAGGGGTTTGGGCTTTGTTCGAATGGAAGATTAATGTTCAGCCCGACCGATTTGCCCCCTGCAAAGTGGGCTCCCTTGTTTGCCGCTTCCATGATGCCCGGGCCGCCGCCTGTGATAATGCCAAACCCGGCCTTGGTCATCAGGTATGCGATTTCTTCAGCGAGTTTGTAATAGGGTTGCCCTTCCTTGATGCGTGCGGAACCGAAGATGGATACACACGGCCCGATACGGCTCAGTTTTTCAAAACCTTCCACCATCTCCGAGATAACCTTCAGGATCTCCCAGGTATCGTAGCTGATGGTTTCCGACCATGTCTTCGGTTGTATGGATTCTTTAAGGGCGGCTAAATCTTTCTCCTGCATCATGGTGTAAACTTAGAGGATCAAAAGTACATATTTATCGGGCATGTTCAAGGATTTCTTTGAGATAACGGGCTGTAAAACCCGTTGGGTGGTTTGCGACCATCTCGGGAGTGCCTTCGGCCAGGATCATGCCCCCCATGTCCCCGCCCTCCGGTCCCATGTCGATGATATGATCGGCCACCTTGATCACCTCCATGTTGTGCTCGATCACCAGGACGGTATTGCCCTTCGCCACCAGTTTGTTCAGGACACACAAAAGCACCTTCACATCCTCGAAATGCAGTCCCGTGGTTGGCTCATCCAGGATGTACAGGGTGTTTCCCGTATCGGTACGCGACAATTCCGTTGCAAGCTTGACACGCTGGGCCTCGCCTCCCGAGAGGGTGGTCGATTGCTGCCCGAGGGTGATGTACCCAAGTCCTACTTCGTTGATGGTATTGATCTTGTGCAGGATGAAGGGGATGTTTTCGAAAAATTCAACCGCCTGTTCAATGGTCATGTTCAGGACATCGTTGATGGATTTCCCCTTGTACCTGACCTCCAGGGTTTCACGGTTGTACCGGTGACCCCGGCAGGTTTCGCAGGGGACATAAACGTCGGGCAGGAAATTCATTTCGATCACCCGCAACCCGGCTCCTTTGCAGGTTTCGCACCTTCCTCCCTTCACATTGAACGAAAACCTGCCGGGCAGGTATCCACGGATTTTTGACTCCGGCAGCCCTGCGAACAGTTTCCTGATGTCGTCAAACATCTTGGTATAGGTGGCCGGATTGGAGCGCGGCGTGCGCCCGATGGGCGACTGGTCGATTTCGATGACTTTGTCGATGTTTTTAATGCCATCGATGGAGAGATAGGGCAGGGGTTTCTGGTCGGAACGGAAAAAATGCTGGCTGAGAATCGGGTAAAGGGTTTCGTTGATCAGCGAGGATTTTCCGCTGCCCGACAACCCGGTGACACAGATCAGTTTCCCGAGGGGAAGCTTCAGTTCGACATTTTTGAGGTTGTTCCCGGTCGCACCGGTAAGTTTCAGGAATTTGCCATTGCCTTTCCTCCGTTCGCCGGGGATGCTGATCCTGCGTTTCCCGCTCAGGTACAGGCCGGTAAGCTGCCCGCTTTTCATGATTTCCAGGGGGGTGCCCTGGGCCACAATGCGGCCCCCGTGAACCCCGGCGCCGGGCCCGATGTCGATCACATGGTCGGCGGCCATAATGGTCTCCTGGTCATGTTCGACCACGATGACCGAATTGCCGGCATCACGCAGGCTCTTCAGTGCGTGGATGAGCCGGAGGTTGTCGTGCTGGTGGAGTCCGATGCTCGGTTCATCGAGGATGTAAAGAACTCCGACCAGTTGTGAGCCTATCTGGGTTGCCAGCCGTATGCGTTGGCTTTCACCCCCGGAGAGGCTCCTGGCCGAACGGTTCAGCGTCAGGTAGCCGATCCCGACATCGAGCAGGAACTGGATCCTGGTCCTTATTTCACGGATAATTTCGTGAGCGATCATTTTTTTTCGCTCATCAAGATGGCCGGGAAGCTGATCGAACCATGCCGCGAGGTTAACCAGGCCCGTGTTCGCCAGTTCGGAGATGTTTTTCCCCCCGATTTTAAAGTAAAGGGCCTCTTTCTTCAGCCGGTCGCCATTGCATTCGGGGCATGGTTTTTTATTCATGAAGCTGCTCACCCATTTCATGATCCCGGCCGGCGCAGCTTCGGCATGCTGCGAGTTTATGAAGCTTACGATTCCTTCAAAATTGAGTGAATAGCTCGACGATACGCCAAGGTATTCATTTTTAACCCGGAAGATCTCGTCCGAACCGTTGAGGATCACATTGATGGCATGTTCGGGTATCTCGCTGATGGGAGTATTGATGTCGAACCCGTATTTCTCCCCGATGGCCTCGATCTGCTTGAATATCCAGGAACTCTTGTATTCACCGATGGGAACGATGCCCCCCTTTTTAATGCTTTTGGTGCGATCGGGGATGATCTTGCTGATGTCGATCTCCGAAATTGTTCCCAGCCCGTTGCACATGCCGCAGGCGCCATAGGGAGAATTGAAGGAGAAAGAATTCGGTTCAGGTTCTTCATAGGAGATTCCCGAAGTGGGACACATGAGCAAACGGCTGAAATGACGGGCCGGGTCACTGTCGCTGCCAAGGACCATCAGCACGTCTTTCCCATGGCGCATGGCCAGGGTCACCGAGGATGCGAGCCTCTTTTTTGCATCCGGCTGTATCGTGATCTGGTCGACCACGATTTCAACGTCGTGAATTTTGTACCTGTCGAGCTGGAGCCCGTGCGAAATTTCCTTTACCTCGCCGTCGATGCGTACCCTGAGAAAACCCTGTTTGCGGATCTGCTCGAAAAGTTCGCGGTAATGCCCCTTGCGCCCCTTGACCACCGGTGCCAGCACCAGGATGTCCTTGCCGGAGTATTGGGAGAGGATCAGTTCAACGATCTGGTGTTCACTGTACCTGACCATCAACTCGCCGGTCACATAGGAGTAAGCGTCGGCCGCCCGGGCAAAGAGAAGCCGCATGAAATCATAGATTTCGGTGATCGTACCCACCGTCGACCTTGGGTTGCGGTTGGTGGATTTCTGTTCGATGGAAATAACCGGGCTGAGACCGTTGATCTTGTCAACGTCGGGACGTTCAAGGTTTCCGATGAACTGTCGTGCATAGGCCGAAAAGGTCTCCATGTAACGGCGCTGCCCTTCGGCATAAATCGTGTCAAAGGCCAGGGATGATTTGCCGCTGCCGCTCAGCCCCGTAAAAACGACCAGTTTTTGACGGGGCAGGACCAGGTCAATGTTTTTCAGGTTATGAACCCTGGCACCGAATACTTCAAGATTCTCTTCCACAGTTGCAGCGAAAAGGGATGGTTTAATGCACTTCGTTAAATTTCAGCGTATCATGATAAAAGGTGTCATGCGGGGGCACCTTTTTCAGGAGTGTTTCAACATTCATCGCACCCTCTTTGGGAACCTGGAAAAAATATCTTTTCCGGGATTTGTTCGGCAGCGAATAATCCTGGATCCAGGGGTTCAGCTCGCGCAGGATACGGTAGTTGACGCCGTAATGTTTTGCAAATTCAGGCAGGTTCCCGATGTTGCTGTCGACCACGATCAGCCGGTAAGGAATCTGCTGGTAAAAATCCCTTTCACGGAGGTAAAATCCATATTTCACAGGGTGGTTATAGACCTCTTTCAGGGCAATGATCCTGAAAACATAGCGGGATGTTTCATCATTGAGCCAGAGATCGCAATAATGACCACCCCTTTGTTTTGCCATGGCCTTTTTCATCCCCTCGATCCCGCGGTTGTATGAAGCTGCGACCAGGGTCCAGCTGTTGAATGTTTTATAGGCCTCCCTGAAATAATCGCAGGCAGCCTGGGTCGCTTTCTCCATGTTGTAACGCTCATCGACGTTCCCGTTGATCTCGAGGCCGTATTTCACACCGGTTGTCCTGATGAACTGCCAGTAGCCTTCGGCGCCTGCGGGTGAACCTACATTGATCAGGTTGCTTTCGGCAACGGCCAGGAATTTGAAATCGTCGGGAATCCCGTTTTTCTTCAGGATCGGTTCAATAACGGGGAACCAGCGATAGGCCCGCTTGAACATCATGATGGAGGAAGAGTGCATGTAAGTTGCGGCTACAAGTTCACGGTCGAGTGCCTCCCTGACATAATAAAGGTCAAGTGGAAGTGCCTCGCCTGCAAAACCGGCGGCAACGGGGAGTTCCGGGGCCAGAACTTTCGTATACCTGTTGAAAAGGGCGGCATATTCCCTGTCCTTGTTCTTTACCTCCACGATGGCATATATGGAGAAACAACAAACAACCAGCAATCCTGAAAATCCCAATACCGAAAACATTTTCCTGCTCATAAACTCAATTTTCATATTTCGCTGCATTTCCAATCCTTCCCGCTCAATTCAGAAAGGGCTCACAAAGCCATTGAAAAACGGGGACACCTGGTCCTTTTCCGAAACCACCGGGTTCCGGATTCCCCAGTCGATGGCAAGATCAGGGTCGTTCCAGCAAATGCTTCCTTCTGAATTTTTATTGTAAACGTTGGTACATTTATAAAAGAAGATGGTGTCATCCTCAAGGGTTGCAAAACCATGTGCAAACCCTGCCGGGATCCAGTACATCCATTTGTTTTTTCCCGACAGCATCACCGATTCCCATTTTCCATAGGTAGGTGATCCTTTCCGGATGTCTACCGCCACATCGATCACCGCACCGCGGATCACGCGCACGAGTTTCCCCTGGTCGAAAGGGGGCGCCTGGAAGTGGAGTCCCCGCAGTACGCCTTGTTTCGACATGGATTCATTGTCCTGGAGGAAGCTGAGTTCCAACCCGGCGGTTGCAAATTTTACGCTGTTGAAAGATTCAAAAAAATAGCCCCGTTCATCTTCGAATACATCAGGCTTTATGATCAGCAACCCCTCCAGGGGAGTTTTGAGGATTTCCATTTTTAAAATAATTAATTAATGCAGGTAATGCAGAAAATGCAAACAATGTATCCGGTGAAAAAACAAGGTTGCAGGTTATGCCCTTATCTGTAATTCCTTCTGATTCCGTGATATTACTGAACTACCCTCATTACCTACATTACCTGCATTACCTGCATTGCTTTTAAAGGTGAATGCATTCCCCATATGCCTGTGCGACGGCTTCCATAACCGCTTCCGACATGGTGGGGTGGGGATGAACCGCTTCGATGATCTCTTTGCCGGTGGTTTCCAGTTTCCTTGCCACCACCACCTCGGCGATCATTTCGGTAACATTGTCGCCGACCATGTGAGCTCCCAGCCATTCACCATACTTCGCATCAAAAATTACCTTGACGAACCCGTCGCGCGCACCCGATGCAGTTGCTTTTCCCGATGCGGTGAAGGGGAATTTGCCTACCAGGATTTCGTAACCGGCTTCACGGGCAGCCTGTTCGGTCATCCCTACTGAGGCGATCTCGGGGTGGGTATAGGTGCACCCCGGGATGTTTCCGTAATCAAGGGGTTCAACATCCCTGCCAGCAATTTTTTCAACGCAGGTGATGGCCTCGTGGGAGGCTACGTGGGCAAGGGCCGGGCCCTTTACAATATCGCCGATGGCATAATAGCCGGGGACACTCGTCCGGTAGAAATCGTCCACTACAACTTTTCCGCGCTCGGTGGCGATTCCGGTATCTTCCAACCCGATTCCTTCCAGGTTCGTTGCTATGCCGACGGCCGAAAGCACAACATCACACAGAATGATTTCATTCCCTTTTTTTGTTTTTACGACTACTTTGCACCCTTCACCGGTTGTGTCTACAGATTCAACCGAAACGCCTGTCATCACCTTCATCCCGGCTTTCTTGAACGAACGTTCGAGCGCTTTCGACACCTCTTCGTCTTCCACGGGTACGATGTTGGGTAACACCTCGACCAGGGTGACCTTTGTGCCGATTGAATGGTAAAACCACGCAAATTCCGACCCGATGGCCCCCGACCCGACAACCACCAGTGATGCGGGTTGTACCGGGAGGGTCATCGCTTCGCGGTAACCAATGATCTTTTTTCCATCCTGTAATAGGTTTGGCAATTCACGCGAACGTGCTCCTGTGGCTAAAATGATGTGGTTTGCGGCATATCCTGTAACTGTTCCTGAAGCATCAGTCACCTCCACCACCTTGCCGGGTTTAACCCTTCCGGTTCCCTGGATGTGTTCTACCTTGTTTTTTTTCAGCAGGAACTGGATTCCCTTACTCATCTGGTCCGCAACATCGCGGCTGCGTTTGATGATCGCCGGGAAGTCGGCCTTCGGCTCCCCAGCAGCAATGCCGTAATCAGCGGCATGCTGTATGTACTGAAATACCGAGGCGCTCTTCAGCAGGGCCTTTGTAGGGATGCATCCCCAGTTCAGGCAGATCCCGCCGAGTTCGGCACGTTCAACAACAGCTGTTTTGAAACCCAGCTGGGCGGCACGGATTGCAGCGACATAGCCACCCGGACCGCTGCCTATCACTATGATATCGTAATTCATTTTTTTCGGTTTTTTAAGTTTGCAAAGATACAAAAAACTCAGGTAGCGGCAATCGGGGCAACCTTTGTGTAAACAGATAATTTTGGGGAGTTTCCGGATGGACCAGATTGTATTTTTTGTGATTGTTTTCACAGGAGGTTGCCCTTTCCCTTTGAATTTGCTAATTTTATCCAGAATTGCCGGCGATATGTTAATTTTGCCAATTGAAACTTCACTGTTGGTTTTCCTCTGAAAATTTATAATTTACCACTACAAACCATAAAAATCTGCCATGACAAACGATCCTTCAACCAAAATCTTCGACCTGCTCCAGTTCGGTGAATACGGGGATGTAAATCCCTCCGTCTGCGATTCAGCAACCTTCACCTTCATGCAGGCCAAAACCATGATGGACACCTTTCACGGGGAGGCCGAGGGCTGTTTCCTCTATTCCCGTCACTGGAATCCAAGCAACAAATACCTGGCCGATGCCCTGGCTGCCATGGAGGGTACCGAATCGGCCTGGGTGACGGCCTCGGGAATGGCCGCCATCACATGCTCCATCCTGCAGATCTGCAGCAGTGGCGACCACATCGTGTGCAGCCTCACCACCTATGGCGGAACCTTCGCGTTCCTTTTCAATTATGTGAAGAAGTTCAACATCGATGTGACTTTCGTGGACATCACCAACCTCGACCTCGTGCGTCAGGCCATCCGCCCGGAGACAAAGATGATTTATACCGAATCGATGACCAACCCGTTGCTGCAGATTTCCGATATCCCGGCCCTGGCTGCCATTGCCAACGAACATGACATCAAATTGGTGGTCGACAACACCTTTACTCCGATGATCGTTGCCCCTCATAAGCATGGTGCGCACGTTGTTGTGTACAGTATGACCAAGTTCATCAACGGGAAGAATGACTGCGTGGCAGGGGCCATTTGTGCCTCGCATGAGTTTATCGCTTCGCTCTGCGATGTCAATGCGGGAACAGCCATGTTGCTTGGACCCGCGCTCGACCCGCTTCGTTCCTCCAGCATCCTTAAAAATTTGCATACGCTCCATCTCCGTATGAAGCAGCACAGCAAAAATGCCCTGTTCCTGGCTGAAAAATTCAAGGAAACGGGTGTGAAGATCAATTACCCGGGACTTCCCGGGAACCCGGGACATGAGACCCTGAAGGCGATCATGGAAGCTGAATTCGGCTTTGGCGGGTTGATCGCGATCGACATGGAAACGGCAGAAAGGGCAGCCAGGCTGATGGAGATGATGGAAAAGGCGGGCGTTGGTTACCTGGCGGTCAGCCTTGGTTATTTTAAAACACTCTTCAGCAATTCAGGAAAAAGCACCTCGTCGGAGGTCCCTGAAGAAATCCAGCATGAAATGGGTCTTTCGGAAGGTCTTGTACGTTTCTCCGTCGGTCTCGACAATGACATTGACAATACCTGGCAGAAGATAAGGGAGTGCCTTGGAAAAATGTAGCGAGGTAGCGAAATGGTGAAATGGCGAAAAAGCAGGAGGGCGACTCATTCCGCAATCCTGCTTTTTCGCTTTTTATTATGCCGTACAATTGAGGTTGCGGTCGCCGTAGGCGTCGTCGATCCTGGTGACGGTGGGCCAGTATTTGTCCTCTTTCAGCGAATCCACGGGGAAAGCTGCTTTCTGGCGTGAGTAGGGCAGGGACCATTCATCGTCTGTAACCATGTTCGCAGTGTGGGGGGCCTTCATGATCACATTCACTGCTTTATCTGCTGCTCCCGAAGCAATTTCGTCAATTTCGCCTTTGATCATGACCATTGCCTCGATAAAGCGGTTGAGTTCGGAGAACGGCTCGCTTTCGGTTGGTTCGACCATCAGGGTACCATGAACGGGGAAGGCGACGGTGGGTGCATGGAACCCATAATCCATGAGGCGTTTGGCGATGTCGATGGCACCGATGCCGGTTTGGCGGCTGATCGCGTTGCAATCGACGATCATTTCATGGGCGCACCGGCCGTTTTTACCGGAATACAGGATCGGGTAGCAGGGCTCCAGGCACGATTTCAGGTAATTTGCATTCAGGATGGCCATTTTGGTGGCTTCGGTCAGTCCGCCACCGCCCATCAGCTTGATATAGGCATAGGAGATGGTAAGGATCAGGGCGCTTCCGTATGGCGCCGAAGCTACTGCTGTGATGCCCTGTTCCCCACCGGTTTGGACGCAGACATGGTTGGGCAGGAACGGGGTGAGATGGCTGGCGACGGCAATGGGACCCTCCCCGGGACCACCGCCGCCGTGTGGAATGGCAAAGGTCTTGTGAAGGTTAAGATGGCAAACGTCGGCTTTGATGATCCCTGGATTGGTGAGCCCGACCTGGGCATTCATGTTGGCGCCATCCATATATACCTGGCCGCCGTTTTCATGAATAATGTTTATAATATCGAGAATCTCCTCTTCAAATACCCCATGTGTAGATGGGTAGGTGACCATCAGGGCGGCAAGGGTCTCCCTGTACAGGAAAGCCTTTTCACGGAGATCGGTGAGGTCGACATTCCCCTTGTCGTCACATTTAACCACCACGACTTTCATGCCGGCCATTGCCGCGCTTGCAGGATTGGTGCCGTGAGCAGAGGAGGGGATGATGCATACATCGCGGTGGCCCTGGCCCTGGGCGATATGATATTGCCGGATCACCATCAAACCGGCATATTCACCGGCGGCGCCCGAATTGGGCATGAACGAAACCGCATCGAAACCCGTGATGACGGCCAGGTCCTTTGCAAGTTCCGCGATCATGAACTGGTAACCTTCAGCCTGGTCTTTCGGTACGAAGGGATGAATTCCCCCGAATTCAGGATAGCTCATGGCAAACAGTTCGGCGGCTGCATTCAGTTTCATGGTGCAGGAGCCAAGTGGGATCATCGACCGGTTAAGGGCCAGGTCTTTGATCTCCAGTTTCTTGATATAGCGCATCATTTCCGTTTCCGAATGATAGCTGTTAAAAACCTTGTGGGAGAGATAGGCGCTGGTTCGGGTAAGATGCGAAGGAATCGTGGTGATCAGTTCGCATTCGGAGGGGTTGCAAATGAACTCGGTATAGCTTTTGCCGTTGGCGCGGGCAAAGATCCCGACCAGGGTGTTGATGTCGGACAACGAGGTTGTTTCGTCAATACTGATGCCAATGTGCTGACTGTCGATGTACCGCAGGTTCATTTCCTGTTCGAGTGCTGCCTTCCTGATCGTATCAGGGGAGACACCTGCAGGCAGTTTAACAAGGACAGTATCGAAAAAGTTTTCGTTCATTTGGCTGTACCCGTATTTCTGTACCTCCTGTGCAAGGACCCCGGCGAGGATGTTGATGTGCCGGGCGATCTGGCGGAGCCCTTTCGGCCCGTGGTAAACGGCGTACATGCCAGCCATGACGGCAAGCAGGACCTGCGAAGTGCAGATGTTGGAGGTTGCCTTTTCACGTTTGATGTGCTGTTCGCGCGTCTGGAGCGCCATGCGAAGGGCACGGCTGCCATTGGCGTCGACCGACACGCCGATGATACGTCCGGGCATTTGGCGTTTGTATTCGTCCCGTGTAGCAAAATAGGCTGCATGCGGGCCGCCGTATCCCATCGGGATCCCGAAACGCTGGGTGGAACCGAATACAATGTCGGCGCCCCATTCGCCCGGGGGGGTAAGCAGGGTAAGGCTCAGGAGGTCTGCTGCCACGGCAACCATTGCACCGGCCTGGTGAGCCTTACCAACGATGGCGCTGTAGTCGCATACGGCACCGTACTGGTTCGGGTACTGGATGACGCATCCGAATACCATGTCGTTGAAATTGAATTCATCCTGCCGGCCGATGATCAGTTCGATTCCCAGGGGGATGGCCCTGGTGCGGATAACATCGATGGATTGCGGAAAAAGGTTTTCAGAGACGAAGAACTGACTGGCACCTTTTTTTACGGCTTCGCGGGAGCGGCTGTTGAAAAGCATGATCATTGCCTCGGAAGCAGCCGTGCCTTCGTCGAGCAAAGATGCATTTGCGATCGGCATGGCCGTGAGGTCGCAAATCATGGTCTGGAAATTCAGCAATGCCTCAAGGCGGCCCTGGGATATTTCCGCCTGGTAGGGGGTATAGGCGGTATACCATCCCGGGTTTTCGAGAATGTTCCGCTGGATCACCCCTGGCATGATGGTGTTGTAATATCCCATCCCGATAAAGGTCTTGTAGCGTTTATTTTTAGCTCCGATGGATTTGATGTGGTTGAGGTATTGATATTCATTCATCCCGGCAGGCAGGTCAATCGGCCCTTTCATGCGGATCGTCGACGGAACGGTCTGGTCAATAAGCTGGTCCAGGGAGGTGACCCCTATTTTCCCGAGCATCTGGCTGATCTCGTCACCGAAGGGTCCGTTATGTCTTCTTGCAAAGTTGTTGTTGATCATAGGAAGGATTTTTGAGGATAGTTGAACGATTGGCAAAAATACCAAATCTTTGTGAAAAAATAAACAAAATAACCCCTAATGGTGCCGGTAAAACAAAGAGCCGCCCCGGATTCCGGGGCGGCTCTCAAAACAGGATTGGAAACGGGGTTACCGGGTCTTTACCAGCCTGGCATTCACCTGGGTCCCTTCATCCGAGATCAGACGGAGTGTATAAATGCCGGAGGGCAGGGAGGCGGTGGAAATCTCAATTTTATTTTCCCCGGTCAGGAGACTTACCGGCCTTTCAATGACCATCCGGCCCGTCATGTTGATGATCCCGATCAAGGCATTAACACCTTTTTTCATGTTGACGCTGAAGGTAAAATTATCCCGAACCGGGTTGGGGTAGACCGACCAGGAGGTGACCGGCGAAACCTGGTCGAGTATGCCGAGTATCTTATGGCCGGTAAAGGTCATCACCACATTTGCATTGGGTTTCTCAGCCGTCAAAACGATCATGATGTTGTCGCCTGCCACGCCGGGCATCTCCGCATGGAGGTAATAGGTGCCGTAAGCAAGGGTGGGGAAACTGAATGTCCCTGTGGTAGTGACGCTTGCAAAGCCGATTGGCTGGCCCTGGCTGTTCCTGATGATCATATTGACCTTATCAAGCATGGCACTGCTCACATCCCCCATGTTGATCTGCCCGGAAGCGGAACCCGGGCCCGAGGTGAACAAACCGGGCATGACCAGGTTGATGTTATAAGGATTGACAGGGTTGCCGAGGTGGATCAGCGTCGCCTGTTCCCAGCTGATGACATTCCCATAATAGGTGGGCAGGTAACCGGCTGCCGACAGGGGAATGGCAAGGATATAGTAATCCCCGGCAGGTACTAGGGTGAAATAATAGACCCCGTTGGAGTCGATTGGTGTCACATGCACATAGGGCTGGTAGTTGGCCACGGTATCATAGGAGAAGATCATCACCATTCCCTGCGTGACCGGGAAATTCCCGGCGTAGACCTGGCCGTAGACCATTTTGTAGTTGGTACTGTCGGTCACAACAACGTTCTGGCAGGATGTACTGGTGCAGTTGTTCCCGCTGATGGTCAGGCAAACGGTGTAGGTGCCCGGGGAGGTATAGGAGTGGACAGGGTTTTCCAGAACCGATGATGGACTGCCATCACCGAAATTCCAGGTCCACCCGGTCGGATTGCCAACCGAGAGGTCGGTAAACTGGATGGAGGAGAAGTTTGGCGCAGTGGAGGCGTAAGTGAAATTGGCCTGGCAGCCCTGAACGCCAATGGTTATGGTTTTACAGGTTGTTGAATGACAGGTGCTGTCGGTCCCGTGGATGGTCAGGCATACGGTATAGGTTCCCGCTGTCGTAAACTGGTGAACCGGGTTCTGTTGGGTCGAAGTATTTGCTGACCCCGATGCCGGGTCTCCGAAATTCCAGGTCCAGGAGGTGACGGGCCCGCTGCCGTTGGCCTGCGAGAGGTCAACAAGCTGGACCGGGTTGCCGGTGTTGGTGGAGTCGGACCAGGTGAAGTTTGCCAGGCAACCGGTATTCGAACCCGCGTTGACACTTTTGCATTCAGTGTCGTAGCATGTGCTGTCGGAACCCTGGATCGAAAGGCACACGGTATAGGTGCCATAGGAAGCATAGGTATGCGTGACATTCGGGTTTGCAGGGTAGGAGATTGACATGATTTGGCCATCGCCGAAATTCCACACCCAGGTGGTGATGTGGCCGGATGTTGTAGTTGACTGATCAATGAAATGGATGGTTTGCAATGAAGTTAGGGTGTCGTGGGTATAGGTATAGCTGGCGTGGCAGTTGCCGGCGGCCCCGACAACCATAGCTTTGCATATCACCGAAGTACATCCGCCGCTGCCCTGGATGGTCAGGCAGACTGTATAGGTGCCCGGGGTTGTAAATACATGTGCCGAGTTTTGAACAGTTGATGTATTATTTGATCCGCTTGCCGGATCTCCGAAATTCCAGCTCCATGAAATCACCGACGGGCTGGCGGTTGAAAGGTCGGTAAACTGAACCATAAAGCTGCTGTCGATGACATAGCTGAAATTGGCCTGGCAGCCGCCGGTGTTCGTGTTGCATATCGAGAAGTTCGAAACATGGGTTTGCTGCGGGATATAATTCCATACATCCTGGTGAAGCGTATTGTTGCAGTCGACGGTCTCGATGAATAGAGTCCCGGTAACGCCCATGGTCACGGGGATGGTATCCATATAAAAGCCCTGGCTGTTGGTGTTTTTCACCTGGTAATAAAAGAAACCGGATGTTGAGTCCGACCTGATGGTCACCGCGTGGTTCGCAATCGGAACCCCTGTCTGGGAATCGGTAACCGTACCGTTCACCGACACAAATCCCTGGGAGAAGGTGGGGATGATTAAAAGGAGGAACAGGACCTGGAAAAGTAACTTTTTCATAATGTTGGGATTAGAGGTTTGTAAATTTACTGAAAATTTTCAAAAACATTTCCGGAGGTTTTCTGATGAATTAACCCGCTACCATTGAAAGGTTGCCCGGGATTTTGAAATCTTCTTTACAGGTCAAGCATCAGGGCTCCCCGGATCCCTATGGAAACAGGCTTCATTGCCGGACTGGGCTTTTCATAGACCGAGTTGAAATAATACTTTACCCAGGGTTCCAACTCGAACCGGAATTCCTTCGAAAGCCTGATATCCATATTCACCCCGGCCATCGCCTGCCAGTTCAGGCTGACCTGTTCCGGGGCAATGTCGTTGATGCTGATGATCCGCTTGGTGCCCGGGTCGAAGGCAGCTGAAATCTGCCGGGATGTGAGCATGACCGACATGACCGGTCCCACCCGTATGCCGAGCGAAAAGGCGTCGGTCTGCAGGAAGTTATAACCCATGATCATGGGAATCTGCAGGTAGGTGTAGCGCTTTAGTACCTTTAACGATTCGACCTTCTGCAGGCTGTCCCATAATTTCGTGTCCGTCAGGTATATGGTGGGAATGTATTTCTGCACTGAGCCGTTCCATGTGAATTTCATCGAATCCAGCTTGTTATACGATCCAAGGTAGTCAGTGTATGCCACGCTCAGTTCGTTTGTCCCGCGGTGAAAGGAGAACCCGGCACCGGTGCGGATGGAGAATTTGCCGAAACGGAATTCCCCCTCGATGGAGAAATTCTGCACGAACTTCGATCCTTCAATGGTGTTTAAAAGCATTTCCGGACTGTAACTGATCCCGACCGATGGATTCATTCTTCGGTTCCGGATTTGCCTGGATGGGGATTTTTCGACGACCCCGGCTGCCCCGGTCACCAGGGAATCGTGTGCCTGTTTCCCGGGGGATGTTTCAGCCACCGAAGGAGGAAGGTAAATGTTTGAAATTTTGGTGGTGTCACCGCCGGTGAGAGGTTTTTTATCCTGATTGATGGCAATTTCGGCCGTTCCCGGTGCTGACGGTACATTGACTGCAGATGAATATTGAGGAATTCCGGCAGCATGTCCCGGCAGTACCTCGATATTTGAGGCAGGATTGAAACCAGGCGGAACCGATGCGCGGACCGCCTTTAAAATCGTTGTTTCACCGGTTGTTTGCATGTTTTTGATGAGAGGAACAGGGGAGGTGTGTTCCTTTGTTGCACTTAACCCACCACTGCCGGCAGGGGGCGTTTTAAGTGCAGGTGTTGAAACTGTTTTTCCACCAGGATGATCCTCGGTTTTCAGAATGCCGGCAGCCATAGCTTGTGAAGTTGCAACGGAAACTTGCTGACCGGCTTTTTTCGCGCCGGATGAAGCTGCGGGAACCTCCCTGGTGACATACCATAAAACAATACCCAGGCCGGCAAGAAGGACCAGACCGGGAAGCAGGAGTCTCCCGGTCCTGCCGCTCTTCTTTGCGGGCGGAATTTCAAGGGCATCCCTGAGAAATTCCCTCCTTGCGGCATCCGACGGAACCATTTTATGGTCCTTCATGATCCCGCGAAAGAATTCATCGGATGGATGATTATACTTTTTCATAGGCCTTTGTTGTTTTTACACGGACCAGTTCGTTCATTTTTTTTCTCAGCAGGGCACGCGCTTTCGACAGTTGCGACTTGGATGTATTCTCCGTACACCCCATAAGCCCGGCGATCTCTTTATGCCCGTATTTTTCAAATATGTATAGGTTGAATACCGTGCGGTAACCGTCGGGAAGACTGCCGATGAGGCCCATCACCTGGTCCTGGCTGAGCTGCATATAAATCTCCTCTCCGAATTCTTCATCCTGTTGGATTTCAATTTTATCGAGGATGGGATCGATGTCCACGAAATTCTTTTCCTTCAGCCGTGAACGGATAAAGTTCAGGGAGGTGTTTACCATGATCCGCATCATCCAGGCTTCCAGGCTGCCGTCGGTCCTGATCTTAAAAGTTCCGATATTGTGTATGATCTTGATAAAGCCGTCGTGCAGGATGTCCTCGGCATCATTGCGGTTCCCGCAGTAGCGGTAGCAAACGCTCAGGAGGGACGGTGCATAGGTGTCATACAACGCCTCCATGGCGCCGGGATCCCTTGCAATTGCCCTCCTGATTAAATTTTCATCCACCTGGTCATTCTATCCACTATATCTTGAACACCACAGGTTGCAAAGGTTGCCTTGATCCTGCAAAAAAAAAGGCTGAAGGAAATTCCGACAGCCTTCAATTGCAAGTAGGTGAAAGTTAGTCTCTGATACGCATTTTATAAAATGAACGGTAAACAAAATAAAGTGCAACAGCAAAAAATGCAATCCCGATATAGTGGGCTACCGGCCTGAAACTCACCGAAAGGGCGATCTCCATGGCAAGTAATCCGAACAGGGTGGTGAACTTGATGATGGGGTTCATGGCAACAGAGGAGGTGTCCTTGAAGGGGTCGCCAACTGTATCGCCGACAACCGATGCCGCATGCAGTTCGGTTCCCTTTTCTTTCATGTCAACTTCAATCACCTTTTTGGCATTGTCCCATGCACCACCGGCGTTGGCCATGAAAATGGCCTGGTACAAACCGAAAAACGCGATGGAGATCAGGTAGCTCACAAACAGGGAAACCGGAAGCGCTAATTTCAGATCATCAGGAGAAACTACCTTGTCCGTCAACCCGGTCGGTGATGATAAAAATGCAAAGGCCAGTGCAAAGGAAAAGACAGCGATAAAGATATTCAACATCCCTTTCTGGGCGTAGAGGGTGCAAATCTGGACAACCTCTTTCGATTTGGCCGTATCCGCTTTTTTGGGGGCGTTGGGGTCAAGGTTGATGTTGTTCTTGATGTAGGCGACCGCACGGCTTGCTCCGGTAGTTACCGCCTGGATGGATGCGCCGCTGAACCAGTAAATAACGGCTCCGCCGAGCAGGAATCCAAGGATGGTGTAAGGGTTTAACAAGTTCAGGATCCGCTCCGGTTCAACACCCAATGATTTCTGAATAACCAGGATGAGTGAAAAGATCATGGTGGTGGCCCCGACAACCGCGGTGCCGATAAGAACAGGTTTGGCAGTGGCTTTAAAGGTGTTGCCTGCGCCGTCGTTTGCTTCGAGGTAATGTTTTGATTTTTCAAAATCGGGTTTGAAGCCGAAGTCCCTTTCAATTTCAGCGCTGATGCCGGGGATCTCTTCGATGAGCGAAAGTTCATAAATCGACTGTGCATTGTCGGTAACCGGTCCGTAGCTGTCGACGGCAATGGTGACAGGTCCCATGCCAAGCATGCCGAAGGCCACAAGGCCGAAGGCAAAAATGGAGGGATAGATCATGAACCCCGGTACGATGAAAGTGCTGGAATAATAGGCGATGAACATCAGCAGGAAAAAGACCATACCCTGCCAGAATGCGCTGAAGTTGCCTGCTACAAGACCCGAAAGGATGTTGAGCGAAGCCCCGCCCTCCTGTGAAGCGACGACCACTTCGTTGACATGCGTTGACTTGGGGCTTGTAAAGAGCTTGGTGAATTCGGGGATCAATGCGGCTCCGAGGGTTCCCGCGCTGATGATGACCGACAGGATGATCCATAGGTCGTTCGGCAGTTGCCTGATCGTAAAATAGCTGATGGCAAACGTAACGGCAATGGATAAAATGGAGGTGATCCATACGAGGGAAGTAAGCGGCTTTTCGAAATCAAGGTCGTCAACATTGCTGTATTTGGCCTTGCTGATGGCGCTGTTGATCCAGAAGGATACAATGGAGGTGATGATCATGAAAATTCTCATAACAAAAATCCAGGTCAGCAGTTGCACCTGGAATTCGGGTTTTGAAACTGCCAGCACGATAAATGTAATAAGCGCAACCCCGGTCACTCCGTAAGTTTCAAAACCGTCGGCGGTCGGTCCCACGCTATCGCCGGCATTATCACCAACGCAGTCGGCAATGGTACCCGGGTTCCTGGGGTCGTCTTCGCCGATCTTGAAGATCACCTTCATGAGGTCGGAGCCGATGTCGGCGATTTTCGTGAAGATACCCCCGGCAATCCTGAGGGCTGATGCACCCAGCGATTCACCGATGGCAAAACCGATAAAGCTTGCGCCGGCATATTCGCCCGGGACGAACATCAGGATGATAAGCATCATGATGAGTTCGAGCGAAATCAGCACCACGCCGATGCTCATGCCCGCGTTGAGGGGAATGGTCAGGAGTTTGATGGGCTTTCTTTCAAGGGAGGCGAAGGCCATCCTTGCGTTTGCCAGGGTGTTCATCCTGATGCCGAACCACGCAACACTGTATGAACCAAGGATGCCGATAACGGTCCATCCCAGGATCATTATAACGCCTCCGAAACCGAAGTGGGCGTCGGAGAGCCAGCCGAAGTAAAAGGCAACGGCCGAGCCGATAAATGCAAAAAGAATCAATAGGAATTTTCCCTGTTGCACAAGGTAGGTTTTGGCTGTCTCAAAAATCACCTGGGCTACATCCAGCATCGATTTATGAGCGCCGATTTTCTTGACCTGGAGGAACTGGTATAATCCGAACATGAAACCGGCAAAGGTGATCAGGAAGCCCCAGTAAAGGAGGGACTGATCTTTGATACCCGCAGGAATAACAAGGTTCGCTTCGCTGGCCATTGTCAGGAATGGCAATATCAAAGCGGCAATAATAGCTAAAGTTCTTTTCATATTTACCTGTTTATATATTTAGACTGATCACAAAATTAGAAAGAATTTTATGAAAACACAGATTTTTTAAACATCTTTTGTCGGTTCGGGAAAATTCCCGTAGGTTTGTAATTGCGAATCCGCGGGGGATAAAATGGAAAAAATCAGGTTGGATATTATAGGTATGTCGTACAGTCAGTCACAGAGCGGAGCCTATGCACTGATTCTTGGCGAGCATGACGGAAAGCGGCGATTACCTATTATTATCGGGGGTTTTGAGGCTCAGGCCATTGCCATTGAACTTGAAAAAATACGCACCCCGAGGCCGTTGACCCACGATCTATTCAAATCCTTTGCCGACGTTTTTCACATTACGGTCACCGAGGTGGTGATCAATAAGTTCAGTGAGGGAGTTTTTTATGCCAAACTGGTATGTACCGACGGAAAGGTGATCCAGGAGGTTGATTCGCGGACCTCCGATGCCATTGCACTGGCCCTCCGGTTCAGCTGCCAGGTGTTTACCTATGAAAGCATCCTTGTTGCAGCGGGCATCCTGATGGAGGAGGAAAATGATATCTCCAGGCCCGTTGAGCGCGGGGCGGAAGAGGAAGCCGGCGAACAAATTTCGTTTACCGATTACGCAACGGTGGAACTGCATGAAATGCTCCACTCCGCCATCGAGAGCGAAGAATATGAGAAAGCTTCCAAGATCAGGGACGAACTGAACAAACGAAAATAACCGCTCCCCGCTTGCCTTACTGAAACCTTAAATCTACACCGCATGGGTATCAAGCTACGACTTATCCTTCTTAATTTTTTGCAGTTTTTTGTATGGGGTTCCTGGCTCCTCACCATCGGGGCATACTGGTTTCAGACAAAGCACTGGTCGGGCACCGAGTTCGGCGCCATCTTTTCAACCATGGGCATCGCCTCCCTTTTCATGCCGGCTATTGCCGGGATCATCGCCGACCGCTGGATGAATGCCGAGAAACTTTATGGAATCTTTCATATCTGTGCCGCCGTGGTCCTTTTCATGGTTCCTAAGGCAGGCAACCCCTCTGCCATGTTCTGGATCATGCTGCTGAACATGATCTTTTACATGCCTACCATCGCCCTTTCAATCACCATCGGGTATTCAACACTGAAAAGCAGGGGACTGGATATTGTTAAGGAATATCCCCCCATCCGTGTTTGGGGGACGGTTGGTTTTATTGTTGCGCTCTGGACGATCAGCTTGTCCCACCTGGAGATATCTGCTGTACAGTTCTATGTTGCTTCGGGAGCCTCGCTGTTCCTTGGACTTTACTCCTTCACCCTGCCGGAATGCCCGCCACTTGGCCGAACCCAGAAAAACTCGCTGGTGAATGCCCTGGGTCTTGATGCCTTTAAGCTGTTTAAGAATGTCAAAATGGCCCTGTTCTTTGTATTTGCAATGCTCCTTGGCGCAGCCCTGCAGCTTACAAATGCATACGGCGACACTTTCCTGCAGGATTTTGCAAAAATCCCCGCTTTTCGCGACCTGATAGCCGTGAAGTATCCGGCCATCATCATGTCGATCTCCCAGATTTCCGAAACACTTTTTATCCTGACAATCCCCTTTTTCCTGAAAAAGTTCGGCATCAAGAAGGTGATGCTGTTCAGCATGATCGCCTGGGTGTTGAGGTTCGGGCTTTTTGCCTTCGGGAATCCTGAACCGCTGGGGGGACTCTGGATGATCATCGCCTCCTGTATCATATACGGGATGGCGTTCGATTTTTTCAACATTTCCGGATCATTGTATGTTGAATCGCAGAGCGATCCGGGCATCAGGGCCAGTGCCCAGGGTCTCTTCATGGTGATGACGAATGGTTTTGGAGCCTTCCTGGGCAGCCGTATCAGCGGGATCATCATCGACCGTTTCTTCACATCAGCGGGAGGACAATTCGACTGGAAAGGAATCTGGCTCACCTTTGCGGCTTATTCACTCGTCGTCGCGGTTTTGTTTGCACTCCTGTTCCGTCACAAACATGACCCGGAAACCCTGTCGTCCCCGCTAAAACATTAATTTTAATTTTCAAGTTTTCGCCATTTCGCCATTTCGCTATTTCGCCATTTATTATGCAGCAGTATCTCAACCTTCTTGACCATGTCCTGAAAAAGGGAGTTCAGAAAGAGGACCGGACCGGTACCGGGACCATCAGTGTATTCGGATACCAGATGCGTTTTGATCTGCGCGACTCCTTTCCCCTGATGACCACCAAGAAGCTGCACCTCAGGTCGATTCTTCACGAATTGCTCTGGTTCCTGCAGGGTTCGACAAACATAAAATACCTGTCTGACAACAAGGTTACCATCTGGAACGAATGGGCGCGTGAAAACGGAGAACTCGGGCCGGTTTATGGGTACCAGTGGCGTTCGTGGCCAAAACCGGATGGCTCGCATGTCGACCAGGTAAAACAGGTCGTCAACTCGATCAGGAATAACCCCGATTCACGAAGACATATAGTGAGCGCGTGGAATGTCGCCGATATCGACCGCATGGCCCTGCCCCCCTGTCACCTGCTGTTCCAGTTTTATGTCGCCAATGGGGAGTTGTCATGCCAGATGTACCAGCGGAGCTGTGATATATTCCTCGGCGTTCCCTTCAACATCGCCTCCTATGCCTTGCTTACCCTGATGATGGCCCGGGTAACGGGATTAAAGCCCGGTGAATTCATCCACACGCTTGGTGATGCACATATTTACCTGAACCACATCGAACAGGCAAAGCTGCAACTGACACGCCAGCCGCTGCCCCTGCCGCAGATGAACATAAACCCCTCCGTTACGGACATCGATGATTTCAGGTTTGAAGATTTTCAACTGGTCAATTACCAGTCACACCCGCATATCAAAGGCGATATTGCCGTTTAAACTTTCACTATGCTGTCAATCATTGTCGCCATTGCCGAAAACATGGCCATCGGAAAAAACAATGACCTCCTCTGGCACCTCCCGGATGACCTGAAAAGGTTTAAACGCATTACAAGCGGGCACCCGGTCATTATGGGAAAACGCACCTTTCTATCACTTCCCCGGCGTCCCCTGCCCAACCGCCGTAATATCGTGATTACCGACGAAGCGGGTGAAAAGATCGGAGGTTGCGAAATGGCCTATTCCATTGATGAAGCCATCAGGATCTGCGACCCGGCAGAAGAAAATTTCATCATCGGTGGAGCCTCCGTATACAAGCAATTTTTACCGCATGCCGATCGTTTATACCTCACGAGGGTAAAGAAATCCTTCGATGCGGATGTGTTTTTCCCTGAGATCGATTTTTCGCAATGGAAACTGGTTGAATATGATGAACCGCTTTGGGATGACGCGAATAACTTTTCATACACCAACGAAACATACGACCGTGTGCGGTAACCCGGGAATTGAACAGGCAATGAAAAAATGCGTTTATCTCATACTGGCTTTGTTTTGCATGTTGCTTGCAGCAGGCTGTAAAAAAAACAGCGCCATCGATCTGAAACCCAACCTCAACGTGGCCAACGACCAGGTCATTGCCAGCCGCATGTTTACCTATGTTTTCCGCCTTCTTGAAAAAGCTGTGACCGACAGTTCACTGTCAGCGGTCCACCACGCAATGATTGACAGTGCCATGGTGAGCCTGGATTCGAAGGGCCGGGTATACACCTTTTCATTCGCAGGCAGCCGCTCTGCCGACCATGTAGCCCGCGCAGGGGTATTCGTTGCAACCATCGATTCAGGGTTTTTCCATGCAGGATCGACCATCCGGGTCGCCTTCCAGGGCTATGCGGAAGACGGGCATAAGGTAACCGGCAGCGACAGCATCCGGTGCAAGGGGCCCCAGGACGGTCAGTATCTATACGATGATATCATCCCGGGTGCCGTCATCAGCAAGGACTCGCTCCATTCAATCCATGTCAGCGCAGTTTACCGGTGCGCGGTCACGGCTGTTTTTATTTCACCGGGCGTCAAACAAACCCTCATCACTTTTGGCGGAAATGCAGGGGGAGCCTCCTCTGCCGGGCACCCTTTTACAGCCATCATCACGAAAACCCTTGAAACGAGGGAAAATTGTCCATGGATCAGCAGCGGCACCATCACCCTGTCCATACCAGGTGCGGGGATCCCAACGGGCACGATTGAATTCATGGGAAAAACCAGTTGCAACGATGAAATTTCCTACGATTTCGACGGGAATACATACCACCTCTGGATGCAGGAAAAATACCTGGGCAATTAGGTTTTCCGTTTTTCTTTTTTTGCTGCCGGGAAAAGGATATTGTTGAGGATCAAACGATAGCCTGCAGAATTGGGATGCAGGTTCAGGTCGGTCGGCGGATCCCCCACCAGGTGCTGGTAGTCCTCGGGATCGTGACCGCCGAGAAACGTCCAGGTTCCCTTCCCGAAATCACCATGGATATAACGGGCCTCGTTCAGCGATTTTGTCTCCCCAAGAATAATCACACTTGATTTGACATACTTCTTGTTGAAAGCGGTGGTTTGCCCCATGAAGCCGTGCACAAGCGTCTCATGATCCTGGCAAAGCATGCTGGGCACCGGGTCCCACTTCGCGGAAAATTCAAACAGGGTGAAGAAATCATTCTCCTTCTGGATGTTCTTCGGCCTGGTTTCGGTCACGTCGATCGAGGATATCTCGTATTCATAAGGGTTGGTGACCAGGGTGAAACTTTCGAAGGCGAAACAGTTGGCAAAATTCAATTTTGCCTGTGCATCCGGGTCGGGGGGGTCGCCGTCGAACATCACATCGCAGATGTCGGTATTTTCGGCCGCCAGCGCGACATCGTAACTGTCGGGGGCAGAGCACATGGCAAACAGGTAACCGCCGCCAGCAACGAAATCGCGGATCTTCTTGGTGGTGGCGAGTTTCATCTGCGATACCTTGGCAAAGCCGAGTTTGCGCGCACTCTCTTCCTGTGCAGCCACATCTTCCTGGTACCAGGGGAAATTTTTATAGGCAGCCCAGAATTTTCCATACTGGCCGGTGAAATCCTCATGATGAAGGTGAAGCCAGTCGTACATGGGCAGCACGCCCCCCATGATCTCCTCGTCATAGATCACATCATAGGGGATTTCGGCATAGCCCAGCACCAGCGTTACGGCATCATCCCATGGACGCTTGTTCTTCGGGGAATAAACAGCAATTTTTGGCGCCTTGTGGAGTTTTATATTCTCCATGTTCACCTGTGGATCGGAGATCTCCTGCAAAATGGCCGCCTGTTGTGCGTCGGCGATAATCTGGTAACTGACGCCACGGATGGTGCACTCCTCTTCAAGCGGTTTGAGGTATTTGAACATGAAACTTCCGCCCCTGTAATTCAGTAACCAGCTGACCTCCACATCTTTTTTCAGAACCCAGTAAGCGATCCCGTAAGCCTTCAGGTGGTTTTTCTGAGATTCGTCCATGGGCACGAGTATAAAGGCTCCCCTGGCGGAATAGGCGATGGAAAGAAAAAGAAAGAATACCAGAAGTGCTGCCTGGTTAAAACGGCGGTTCATTTTTATCATCATCGTCCATTTTCGACATCACCGTACGGGTTTTGAATGAACCTTCAAACGAGGTATTGGCCGGAATAGTATTGACCGGGGTGTATTCCATCTCAGCATCAACGAATTTGGCGTATTTCGAAACGAACCTGATCCTGACATCCTTCAGGGGGCCGTTGCGATTCTTGGCAATGATGATGTCAGCCACCCCCGCAGTTGAATCCCCGTTTTCGTCAACGTCAATTTTGTAGTATTCGGGACGATAGATGAACATGACCATATCGGCATCCTGTTCGATGGATCCCGATTCGCGCAGGTCGGACAGGATGGGCTTGGCTGCTTTTTCGCGTTTTTCGGATGCGCGGCTCAGCTGTGAAAGGGCGATGACCGGAATATTCAACTCCTTCGCGAGTGTTTTCAGCGCCCGCGATATGCTGCTGATCTCCTGTTCGCGGTTGCCACGTGTGTCCTGGCTCCCCTGCATCAGCTGAAGGTAATCGACGATCACCATCTGGATGTCGTGGTGCGCCTTCAGCCTGCGGCATTTTGCCCGGAGATCGAAGATCGACAATGCCGCCGTGTCGTCGATATACAATGGTGCGTCGATCAGCGGGGTGATGCGCGTATTGAGCTGCGCCCATTCATGCTCTTCCAGGGTCCCCTTGCGCAGCTTTTCCTGGGGAATTTCGGTTTCGCTCGACATCAGCCTCGTAACCAGCTGGATGGATGACATTTCCAGCGAGAAAACGGCGACAGGCTTTTTGAAATCAATGGCTGCATTACGCGCCATGGTAAGGGCGAACGCGGTTTTTCCCATCCCCGGACGTGAGGCGATAATGATCAGGTCGGATTTCTGCCAGCCGGAGGTGATCCGGTCGAGCTCGGTGAATCCGGAACCCACCCCCCTCAACTTGCCCTCCTGGCTCCGGCCGGCGGCGATCTCCTTGATGGCTTCCGTGATGATGCTTTGCATGTCCATGTACGACTTGCCGATGCTGCCCTCGCTGATCGCAAACAGCCCGTTCTCTGCCTTGTCGAGCAGGTCGAACACATCGGTGGTGTCCTCGTAGGCATCCTTTATAATATCGGAGGATACCCTGATCAGCTCCCGCTGGATGAATTTCTGGAGAATGATCCTGGAATGAAATTCAATGTTGGCTGTGGAAGCGATGCGGTTGGTGAGCATCGTAATAAAATAGGGCCCCCCTGCGATGTCGAGTTCCCCGCTTTTGCGGAGTTCCTCGGTTACTGTTAGGATGTCAACCGGCTCGTTTTGTCCGAACAACCGCTGGATGGCGGAAAAAATGATCTGGTGGTTTTCCTTGTAAAAGACCTCCGGTTTCAGAACTTCGATAACTTCTGCCAGGCGGTCATTTTCAAGCATCATCGCACCAAGAACCGCCTCCTCCAGGTCAAGTGCCTGGGGGGGGATCTTTCCGTGTTCAAAGACCGTTTCACTCAACCCGGTTCTGCTGCGGGTCCTCTTTCGGGTATTTTTATCTTCCATGGGCCAAAAATAGCGCTAATCGGGGAATGAAGTTCTTCACAACCCTATTTTATTTATCAACAATCACAGGCCGAAGACAAGGGCAATATGAACCCATTTGTGCCACCAACCGTTGTGGAATTCGGGGCTCAGAATGAATTGTTCAAGATCGAGGCGGCATCCGTTGTAACCCAGCGAAATTCCGCTGCTGCCCTGCAAAACGCATCGTGAAACAGCGATGGAAGGGATGGTGTAAACGCTCGACCGGTTGATGAGCCCCCCTTCAAGGGTGGCATCGTAACCTGCAAATTTTCCCGATCCTTTTACAAAGAAAACAAATTGAAATTTCCGGGCATCCGGTTTTTGACGGTTCCCCCGCGAGAGAATCCCCGGGCTGTCGAAATAGGGATTCATCAAACCGGTCCTGAACTGGAAGCCGCCCGACAGGTTTGTATAAAGTGTCCCCAGGTCGGCGGAGGAGGAGAGGATCAGTTCGACACTTTTCCTGTTTACGATACCCTTTTCAAGCCTGACACTATAATTAAGCACCAGGTCGTTTTTGATCTGGTATTCCCATCCGAGCGGTTCGCTATTGGTAGGGACATCTTTATGAAATGTGCGCTGAACCCACTCTCCGTATGACTGTGGGCCGATTACACCGAGGTCGATTTCGCTGGTTTGCCTGATATGACGCACCGGGTCAAGGGTGATCCTGAAACTCCCCAGGTAAAGGTAGGCTGCATATGGCCGGTCGCCGAAAAGGATTCCCCCGATCTTGGTGGTCGATGGGGTGTACATGTTCTGAACCAGCGATAACCCGTAATAATTTCTTCCGGCATGCCAGTATGGAACAAGTGCCCTTGCAGCAGGATTGGCACGCAGCGCGGGGGCGATCAGTTCTATTTTAATTCCATTGGTGTAAAACCGGTCGGTATAATCCAGGATGTCGTTGTCGAAATTGATCGTAAGAATGGATTCGCTCCCAAGCGTAACCAGGGAGGGGGATACCAGGTTTTCGGCAGGGGAGAAGAGGAACCGCTGGCTCACCGGTTCGTTCAGGTCGGCTTCGATCTTATTCTGCCTCAGGTAGTTCAACCGTTCTATGAAGATGGAATCCCTGGCCTCACGGGTCAGCAGGTGTTCCGGAATATTTGCTTTACTGCGACCTCCGTGCCTTTTTATTCCTGTTCCCACCTGCGGCGGATCCGGTTTCACAGGGCTTGACGACAGCGGATATCGCGCATTGCCGGCTGAAGCCTGGTTTCCTGAACCCAGTGACAGGATAGACCCGGTGCCGGGGTGTACCAGGAGGGGGTTATTCCCCTTCTGGCTGCAACCGGTAAAAACCAGGAGAAAAAAAAAGAAGATGGTTTTTTTTTTCATCAGACCACAAAGATAAGGAAATACCAATTTTGCGTACATTTACTGATCCGATAGAAAAATGAAGAAAATTCTGATCCCCATTGTTTTGGCCATCCTTTCCCTTCCTGTTTTTTCACAAAAAACGATGATGGTTGAGAAGATCGGGAGTTCCCGGAGATATTTCTACCACGCAGGCGATTATATCAAACTCAGGGTAACAAAAAAAGATACGATCCTGGCAGGTAAATTGTGGTCGGTTGGCGACAGTGTCATTTCAGTCTCTGAACTGAGGCCGTTCGATGTTCATATTCATGAAATAGGCTCCGTGTACAAGCGGTTTTCATTCCCGAAAAAATTCGGCCGGGTTTTGCTGAAGGGAGGGGCGGCCATTTTTGTCATCATCGGCATCAATCACCTGATCAACAACGAACGGTTATTCACGCCCGACATGTTCATCATTGCAGGATCGATGGCCGGCGCCGGACTGATATCCATATCCCTGGATCAGAAACGATGCAGGACCGACCGGGGCTGGAGGATCAAAATCATGGATTATCCGATCCGTTAGGGATTAACCGGCGATCATCTCCTTGATAATGCTTGTCATCAGGGGTTCCACCGCTGAGGCGGCGTCGATGACATGCTTGTGCGATATTTCAACGATTTTACCGGGAACGCCAAGGTCGGAAATCACTGAAATGGCAAAACATTTCAGTCCCATGTGCCGGGCGGAGATGACCTCCGGGATCGTCGACATGCCGACTGCGTCGGCGCCAATGGTGCGGATGTAACGGTATTCGGCCGGGGTTTCATAAGTCGGCCCCGATACGGCGGCATAGACACCCTGCTGCAACCTGATCCCAAGCCGTGCAGAAATGGCCATGGCCTTGTCGATAAGTTCCTGGTCATAGGCATGACCCATATCGGGAAACCTGGAGCCGATCTCATCCTCGTTCCTGCCGATGAGCGGGTTGTCCTTCATCAGGTTGATGTGATCATTGATCACCATAATGTCGCCCACTTCGAAACCGGGATTTACACCGCCGCTGGCGTTGGAAAGGATCAGCATTTTAATGCCGAGGAATTTCATGACCCTGACAGGGAAGGTGATCTCCTGCATGGTATATCCTTCGTAATAATGGAATCTGCCCTGCATTGCGACGATAGGCTTCCCGCTCATGGTACCGAAAATCAACTGGCCGTGGTGACCCTGCACTGTTGAAACGGGAAAATTGGGAATGAATTCATATGGAATGGTTTGCTGGATTTCGATTTCATTGACAAGGCCGCCGAGCCCTGTTCCAAGGATGATACCGATCTCCGGCTTCAGTGAGATCCTGCTCTCCAGATATTCAATCGTCTCTTTAATATTTGCCAACATAGCTTAATATCTCTTTATCAAACATTTCTTTGCCCTCCCCGTGAAAATCGACCTCCATGGGAATGTAAAATAACGGCAAATTTTCCAAAATAGTGCAAAACCCGGGGATTTTCAGCCGCATTACATCTTTTTCAGTGGTCACCAGGATTTTTTTCTGGGTGGGGAGGTCATTGAATTTTTTAACAAGCACTTCAAGGTCTGTAATGGTATACTGGTGGTGGTCAGGATATTTAACGGCAATCAGTTCCCTGCACATGCGCCCGAGATGATCGCGCAGCGGGTAATCGTTGGCGATGCCGGTGAACAGCAGAATGTTGCTTGCTTTTACAGGGAATGCGAGTTTCCCGGGGTGAAAAACGGCTACCGGGTCGTCATACCGGATGTATGAAAAATAAACCTGCTGGTGTTTGCCGGGTTTCAGATCTTCCAGGATTCTCCTCCGGGTGATCGGGGAAAAGATCTTCGGGGTTTTGGTGACAATGATGATATCCGCCCGTTTCGCCCCGCTCCTGAATTCGCGCAGGGTCCCCGAGGGCAGCACAAAATCATCGGGGTAGAGCCGGTGGTAATCGGTTAAAAGGATCGACAACCCGGGTTTTATATAACGGTGCTGGAATGCATCGTCGAGGAGGACTGCGTTGAGTCCGGGAAACTGACTGAACAACATCTGCACCCCGCGGGGTCTGCGTTCGTCAACCGCTACCCGGATCAACGGGAACTTTTTAAGATACTGAAGGGGCTCGTCCCCGATGTCTCCCACCACCGACTTTTCCGTGGCAACCAGGAATCCGCGCGTGTTCCTGCCATATCCCCTGCTGAGCGTGGCCAATGACAATTGCGGGGAGAGCAGCCTGATCAGGTATTCAACATGCGGGGTCTTGCCGGTTCCTCCATAGGTGAGGTTCCCTATCGAAATAACTGGTTTGTTGAATTTTTGCGATGGGAGAATTCCAAGGTCGAAAAACAAGTTCCTCAGTTGCATGGCCAGACCATAACAAACAGCAACCGGCAATAATAAAATTTGTAGGAATCTGGTCATAATTTAGCCACCTAAATTATGAAAAAATGTTATTCAATTAACTGGATTGAAAAAAATCACCCTAACAAACAGAAAAAATTTCAGGTTAAAGGAGCCGGGTCCCGGTCAAGGGCTTTTTCGCGGGTGAGATACCGGATGTTTTTAATCAGTTCTGCAACTCCCATGTCGGGTCCGGACGATTTGACCAGGTAATCCGTGGCACCGGCATCATGCAGCCTCAAAGCAGCCGACGGATCGTTGAACCTTGCAAAGAAAATAACCCGTACCGAAGACGAAATTTCACGGACATTTTCCAGGAACGCGAGGGCCTGCGTTTCATCCGGGATCAGCTCGGAAACAATGAAATCAAAATCCGGGTTTTTCCCCAGGCGGTAGATGCACTCGTCGTATGATACCATGGAGCAGACCTTGCATGATCTGCTGCTTTCCAGGTAGTACCTGGTCAGGTTCCGGTGTGCCGGATTGTTGTCAACAATGATTACATTTGGCGTTTTCAAGAGATCCTTGTTTGGGAACCCAATCAATTGCCAAAAGTTGTCCTTTTTATGGCAGATTCATGGTCGCTGGTTGTTTATTTTTCAACAAATTATGAACAGCGACACTGCCTCCGGTCGGCAGAAATTTATTATTTTTGAAATTTGTTAAATCAAGGTTCTTATGAAAATTGCTGAAATCGGGCACTATATCGAAACCCTTTCCCCGCTTACGCTCCAGGAAGATTATGACAATTGTGGCTTTATTACAGGTGACCCCTGTCGGGAATTCGAAAAGGCGCTGCTGTGTCTCGACCTCACCGAAGAGGTGATGCAGGAGGCGATCCGTGAAAAATGCAACCTGGTCATCTCTCACCATCCCTTTATTTTCAGGGGTATTAAAAAACTGGTACCGGGAAGACCCGAAACGGTCATTCTTTCGCTTGCCCTCGTTCACGATATTGCGGTCTACGCCGTGCATACCAACCTTGACAATACCCTTCAGGGACTTAACGCACTTGTTTTTGAAAAGCTGGGAATTTCAAAATGGAGGATCCTCAGTCCCGGCCGGAGCACCCTGCTCAAACTGGTCACTTTTTGCCCTTCCGGTCATGCGGATGCGGTCAGGAACGCCATGTTCGGGGCCGGGGCGGGCAGCATCGGCAATTACGATCAGTGCAGTTACAATGTTTCCGGGGAGGGGACCTTCAGGGCTTCTGATGCGGCAAACCCGTTTGTCGGGAAAAAAAACATGCTCCATGTTGAAAAAGAGATCCGCGTGGAGGTGATTTTGCCCGACTATCTTGAAAAAGGTGTTGTTGAGGCACTAAAATCGGCCCATCCCTACGAAGAGGTGGCATATGATGTTTACGTGCTGAAGAATGCCGCCTCCCAAACCGGTGCCGGACTGATCGGCGAACTGGAACACCCGGCAGGGCAGGAGCAGTTTCTGGAGTTGGTTAAAAAGGTTCTCGGGATCCCGGTGATCAGACACACCATTTTTCATCCGAAACCAGTTAAAAAGGTGGCATTGTGTACGGGATCAGGCAGTTTCCTCATTGACCAGGCCATTCGCGCAGGGGCCGATGCTTTCCTTACCGCCGACCTGAAATACCACGATTTTTTCGATGCCGGGAAGACGATGCTTCTCGCCGATGTGGGTCATTATGAAAGCGAACAATGGGTAAAAGAATGGCTTTTTAATACTCTTATTGAAAAATTTCCTACCTTTGCATTCCTTATTTCAGAAGTAAATACCAATCCGGTTCATTATTTTTAAAACTGAGTTTATGTCAAAGATGACAAACAAGCCCATCGCAACTTCAAAACCGTCAAAACTGGCCAGGAAACCCGAGGCCAGGGAGGAAGCCAAAGAGAAGGCAATTCCTGCGGAAACCGAAGAAATTACTGCCGAGGCTCCCGTTGAAAAGGTTTCATCCAAAGCCAGGTCAGAGGCCAATGATGAAAAAGGGGAAGTGACGATTGAAAAGAAACTTATTGCCTTATATAATCTCCAGCAGGTCGATTCACAGGTGGATAAAATCCGGATCATCCGGGGTGAACTTCCCCTGGAAGTACAGGACCTCGAAGATGAGATAGCCGGGCTCGAAACCCGTGTTGACAATTACATCCAGGAAACGGAGGCACTTGAAAAATCGATGGTCGACAAGAAAAATGCCATCAGGGACGCCCTGGCGCTTATTAAAAAGTATGAAGACCAGCAGATGAACGTCCGCAACAATCGCGAGTACGATTCTCTTACCAAGGAAATTGAATACCAGAACCTCGAAATCCAGCTTTCGGAAAAACGCATCAAGGAATTCCAGTCGGGCCTGGAACTGAAAAAGGAAGAAATTGACAGTTTTCAGCAGGTTTTGCAGGACCGGAAAAACGACCTGGAGATCAAACGCAATGAACTGGAAGACATCATCGCCGAAACTGAGAAAGAGGAAAGCGACCTGATCACCAATTCGGAGGAAAACCGCAAGTACATTGAAGACCGGCTGCTCATGGCCTACTCAAGGATCCGCAAGATCGCGCGGAACGGCCTGGCTGTTGTCCAGATCGAACGCGATGCTTGCGGCGGTTGCTTCAATAAAATTCCACCGCAGCACCAGTTGGATATCAGGATGCACAAAAAAATCATCGTTTGCGAATACTGCGGACGTATCCTGGTGGATGACGGAATTGTGAGTGCTGTGCATTGATGTCAAAATCAGCCATAAAAGGTAAGGCACCTCTGATCAGGTTTATTTTGATCGCAGGTGCTTTTCTTTTTTTTCTTCCGTCGCTTCTCGCCCAATATGATTATAACGACAATTGCCAGCATACCTACCAGGCAATCCTGTCGCTGCAGTTCGCCGAAGCCCGCAAACTGATCGACACGGAGAAAAAGGCGGACCCTGCAAATCTCCTGCCCGTTTATTTTGAGAATTACATTGATTACCTTACCCTTTTCATCGGCGAAGACCGCAGCCAGTACGAGCTGCTTAAAGGCAGGATGTCGGACCGGATCACCAGGCTTGAACATGGCCGGCAGGATTCACCCTATTACCGGTTTTGCCTCGCACAAGGTTACCTGCAATGGGCTTCGGCCAGGCTCAAATTCGGCGATTATACCGCAGCCGCCTTTGAAATCAGGAAAGCGCACCTGCTCTTTACCGAAAATAAGGAGAAATACCCTGATTTTCTCATCAACAACCTTGGACTTGGCATCGTACATGTGGTGGGAGGTATTGTCCCTGAAAGCTACCGGTGGATCGCCGGTATCATGGGTGTGGATGGTTCCGTAGAGGGCGGTTTGAACGAGATCCGCCGGGTGGCCGGGTATGCAGGCCCTGATAAGATTACCTCGCTGTACAGGCCGGAAGCATCCTTTTACCTGGCGTTCCTCGCCGGGAACCTGCAGAAGAACAAAAAGGACGCCCTTCCGGTAATCCGTTTTCTCATCGCACAGAACACCGAAGCACAGTCGAAGAGTCCGCTGATGATCTTTGCCGGCGCCACCATCCTGATGAAAAACGGACTGAACGACGAGGCCCTTGCACTCCTTCAGGAGCGCGAGGCGCTCACCATGCGGTTTCCCTTTGTATACCTGGATTATCTCGAGGGAATGGCCCGGCTGAACAACCTCGATTTTTCAGCCCTTCACCTTTTCGAGCAGTTTTCGGGGAATTTCAGGGGACAGAATTATATACGGTCGGCCTACCAGAAAATGGCCTGGATCGCATTGCTCCGGGGGGATACTGCCAGGTACCGCCAGACCCTGAAACTTGTCCTTGTCATGGGGGTATCGGTGGTTGATGAGGATAAACAGGCCTACAGCGAAGCGGCTTCGGGAGTTTTGCCGAATGTGATCTTGCTGCGGGCGCGGTTATTGTTCGACGGGGGTTATTATCACCGGTCGATGAAGGAGCTGCTGGACAACAGCATCAGCCGCTCGGTGCGCTCAACCCGCGACCTCATCGAATATAACTACCGGCTCGGGCGGATCTATCATGAAACCGGGAATTATGGCAGGGCGGTTGAATACTACCGACTGACTATCCAGAGGGGCAAAACCGAACCCTATTACTTTGCGGCCAGCGCCGCGTACCAGATGGGGCTCCTTTTTGAAAACCGTGGCGAATGGTCAAAAGCAGACAGCGCATACAGGCTTTGCCTGACCATCAATACGCCCGAATATAAGGCCAGCCTTGGTCAGAAGGCCAAAGCTGGTTTGATAAGGGTTAAAAAGACGGGGCCTAAAACCTGATGCCGATGGTTGTCAGAATGGTGTTCGTGTGGTTGGTTATCCGGGCCGGGTTGACCATCGACGGGTCGTAGAGATAATAATCCTGGTTCATGCGGGCCCACACATAGGTGAGGTCGGCAAAAAAGTGCCGGCCGCGGTAGCCCAATCCTCCCGATACCTGGTATCGCTCGCTGTTGTTCGTTTGTCCCTGGTAAGGGTTTGAGAAGTAGCCAAAACCTCCCCTCAACCGTAGGTTGGAGAGTCTCCATTCCGTTCCGATCCTGATGTTTCCCCACGATTTGTAACTTGAGCTGATCTCATTGTTGACAGTGGAGAAATTGTCGTCAGGAGCACTGAACTGTGCCTGGGAATAATTGACATATTCGTAATCAGCACTGATCAGCCCGTACTGCCCGATGATGAACGCCAGGCTGCCGATGGCGCGGAAAGGCGTGGTCAGCACATAATCGTAAGTGCCGATGGGAGAATACTGGGTGGAGTTCCATGAGGAGTTGTCGAAGGTCGACTGCATGCTGCTGTAATACTGGTCGTGCAGGCTCGGGTACCAGGTAGGGGTGTGAATGGCAGCGCCGATCCTGACCCAGTTGGCCGGTTTGTAGATGAACCCGACTTTCAGGTTAACGCCGGTGCCATGGGTATGCAGGTCGTACCGGTAGTTCATTGCGATAAAGTTAGGGATCGTGTCTTTCACCCGGTATTCCTGGTATAGACTGCTTTCATAAAAGTTGATGGAAGGGATTCCAAGGGTAAGCCCCACGAACACTTTATCATTGAAATTCGCGGCTACAGAGAAATCCATTTCATTCATCGAACCATAAGTGGTGATGGTTTTATCCTGGCCAACCCCACCATAGGCGGCATCTGCGAAATACTGCTTTGTATCCTTGTTATACCCGATGAGGTTGGCCATATAGGCAAGCCCGAGGTCAAACGGGTCGCTGCCGTTCTGCAGGGCCAGTGTGTCGATTTTTTTTTGATTCAGGGTGTTGGCATAGCTCTGCATCATCGAGTTGTTCATATTGACACCGTGAATGACGACACGGTTGTTGAAATCGTTCTGCCGGTTGAGACCGATGCCGATGTTGATGCTTTTAAGTATGCCGTTGTTGCCTTTGGCGGTGTTGTTGCTGATCACCAGCCCCAGGTTGCCGATTCCGAAATTCAGCCGGTTGTCGTTTGCAGTGGAGCCGTTGTAACTTGCAGAGGCGCTGGCGACTGACGGAGCCATGGTGAAGGTCACTTCAGAGGCCGTGTAGAGGCCCAGCCCGGCAGGGTTGACGGCCAGGGTCGAGAAATCGGCGCCGACGGCGCCAAAGGCTCCGCCGAGTGCGTTATACCTGGCGGTTCCGCTGTAAAGAACCCGCGAAAACCGCAGGGCGTCTTCGGCAGTCTGGCCATTAACCAGGGACCAGGACAAAGTGATGAGCAGGGCTGTTATGAATGGGGTTTTCATTGAGTTACGGTTTTAGTATGATACAAGTGTTACCTGCGGTGCCCGCCGCCGCTGCCCGATGAACCGCCGCTGCTGCCGCCTGATCTAGCGGGCGATGAACTGTTGTTGCTGCCGCCCGACCTTGCCGGGGTCGAATAGGTAGATCCTGAACGTCCCTGAGAGGGGCTTCCTGAAGATCCGGATGGGGCTGAATAACTCCTGCCCTGGGAAGGTGTGCCGGACTGCCTGTAACCTGCGCCTGAACTGACCCTGCTGCCGGAAACCTGGCTGCCGCTTCTTGCAGCGTTGGTGCTCTGTGTCCGGGGTGCCAGGTATTCCTGGCTGGTTTTAGGCTGTCTGTAAACAGGTGAGGAGTAGCTTTGAGCTGAACCCGAACGCTGCACCTGGGTAGCGTTTTCGGGACGGGTGTACCTGGGTGCGGGCTGCGGATGCGGAACCTGACCCTGGCCCTGCCTCTGGACCTGAGCCTGGTTCTGGACCTTGCCATTATTTCTCTGGTAAACAACCTGGCTGTTCCCGGGACGTGAATAACGATATGTTTCCTGTGTTGCGGGAACTTTTGTCACCTGCTGGCCTGTATTCCTGGTATTCACCGTTGTTGACCGCGACCGGTCATTTTGATTTACACTGCCGCCCGCAACCGGGGAGGCCGTTCTCAGGTTATGGATGCCCCCGTCGGTACGTGAAAGGCTGGTACGGCGGCCGTAATAGATGGAAGACGATGCGTAATATGGCGGGTATCCGTAATACGGATCGTTGTATCCGTATCCATACCAGTAGGGATTGTACCAGGGGCTGTACCCGTAATAAGGATATCCCCATCCCATGCCATAATAGGGGTAGCCCCACCCGTAACCAAAACCCATGGAATAATAGGGATAACCCCATCCGCTTCCAAAATACATGGAGGAACCGTATCCTCCGAAACCGGTGCCAAAACCGAAAGAGATATTCACATTCGGGTCGTTGCCTCCGCCGGTTGATGATGTGCCGGAATAAGAATCATCAAAATAGCCTTTCGTGGTATCCTTGCTGTTGAACCGGTTGATCCTGCCGGCATAGGAATAGTCGTTGTAGTCATCGGCAAATGAGGAGGAGGCGGGTTTCTGTGGCTTCGCATTATCGGGGGAGGTGACCACCTGGGCCCCTGATACCGTCGGCTGTGTTGTTTTGGCAACCGGTTGCTCATGCCGCCTGGAGGAGCTGTAAACATCGTCGTTTACAGCGGTGGTTGCCATCTTCTGGGAGGTACAGGCAACAGTCGCCAGGCTGATGATTGCAATAAAATAAGCTGATTTTTTCATAAGGCGTTTGCATTTAATACCTGAAAGTCGTTCGACTCATCCGGATCGGGATTATTTTCGTATTTTTGCGCTAGAAAAAGCTATCAGTAAATAACAAATATTATACCAAATTTTAAAATGGCGAAAGATTTTCCCACGCGAGATGAAAATTATTCTCAATGGTATAACGACCTGGTTATCAAGGCCGATCTGGCTGAAAATTCCGCAGTTCGTGGATGTATGGTGATCAAACCCTATGGTTATGCCATCTGGGAGCGCATCCAGGCGGTCCTGGATAAGAAATTTAAGGATACCGGGCATTCCAACGCCTATTTCCCGATTTTCATCCCAAAATCGTTTTTCAGCAAGGAGGCCAGTCATGTCGAAGGATTTGCCAAGGAGTGCGCGGTTGTGACCCATTACCGTCTGAAAAACTCGCCGGACGGCAAAGGGATCGTCGTGGACGAAGATGCTAAACTTGAAGAGGAGCTGATCGTGCGGCCGACCTCCGAAACGATCATCTGGGATACCTACAGGAACTGGATCAAGTCGTACCGTGATCTGCCGGTACTGATCAACCAGTGGGCAAATGTTGTTCGCTGGGAGATGAGAACGCGGTTGTTCCTCCGGACCACCGAATTCCTTTGGCAGGAGGGGCATACGGCACATGCCACCCGTGAAGAGGCTGTGGCGGAGGCTGAAACCATGCTGAACATTTATGCCGACTTTGCCGAGAACTGGATGGCCATCCCGGTGATCAAGGGGACGAAATCGCCGGCAGAACGCTTTGCAGGGGCCATCGAAACCTTTGCGATAGAAGCGTTGATGCAGGACGGCAAGGCGCTCCAGGCCGGGACTTCCCATTTCCTGGGACAGAACTTCGCTAAAGCCTTTGATGTGAAGTACCTGAACCGCGAAAACCAGCTTGATTACGTCTGGGCCACCTCATGGGGAGTCAGCACCCGGCTCATGGGGGCCCTGATCATGTCGCATTCCGACGATCACGGACTGGTGCTGCCACCTAAACTTGCCCCGACACAGGTTGCCATTGTCCCGGTTTTTAAAACACTCGAACAGCTTGCCCTGATAACCGCAGCTGTACTCCCGATCAAGAAGGCCCTCGAAGCCAGGGGTGTTTCGGTGAAATACGACGATCGCGACACCCATAAACCTGGCTGGAAATTTACGGAATATGAATTCAAAGGGGTCCCCGTAAGGCTGACCATCGGTTTGAGGGACCTTGAACAGGGAACCGTGGAGGTTGCCCGCAGGGATACGCTCGAAAAAGAGAACCTGCAGCTCACGGACATCGAAAACAAGGTGATCCACCTGCTTGACCAGATCCAGCAGAACCTCTACGAGCGTGCCTTTGCATTCCGCGAAAACAATACCTTCAGGGTCGACAGCTGGGAGGAGTTCAAACGGGTTCTCGACGACAAGGGAGGATTCATTTCTGCCCACTGGGACGGCACTGCCGAGACCGAAGGAAAAATCAAGGAGGAGACCAAGGCTACCATCAGGGTCATTCCGCTGAACAACCCCCGTGAGGAGGGTAAATGTATCTATTCAGGAAAACCTTCCACCCAGCGGGTAATCTTTGCCAGGGCATATTGATACAACCATTCAGCCGTAATTCTGAACCAGGCCGACAGGTTTGCCGGCCCGGCAAGGTCTTCAGGAGAAGATGCCGCGGACATTCCGGACCCGGTTACCGTACGGTTTTTTTACCGTATTTCTTGTCGAAACTGAACCCCAGTCCCCAGCCGATATAATCGGCTCTTCCCCAATGCACCTTGAGCATCACCGTTGCAAAAATGTCTTTCGTGAAATTGTACTGGAGTGACAGCTTTTCGTAAAGCGGGCCATTGCTTTTTTCCTTCCCGCCGAGGTAGTAACCGAGATTAAAGATAAATCCCATATGCGACATTACAAGCTGGTATGCGGCATTCACCCCGGGCCGGATGATACTGAGCTTATTGGTAACCGGGATGTCGTGCATTTCTAATATCCTGATCTGCGAGGGATCGTAGGAGAAATCAAGGCCCAGCCCCGCTTTGCTTTTAGCACTTACCCTGACGAAGGTGTTTTCAAAAATGTGGTAGACAATAAAATTCTCCCCGAAGACCGCCTGCATGTTTTTGTAACCAACCAGCCCCCCGATATTGAATTCGATGGTGTGATGGATGATGGCAGCAAAGGGCTCGGTGGGGGCGTAGTACCGGTCGTGGATATCAAGGTTTTCCTTGAAGGGCCGCAGTGCCACGCCCAGGCTGATCAACGGGGCGTTGAGACCGAAATTCGGAAGTTTGAGCGATCCGTTTGAAAAATGCTGAAGGCAGATGCCCGAGGTGAGGGTGACAAAATAATTAAGCCGGAATCTTGCCTCGAACATCAGATTGACGGCTGCATTGAAATGGGAACCTATGGCAAGGTTTTTGAAATTTGTGATCCGGTTGAAAGGTTTCGTAATGTATCCCAGCCCCACGGCCAAACGGAATCCGGCCGTAAAATTCCGGGTTTTATACAAAGGGAAATTGATGAAGGGCATGACGGCATATGCCTGGCCGAGCGAGGGGTTATTCCCATAACCCGAATAAAACATCGAAAACCCGATCAGCGGGTAGTTGTAAGCCCTTTCCCAGTTGAATTTTCCATAGGTCATTTGCTGGACGATGAGTTCGAAGGCAGGAAAATGGGCCTGGAACATCTCCAACTCGGTGTGCTGGGCATAGATAAACCCGTAATGAACCTTGCCCTCGATGATAAAGTTTGAGGAAAACAGTTTGTGCTCAAACTGGGCTGATGCATGGGTTGAAACCAAGATTATCAGCAGATTGCAGAAAATGAAACGCAACAAAACAGGGTGGTATTTCAATTTTTTAACCAAATCAGTATGAGGGGTTTCAACCTAGCAAAGTTATCATGAATTGTCCATTTGCAAATACTTTCAAAGGCAAACAGGATGAATAATAACGCTGCAAAGGTGAAATGCTTACTTTTGCGGAAAATAAAATTAATGGAAGAAAAACTCGCAGCATTCCGGAAACTCCTGGAGATCATGGACGAACTCAGGGAAAAATGTCCGTGGGATAAAAAACAAACCATCGATTCGCTCCGGTACCTGACCATAGAAGAGACCTATGAATTATCTGAGTCGATCCTGCAGAAAGATATGGACTCGATCAAAAAGGAACTAGGAGACCTGATGCTTCATCTTGTCTTTTACTCCAGGATCGCTTCTGAGAGCAACGCTTTTGACATCAAGGATGTCATCGACAATATCACCGCAAAGCTGATCAACCGGCACCCGCACATTTTTGGCGATGTGCAGGTAAAAAATGCCAAAGAGGTGCATGATAACTGGGAGAAGATAAAACTACTGGAAAAGGGCAACAGATCGGTTCTTTCGGGGGTCCCGGCAGGGCTGCCTGCCATGGTGAAGGCATACCGCATCCAGGAGAAGGCCAGCGGAGTCGGTTTTGACTGGGATAACCCCGAACAGGTCTGGGACAAGGTCATGGAGGAGATGAACGAGCTCAGGGAGGTTGTTGAACAGGGACAGGGGCATAAAAATCGGGAGGATGAACTTGGCGACCTGATTTTCGCGCTTGTCAATTATGCCCGGCTGATCGAGGTCAATCCCGAAGATGCCCTTGAAGGGACCAACAGGAAGTTCATCAGGAGGTTCAAACACCTCGAGGAAAAGGCCCGCGAAGAGGGGCGTCCGCTCCACGAGCTGACCCTTGCCGAAATGGATGTTTACTGGAATGAGGCGAAACAGATGGAATAACCTGAAAAGAACGGGGCTGTCCAAGATTCATTACCTGGACAGCCCCGTTATTATCCGGATTCAGGAAAATCAGTGTTTACCAAGATAATCGGCCACGCCTTCGGCAGTCGCTTTCATACCTGCATCACCTTTGTGCCAGTTGGCCGGGCACACTTCACCATTTTCTTCGAAAAACTGGAGGGCATCCACCATGCGGAGCGCTTCATCTACGCTTCTGCCGAGCGGAAGGTCATTCACCACCTGGTGACGGACAATCCCCTGTTTGTCGATGAGGAAAAGGCCACGGAATGCAACCGGTCCGCCTTCGAATTCCATGATGCCTTCTTCGGTATAGACATATTCGCCGGCGAGCACATCATAATTTGCCGAGATGGTCTTTGAAAGATCGGAGACGATGGGGTATTTCACGCCTTTGATCCCGCCGTTCTTCAGCTCGGTATTGAGCCATGCCCAATGCGAGAACTTGGAGTCGACGGAACAACCAACCACCGCAACATTCCTGCTTTCGAAGTCGGCGATTTTGTCCTGGAAGGCGATGAGTTCAGTGGGACATACAAAGGTGAAATCGAGGGGGTAAAAGAAAAAAACCACATGTTTCTTCCCGATGTACTGTGCAAGTGAAAATTTATCAACGAATTCACCGCCGTTGATGACGGCTTCAGCTTCAAACAAGGGAGCCTTTTTTCCAACTAATACTGACATAATGATAGGTTTAAGGGTTATATTTTGTTTCTGCAAAGATAGGCATTATTTGGAAACAGTATTAATAAAGCCGGGTAAAAATCAACCTCATTTCAGAACGGACGGATCGAAATTGATCGGTTGGTTCATACGAAAATCAAAATGCGTCAGCTTGCGGATCTGGTAATAATTGGACCAGTATGTCTGAAGGGCATAATAGTAATTCTTTTCGGCGTTATCATTCTCTATCTGTGCGAGATTGAGAGTGGTGATGTCGTTTATCTTCCCGATCAGATAGCGGCCTTTGATCACCTCGTAGCTTTTCTTCGCTACGGTGTCGGCCTTGGCGGCAATCTTCAACTGGTTCTGCTGCATGTTGAACTGGAGCGCATTGATGCGGACGTTTGCACTAAAATCGATGGCCCCCTGTTCAACCGTGGTCTTTACAATGTCTTCCTGGGATTGGGCCATTTTGATCCTGCCGCGGGCGACACCCCAATCGAGTATCGGGATGGAGAGCCCCAGGGAGAACTGCCGCTGGTCGGCGGGATTAATATAGGCATCTTTCACGGTTGACCCCTGTTGTGTCAGTCCGATGACGGCTCGTAGATTCGCATCGAACCGTCCGTTCATTTTCGCGTAGTTGACTGTGCTCGCGGCATCCAGAAGCCGTTTGGTGAAATCGGTCGATGTGGAGGAGTTTTTGATCGCCAATTCCACCGCAGTTTCTGGATTTATTTTGAAGAATGTGATGTTTACAGGGGGAACAAGAACCAGGTTGCTGCTGTCGCGGAGATGGAGGAATGATTTCAGGCGGAATTCGGCGTTCCCCAGGGTAAGATCGGCATTTTCCACGGCCGCCTGGGCCTTGAGGAAGCTGAGTTCAAGCGTCAGCAGCTCGTTTTCGGCGATCTTGCCAAGCTGGTATCTTCCCTGGGCGATGCGGTACAGCGTGTCGTAATTCGACAGGTTGATCAGCTGGATCTTCTTTTCAACCTGGGCCTGGATCAGGTTGAAGAAATATTCTATGGCGGTTATGGAGACCTGCTCGATGTCCTCGATGTACTTCTGTTTGGCCTGCCGATACTTCAGGGGCATGATCCTGCGGTCCCACCTGAACTGGTTGTAAGTGAAGATGGGCTGGTTGAACTCGATGTTGACGGGGACCGAAACATAGGGCAGAAGGTTATCGGCGTTCACGTTGTGCACCCCGTTGAGGGTTGAGTTCAGGGAGACTGTACCCCCTGTGAGGCCGATGCGCTGGGTTAGCCCCAGGTTTGCGTTGGCACTGATGTATTTGTAGCTTGCATAGGACTGGACCCCGTTGACACTCTGCGAGCTGATGCTCTGGTTGATATATGGCAGGGTGGCGGTGAGCCCCAGCGACGGCAGGTTGGAGGCCTGGTACGAGCGCCAATCCCAATAACTTGCTTTGAAAGTCTGGATGGCGTTCATTGCGTCGGCGGACTGTGTCTTGGCGATGACGATGGTCTCCGTAAGGGTCAGCGTGCGAACGGCCGTCTGTCCCCGGGCATTGGGAAAGCAGGTGATCGCGGCGAGGATCACGGTCAGGAGGGCAGATTTCATAGGGTGGTTTTCATTTATTCATGTCTGAGGGATTCAACAGGATCCTGTTTTGCTGCCCGCTGCGAAGGCATGTATCCGAAAATGATCCCGACCGAGGCGGAGACCCCGAAGGAGATGATGATCGAAATAGGTGAAACGATGGTAAGGATGCCGGTAAGCCCCATGATGATTTTAGAAAGGGCAAGTCCGAGGATGATGCCAATGAGTCCGCCGCTGATGCTGAGCAGGGTGGCCTCCATCAGGAACTGCAGGATGATATCCCGTTTGGTGGCCCCGATGGCCTGCCTGATCCCGATCTCCTTGATGCGTTCCATGACGGAAGCGAGCATGATGTTCATAATCCCGATTCCGCCGATGAGCAGTGAGATGCTGGCGATGGCACCCAGCACAATATTGAAGATGTCCTTGGTACGTTGTGCCGTTTTAAGTAACAGTTCGGGAACTTTGATCTCGAAATCCTCAACCCCCTGGTGGCGGCGCAACATCATCTTTTTCAGGATATCGACCGTTGGCAGGAGATCGCTGCTTTCCTTAACCTGGACCACGATCTTGTCGAGTTGGTTCTTCTCGTTGACGGAAGAGCCGTCGTCGGTCGAGATCATGTTCCAGCCGTCGTAGAATACCGACCCGCCGTGCAGCGACTTGGACGTGATCATGGACCGGTCCTTGAACCTCCGGAGAAGGGTCTGGATGGGGGCGTAGATGGAGTTGTTGTAATCGGAGATCCCGAGATCGTCGATGGACGACTGGCTGATCTCCCTTTTTTTGAGTACACCGACGATGTGAAGCCAGATAGGGCCGCATTTGATGTCTTTCCCTACGGCATTCTCGCTTGGGAAGAACTTCGATTTCAGCGTGGGGCCTATGATACAGACCGATTTTCCCTGGGTGAGCTGTTCCTCGTTGAACATGGTCCCTTCCTGGAGGTCGAGGCTGAAGGCCTTGAAAAAGTCGGGGCTGACGCCGGTCAGTTTGGAGGAGGCCTTGACGCCGTCCTTGAGGATGTCGGTCTTGTAATCCACTTCAGGGCTGACAGTCAAAACAGTCGGGATGACCGTGCTGATCGCCCTGGCATCATCGAGGCTCAGCCCGGGCGAGAATTTCTGCTGGTTCTTGTCGGATCCCTGGTCCTGGGACTGGCTTGACTGGTCTCCTGAACCGCTTCCGGATGAAGCGTCCTTGTGTTTTTCCGATTTGGGCAAGATCAGGATGTTGTTGACCCCTACAAGTTTGATCTGGTCGAGAATCTCCTTTTTGGCGCCGTTCCCGATGGCCATCATGGTGATTACCGCCGCCACCCCGAAAATGATGCCGAGGGCTGTGAGGCTTGAGCGGAACTTATTCAGGAATACCGCTTCCAGGGCAATGTTAAAGATGTATTTATAGCGTTCCAGCATGTTGAAGGGTAATTAAAAATTAAAAATTACGATTGGCATGCTGCATTATTTTTTGGGTGGAGGGGGTACGGTCCCAAGAGGTTTGTCGGATCCCGGTTTTTTCGATTTTACCGGTGCGGACTTGACCTTGTATTTGGCTACGACCTCCTTTGGAAGGGTCTTGATCTTCAGGTTGTCGGATTTGTCGGGAGGTACAAGCAGGATTTCATCTTCGGCCTCGATACCGGCCAGGATGATGATCTCGTTTTCGTTGGATTGCCCCACGACCACCTGCTGTTTTTTCACCGATCCGCCATCCCTGCGGTAGACAAACACAACGGAATCGTTGTTGAAGATTGCCTCGATCGGGATAAACAAGACATTGTTGATGATGTTGGTAAGAATTTTGTTTTTGGTCGTCATGGCCGGCCTGAGGATTGAATCATACTCCTTCAGCAGGATCTTCACTTCGTAAACTTTGGCATTCGAGCTCTGGAGCTGTTCGCCGATATTGGCGACTTCGGTCACCTTACCTGTGAATTTCTTTTCAGGGAAGGCATCAATTCCGATCTGAACCTCCTGCCCGACCTTTACTTTGCTGATGTCAATCTCGTTGATATAGGTTTTTGAGATCATTTCGGAGAGATCGGGAAGTTCGGCCACGATATTGTCATAAGTGTTGACGATGGCATTTACTCCCATTTTGCTGCCGTCCCAGTTACGCTTGTAAATCACCATGCCTGCCTTGGGTGCATGAATCTTCAGCCGTCCGAGGACATCCTTCATCTGTTCAAGTTTACGCTGGCCCTGGTTATAGGAGGCTGTGACCTCCTGCATGTTCGCCACCGCTTTCTGGTAACGCAATTTGTAATTTTTTTCAGTCTGGTCGAGGGTCCGTTCGGCCCGCTCAAGTTCCATTTTAACCTGCGCTTTCGTGGCGGGGGGTTCATAAATGGACTGTTCGAGGGTGATCTCTTTTTCCTTGAGGCCAAACCTGAGGTTGATGAGATCGTCGCGGAGGGCCCGCAATTCAAGGGTTGTGTCGAGACGAGTCTTTGTCAGAGAAGTTTCCAGCTTCTCCTGGTTTGTTTCCTCATCCTTGATCTTGTTGGTGATTTCGGAGGGATCAAGCTGCGCCACATACTGGCCGGAGTCGACCACGGTGCCATCGGGAATGATGTCCTGGATCTTGACGTTCCAGATCCGGAAGATTTGCCCGAGTTCCTGGGGGCCGAAGATCTTGTCGGAATTTTTGGCGATGAGTTCTCCGGTGGTTGTTACCTCTATCGGGAAGTTGCCCTTTTTGACCTTGACGGTGATCTGTTGGTTGTTATTGTTCTTCGAGAGGAAGAAATAGGCAACAATCACCAGGAGCAGGATCGAGGCTGCCAGATAGAGGTATTTTTTTCGGGTCATATTCCAGAATTATTAACCGGGCATCTTTAAACGTCGATGTTGGCGTATTTTGCATTTTTCTCGATGAATTCCCTTCTTGGCGGGACATCATCGCCCATGAGCATGGAGAAGATACGGTCGGCCTCGGTGCCGCTTTCGATCATTACCTGCCTCAGGGTCCTGAATTCGGGATTCATGGTGGTAAGCCAGAGTTGTTCAGCATTCATCTCTCCCAGACCTTTGTAACGTTGAATGTGAACGGCCGATTCTTTGCCGTTGCTTAACTCTTCGACGATTTTCAACCGTTCTTCATCCGTCCAGCAATAGCGTTGGGTGGTTCCTCTCTTGATCAGGTAGAGGGGCGGTGTGGCGATATATACATGTCCGTTTTCGATAAGTTCTTTCATATACCGGAAGAAGAAGGTAAGGATCAGGGTGGCGATATGGCTGCCGTCCACGTCGGCATCGGTCATGATCACTATTTTATGATAACGGAGCTTGTCGAGGTTTAGTGCCTTGCTGTCTTCTTCGGTACCGATGGTGACGCCAAGGGCGGTAAAAATGTTCTTGATTTCCTCGCTGTCGAAGATTTTGTACTGCATGGCCTTTTCAACGTTAAGGATCTTTCCCCTCAGCGGCAGGATGGCCTGGAAGCGCCGGTCGCGGCCCTGTTTGGCGGTACCACCTGCCGAATCACCCTCAACAAGGTAGATCTCGCACTGCGAAGGATCGCTTTCGGAACAGTCAGACAATTTGCCCGGAAGCCCGGATCCCGATAAAACGTTTTTCCGCTGAACCAGTTCCCTGGCCTTCCTGGCCGCGTGCCGCGCGGTGGCTGCAAGGATTACCTTGTTTACGATGATCCGTGCCTCCTTGGGATGCTCTTCCAGGTAATTGGTCAGCATCTCGCTGGCTAGCTGATCGACCACGCCCATCACTTCATTGTTGCCGAGTTTTGTTTTGGTCTGTCCTTCGAATTGCGGCTCCTGTACCTTGACCGAGATGATGGCGGTAAGTCCTTCGCGGAAGTCATCACCGTTGATGTCGAATTTCAGTTTGGCGAGCATGCCGGTTTTGTCGGCATAGCCTTTGAGCGTACGCGTGAGGGCCCTGCGGAACCCGGCGAGGTGTGTGCCGCCTTCATGGGTGTTGATGTTGTTCACATAGGCGTGAATGTTCTCGGAAAACGAGGTGTTATACTGCATGGCGATCTCGAGGGGGATGTTGTTGCGCTCTCCTTCCATGCAGATGGGTTCGGGAATGAGTTTTTCCCTGTTGGCGTCGAGGTAGTTGATGAAGTCGCTCAGCCCGTTTCCTGAATAGAAAATATCGGAAAGAAAATTGCCGGCTTCATCTTTTTCACGCTCATCGGTGAGGGTCAGGGTGATCCCTTTGTTGAGGTAGGCCAGTTCGCGGAGCCTTGAGGCCAGAATTTCATAATCGAACCGTTCTACCATGAAAATGGAATTGTCGGACTTGAACGTCGTCTCGGTGCCGTTATGTTCAGTATCACCGGTGATTTTTACCGGGTAAAGCGGCTTCCCGAAAGCATATTCCTGCTGGTAAATTTTTCCATTCCGTTTAACCACGACCTTCAGAAGCGAAGAGAGGGCGTTGACAACCGATACGCCGACCCCGTGAAGCCCCCCGGAAACCTTATAGGAATCTTTGTCAAACTTGCCGCCGGCATGCAGCACTGTCATAACCACCTCAAGCGCCGATTTCTTCTCCTTTTCGTGCCAGTCGGTCGGAATGCCGCGGCCATTGTCGACCACCTTTATTGAATTGTCAGGGAGGATGGTGACCTCGATCCGGTTGCAGTAGCCGGCAAGCGCCTCGTCGATGGAATTGTCAACAACTTCGTAAACAAGATGGTGGAGACCCTTGACATTGATATCCCCGATATACATGGCCGGGCGTTTCCTGACCGCCTCAAGCCCTTCAAGAACCTGGATATTATCTGCTGTATAACTCTGGCTTGCAACTTCTTTTTCTATATCTGTCATAATCAATCGTTTATAAAATATTGTCCAATAGACAAAGGTATGAAATTATCGGGAATGGAAGGTCATAGAACTGCCGGGAGATCAAGGATTTTATTAACAATTTGCAGTTAAAAGCCAATCAACTGCTGCAGGATGAAATCGGCTGATTTCCCGTCGCCGAAAGCGTTGATTGCGGGGGCCGACGGAAGGGCAGTTTCAACCGCCTGCTGAATCAGGATGGGGTCGCTGCCGGTGATGATGTTCCAGTGGTCGTGGAGGGTTTCCACCCATTCGGTTTCGGTGCGGAGGGTGATGCATTGCTTCCCGAGGAAATAGGCCTCTTTCTGCAGTCCGCCTGAATCGGTCAGCACCTTGCGGGCATCCATGGTGAGTTTCATCATCTCCAGGTAGCCCACCGGGTCGATGATGTTCACATTGGCGGGCAGGGTGACCGACGACCTGACAATTTTCCTTGTGCGCGGGTGGATGGGCAGGATGACCATCCCGTTGATGTTTGAAAGGGCCCGGAAAATGTTCTGCAGGTTGCCCGGGTGATCGGTATTCTCTGCCCGGTGGATCGTTGCCAGCAAATAATCAGCCGGGATTCCCGGGGTTTGATATTTGCCGGGATCTGAAAGGATCCGGGCTTTGTAAAAAAGAACGGAATCGTACATGACATCCCCTGAAAGGCGAGTGATTCCGCCAAGGCCTTCGCGGGCAAGGTTGTCGGCAGCTGTTTGGGTGGGGGCAAACAGGATCTGTGCGATCCGGTCGGTGATGATGCGGTTGATCTCCTCGGGCATGGCACGGTTGAAACTCCTGAGCCCGGCTTCAACATGTGCCAGCGGGATGTTCAGTTTGGCGGCCGCGAGCGCCCCGGCCACGGTCGAATTGGTATCGCCGTAAACAAGGGTAATGTCTGGTTTTTCGGTTAGCAGGATTTTCTCGATGCCAACCAGCATGGCGCCGGTTTGTTCGGCATGTGTGCCCGAGCCCACGCCGAGATTGTAGTCGGGTTCCGGGATGCCGAGTTCGCGGAAGAAGACCTCCGACATGTTGTTGTCATAATGCTGCCCGGTATGCACCAGGATTTCGGTAACATCCCGGTTTTGCCGCGTCAGCCGCGAAAGGGTTGCAGCTTTGATGAACTGGGGCCGGGCGCCGACAATGGTAACGATCTTCATGATACGTGTTAAAAGAAAAAAAACAACAGTTCTGTAAGCAGGATTTTGTTCCGCAGAACAGGGCCTCAAAATTCCGAAGCCCCGGACGAACGGATTCTGTCATTTATCTGAGTCTGACGTCGCCGGCAGACTTTAGCGACCTACCCTCCGGCATTGGGCGAGCAACCCTTAACAGCCGGTTTACTTGGTCTTTCAACCCATGAGGTTTACCCACCCCCGCGGTCACCCGCCGGGATCGTGGTCTTTTACACCGCTTTTTCACCTTTTCCCCCGGACCGGGAGCCGCACCGTGATGCGGCTCAATCCGAAGGTAGTCATTTTCTGTGGCACTTGCTGTCTCCGGGTCCTTTATATCCCCGGATCCTTCCCGTTAGGAAGCATGGCGCTCTGAGTTGTCCCGACTTTCCTCCGCCGCGGATTGGCCTGCACGAATGCGGGTTGCTCCGGAAGCAGCGACAGAACGAACTGTTGTACCTGCAAAGATACAAAACATCCGTGAATTCTGGCTACCTTTGCGGCCATGAAAGATCTCAGCACGGGCCACGAGGGGCGGTTGATCCTGAAGTTCGCGATTCCCATGCTGCTCGGGAACGTTTTCCAGCAGTTGTACAATGTCGTCGACAGTGTGGTTGTTGGGAAATTTATAGGGAAAGGGGCGCTGGCCGCGGTCGGGACATCCTCCCCGATCATTTTCCTCCTTGTATCTTTCATCATCGGCGTCACCATGGGTTTTACCATCGTTGTTTCCCAGTATTTCGGAGCCAAACAGCTGGGAAATGTCAAGAAAGCCATCAACACGCTTTATATTTTCATGTTTTTCACTTCGCTGGTGGTGAGCATACTGGGCATTACGTTCAGCCGTGCCATCTTCAGGATGATTGATCTCGACCCCGCCATCGTCCCCGACGCCATGCTCTTCCTCAATATTTTCCTGTCGGGGCTCATCTTCCTGTTCGGTTACAATGGAACCAGCGCAATCCTGCGCGGGCTGGGGGATTCGAAAACACCACTCTATTTCCTGGTCGGCTCCGTCGGTTTAAACATCATCCTCGACCTGATCTTCGTGCCGGTATTCCACTGGGGGGTTGCCGGGGTGGCCATCGCCACGGTGATTTCGGAAGCCTGTGCCTTTATTGCCCAGATCATATACCTGAACAAGTACCATAAGGTTGTGAAGTTCTCATTCGCCGACCTGAAATTCGACCCCGAAATATTCAGGAAAAGCATCCGAATCGGCCTGCCGACCGGCTTCCAGCAAACCTTCGTGGCGGCGGGCATGGTAGCCCTCTACTGGATCGTTGACCAGCATGGGGTGGATGCCAACGCTGCTTACAGTGCTGCGGGCCGCATCGACAGCTTTGCCGCCATGCCGGCCATGAGTTTTGCCGTTGCTCTTTCGACTTTTGTCGGCCAGAACATGGGCGCCAACCGTCCCGACCGCGTCAAGGCCGGGCTGCATGCCACCCTGGCGATGACCGTTGCTTTTTCGCTGGTGATTTCGGTCATCACGGTGGTGTTCGGGAGACTGCTGATGCGCATGTTTACCAACGATGCGGTGGTGATCGCACTGGGAGGTGATTACCTGAAGATCATCGGTTCGTTTTATATCCTGTTCTCTTCCATGTTCGTGATCAACGGGCTGCTGCGCGGTGCCGGCGACACGCTGGTCCCGATGTTCATTAGCCTGTTTTCATTATGGATCATCCGCATCCCCGTGGCATGGTACCTCTCCCAGAAAACCTCCCTGGGGGTCAATGGCATTTGGTGGTCCATCCCGGTCGGGTGGCTCACAGGACTGGTGTTTTCCTACATTTACTACAGGATGGGACGGTGGAAGAAAAAAGCGGTGGTTAAATTTGAGACAAAGACCTAGACTCCTTTTTTATCCGTAAGTTTATCCAGAAGCTTGGCCAATTCACCGGTAAGCTTCTTTCTCGAATACTTCTCAATGTTACGGCTGTCGACAACGAGGTTCCCCTGCCGGAAAAGATTGTAATATTGCAGGATGTGCTTTTGCATGGTCTCCACATCATCAAACCCTGCAAGGAGTCCCGCCTGCGTTTCGTTCAGTATCGCTGCGGCGTCGCCGTCGGCCGGGCCCAGGCAAAGAATCGGCCGCCGTGCTGCCAGGTACTCGAAAAACTTCCCGGTGAGGATCATCTTTGAATTCGGCGTGTTGTTGATGATGAGCATGAGCACCTGCGACTGCTGCTGGCACATAACCACCTGGTCGTGCGGCATATAGTCGATCTTCCGCACGAAACTGCCAAGCCCTGACTCATTCAGTGAGGATATTACGGTATGGTCGACCTTGCCGACGAGTTTGATCTCAAGGTCATTTGCAAGCGCCGGGTAATCAGCCAGCAAATTCTGCAAAGCTTTCCAGATGGTTACCGGGTTGCGGTTGCCGGCCAGCGTCCCGATGTGGGCGAGCGAAAACTTTGTGTCAGCGGTCGCCTGGTTGAGGTTCCCTGTATCGCCATGATCGAAGCCGTTGGTGATCACGTTATAGGCACGCGGGCAGATCCGGTTGAAATCTTCAGCCATCGAGTTGCTGATCACGCATACGGCATCCGCCTTTTGCAGGACCTCCCGCTCAAGTTTATGATGCCTCCGGTCGGCCCATCCGGAGAGCCTGAGATCCCTGTAGAAATCGATGTTTGTCCAGGGATCCCTGAAATCGGCCAGCCAGGGGATGCCCGTGGAGGCAGCCACCGACATGGCGATGAGATGCGTGGTATGCGGCGGCCCGGTCGAGATGATGACGTCGGCAGGATGGGTTTCGAGGTAATTCCGCAGATACTTCGCGGCAGGTTTGATCCAGAACTTCCGTGCGTCGGGGATGAAGAGGTTTCCCCGGATCCACACCGAGATGCCTTCGAGGGTTTTGTTCTTTTTTTTCTCAGAAAGAAAAGCCGCGCTGATCTTATCCTCTTTTTTCTGGCCCAGCAACTTTTTATAGGCCGAATAGGGTTCCCAGATCGGCAATTTGATGACTTCGAGATTTGCCGGCACGTCGCTGAACAGGGAATTGTCCGTTTCGGGATATTCGGGATTTGCTGGGCAGAAAAGCACCGGCTCCCAGTTGAAACCACGCAGGTATTTGACGAATTTCAACCATCGCTGAACGCCGGCCCCGCCGCTCGGAGGCCAGTAATAGCTGATGACCAGAGCCTTTTTCATCCCTGTTGTTTCCCGGCTTTCATGAATTTCATGATTTCCATGACGGCCATGACCAGCACAAAAAAGATCAGGATGATGGAGCTGACCTTTGAAATCATCTCACCGAGGATAAAAACCTTAGGCTCAAACCGGAATACGATTTGATGTTCCCCGGCAGGGACAATCATTGAACGCAGCACGAAATCGGCCCTGAAATGGGGTGTAACAATACCGTCAACATAGGCGTTCCATCCCTTCGGGTAGTAAATTTCGGAAAAGACGGCAAGGCCTTTATTTTTCGTTTTGCATTTGTAGGTCAGCGCATTCGGGGCATACTTTTCCAGGGTGATACAGTCGGTTGAATCTTTTGCCGGGGTAAACCCCTGCATCTGGTCGCTGAAGTCCTTGTTTACAACAGCCACCTTGTCGGGGCGGAAGTCCTGGATTGCCTTCATCTCGGCGTCGGCGCTTCCGACGACATCCACGGCACTTACGAACCACCCGTTGCCAAGGGCGTTGTGGTTGTAAAAGGAAACGGGCTGCTTGTCGTTGCCAGGGAGGATAAAATACTTGGTATTCAGCATGTTCAGGATTGAAGTGCTGTCGGTGCTCATCGATTTTGCAAAGAGGCGGATGTCCTTTTCAATATTGTTTTCAATCAGTTCCTGGTACCGGCGCAGTTTAGCCCCGTGGTAACCCCCGATCGATTTGTGAAAATAAGAAGTACCGGCATCGTTGAAGGTGTTGGCAGTGAGGTTGAGAACACGGTAGTCGGGAAGGGTGTCGCGCAGGATCTCATTGTCGGCGGCTGAAGGTTCGAACGGTTTTTCAACGCGTGCGGTTGAAGTGAAACTGTCGTTGTTCACAAAGCGCTTGTTGACGGAGAACATGTCGGCAACCATCAGGACGATGAAGGCCATGTAAGCGTACTCCTTTTTAATCTTGCCGAAGAGGGTGGCCCAGATCAGGCCGGCCGCCAGCACAATGAAGACGACCGAGCGGATGGCGTCGAGCCTGAGCAGCCGGAGCCGTTCATCGCGGATAGACTGCATCAGCCATTCCGGGAACTGGTATTGCTGCATGGTGTACTGATCGCCACTGCCTGAAAAATCGAGGAACATGGATGGCATGAGCGCAAAAACAAGGCTGATCCCGGCGGTGATGGCGAGGGCGATCTGCAGCGCCGTGAACAGTTTTTTCCTGTCCTGTTTTTTCTCGCAAATCTCCTTAAGGGCGAGGATGCCAAGCAGCGGCATGGCAAATTCGGCAATGACCAGGATCATGGTCACCGCGCGGAATTTGTTGTATCCGGGGAAGTAGTTCAGGAAGAAGTCGGTAACGGGCATCAGGTTGTGACCCCAGGCAAGTACGATGGAAAGAAGGGTCGCTGTAAGAAGCCACCATTTCATCGGACCCTTCACGATGATCAGCCCAAGGACGAAAAGAAAGCAGATGATAGCCCCGACGTACACCGGTCCCGATGTAAAGGGCTGTGCTCCCCAGTAGAGGAATGGCAGGGGCTGTTGCGTGAACTGCCGGATGTTCTCTTCCGGAAGTCCGTTTGTTTTCATGGCCTCCACGATTTTGGAATTGTCGCTGATCTTAACGCTGGAGGAGCCCCCGTAAAATCCGGGGATCAGCAGGGTCATGGTTTCCATCTTGCCATAACTCCACTGGGTGGCGTAGTCACGGTCGAGGCCGGAGGTTTTATTTTCCTTGTTGGAGGTGAGTTCCGATTTCCCGCGGATCGTGTACTTGCCGTATTCCCAGGTGGCCCATAAGCTGGTAATGTTGGTCAGCACGGCAAAAAGCAGCGCGATGACCAGCACCCCGACGGTCCTGAAGAATGGTACAAGTCCCTTTTCCCTGATGGCCTGGATGAGCAGGAACAGACCGAGCAGGAGCACGATGATGGCCATGTAGTAGGTGATCTGAGGATGGTTGGCCTTGATTTCGAGCGAAAGGAAGATCGCTGTCATGATGCCTCCCCAAAGGTATTTACGCTTCATGGTCAGGAAAATCCCGGCAATGACGGGCGCCATGTACCCGATGGCATGCGCCTGCGAGTTGTGACCCGCGTCGATGATGATAAAAAAGAAAGACGACAAGGCAAATGCCGTCGCTCCTGCGATGGAAAGCCAGGGATCGGCCCCCAGCACGAGCAGGAGGATGAAAAACCCCAGGAAATAGAGGAACACCAGGTTGGCCGGGTGAGGCAGGCCAAGCATGAACAGGTTGTCGAGATGACCGACAAGGTTCGATGTGTAATTGACCGATACCTGGTATGCCGGCATGCCGCCGAACATGGAATTTGTCCATAGCGGCTCTTGCCCGGTTTTAGCGCGGAAGTCGGAAATTTCCTTTGAAACACCTTTGAAGTTGGCGATATCGCTTTGAAACATCTTTTTGCCTTCAAGCAGCGGGCTGAAATAAACCAGGGTGACAACCAGGAAAATTGCAATGGCGGCAAGATAGGGGAGGAGTTTTTTGAAATCAAGGTTTTTCATGGGAACGGGGTGTTGTTTTAGGTCAGGAAAGATACGGGCATGGGTAAAAATAAAAAAAGAAGATAATCTGATGTTATCTTCTTTCTTTTACAAAGTTGCGTAAAATTCGGATTGATCCGGTCAATCGGGTAAAGAATTATTAGTCTTTATCTAAATATTCGTCAGATACCGTCAATTTTTTCCTTCCCTTCGCTCTTCTGGCAGCCAGGACTTTACGACCGTTGGCTGTTGACATGCGCTCACGGAAACCATGTTTGTTTTTCCTTTTTCTGTTCGAAGGCTGATATGTTCTCTTTGTCATCGGTTCAATATTTTGGGAGTGCAAAAATACAAAAATATTATAAACTACCAAACCCTTTTCATCATTTAATGGCAAGATTTTTTTCTATTTTTGTCTGCGATTATAAAATCCGGCAGTATGTCCTTTAAAATTAACCTCATCAGGAAGACAAAATGGAACTTTTACCGTTTCAGACTTCACAAAATTATTGAACCATTTTCAGGATTTTTGCTGAACCTGGCCTATATGTCGAAAGTTTCGAAATGGATCAGCCAGAACGGGAAGGTTTCTTTCAATGATTTCTACTCGCCGAAGTGGGACTATTCCAAGCGTTATAAGTTGTATGAACATATTTTAAAGACCAAACAGCTGGACGGGGAGATTTCCTATCTCGAGTTCGGCGTATCAGGAGGTTTTTCGTTCGACTGGTGGCTCAAGGCCAACACAAACCCAAACTCCTCTTTTGCCGGGTTCGATACATTCGAAGGGCTGCCTGAGGACTGGGGAGGATTCAGCCAGGGCGCCATGAGTGCCAATGTGCCGGAGACCAATGACAAGCGTGCGAAATTTTACAAGGGACTTTTCCAGGATACCGTGCCCGGTTTCGTCAAAGAACTGGATCCGGTCCGCCGGAAGGTCATCCTGATGGATGCCGACCTTTTCAGCTCGACGTTGTATGTGCTCACATCGCTGGCACCTTTTCTTAAAAAAGGGGACATCATCCTGTTTGACCAGTTCAACGTCCCCATGCATGAATTCCTGGCTTTCCAGATTTTTACATCGAGTTTTTACCTCAAATTCGACTTAATTGGCGCTGCAAACAATTATTACTTCTGCGCTTTCGAGCTGGTGTAACCTCCTACAATATTTCTATTTTCATTATTTTCCTGTAATTGTTGAAGGCTCCCTCCAGCAGGTAAGTTCCTTTGACAAGTCCGTTCGTTTTCAACTCCACGGGCACATTTTTCATCACGTTCATGAATTCCTGCCTGAATATCACCCTCCCGGCAAGGTCTTTGAGGGTAATGGTTGCAACACCTGCATCTTCGAACAGGATAAAGGTAAGATTCCCGTCGCCCGGGCAGGGATTCGGGTAAAAAAGGATGCTGCCCGCTGCGGCAGTAATACCGGTCTTAGTAACCTTCAACGTGTTGCAGGCCGTTTCCTGGATTTTGACATTCCCGGCCGTCTGGCATACCTGGTATTCGCCGAACCGGTCATACACGTGTACCGGGTTCTGTTCCGAGGAGGAGGTGCCGTCGCCGAATTTCCAGAGCCACCAGGTGGCACCGGTTGAGTGGTCCGTGAAAGCAACTTCCAGGTTGTCCGTGCTATTCTGTGTTGATGTAAACCCCGGCAGCAGCGGGGGTTCACTGATAGTGACCTGGCTGAACACGGCATCGCTGCCGCAGGAATCGGTAACAGTAAGATAAACCTTGTAAGATCCGTATTCGCTGTATTGATGCACCGGGTTCTGATCCGTGGAGGTGGCCCCGTCGCCGAATGCCCACAGTCTTGTTGTGGCAAAGGGGCAATTGGTCGTATCGGTAAAACTTACGGTTGTCAGGGCACTGCTATAGGTAAACCCGGCAACCGGGGGTTCACAGCTGACCGGTACTGCATTACAGTAGGTCGATGACCCGCAACTGTCGGTGACCTGGAGGCAAACCTGGTAGTTGCCAGGTGCTGTAAAGACATGTACCGGGTTTTGCTGGGTGGAGGCGCCCCCGTCGCCAAAGTTCCAGTGCCACGAAAGGGCCGGGGAGGAGAGGTCGGTAAACTGAACATTCCGTGCATTGACTGCATAGCTGAAGTTAGCCGACGGGCCTGTGCAGTTTGTATACTGAATTACCAGTTTCGGTCGCCACGCTTCATTCTGGTTGTTGCTCGATGCAAAAACCATGCAGCGGTATCTTTCTTCGGTGCGCAGTTTGATGAGCCAGCCCTGGTTGCCGCCGGGGTTGGCGACCATGTCGCTGACATGCGCGGTAACATCGACCATGTAACTTTCCGTATGTGAGACCGATTGAGCCAGGGGCACGGAATCATTGGACGACCAGGCCGGCTGGGTGTTCCAGGTCACCTGGCTTGCCACCCAGGGTGCGCGCACGCGCAGGAGGCTGGCGGCATTTGCCCCCGAGTCGAGCTGGTAGTTGCCGGTGTTAAGATTGGTATACAGGTATAGGGTTGCCTGCAGTATATTCGACTGAACTGGTATTCCTGTCAGGTCAAACTTCAGGAGGCTGCGTTCGATAAAGAAATTTCCCTGGGCGGTCCATGCATTGGCGATGAAATCGGCGCTGGTGCCCGCGGGCAGGTCGGGGATGTCGGTGCGGATCACGGCATCCATGCCGTTGGCCGGGCCGGGACAAAGGATGACGGTTTTGTTTGCCGTCTGTGAAAAAGATGATAAAGCAACGGCCACGAAGATGAAAAGCAGGACGGTAACGGGAAATGTTTTCATAAAGCAATGCTTAAAAGGAGGGAATATGGAATGGTCGTGTAAATGTAAGGAAAAGATATATGGTTGTCAAGGACTATTTATCGGGGTTGAAAGTCAGCGTTTGATGAAGGTCGATTTATAACAGGGGCCCTTGTCGCCCGAAATTACCAGGCAATGCATTCCCGGATGCAGCATCGGCAGGTCGAGGATCATCCCCTCTGCCGGGAGCGTTTTTTCAAGGATCATACGGGCGCAGACATCGAAAATTCTCAGGTGCATGGTTCCCTCCGGAGGATGGAATCCGGGTGAATATCGTATTTCCATAAGATCCGTTACTGGGTTTGGCGAGATTGAGATCATATGTGCATCCTCTCCCGACCTGCTGCTGCCGCGTTCGTCGATGCCGGCCGGCCATTTGCAGCCTGCCGGGGGCGGGGGCATGATCAGGCTGGAATTGCGGGCCGCCGATCCGCAGGCATTGTGTTCACGGAAGGCAAATGACACCGGCTGCCCGGGCTTGAACCTCCCGAAACTGAAGACCTCTGTTCCACCCTTCCTGACGGGTATGCCATCGGCCCATGTAACACCCAGGTCCAGGCTGTAATCGCAATGCGAAATACCCGGGCCGGCCGGTGTGATAATAGAAAAATAACAGGAGGAGTCGATCTGTGCGGCTGAAAAATTATCGGGAGGAACTTCCGGTACATCAGCGGCCAGGTATATGTAGGCTGTATCATACTCGGTATAATTTCCCGGGAAGACAGTTTTAAGGCAGATTGGGTAGGTGAAACCGGCTGTTGTTCCAGGTTTCACCCAGAGGATCATCTTTTCGGGGGGTTGCGGGGGGGGCGCCGTGATTTTTGTAAAATCATACGCCGGGGATGACCAGGTGTAAACCGCGCCCGGGTAATAACGGGTCCGGATGATCTTGCTTGAGGTGCCTGGCGAATTTGCCGAGGCGCAAACCTGGTAAACACTGTCCTGGAGGATGATGGGAGCCGCTTTTGTCCCCGATTTTTTATAAACCCGCACATAATCGACCAGCATGGATTGGGGGAAATCAGCGGGATCGGGAACTCCCGACTGGTTCCCCACGGTATTGGGTCCGGTGCTGAAACGGATGCAGAACGGCGCCAGCGGTTTGGTATAATGGGCGGCATTGACGCAGAAGGGCGGGATGACGTCCATGCTCAGCTCCTTGATGAGGGTGTTGTTTACAAACCACCTGATGGCAATGGTATCCCACTGGAGGCCGAAGGTGGTCCACTCCGATCCGAGGTCGTAGAACTGGGTTGAATCGGTGAGATATGCATCGTAGGTTTGTGAAACATGAACATTGTTCCAGGTCCAATGGTAGGTCCCGTTAAAAATGTTGTTGTTGACCCCGTTCAGCTCAAAAATGTCAATTTCATTCCAAGGCCCGGGAATCCCCGGGTTGCCGGCCGTGCCGTATCCCCATAGCCAGCAGGCCGCCCCCTGCCCGGTTCTGGTAAAAAGTTTCACGCGGGTTTCAAAATATCCGGGAGCATAAAAAAAGTAACTGCCGAAGGAGGTGTCGCGGATGCTCATCGATTTGATCTCGCCGGAGGAGTAAGGACAGGTGGACAGGGACGAATCGCCGGAGTTGGTAACCCGGGCATAACCGGTATCCGCAGAGGTGTTGGAGGGATTCATGGCGAACCTGCGGTGGCAGGTGCCGTCCCCGTCATCCCACGGGTTGCTGGTGTTCCACCGGGTTTTGTCAAGGGGGCCCGTCTGGAATTCATCCGAAAAGATCAGGTTCCAGCCGGGTTTAGAGGCGGGGTTCGGGATGGTGAGCTTCGGGATGCCTGCCGACTTGTTTTCCCCGCCGTTGAGGCAGTAAATAATGTCGAACAGGGTATTCTGGGCGGCATTCCTGCCGGGAACGCCCAACAGGAACGCGAACCAGCAGAAGTATGCTGCAGGCCTCAGGAATGTTAAAAGTTTGCTCAACTTTTAATATTTTATTTTCAAAGATATGATTTATTCCGGAATTAATTTAATGCCCTCATGACAGTGACGAATGAGGAGTGACGAGTGACGAATGAGGCCGTTTATCCTACTGTCTATTGCCTATTGCCTATTGCCCTATCTTGTGCCAAATAAATTTTGTGATAAAAAAAAGCCGTCCCAGGTTCTGAGACGGCTTTTTCCATATTAAAGCGATTCCCTTACTTGACCGGGATGTTTTTCAGGGTTTCCACGAGAAAATCCCAGAATTTGACAACGGTTGCGATGTTCACCTTCTCATCCGGGGAGTGGGGGAAGCGGATGGTCGGGCCGAAGGAGATCATGTCCCAGTTGGGATAAGCGCCGCCGAGGATGCCGCATTCGAGCCCGGCATGGATGGCCTTGATCTCTGGAATATTGCCGTATTTCTTGTTGTAAATTTCCTGCATGGTCTTGAGGATCGGGGAGGCTGGATTGGGTTTCCACCCGGGATAGCTTCCGTCGAACACCGATACACCTCCGGCCAGGTCGAAGATGCTCTTGATCATGACCTCCAGGTCGTCCTTGGCGGAGTCGACGGAACTCCTGAGCAGGTTCTGGATGGTGATGGTGCCGTTGCCCGATTTCACGATGGCCAGGTTGTTGGATGTTTCAACCAGCCCGGTCATTTCGTTGCTCATGCGCATCACACCGTTCGGACAGGCGTAAATGGCGTTCATGAACTTCACAAATGTAACCTCATCGATTACCGTTACAGGCACTTCTGCGGCCACTGCTTCGATCTTCAGGGTGGGTTCCACGGCCGAAAGTTCATTCTTGATCTTGCCGGTCATCCTTTCAATGCATTTGAGGAACTCCGCAACCTTGCCGGCCGGGACTGCCACGGTGGCAAACGATTCGCGCGGGATGGCGTTGCGCAGGCTGCCGCCGTCAACAGCTGCCAGTAAAAGTCCGTGTTTCACGTTTGCGTGGTAAAGGATGCGGTTCATGATCTTGTTGGCGTTGCCGCGGCCCAGGTGGATGTCAACCCCGCTGTGCCCGCCCTTAAGGCCGGTCACATTGATTTTGAATCCTTTGAAGTCACCCGTTACAGGCTGTTCCCTGTAGCTGAAGGTGATGGTCCCGTTGGTTCCGCCGGCGCAGCCGATGTAAAGTTCGCCTTCATCCTCCGAGTCCATGTTCATCAGGATGTCCCCCTTGAGCACGCCTGCTTTCAGCCCGGTGGCGCCGGTCATGCCAGTCTCTTCGTCGCTGGTGAAAAGCGCCTCGACCGGGCCATGCACCATGTCCTTTGATTCGAGCACGGCCATGGCGGCGGCTACTCCCATCCCGTTATCGGCGCCGAGGGTGGTGCCGTTGGCCCTGACCCATTCGCCGTCGACGATGGTTTCGATCGGGTCCGTTTCAAAATCGTGGACCTTATCGCTGTTCTTTTGCGGCACCATGTCGAGATGGCCCTGCATGATAACGCCTTTGCGGTTTTCCATGCCCGGGGTAGCGGGCTTGCGGATGATCACATTGCCTACTTCGTCAACCATGGTCTCCAATCCAAGATTTTTACCGAAATTGTAGATGAATTCCCTGATTTTCTCCTCTTTCTTGGAAGGACGGGGAATCTGGGTCAGGCTGTGAAAATTTTTCCACAGCGCCTTGGGGTTCAGTTGTAAGATGTCGTTACTCATGATCAATGGTATTTATTGGAAGGTTTATGAATTATAAAGGTCGTTCGGTTGAACTTCCAAAGTTAGCAAATTATTCCGCAGGTTGTTCTCTTAATCCTCAATTTCACGGAAAGTGATGTATCGCTGCTGGTACAAAAGCGAGAGGAATTTCGTCACCCGGTCCTCGGTTTCCTCGACCGGTTGCAGTTCTTCGGGAAACAGGGATTTCAGGTTGTCGCAAATTGCGGTCACCGTTGAAACACCGTCGATCATCAGCCAGGTGTGGCTTCCGAACCGGTCGAGTTTGATGTATACAAATTTGTCTTTAGAAACCGGCTGGAACAGCGCGGAGTTGATCCGGTTCTTGAACCGGGGCATCAGCAGGGTGATGTTTTCATCGGCGCGGGATTCGTGACCCAGTTTCCTGACCGGGGTGAGATCGAGGAAGTTTGCCTGTTTGAAGATCTTTCTTCTCTTGAAAAAATTCATGTGGGTTGGGGTTTAATTCGCTTTGTCCTGATCTCAGGGCAAGGATTTCCGTGAAGGGAACCTGAATCCGGGTTAAAAAGAAAGCTGTCCCGTAAACCCGGAACAGCTTTCCTGACTGTTAACGAATGTTGTTACATTCCCGAGGCCGGGGGTGCCGGATCGTCGGGTTTGCCTGCATTTTTCAACGGGATCTGGATCAGCACGTAGGCGATGATGGCCAAAATGACGAAGCTGATATAGAAGGTCGGTGTTTTGAAAAAGGAGAAATAGTTGTACAGGAAGATGTTGAACACCGCGAATATGGCGATGAGCAACCCCATGAGCGCCTCCCCGGCGATCATCCCCGATGCCAGCAGGACGCCGGTGTTCTCGACCCGCACCTTCTGGGCATCGTTGTGTTTCCTCTTTTCCGAATACATTTCAACGGCGCCTTTGATCAAACCGCCGACAAAGATGGCGAAGGTTGTTTCGATGGGAAGGTACATCCCTACGCTGACCAGCATGGGGCTTTTTACCTGCATCAGGATAAAGGCCACGCCCATGAGCATCCCTGCAATGATCAGCGGCCATGCCATTTGTCCCTGGACGATGCCGCGCGACAGGATGGCCATGAGGCTCGCCTGCGGGGCCGAAAGATTCTTGCTGCCGAAGCCACCCTGGTAACCCAGGTTTTTGCCGCTGGCGATGTCGCCGTCGTTGAGGAAGGCAAGCACGACAAACATGACGGCACCTGCGAGAATAACGCCGAGGATGTCGCCGATCTGCATCCGCCATGGGGTCCCGCCGAGGATATGACCGGCCTTGAGGTCCTGGAGCATTTCGCCGGCAACGGCTGCCGATACACATACAATGGCAGCGACACCCAGCACGGTGGCAACGCCTGCATCACCCTGCACGCCGAGCGCGACCAGGATGAGGGCGGTGACAACGAGTGCGGTAAGGGTGAGACCGCTGATGGGGTTGTTGGACGATCCCATGATCCCGACGAGGTAGCCGGAAACGGAGGCGAAAAAGAAGGCCAGGATGATCATGACTGTTGAAGCGACTACCGCGATGAGGATATTGGTGTGGAAAATGAAGAAGGTGATGCAGAAGGTGAGAACGGCAACAGCGCCGATGCCAGCCATGATCCAGCCAAAGCTGATGTCTTTTTCGTTCCGGGGTACGTTATGTTCGATGCCTGAAGCAGCTTTTTTCACATCCTTCACCGAGCGGGCGATACCGGTGGTGAGGCTTTTGCGCATTTTGAAAAGGGTAAAGGCCGCGCTGACGAGCATGCCGCCGATGGCGATCGGGCGGATGATGTATTTCCAGATCTGGTTGATCTGGTATACCGGGTCGGTCACCTTTGCCATGGCGGTGTCGAGGGTCAGGGTGGCATCCTTGTGCATCAGGAAGGCCGCCCAATCCTGGAAGTTGATGCTGGGCATCAGGAAATACATGATCATGGGAGCCATGAGTCCCCACGCGAGGATGCCTCCGCTGAAATTGAGGGCTCCGAGGCGGGGGCCGATGATGTAACCAACGCCCATGTAGGCGGGGCTGACACCGGGCGAGCTGAGCAGCATGCCGCCCTGCCCGTTGAAGACGGTACCCGTGATGGTCTGTTTTCCAAAAACCACGAATTTTTCCCAGAGGTACTGGAACAAACGGAGTTCACCGAGGATCTTGATAAGACCGCCGAGGCCCATGGACCAAAAGAGGAATTTGGAACCGCCCGATCCGCCCTGGCCGGCCTTGTGAATTTCGGCTGCGGCGACTGATTCGGGAAAGGGAAGTTCGGCATCTTCAACCATGACGCGGCGAAGCAATGCGACAAACATGATCCCGAGAACACCTCCTGCGATGAGGATCAGCGAAGAGGTGATGTAATGGCCAAAGGTGAAAAATTCAGACCAGATGCCGGAAACGAAAAACGCCGGCAGGGTGAAAATGGCACCGGCGGCTACCGATTCCCCGATGGAACCAACCGTACGGGTGAAATTTTCCTCCAGGATGGACCCCTTCATTAAACGCAAAATTGCCATACCAAGCACGGCGGCCGGGTAGGTGGCTGCGATGGTCATACCGGCTTTTAGTCCGAGGTAAGCATTGGCTGCGCCGAGGATAACGGCAAAAAACAGACCAATGATCAACGCCCGGAGAGTAAATTCTTTCATATTTGTCTCGACAGAGACGAAAGGAATGAATTTTTTCTGTTCGGCCATAAATACTAAAGTTTAGTTGGTTAAAATATTCAGTGAATAAGTCAGCTAAATAAAGAAAATCCGGCGATATGACAAAGGACTATTTCTCCTGTCAGGGTATGTAATATGTTAACGGGCGGATAATCAGCTGGTATAGTTCTCAAAAGTTATAAAGATGAACAAGCTTTTTGGTTTTGAAATATTCTTCGCCAAAATGATCTGCCAGCGACCAGGTGGCCGACCGTGCCCTGATTTTTGTCAAATCAGCTTCGATTTCGCCGCCGGTAAGGTAGAGAATTCCATTGGGCAGAACATTGAATCCCTTTTTCTTCACCCGTGGCGCAACCATGGAAATGAAAAGCGGCAGGTTGGAGACCGCCCGCCCGGTCACATAGTCAAACTGCTGCTCAACCGATTCAAAACGGGTGTTGAGCGGGACGACATTGTCAAGCCCGAGGGCACCTGCAACCGCTTCCACCACCTTGATTTTCTTTCCGATCGAATCGACCAGGGTAAACTGAACCTCCGGGAACATGATCGCAAGGGGGATGCCGGGAAATCCGCCGCCGGTGCCGGCATCCATCACCGAAGTACCGGGTTTGAACCCGGTGATCCTGGCAATGGCAAGGGAATGCAGCACATGGTGGATGACCAGCATGTCGATATCCTTCCTCGAGATCACGTTGATCCTGGCGTTCCACTCCCGGTAAAGACTTTCCATCTGCCTGAATTGTTCAAGCCGGGTTTCGGTCAATTGCGGGAAATAGGTTGAAAGGATGGTCATGCCTGGAAAAAAACCGTCCGGATTAGCTCTAGCCGACCCGGACGCGTGGTCATTGGATGAAAATCGTTATTCCTTTGCAGGTTCTTCCTGGGCTGGTTCAACGTCGGTTTCTGCAGTTTTTTTCTTGCTCTTGGCAGCTTTTGCCTTCACTTCGGCAGCTTCCGCCTGCTCTTCCGCCTTTTTTGCGGCTTTCTTTGCAGCGGCCTTGACGGCGGCGGCAGCTAATTCTTCAGCAGCAACGGCATCCTGTGCTTCAGCCTTTGGAGCTGCTTTAGGGAGTGTACTTCTTTTTTTCCGCGTTCTTTTCACACCTGATGAACCAATGACAATCTTGCCACGTTTCGTTTTTTTATCTCCTTTTCCCATAGTCTGATATATTAAATATTTCTGATAAAGGGCAAAGGTAGGTAAAGCGAACGACTCTGCCAAATAATGGTTTTTTCATTTCAACTTGTGGCCTGCAAAGGAGACATGCATGCAAATGACCCTACAGGAGGATTAAATTGCTGATATGCAGACACGTGTGTGTTTTTAAAAGTTGTCAGCCATGTTTTTTAAGATAATCCCTGATCAGGACATCCGATCGTTTTATGGAATTCTGAAGCCAGTTGAGCAGGATTTCCGATTGTTCCCCGTCATTGAGCTGCCAGGGTATCTTTGAATGCCGTAACCTGCCTGTAAGAGACTGGATTAAAATGGCCGCTGATACGCTGATATTGAGGCTCTCGGTGAACCCAACCATGGGGATCTGTATAAAATCGTCGGCCAGTTCGAGGGCGATGGGGGTGAGGCCGGCAAGTTCGGTACCGAAAACCAGGGCTGTTTTGCAGTCGAGTGGCAGGGTGTCGGGGGTATAATCGTTTTTGTGAGGGGAGGTCGCAACAATACGGTAGCCCTGTTCTTTCAGGTGGCTGAGGCAGGCCCGGGTGTTGTCGGTTACTCCATTGTATTTGACGAGGTTGAGCCATTTTGCCGATCCCAGGGCAACATCGGGGTTAATTTCGTACTTGTTCCTGTTTTCGATGATGTGAACATCCTGAATGCCGAAACATTCGCAGCTTCTGAGCACGGCACTGGCATTGTGCGACTGGTAAATATCTTCGAGCGCAAGGGTGAGGTGGCGGGTACGCGAAGCGATGACTGCCTGGAATTTATGAAACCGTTCTTCGGTAACAAAAACCCGGAGGTATTCGATCAACTCCTTGGTAATTGCTGTCGTCAGGGTATTGACCGGGTTCATGGTCCTGTGTTTCGGGATTTGTGCAAAAGTAAAAAAAATGGGCAACCATGCCGTTATTTCGGGAAAAAATGTAATTTTGCACCTCCAAAATTCAGATAACATGGCAAATAAGCAGGAAAAAAAGATTGACAAGACCGAAGAACGCATCGTAGCCGTTGAGGAAGCCTTCAGCAGAACAGAACAGTTTATTGAGAAATACCAGCAGATCATCCTGATCGTCGTTGGCGTGATCATCGTTATTGTCCTCGGATTCTTCGGATTCAAGCGCTTCTATCTTGCACCCAGGGAAAAGGATGCCCAGAGCCAGATGTTCATGGCCGAAAAGTATTTCGAGCAGGATTCCCTGAAAAAAGCACTGAACGGAGATGGCCAGTACCTTGGATTTCTTGCCATTATCGATGAATTCGGCATGACCAAATCAGCAAATCTCGCCCATTATTATGCCGGCATGTGTTATTTGAAACTCGGCCAGTTTGAAACAGCACTGGAGCAGCTGAACAAATTCAGCAGCAGCGATCAACTGGTTGGGCCGATGGCCAAAGGAGCCATGGGTGATGCAAACATGGAGCTGAAGCAGGTTCAGAAAGCAGCCGATCTTTACACCGAGGCAGCCGAAATGCGCAAAAACGATTTTACCTCTCCCATGTTCCTGATGAAGGCGGCCATGGCCTATGAGGAACTTGGCAATTTTCAAAAGGCTGTTGGCATCTATAAGCAGATCAAAGAAAATTATGCCCGTTCGAATGAAGGCCGTGAGGTGGACAAGTTCATCGCTTATGATGAAGGACAGATAAAAAAATAATTTCAAATTGAGAGCCTGATTTATCAGGCTTTTTTTATGAACGGATTTCCACGGATCGTTTTTTTCGGCACACCCGAATTCGCAGTAGCTTCGCTCGAACGTCTTGTTTGTGAGGGGTTCCTGGTTGCCGGTGTCGTGACGGCTCCCGACAAACCCTCGGGCAGGGGGTTAAAGGCACATGAACCGGCGGTCAAGGTTTTTGCCTGCAAACACGGCATCCCCGTTTTACAACCCGTCAGCATGAAGGACCCGGCGTTCCTGGAACAGCTTGCAGCGCTCCGTCCCGACCTCCAGATCGTGATCGCCTTCAGGATGATGCCCGAAGCGGTGTGGTCGCTTCCGCCGCTGGGAACCTTTAACCTTCACGCCTCCCTGCTCCCGCAGTACCGCGGCGCCGCCCCCATCAACCGGGCGGTCATGAACGGCGAAACAGAAACCGGTGTTACAACCTTCTTCCTAAACAGGCAGATTGATACGGGAACGATCATCCTGGCCGAAAAGACCATGATCGGGCCTGATGAAACCGCCGGGGATCTCCACGACCGGCTGATGACAATGGGTGCTGAAACGGTGATCAGGACCGTTGAAATGATCGTTCGGGGAGGGTTTGTGCCTGTGTCGCAGGAGACGATGATCGCCGGCCAGGGGGCTTTAAAACAGGCACCCAAGATATTCAGGGAGGATTGCAGGATCAACTGGGACCAGGAGGTGGAGCCGATCCGCAATTTTATCCGCGGACTCAGCCCTCACCCGGGGGCATTTACAGAAATCACGATGCCCGGGGGTGAAAAGACCATCATGAAAATTTTCAGGGTTTCAGCCGAACCCGGGATCGCGGAAGAAGCATGCGGCAAATTTTACAGCGATGGTAAAAGCTGGCTGAAAGTTGGGGCGAAAAACGGCTTTATTCAGATAGAAGAACTGCAGGCGGCTGGTCGAAAGGTCATGAAAATAGGGGATTTCCTGAGGGGATCGGGTTGGATTTTCACCGAAACCTATGGTATTTGACCGTTTCAGCCGCCGAGATATTAACAAAAATTCCATTTTATCAACATTTTCAACGGTTTTAGAGGTAAAACACTTGACTTTTTTTTCAGATGCCTTATCTTTGTCATGATTATTAATCATCATTAATTTAAAAATTCAGAAAAATGAACAAGGCTCAATTAATCGAAGCAGTTGCCAATGATGCAAAAATGACCAAAGCAGAAGCCAAAAGGGCTCTGGAAGCAGTTATTACAGCTACATCAAAGGCTCTGGGCAAAGGCGAAAGAGTTGCTTTAGTAGGTTTTGGTTCCTTCTCCGTTTCCAAGAGAGCTGCCCGCAAGGGACGCAATCCTCAGAATGGTAAAGAGATCAAGATTGCTGCTAAGAAAGTTGTAAAATTCAAAGCCGGCGCAGAACTTGGTAAAAAAGTAAAGTAAGACTTTGCTTTAGCTTTAAAAGTAAACCCGGCCCTGTGGCCGGGTTTTTTTATGTGCATGCCTGCCGGAGTTCGTTAACCCGGGAAGATCGGTTTTTTGAATTCCTAAAAAATAAAGATTACTTTTACGTTAATTTCTTTAATAGTTTTTTCGCTGTTTTTCGCCTCGATATTATTTTATCGCCCTGGAGATCTCATTGGAGATCATTTCTTGAAATTAAAGCAAAGAATCTATGGACACCTCCAATGTTTCCCCGAAACCCGCAAGCCGGAAAGTTGCCTGCGAACATTGTCTTTATCACTATTCTTTATGTTTTGGGTTGATCTTCTGGTTCTTTCTGGTAAGCCCCACCCTTTATTCCGGTAGTTCGCCTTCCTTACCGAAACTGAATATTCCCTTGCCAGATAATTATGATACCTGTAAACCAGCACAAGCGGATACACTGCTTTTTGTCAACATGACAATCGATGGCCACGTGTATAACGCAACGAACGGAGTTGGAATACCCGGAACAGATGTAAACTTCTACAACAAAACTACAATGACTTTTCAGTATCACACTACAACAGATAACAGCGGATACTACAATGCACCATTTATATACACAGGACAAAGCAATTTGAAACCAACACTTGCAGATAAAATATACCCTAACCCCTCAACAGGACAAACAAACGTAGTGTTCAACGCAAAAGAAAGTGGAACATACAAAGTCATGGTTACAGACATTTCAGGAAGACAACTATACGAATCTGATGTGCAAGCTCAAGAAGGCGCAAATCAATTCACACTCAATGGTGGAAATGCAGGTGCCCATATAATAACTCTAACAAATGATAAAGGAGATAATCATTCGTTGAAATCAATCCAGACCGTAAGTGCAGGAGCAGGATTTTCAAACGGGAGTGTTCAATTAAGTGTGTCAATTCTCTTCATCATCCTCGGTTCCTTGGAGTTTCCCTGCGGGGGGATGACTGGAGGCCGTAGGCTGGAAGGCAGCCCCCCGCAGGGAATGGTTTATA